>WNGP01001113.1_pt1 | contig 21814 bp, 20 predicted proteins | sample 5407671 | NCBI WGS metagenome assembly WNGP01 (sample SAMN13153381, study PRJNA577476) | soil metagenome | isolation source: 40 cm soil or saprolite under Garry oak tree replicate 2 | place: USA:California | collected 2016-06-15
GGGAGGCAGCAATGTAATCAGCATTTTAATTGTTGTAGTCTTACCCGCCCCGTTGGGTCCGAGCAAGCCAAAGACCTCGCCTCTTTCTACGTCAAAGCTGACACCGTTGACGGCGGTATGTTCACCGAAGTGCTTAACTAGATCGTGTACTTCAACGATTGCAGTCATCGTTTCTTTCTTCCTCAGATCTGCGCGTGCCTGCTGCTTCCAGTACGCGCTCAATAATTCTTTGTAACTCTTGTTGGTCGTGTTGGTCGAGCACGCTCAGCAAGTCAGTAAGAGACTCGCGTTTCCGTTGCCGCCACGCATCGATCTGTGCGAGGCCCTGCTCCGTCAGTGCCACTCGTACAATGCGCTCGTCATCCGCCCAGCGTTCACGCGTGAGCAGCCCGGCTTTCTCTAACCGCTTGCAAGCCACCGTCGCTGAACTTGTCGTAATCCCAAGCTCATTTGCCAGCTCGCCTACGCTGAGTGAACCGGCACGATTGAGCAGGCGCAGCAGCCAGTACTGCTCTGGTGTCATCTCAGCCCGTCGCACAGGATGCGACAAACCGCGCAGTATACGCCAGAGAGTGAGCAGATCTTCTGCCAACTTTTCGGTTGTCATGACACCTTCCCTTCGATCATCAATTATTTAGATGCTCTAAATAAATTATAGCACATCTCTGTAAGGGAAAAGGTATGCTGGTTTGTTTCAACTACGTTTGGATGCCCGCCTTATGTGCCGAGTTGCTGCGCCAGGTCCATGAAATCGGTCGCCACAACCTCAAATGCCGGGTCAGGGGTGAGATCCGGCACGTTGTGGGGGCCTCGCTCCAGTGGACGCGGGACAAAGGCCGCCTGCATCCCTTGCGCCTGGGCAGCGCGCAGATCCTCCTGGTGGGCGGCGACCATCATCACCTCATGGTTACGTAGTCCGAGCAGATTGACCGCCATCTGGTAGGGACGAGGATCGGGCTTGTAGGCCTGGACCAACTCTGCTGAGAGAATGCAGTCCCATGGCAAAGCACTATACTTCGCCATGTTCACAAGTAAGGCCACATTCCCATTCGAGAGGGTCGCCAGGACAAAGCGTTTGCGTAAGTGCGTGAGCCCCGGAATGGCGTCGGGCCAGGGTTGGAGCCGGTGCCATACATGATTGAGGTGGTCTTTCTCATCCTCAGTAAAGTGGTCGTTGATCTTGAACTCTACAAGCAACTCGTTTAGAGACAGGCGGTGTAAGGAATCGAGATTGGTCCAGGGCAGTTCTCCACGCATGACGCGATCCATCGAGGGCCCATAGCGGGCACGCCAGGCATCGGCAAACTGTGCCCAATCTACGTGCAGTTCCTTCGCTCGGTTGAGCTGTTCTCCTTCGCGAATAATGGTGCCGCGATAGTCTACGACAGTACCAAAGACGTCAAAGGTGAGTGCCTTGATGACGCTAGTGGTCATAGGCGTTCCTCTTTCACTTTGCCGCGTCGCGCCAGTTCTTCACGGTAAGCAGCCATTACTGCTTTGTGTTCGGGTGAACGCAGGCAATCCTCCACAGCATCCAGGAACTCTGCCAAAAGTGTTGCCGTATCCTGTTCAAAGGCGTGGTCGATCTGGCGTTTGGTATGTTTCAACGCCGTAAAGGGAATAGCCAGGAGTTCTTCGGCCATTGCCAGCGTACGCTCCTCGAGTCTATCCGGTGTGCACGCCTCATTAATAATGCGCAGCGCCACGCCTTCTTCGCCCGTAAATTGATGGCCGAAAAAACAGAGCTGCTTGGCGGGGCCAGCCCCGATGATTCTAGCAAGGCGCATCGGTCCCAGGGCAGCGACAAGTCCTTCTCTGACGGCGGGTATGCTAAGTATGGCATCGGTGGTGGCAATGCGCAGGTCGCAAGCCAGCGCTACCTGTAGTCCCCCACCCAGGCAGTAACCATGTATAGCGGCAATAGTGATAGCGTCAAGGCTGGCTAGCCTTACAATGCCGCGCTCCCATGTCGCGAACCATTCAGGTGTAAGGTTGCCTTGAGCCAACTCTTTCGTATCGAGACCGCTGCAAAAAGCACGGCCCTCGCCACCGACGATGACCACGTGTGTCCCGGCGCTCTGGGCAAGGTAGTCAGTAGCAGTAACAAGGTCCCGCACCCACGCCCAATTGGCGGCGTTAAGCGCCTCTGGACGATTGAGGCGCAGCCGCCCCAGCGGTCCATCGAGTTCCACGCGCATAGTCTCAAGTTCTAACGTCGGCATGTAGTAATCTCCTACAGTTCCCGTAAATCGATACCTCGTGGTAGCCCCCATCCCAGGGCGACCGCAAGAGTCGCCTCTACTATACGACGAATCGGCCTGCGAAGCCCGTATATAGTAGGGGCGGGGCTTGCCCCCGCCCTGGGGTGGTGTAGGGCAATCTTCCGTTCGCGCCTCTGGGGCTTGCCCCCGCCCTAGGTGGGGCCGGGTAATCTCGTGAAACGCTTAAATCCGCGCCTCTGGGGCTTACTGCCCTGGGAGAGCTGCTCCTACGGCGTAATTGCAATCACGCGCAGCGGGCTACCGGAACCATTGACGATCTTGAGCGGCGCGGCAATCACAATTGCGCCAGTTGCTGGCAGCAACTCCAGGTTCACCAGGCTGGTAATACCGAATTTGCCTGCGCCGTGCATAAATGTATGGCTTGGAAATGGCGGGTCGAAGCCTCCAGCCTGGCCGGCATCTGTACCCACGGTTTCCACCCCGACCCCTAAGATTTCGCGCTCTTTCGCCAGGAATGCTGAACACGTCGGGTGAAAGCCCGGCGCGTGCGATTCATTCAAAAATGCCTCGCGTCTAGTACGCTTACTCCAACCGGTGCGTACCAATAGCCACGCACCCGGCGGAAGGTGGCCATGTTCGCCTTCCCATTGTTCGACACGTTCGATGGTCAGCAAGAAATCGGCAGATTGTTCCACGTCGGCAGTTACGTCGATCACACAGGCCGGGCCAATGAACTTGCTTGGTGGGATGGTATCCGTTGCATTGTTGGGCAGGTCTTTGCCGGTGACCCAGTGGATCGGCGCGTCGAAGTGTGTACCGGTATGCTCTCCCAGGTTCATCATGTTCCAGTACCAGGCAGGCCCACGGCTGTCATAGTGCGAAATCTCGGTAAGCGTCAAACCCGGTGATGGTGCGAATATCGGCGGCAAGTCGATCACTGGCGTATCTGGGCCCAGCGGGGTAGTCAAATCGACGATTTTGAGCCGGCCGGAGTTCAGTTCCTCCAGCAATTGTGACAAAACATTTGCCATCTTTTTCTCTTCCTTTCCGTAATCTAAGCCCCGGATTGCTTCCGCATCGCCTCCAGGCAACGCCAGAACTGGAAGCGGTTCTCGAGTAGCGGTAAATCCATGTGAAAGGTCTTTGGCCCGATAGCCTCGACTTTAGAGACAATCGTTGTCAACGTGTTGCTCTGCAGCGCCTCCGTCACGCCCTCCTTCAGGTTTTCGGGCGTGTTAGCTTCCATCACCCATGGCACACCTGATGCCCTGGCGATGCCAGCCAGGTCGGTACCGGTGGATGTTGCTGTCGGGAAACCGCCCACGGAGAGCAGGCTCCCGTTATCGAAGACGATGTGCAGCAGGTTGCCCGGCTTGTAGCGTGCCATCGTGCTTAATGTGCCCAGGTTCATCAGCAGTGAACCATCACCATCAATAACAATGACTTTGTTTTCCGGCATTGATAGAGCGATTCCCAGGCCCATTGATGACGCGAGTCCCATTGCGTGTTCAAGATAAAAAAAGTTGGGGCGGTGACCGAGCATATATAACTCAGCAGCAACCGCGCCCATGATGGTGACTACAATACGGTTTTCCAATTCGGGATAAATGGCCTGCAAAGCATCAGCGCGTAACATGCTCATCCTGCCCTTCTTTACGTCCTAAATCACATTGATTTCTTGGCGCTCACCTTCCCTTTCGTGACCTCAGTATATTCCAAGTTCGCCAACTCTACAAATCTGGGTCAACGGCAGATTCTTTTCCCCATCTGGCCTATGCTATCGCGGGTAGGCCTAATACAAAGAAAACCATCAGCACCGCTTGCAGCATCGCGAAAAAGATTATGATAAAATAGCGGCGGTTCGCCTGTTCCACGTTGTTACTCCAGAGTGCCAGCAGGATAAACGCCGGAAAAACTATGAGGTAATAACGGCTGATGCTATTTATGCGGCTGCTTGCTAATGGTAAAAGCACCATAACGAGCGTGAAAAGTGCATAGATCGTGGGCAACCTCCAAAATGCCCACACTGTGAAGCCGAGGAAAAGCAGCACGATACTCATGTTGAGAATCCAGAAGTTCCAGTCCATCGGGTTAGCTCTCTCTGGATGGGTCAGAGACATAAAGAGTAACTGCAAGGGATTTTCGAAAAAGCGTCCCCAGCCCCAATTGAGATTGTCGAAGGTTGCCAACAGATGACCCGTCATGATTTTTCCATAGATCAGGAATGCCAGCAGGCCTAAAGGGATGAGGCCGAGTGTGAACAGGGAGAGCCAGTTACGCAGTTCTCGTGCTGCCAGGAGAGGCCCGCGCAGGCGTGAAGTAACCCATGTACGCATCCGTTCTTGTAAGTTGTCTTGTCCAGTGCTGGTGATGGGGGCATAACGATCACTAATAACCTGCCAGTATTCCCACACAACTGGTATAAGCAAGAGAACACCTTGTGCCCGTGCTAGTGATGCCAGGCCACCACACAGGCCAGCCAGCCACCAGCGATGTATGCGAGCGTAGTAGATACAGACTACACAGCAGGCGAGGAAGAGTGATTCTGCATAGATCGCCGAGAGGTAGATAGCGGTCGGAAAGAGTGCCAGGTAGATCACGCTGAGAGAGGCGATGTTTGCCCCAAATTCGTGTCGTACAAGTTTGTAGAGGTAGATAACCGCTATTAGTGCAGCTACATTGGAGACCAGTAGGCCCGCCAGGCTAAAGGCCACTTCGCTCCCCCCGAAGAGGTGAGCAAAAAGAAAGATCAACAGGGGAAAGAGTGGAAAAAAGGCCCAGTTCGAGTATGTATGCAGGGTACTGGCCGGCCAGTAGCCGGATCGAGCAAGACTGATATAGAAACCGCTATCAAAACGTTGCCACATCAGCCAGAGTGCATCAGGGAAATGAGTATTTGCTGTAGGCGATGGCAGGATAGGGGTTCTTTTCAGCAATGGCAAAATATAAAAGTCTGTCAATAATCCTACCAGTACAAGACTCAAGCGCGTCCCTAGAAACGGAATAATCGCGCCACGCCAGATCGAAGTGGTTCTAGAAGATTGCTGGCTATCCTCAGATTGTTGTAGTTGGGTATCTTGAGCTTTTACAATCAAGTTCTTGAGCCTTCCGCATAGCATTTATGCCGTTCTCTGTTTGTAAGAACGCCTCTGATCACTAACTATAACAGTTTATGCCTGGCTATGAGAGATAAGGCACATGGAACTCCTTAAAAAGAGCGCGTGAAAAAACCCCTCTTCACTTCATTGAGACCATGAAGCATGTTGACTTTCACGACAAGGTAAGGAAGAAGAGCCTTTTAGACTTTTTCTCATTCCTCCCACATCAATTCGCGTGACAACAAGACGGCTACCGGGTGTAATGAGGCATGGGCCAATGTCTGTGCGTCTTTGAGACGACGGTAGATCTCGTTGGGGGTATTCAAATGCCAGGTTGGAATGTTCAAAGCCCGCAATACTGGCTCGGTCACCAGGCCACCTTGTGTCTGCCAGGGGTCTTTTTCACCCCAATGCCCCCGGTAACTGATAAGCATGAGCAAGGGAATTTTGTAGAGCAATGCCAGAGAGACGATGGGATTAATCGCCGCCAGAAAACCGTGATTTTGCATCAACAAGGCGGAATTGACACCCGCCAGGTGTGCACCTGCTGAAATACCGATACCTTCTTCCTCTTTGGCGAGGCGTACAAGCGTCATGTCGGGGTCTTCGTCTGCCATGCGCATCAGGTGAACCAGCCAGGTTTCGGGGAGGGCTGAAATAATCTTGACATTACAGGCTTTCAGCGCTTCGTAAATCAACTTGGAATTGGTTACTGAGACTGGCATACTAACACTCTCCCGTAAGCATCAAATACTGTCCGTGATTAAGCTAAGTATAGCATAACTTTAGAATAATTTAGCCTGATAGGGAGAGTCTGAGAGGGATGGCTAAGCCCCCTAGCTTCAGACATGGGAACACAGCCATCCCTCTCAGTTCTTGCCTTAGATACATGTTGCACTTTATCTAAACTGTGCTATACTTGGCGGCATGAGAAAGATGTTTCAGTACCGGATATACCCAACCAAGAGTCAGGCCAAGGCTCTTGAGCAGGTGCTTGAAGAGTGCCGCTGGCTCTATAATGAGACGCTGGCTTATCGCACCCGTGCTTGGGAACAAGAGCAACGTGCTGTTTCCTGGTACGAGTCCAAAGCGCGCATCCCCCTGCTGAAACAAGCACGTTCCACCCTCAAAAATGTCCACTCCCAGGTCTTGCAGAACGTGACGGAACGGGTTGAACTTGCCATGCAAGCCTTTTTCCGGCGTTGTAAAGCTGGTGAGACTCCTGGCTATCCTCGCTTCAAGGGCAAAGGGCGCTATGAGAGCTTCACCTTCACCCAGTCCGGTTTCAGCATCACCCATGATGAGCGAGTGTGCCTCTCCAAGATCGGCTCCATAAAGATGGTGTACCATCGCCCGCTACGCGGCAAGATCAAGACGTTGACTGTGCGTAAAAGCAGGACGGGCAAGTGGTATGCTGCGTTTTCCGTGGAGTGGGAGCCACAACGTTTGCCTGATCGTGCTGAGCAAGTTGGCATCGATGTCGGACTGAAAACCTTTGCGACGCTCTCCAACGCGGAAGCCATCGAGAATCCGCGCTTCTTTCGTCAAGAGGAGAAGGCCCTGGCTAAAGTCCAACGCAAGCACTCCAAACTTGCCAAAGGGACACCACAACGGCAGAAGCATCGCAAGGTCATTGCCCGTGTCCATGAGCGGATTGCGTTCCGACGTGCTAATTTCACCCATCAGGAAAGCCGCCAAGTCGTTGATCGCTTTGGGGTCATCTGTGTAGAAGACTTGCATGTCAACCGTATGACCCATAATCATTGTCTCGCCAAAAGCATTCATGACGCTTCGTGGTCGGAGTTCTTCAGCAAACTGTCCTGCAAAGCGGAAGAGGCTGGCAGGAAATATGTCGCTGTCAATCCGGCCTATACCTCCCAGGATTGTAGCAGGTGCCACCACCGGCAAGTCATGCCGTTGTCGGAAAGAACCTATCATTGTCCCTGCTGTCTCCTTGCGCTTGATCGTGATTTGAATGCTGCCTTAAACATTCGTGCTGTGGGACTACACAGCCTCGGCTTGTCCGTGGAAGCCCCCGTCTTTAGACGTGGGGAGTAGTCACGAGTATTTGGTTTGTTATAATCGTGCCCTTCCTGAAGCAACTCGATCATAATAAGCCCTCAACCTCGCCAGGCAATTGCCCGGACCGGCGAGCCATCCAATCCAGACAACGCCAGCGGCAGAAAAGAAAATTGATAGACAACACCGGGCAAAAGCTGGTGGAGTCGCGTAAGATTTTCAACAATTAAGACGTCGTTTCCCAACAAAGTCGCATGGGCGTGATCGGTTCCCTGCACCGTCGAGTCTACGTTCAATGCATCGATCCCAACGATGCTCACGCCTGCGTCAACCAGGAGTTTCGTTGTCTCGCGCGTGAGATATGGATGGCACAAATAACGCTCAGTTTTCCAATTGCGATCCCATCCTGTCTGGATCAGCAGCACACCACGCGCTGGAAAGGCTGTGAGATATTGATCAAACGCGTTTACACCAATTGGCTCGTCGTCGTTTAGCCCAGGCACAGGCACTACGATCCCCGGTAAGAGGAAGCGTTCCGGCGGGTACTGGGATATCGTTTTCCCATGTGGGATAAAGTGCGACGCGGCATCAATATGTGTTCCCATGTGCGTGCCAATATGCAAATGGGTGACGCGCCAGGGAGGAGTTGTGTCTGCAGGCTCAATATGAGGTTCGGGGTCACCAGGAAAGTACGTCATGCCGTTTTCAATCTGCTGGGACAGATCAAAGTATTCACTCATAGATTTTGATCGCTCTTTTCGCATGATGTCTCACCCTCGCCATAAAGAAAGCAATGCGTCCAGCGGCCACCTCCCAGTTCTGTGCGACCTGGGACGCGCTGACTGCACACGGGCATAGCATGTGGGCATCGCGGGTGGAAACGACAGCCACTCGGGGGGTTAATGAGGCTAGGAATCTCGCCACGAGCAGGGAGATCGCTAACACTCTTGTTGCTATCAGCACCGAGGCGGCCCGGATCGGGCGCGGCAGAGATCAACAATTGCGTATAGGGATGCATGGGCCGCTCGATCACCTCTTCACTTGGTCCTCCTTCAACCATCTGACCTGCGTACATGACTAAGGTGTCCTCGGCAAAGTAGCGAGCGCTGGCGATATCGTGTGTAATGAAGAGCAAGGCAAGCCGTTCTTCCTCTTTCAAACGCAGCAGCAGGTTGAGCACATCCAGGCGGATCGATACGTCTAGCATGGAAACGGGTTCGTCGGCCAGGAGTACTTCCGGTTGTACTGCCAGCGCTCTAGCGATAGCCACGCGCTGTCGCTGGCCGCCGCTGAGCTGATGCGGATACTTCTGGATGAACTGCTCGGCTGGACTCAGGTTGACACGATTGAGCAACGATAAGATCTGTTCTGTCTCCTGGGTTCTACCGCGTATATGGTTATATATATGTAAAGGGCGTCCCAGGTGGTAACGCACATCATGTACCGGGTTAAGCGAGGAGAATGGGTCCTGTAAAATCAACTGCACGTGGCGACGATAGGTACGCAGGTGCGGCCCGCCTGTCAATTTTGCTCGTTCTCCACGAAAGCGTACAGTGCCGGAAGTCGGACTATACAGGCCTGCCAGCATACGTGCGATAGTAGTCTTGCCGCTGCCGCTTTCCCCTACCAGCGCCGTTGCTCGGCCAGGGTAGAGCGCAAGGGACGTATCTTCAACGGCATGTACGACCTGCTTTGCCCCAAAGAGATTCAACGAGCGCAGGGGAAACATTTTGCGTAGTTGGACTGCTTCCAGGATGGCGTCCGGGTGATGATGTATAGTAGTTCCCTCTAGTGCCTGGGCGAGATCGTTCATTTGCTATCGCTCCCTTCTGCCAGAGCTTCGTACTTACTTGCTAGATCGGACGTGGATGGTGGTTCTGCCTTGAACCTGGGATCATACAAATGGCAGGCAACAACCTGTCCGGAATCCTCCCCCTGTGTAGCCCGTAGTTCGGGTAAAACTGCGCGACATGTGTCAAAAGCTAAGGGGCAGCGCGGGTGAAAGGCGCAGCCCGGCGGTACTGCGCGCAAGTCAGGCGGTGAACCAGGAATGCCAGACATCTTGCGACGCGGCCCGTGCAATGCCGGGAAAGAGTTGAGCAACCCATAGCTGTATGGATGAAGTGGATGCAGGTAGAGATCCCTGCGCGACGCTTTCTCGACGATGCGTCCAGCGTACATAATCGCGACGTTGTCGGCCAGTTCAAGTAGAAGCGAGAGGTCATGAGTGATAAAAATCACAGAGAAGCTCAGTTTCTCTCGCAAGCGCATGATCTCGGTCAGGATTTCGCGCTGCACGACAACATCAAGCGCGGTTGTAGGTTCGTCCATAATGAGAACTTCAGGTGAGAGCGCAAGGGCTATGGCAATGGTGGCACGCTGGCGCATGCCGCCGCTCAACTCGTGAGGATAACTGCGCAGGCGGTCCGAGGCGATACCAACCAGTTGGAACAGCTCGCTGGCACGCTGTTTGCGCGAATCTGGCCCCATACCGGGTCGATGCGTGCGCAGCACGTCCATGATCTGCGCTCCAACAGTCATAACCGGGTTGAGTGCGTTCATGGCGCTCTGGAAGACAATAGCCAGGTCGTTCCAGCGAATATCTCGCAATTGTGCCGGGGATAATTGCAGCAGGTCTATTGGCTGCTCCTCATCCCTGCTATGCTCATTCCCGCTCTTTGTGCGTTCCCGTTTTCCATTTTTCGAGAGACGAGTCAATGTGACGTGTGAAGTATACTGCTCATCATGAGAAGAACGCGGATAGTAGAGGATTTCGCCGCCGGAAATCATCGCAGGAGGGCGTAAAAGGCGCGTAATAGCATATGCCAGCGTCGATTTGCCACTACCACTTTCACCTGCCAGGCCAAGAATCTCACCACGTCGCAAGCTGAAACTCACATCGGTTACGGCATGGACCGTGCCGTTCGACGCCAGGTAATCGACAGTAAGATCTTTCACTTCGAGCAGCGTGTTTGTCTGAATGTTCGTCACCATTATGCCACCGCTTTCTTGCTTTTCCCTGCCTTCACGCTACGCTCAGGCCGCAAGCGCGGATCAGCGATTTCGTCAATACCAAAGTTGATGAGTGACAGGCCAGCACCCAGAATGGCGATACAGGCGCCGGGGGGGATAAACCACCACCACAGTCCGCCACCTAACGCGCCGGCTTGCTGCGCCCAGTACAGTATGCTGCCCCAACTGGGGATAGTTCCATCGCCCAGGCCAAGAAATTCCAGCGCCGCCCAGGTGAGTACGACAAAAATGGTGGTACTCACAAAGCCTGCTACCACCAGCCCAAGTTCATTGGGAAAAATCTCAAAGAAGATGATGCGCCAGGTGTGCTCTCCGCTCGCACGCGCCGCTATGACAAACTCGCGGTTCCGCAACGATAGTGTTTGCGAACGCAGCACACGCGCTTGCCAGGCCCAGTTCGTAAACAAAATCACTAGAGAGATCGTCAATGGGCCTCGCGGGAAATAGGCCGCAAGCACAATCGCCAGCGGGAGCGCGGGAAGCACCAGCGAGACATTGGTCAGCAAAGTCAACACATCGTCTATCCAGCCGCCAAAATAGCCACCAACCAGGCCAACTACCACTGAGAGCAGCGTCAGCAGCAGCCCGGTGCCCAGGCCCCAGAAGACGCTGGTCCGTGTGCCATAGATCAACTGGCTGAAGATATCCTCTCCAACGACCGTCGTGCCTAGCAAATGTGACGCGGAAGGAGGGGCGATGAACAGGTGCGACGTCGCATTGGGGTTAATGGTCATAAAAAATGGTCCGAAGAGTCCAACCACGATAAAGAAGCCAACGATAGCGCTGCCAACCGCCACCTTGCGACTTGTCGTCATAGCTCGCCAGGTGACCAGTAATACATTTAGGAAGCGGGCAGGCAGTGGATCACTGGGTAAGAGTGCAATGGGAGCAGCGCTCGCAGGGCGAGGTATTTCCTGAGTTTGCATCACTATGCGCTCCTTTCCTGGCGCACACGAGGATCGAGGAAAGTATAAAGCATATCGGCCAGGAAGTTGGCTCCCAGCACAGCCAGGGTAATAATCAGGAAGATGCTTTGTATCATCGCATAATCTTGCTGGTTCACAGCCTGGAGCAGCGCGTATCCGATACCAGGGTACGAGAACACCATTTCGGTAAGTAGTTGACCACCAACAATCGCGCCGATTGCGATAGCGAAACCGGTAATATTAGGTAACACCGCGTTACGTGCCGCGTACCGGAACATCACGCGGCCCTCGGACAAACCTTTCGCCTTCGCCATCAACACATAATCTTCCGAGAGTGTCGTAATCATCGAGTTGCGCATCGTCAGCATCCAGCCCGCCAGCGAAGAGATCACCAGCGTCAAAGCAGGCAGGAAGGCATGTTGTATGACACTGCCGATAAAATCAAACGTCAAGCCCGGATCGATATCTGCTGAATCATAGCCACCGGACAGTGGGAACCAGTTGAGCAAATAAGAGAATAGAAAGAGCATAATCAACGCAAGCCAGAAGTAAGGAATAGCAGACAGAAAATTCATTGCGGGCGAGAGCATCGTATCAAGTGCAGTGTTGCGCTTCCATGCAGAGATTATTCCAAGCAAACAGCCAAGAATGAAACTGATAACCACGGCAACACCGCCCAGCATAATCGACCATCCGATGTCTTGCCCAATGATCTGTATGACGGGAGTAGGGAAATACTGGATGGAATTACCTAAGTTGCCGTGCAGTAGGTTGCCAAGATACTTGAAGTATTGTACCCATAAGGAATCGTGCGTATCCAGACCAAACATGACCGAGAGAGTCTGTTTCATCTCAGGGGTAACATACCCTTTCGTTGACATCTTACCCACGAGTGCCGCGACGGGGTCACCAGGGGCCAGGCGAGGAATGAAAAAATCTAATGTAATGGCTGCCCAAACGGCGCAAACATAGAACAAAATGCGGCGGATCACATGACGCACCTGGTTGCTCCTTCTTTACCCCATCGACAAGCCCCCGCCTTTCGGCATGGGGTATCTGACACACCTCTCATTGTACGCTTATTTCCTACCGGTTGGAAAGTGGGGATGACTTGAGCAATCATCCCCACAAATGTGCCGCCTGGCCACGCCAGGTAGGCAGGAGCAGGCGACCACGAGGGTTGCCCCTACGAAACGGGTTGCAGATGCAGGATTACCTCCTCGTAATCAGGAGCGGTGTTGGGACTACCACTGGCATACGCGTTGCTCTGGTCGGGCCACCCGGTGAAGTTCTTGGTCGAGTACTCGTCGTAGTCAGCGCCAGTCCACAGGGGAATGAACGGCTGGTTCTCGACGAAGATCTTCTCGATACCCTGGATAGCCTGCTTTTGCATAGCAGTATCAGTGGTCGAGGCATATTGGTTCAAGAGCCTGTCGGTTGTGGGATCGTTCCAGGCCACGAAGTTGAACTTACCCTCGCCGATCTGAGCACTGTTGAGGTATTGATTGTACAGGTAGTACGGAGTGGGGCCGCCCACCATACCACAGAACATTAACTGGTAGTCATACTTGCCATCTGTGCGCAGCGTGTAGTAGTTGTCTTCACCAACCGTCACGTTTTTGATCTCGATACCAACAGCCTTTGCCTGGTCCGCGATCAGTTTTGCCGCTGCATTCCAGTCGGAGTAGGAGTCAACACTTCTCAGCGTGAAGGAGAGGCGCTGGCCATTCTTCTGATAGATGCCATCTGAACCTTTGGTAAAACCTGCATCGGTCAGGTACTTCGCAGCCTTGGCGCTATCGGCAGTCATCGGCAGGTTGCTATACTGTGGGTCCAGCCAGTTTTGCGCTGTTGGGAGCACCAGGCCGGTCGTACTTCCCGGAGGTTCCAGGCCCGCAGTAGCCTGTGCGGCTATCGAGTTGCGGTCAAGCGCGGTGCTGAGTGCCAGGCGTACCGGCAGGCCAGCCTGACCACCGATGAGAGGGTTTTTCTGGTTTACGCATATCGAGTACAGGTTGATGGCATCCATGAAGATGTGGTTGTGTGCCGGATCTTTAGCAACGAAGTCCTGCTGGAGCGTTGGCGAGAAGTAACCAGCCCAATCGACATCGCCCTTTGGCAGTGCCAACTCCAGCGTCGCGTTGTCTTTGTACTCAGGGAAGCGGATCTCGTCTACTTTCACCTTGTCGGCCTGCCAGTAGCTCGCATTCTTGTCGTACACCGCCAGGTCTGGCTGGTACCTGGTCAACGTGAAAGGACCAGTACCTACAGGGTGGTCGGTAAGATACTTGGTCGGATCGCCAACCGAGGCAAAGACGTGCTTCGGAATGATATACACCTTCCCGGCAATGTTCACCAGTACGGGAGGGTAGGCCTTCTGGAAGTCCATCACGACCGTATTGGCATCAGGTGCAGACACATCCTTGAGGAAGCTCCACACGCCAAGACCATCTGCCGCCGGGTACTGCTTCATGGTGTTGAAGGTAAAGGCAACATCGTCTGCTGTGAACGGCTGACCATCGTTCCATTTCACATTCTGGCGAATAGTGAATTTTACTTGCGTGTTATCGCTATTCCACTGGTAGCTCGTCGCCAGCATCGGTGTGAACGAACCGTCATTCACATTCACAAAGTACAGGGTCTCATAGACCAGACCCTGGATACCTGCATTGGGATGGCCGTTATAGGGGTTAAAGCCGGCTTGAGCGAAATCGTAGGATTGGGTAGCAATTTTGAGAATGTGCTTGCTATTGGCCTGGTTATTCTGAGTGCTACCACCGCCACAGGCCGAGAGTATGAACGTAAAAATGACCAGAAGGGTGAATACCGCGGCGGTAGACTTGATTTTCACCCTTGAAGGGGTAACCAGGAGAGAGTTGGGAGTCATATACAACCTCCTACCGTTAGATGAACGGACCTGTTCAATGATTCTGCTAAATATTCTGCGGATTGCACAACGGTACAAGCTCGAACTAAGTTTACTTTCGCCTATCCCTCCTTTCCGCTATCACTTCGCTTCTATAGGAATGCAGCACGCTTGTTTACGGGCATTTCAGATCATCTCTGTGAAATACTTTACATTGTTCTGGTAGATTTGTCAAGACATCTAGACCACTATACAGGATTGTTGTAAAATTCATAAAGAACCTGCTGTGTTCTATAATTGTAATAAATAGTGATTGGAGTAAATATGACCTCTTTGCTAGAACAGGAAATCTGGAGTCAGCCAGAAATTATCGCCCGGTTGCTCGAGCGCGAAACACGGCATATCCAACAGATCGTCGCACAACTCCCGGCGTTTGACTACGTACTCATTGCAGCCCGTGGTTCGTCCGATCACGCCGCCACCTACGCGAAATATGCCTGGCCTGCGCTCGCCGGTTACCCGGTCGCGCTTGCCGCGCCCTCGCTGCTGACAATGTATAAGACTGCTCCGCGCCTGGCAGGAGCGCTGGTCGTCGGTATCTCGCAATCGGGCCAGTCACCTGATATCGTCGCGGTACTGGAAGAAGGCAAGAGACAGGGACGTCCAACCCTGGCTATTACCAACGAAAGTGCATCTCCCCTGGCAGCAGTAGCTGACCACGTGGTCGAGCTACACGCCGGGCCAGAGCGCAGCGTAGCAGCTACGAAAACCTACACAGCGCAGCTCGCCGTGATGGCCCTATTTGCAGCCGCCTGGAGCGGCAATTCACAAAACCTGACCCCGCTCCAGCAGTTACCGGCAATGATTGAGGCCACTTTACAGGCTGCTCCGGAAGTTATGCAACGCGTCGAACGCTATCGTTATATGGATCGCTGCGTCATCATTGGACGCGGTTATAACTACGCCACCTCTTTTGAACTGGCACTCAAACTGAAAGAACTGACGTATGTGATGGCAATCGCTTACTCTTCGGCAGATTTCCGCCACGGCCCAATTGCTACTATCGAAACCGGCCTGCCCGCCTTTCTGGTCATGCCTGCCGGTGCCACGTACGCTGACATGCTTGACCTGGCAGAAGAACTGTCACAGCAAGGTGCTGAACTGCTGGTGATCTCCGAGTCAAGCCAGGCGCTCTCGCTCGCCAGGACGCCTCTTCCCATCACGCCTGGGGTTCCAGAGTGGCTCAGCCCCCTTACCTCGATTATTCCCGGACAACTTTTCGCGCTGCACCTGGCTCTGGCAAAAGACTTGAACCCGGATGTTCCACGAGGATTACAAAAAGTAACTCGCACGTTGTAGTTACAGGAAATAGAGAGATGAAAGGCGTTCGCGCCACTCCTTGGTTGCAAATGCGACTTCCCCACGGCAGAGAGTGACCTGGAGTGTTAAGGCATGGTCGAAGATCAGCAGATCAGCGTCGTAGCCGGCCTGTAAGCGTCCTTTACGATGTGCGACCTGCGCAGGATAAGCCGCGTTGATCGTCAGCATGCCCACAGCTTGTTGCAGCGAGACTTCTGTCATCTGGAGCACATTGCGCAGTGCCTGGTCCATGGTTAATACACTGCCGGTGATTGTGCCATCGGATAGACGAGCTGCACCATGGATCACCTGCGCGGGCTGCCCGGCAAAGTCAAAGATGGCTTCGGGAACACCAGCTCCCGCGAGAGCATCAGTAATCACGATGGTTCGCTCCGGCCCTAACAGCTTCACCAGCGCATTCATCGCTGCCGGGTGTACATGCACACCGTCTGCGATCAATTCTCCACGTACCCATTCAGCCTGGGCGAGGGCAGCGAGCGGGCCCGGTGAGCGATGGAGCAGTGGCCGCATAGCATTGAAGCAATGGGTTACATGCGTGACACCCAGTTGTATCGCCTCCTGCGCCTGCTCATAATTTGCATCGGTATGGCCCATGCTCACGGTGATGCCTGCATCTACAAGCCGGCGGATCAGAGTTGAAGCTCCCGGTAACTCAGGTGCCAGTGTGAGCAGGCGTAGTTGTCCATGTGTTAAGGCAAGCAACTGCTCTGTCTCTGATTCGTCAGGCATACGCAGCCACGCTGGTTGATGTGCTCCACGCCTCGTCACATTGATATAAGGTCCTTCCAGGTGAATCCCCAGAGGCTCGGTTCCCACTACCCGGTCTTCCACCACTTCGACGGCTGCTCTTAACTGCTGCTCCGGTATCGAACCGGGCACGCCAACCACAGCTATAAGAAACGAGGTGACCCCCGTTTCAGGCGCCCAACGTGCATAGGCCCGAATCTCCCCGGCATCAGTAGTATGCAGATTATAGCCCCCTCCGCCGTGCGTATGGACATCGATGAATCCAGGTATTACTAGCATGTCCGTCGCATCGATGATGTTTTCCCGTTCACCAGGTGAATGTCCGGGGTAACCTATTTCCTGGATGCGCATACCATCAACGGTAATATCACCGCGAGCGATATCTAATGCGGCATCTACGAGGTGAGCATCACATAACGTAAACCCCATTGGTTCTCTTTACCTTCCTTTGGTGAGCTACTATCGAACTGTCTGATCTGGAATCCCCGGTTTACCCTCCATTATGAACACTTGACAGGCATAAAAAAATATGTGATTATTATAATAAGTATAGTGGTATATACAATATACCAATTATACCACCTTTCTTAACTAGTACCATATTTCAGCAAAGAAAGCAAGTGGTCTGTGGTAGGTGGCAGGGCTATTTAAAAGTTGAGCAAAGCAGGGTTCCAAGGGGCACAGAGTCTGGGGGACTCGGCACGGTAGCCCCGTGGCGGAGCGTGGGGTGTCCCCACAAAATCCCTTAAAGCAGGGATCCAAGGGGCAGCTGCCCCGTGGCGGGGTGTGGGGTGTCCCCACAAAATCCCTTTTTTCCAGGGGTGGAGTGGGGAAGAAGAGGACTTTTAAATCGCCCTGGGTAGGTGCGTAAGTGTCCACAATGTGCTTTAATTATCACTGAGAAGCGATGTCTTCGGCATCGTTAAAGTAAGTACATCTAACATGATTGGGAAAAATACATGAGTGCGATTTACAGAAACAGTCCCCTACCTCGCTACTATCAATTGAAAGAGATCATTCGCGAAAGGATTCGCTCTGGAGAGTGGAAACCCGGTGATCTTATTCCATCTGAGCGAGAGTTGAGCGAAAAATATGGCATCAGCCGCATGACGGCCCGCCAGGCTATCACAGACCTGGTAAATGAAGGGCTGTTTTATCGCGAGCAGGGCAAAGGGACCTTCGTAAGCCAGCGTAAGATCACCCAGCAGTTGATACACCTCACCGGCTTCACCGAAGATATCCGCGCGCGTGGACAACGACCCGGCACGAAAGTAATTTCGGCAGAGATGCATCCGGCCGACGAGGCAACCGCTGAAAAACTGCGCATCCCTTCAGGAACGCCCATTTTCCGCCTGCAGCGTTTACGACTTGCAGATGGCGAACCTCTTGCCATTGAAGTATCCCAGATCAATTTCAAGGGTTGCCAGATGCTGCTGGAAGAGAACCTGGAACAGAATTCTCTCTACCGCGTGCTCGAGACGAAGTACGGAATCTCTCTCATGGAGGCCGACCAGGAGTTAGAGGCAGGCCTGGCAGGCAACGAAGAGGCGCAATTCCTGAAAATCTCCGTTGGTAGCCCGGTACTTTTCACACGCCGTACTACCTATACAGAACGTAACCAGCCGGTTGAGTACGCTAAAGCCGTGTATCGCGGGAACAAGTACACGTTCTATACCCATATGAAGCGCGAACAACTGATGCCATAATCCACCGCATAGATGCTGTAATCCAGAGGTAAAATACATGAATACGCGCATCGAACGCCCCTTGAACGTACTGGATACCGAAAAGGTAAACCCGTCAACAACCGCAATCGACCGTATGAGTCCCCTGGAGATTGTGCAGGTAATCAACGCCGAAGACGCGAAGGTAGCACTTGCTGTCCAGCAAGTATTGCCACACATCGCCGGGGCGATTGAAGAGATAGCCACAAAACTGCGGCGCGGCGGGCGGCTTATCTATGCCGGAGCGGGTAGCTCTGGTCGTTTGGGAGCTTTAGATGCCTCTGAATGCCCGCCGACCTTCAACGTTCCGCAAACAATGGTGCTAGCTTGCATTGCGGGCGGCTCTCAAGCACTAGACCAGGCCTATGAAGATCGCGAGGACAGTCCGGAGGCAGGACAAGCTGATCTGGCAAGTCTTGCTGTCTCTGGCGCGGATGCAGTGGTCGGCATTACTGCCAGTGGGCGCACACCTTATGTACGCGGCGCTATAGCCTATGCGAAACAACAGGCCGCATTGACGATCGGTCTTGCCTGTAACGCCAATACTCCACTTGAGCAAGAAGTTGAGATCATGATTGCACCACTTGTCGGACCTGAGGTGATTACCGGCTCAACGCGTCTGAAAGCGGGTACGGCACAAAAAATGGTGCTGAATATGTTGAGCACAGGCACCATGATCCTGCTGGGGAAAACCTTTGGAAACCTGATGGTGGATGTACAGGCGACAAACTACAAATTGCAACAACGCGCCCTGTCAATTGTACGGCAGGCCACCGGACTGGATGAACAAGCCGCGCGAACGCTCTTAGATGCTACAGGAGGTGAAGTCAAGACGGCCATTCTGGTAGCACAATCTAATATTTCACCCGACCAGGCCAGGGAAAGGCTCACCGCGCATGGCTATATCCTCCGGGCTGCATTGGAAGCCGCGCAATGAAGTAGGAAATGCTCAGGGCTGTTGCACAGCCCTCTCATGCGGAGTTGACAGGGGCGGCTAGCCCCTGTCCGGGGGTGTGGGGGCGTCTCCCACGCATTTTTTCCTCTCGCGCCTGCAGGGCGCGAGACAACTTTGCCGCAGCCTTGGTGAAAGGCGAAGGACACATAAATTATCAGGCGGGAAGCCATCCGCCGCGTACGAAAGGAAACCAGGATATATGCGCAGCTACACCGATGGGATGACCCTGGAAGAGCAGATAGGCCAGGTGCTAATGGCAGGCTTCTGGGGAAGTACTCCCTCGCAGGAAATTATCGACCTGATTCAACACCACCACGTTGGGAACATCATCCTGTTTTCGCGTAATGTTCGCGATACCAGCCAGGTACTTGAGCTTACCCAGAGCTTACAGGGGATCGCGAAGGAGGCTGGACATCGCTACCCGCTGCTCATCGCGATTGACCAGGAAAACGGTATTGTGCAGCGGCTTGGGGAGGCGGGCACCATACTTCCAGGCAATATGGCATTGGGAGCTATCGGTTCGCAGGAAATTGCTTACAAGGTAGCGCTGGCGACAGGAAACGAACTCAAGGCACTCGGCATCAATATGAACCTGGCCCCGGTGGTTGATGTCAATAACAATCCAGCTAACCCGGTTATCGGCGTGCGCTCATTTGGTGAAGATCCCCAGCAGGTTGCCCGTCTCGGTGCTGCGATGGTTAAAGGATATCATGCAGCAGGAATCCTTTGCTCTTTAAAGCATTTCCCCGGTCATGGTGATACCGCCATAGACTCGCACCTGGCGTTACCCACGATTCCCCATACCCTCGAACGGCTGGAAACGGTGGAACTGGTGCCTTTCAGAGGCGGCCTCGCGGTCGGGGCCGAGAGTGTGATGATAGCGCATGTCTCCCTGCCGGCTTTGGCCGGGTATGCTGCGTTACCTGCAACGCTTTCGTCCGCTATCGTACAGGGATTGCTCCGCGAGCGACTCGGATTCAATGGTGTAATTCTCTCTGACTGCCTGGAGATGAAAGCTATTTCAGAAACGTTCAGCACGGAACAGGCAGCAGTTATGGCGCTCAAGGCTGGCATTGACCTGGTGCTGGTTTCTCATCACTACACACAACAGCGAGGAAGTATAGAAGCGCTAAAGGCAGCTGTACTTGGACGTGAACTATCCACGCAAGTGATACGGCAGGCTGCTGACCGTGTTTTGCATCTCAAGGCGCGCCATCTTTCCTGGCATGATCTGACCACCTCGACAACACTCCCTGTCTCTATTGGACGCGAAGCTCACCTGCAATTACAGAACCAGGCTTATGAGCTATCCACCACCCTGGTACGAAACGAAGACGGGCTTCTACCGTTGCGCATGGACTCAGGAGAGCGCATCGTGTTACTCTCTCCACAGAGAAACAGTACCACGATGGTGGAAGATCGTTATTACTCTGATGATGTACTGGCGGATATCATAGAGCAATATCATGTTCCCGTGGAAATTCTGTCTGTTGCCACTGGTACGTTGGAAGACGCTTGTAGTAAACTATTACAAACAACCGGTGAATCTGATACTATCATTGTAGCGACAGTGAACGCGCACCTGGATGAACGTCAGGCGGAACTTGTGCGCTATCTCATATCGTCAGGTCGGCGCACTATTGGGATAGCCGTGCGTAATCCATATGATCTGCTGGCATTTCCGCAGCTTCACACGTATCTTGTCACATATGAATACACCCGCCCGGCCCTGGTCGCCGCTGTTCGCGTACTTTTTGGTGAGAAACAGGCGCGGGGACATTTACCTGTGAGCATCCCTGTAAATTTGGGAATTCTACGGGTGGAATCAGGATAAATCGGTGAGTGGCCTCTCTCTTTTCGAGGGAGAAGCCACTCACCGATTTATCAAAATTTCGCTCACGGAATTCCCAAATTTACAGGTTTGGCAGCATGGGTTGAAAGGTTTCTTGATCCCCTCACGAGCCAGGCGCAACCACATCAAGTCCTGGACCTGGATTATACACGCTACGGACGCGCGGAAGCTCGTCTGGGTTGGCTCAACGCAAGTGGCATATTGGGAGGAGATGCCACGGCACTAGCTCAGGACTGGGCAGATGGCGTGCTTGCAGCGCTGGTGACCGGGCTCGAGGCTGCAGCTTTGCCGGTTGCCCATGGGAAATTGATGCTGGAGCAGGCGTCAGATGGGGAGTTCGACCAGGCGATAAAAGCCAGTGTAACCGGGCCAGCGCCCGCGGTCATCTCGTGGGATACCCGTGATACGGCCTTGAACGCGACTGGCACACGCTGGATCCTGAATGCTCGTATCGATACCTCTCCCGATCGTCTAGCAAAACTTGTTGACACGACCCTTGGCCGCACCTATGCTGGCATCCAGGCGATAATAGAGACACACACTTGTTTTCAACCTGCGCCGCCGCAGCCACAATACCGCTACCCTGCGGGAGCCACCTCTCGTATCTTTGGCATAGAATGAGCGTAAGGATATCTATCCCTCTTAGCATAATAGAGGCAGGCCTAGGATTCGTGCAAAAATCTATCAGAGGAGTCTAGTGCGGCTTCTCAAGGTCATTCAGGGGCACGCATTTCGCTCGCCCAGCCACTCGCCCCGGCTAGAGCTCGGCTGTCTGCTCGGGGCGGCTGCTCTCCTCATCCGCCTCGTCCTCCAGGGCCCCCAGGGCGCGCAGCGACGCCTTTTGGGCCTCGGTCAGACCCCGGATGCCCGTGATAGTGAGGCGCTCGTAGGGCCGGTCGCGACGCAGGGTGCGCACGTGTTCGCCGCTGTGCACATCCCAGAGCCTGATGGCCCCATCATCGCCGCAACTGGCGATTCTTTTGCCATCGGGA
>WNGP01004992.1_pt1 | contig 21807 bp, 19 predicted proteins | sample 5407671 | NCBI WGS metagenome assembly WNGP01 (sample SAMN13153381, study PRJNA577476) | soil metagenome | isolation source: 40 cm soil or saprolite under Garry oak tree replicate 2 | place: USA:California | collected 2016-06-15
GCCGCCCGAACGTCGCCGAGCCCTTCCAACGGTAGCAAAGGGCGACCGTCCGCTCGCCGTCGTCGAGATCGAGGCGGCGCAGTGCGGTCCGGACCGACTCGGATATTCTCTCCACGGCAAGAATCTCGGGGTCGAGCGGCAAATTCGGCGTGACGACCGGCACGTTTTTCAGAGGGAGAACGCTTTGCGGCGCGACGAAAATGGTGCTTCCGCTCACCTGGATCGTGTACTGTGAGGCGCCGATTACCGTGGCGCGGATCCCTTCGGCGGAAGGCTCGATTCGCGGCCCCCAAGTCTTGATTCGCGCGAGGATCGCGCGGGCGAGCGCCGGGCCGAGATCGCCGAAGGTCCGGTCCTCGCGCCCGTAGATGTATTCCGACACGCCGCCCGAAAAGCTGACCACGTCCGGCTTGCGTCCGTTGCGCAGCGGGGCTAGCCGCAGCAAGGCCGCCGTGTCGGCTTCGAGAGCAGGCTTGCTGATGATCTCGAACAAATGCTCGGCCATGCGCTCGACCATCGTGTTCAGGCGGTCCGCGTCGGGTTTCCCGCCGATTTGGAGGACGAGACCGACCTCCGCGGCGAATCGCCGGCCGGCTTCTTCGATGCGCGCAACGCGTCCCTCGGCGTCGAAGGAGACGATGCGGGCTCCGACGTCGACCGCGGTCAGCTCGGCGATTTCGCCGCCTTCGCACACGGCAATTTTCGATGTTCCGCCGCCCACATCCACGTTCATCACCCGCGCGGATTCCCGGACCGAGCGCGCGCAAGCGCCCGAGCCGAAAGCGGCGAGGGTGGCCTCAAGCGCGTCGCCCGCGCTCACCGAGACGAATTTTCCCGCCTGGGACGCGAACAGCTCGCCGATCGCGCGGGCGTTGCTGCGCCGCACGGCGACTCCCGTGAGGATCAGGGCGCCCGTGTCGATCGCCTCGGGATCGACTCCGGCGAGTTCGTATTGCCTGTCGACGAAGCGCCCGAGCGCCACCGCGTCGATGCTCGCGTCGCCGGCATACGGGGTGAGAAGAACCTCGGATTCATGAACGACCTTGCGCTCGGACACGACGTAGCGGTTGTCGAGCCGCTCGAGCACGAGGCGCGAGAAGACGAGGTGCGAAGTGGAAGAGCCGATGTCGACGCCGACGCTGGCGAGGCGGATCTCGTCCTCCAACTCGAGACTGCGCCTGACGTTGCTGAAGAAGACCCTGCCGCCCGCTTCCTCGCTCATGCGAAGGGGGGCTACTTCGCCGCCGGCGGGACGTACCAACCCGGCTCCATCCGGTTCGGCACGCCGCTCTTCGCGAGCGTTTCGGCGTATTCCTTGCGGATGTACGGATCCTCCATCCAGTACGGAATGGAGGTTCCGCCCTCGGGAATGTCGATCGCGGTGTAGTCGGTGTGCTTCTCGCCCGGCGCGCCGGGATCGCGCCCGGGGTTGTGCGGGCCGAACCAGGCGGTCAGGCGGAACGGGTCCTTGGAGACGCTGAAATGCTGGTGGTACCAGCGCGCGCCGCCCGGGGCCGCCGACACCATGCCGACCGGCTCGTAGTCGACGCGCTTCACTTCGTCCATGCGGCCGTCCTTCCACGGCGTGACGCCGATTCGCTCGGGCCAGGTGTAGGTGTAGCCCTTGCCCTTGACGCAGATGAGCACCGCGGCGGAGGTATGCGCATGTCCCTTCGAGTAGCGGCCGTTTTCGTGCTGGCCGATCCAGAAATAGAAGCAGTTGTCGGTCATGAACGGCTCGACGCGCCGCCAGCCGGGGGAGCGCCGGTTGTCCAGGGGAAGATCGCAGTCGACGATGTCCGGAATGAAATTCGTGCGCCGCATCGCCAGGCCCCGCACCGGGTCGGGCTCGATCTCGTCCTTCGGCTTGAAGAAATCGTCAGCGCCGTTGAACCGGTCGCGGAACACGAAGGGATTGTCGAACACCGCGCCCACGTTGTTGATCATGTTGAGCACGTTCGGCGCAGTGGTTCCGGCGAGCAGCAGCGCGCCGCCCGAGGTGGCGTTGACCAGCCGGTGCCAGGCGTTCATCGGGATCGAGAACATCGAACCCTTCTGCCACTCGAAGACGTGCCGCTTCGCGTCGCCCTCCTGCCAGACCTCGGTCGTGCCGCGTCCCTCGACGACGAGAAAGATCTCTTCGTACATGTGCTTCTCGGGATTGAGCGCGCCGGCGGGCGGCACTTCGATCACGTAGCAGCCCCACTTGGTCTCGGTGCCCGTGAGCTGGATGTAGTGGCCGCGCCCGCCGGTGCGCTTCCAGGGCACAAGCGCCAGGTCCTGTACTCTGCGGATGCCGATGCCACGGAAAACCGGGATGCCTTCGGATTCCATGAATGCATCGTAGGGTGTCGGCTGCTTCTTGAACTCGCCGAAGCCGGCCTTGCGCGTTCCGGTCGGCTCGTGCCAGTGGGTCTGGTCTTTCTCGTGCGGCATGGGCGGCTCTCTCGTTCTGGTATACAGAACACAGTTCCAAAATTTTGCAACCGTTTTCATTCGACCATATAATCCCCGCCAGCGTCAATCAGCGCCGCGAGCAGCCGGAGGAGGAACCGATGCGGTGGAAGGACTCGATCACCTTGCTTCAGGCGCTGGCTCTGGGCGCTGCCTGCGTTGCGCCCGCGAGCGCGCAGTCTCCGGAGAAAAATCAGGCGGTCTACCTTTACGAAGGCGCCGGCCGCGCGCAGCGCCTGGCCGAGCGGGCCCGGCAGGAAGGCGCGCTGGTGGTGTATACGTCGCTTGCGACCTCGGAATCGGTGCCGCTCACCCAGGCTTTCGAAAAGAAGCACGGCGTCAAGGTTCAGCTGTGGCGCTCGCTCAGCGACCAGGTGGTCAGGCGCGCCTTGAACGAAGCCAAGGCGCGCCGTCATGTCGTGGACGTCGTCGAGACCAACGGCCCGGAGCTGGAGGCCCTGGCGCGCGAGCAGGTATTGGCGCGGTTTTTCAGCCCCCACATCGCGGACGTTCCCCTCTGGGGCGTGCCCCCGCACCGGATGTGGATCTCGGACCGCGTCGATTTCTTCGTCGTGGCGTTCAATACGGCGAAGGTACGCCGCGATGAGCTTCCGGCGAACTATGAAGGCTTCCTCGACCCCAGATGGAGAGGGCGGATCGGGCTGGAGGCGACCGATCAGGAGTGGCTCGCCGGGCTCGCCAAGCACTGGGGCGAGAAGCGCGCCCTCGATTTCTTTCGCGGGCTGGTCGCGATGAAGCCCGATGTGCGCAAGGGGCACGTGCTGTTGTCCGAGATGGTCGCCGCCGGCGAGGTGCCCGTCAGCCTCACCAATTACGCATCCAACGCCGATTCGATGAAGCGCCGCGGCAAGCCCATCGACTGGAAGCCGGTCGAGCCGGTGATCGGCAGACCACAGGCGATCGGGCTCGCGGCGAACGCGCCCCACCCGCATGCGGCGCTGCTCTTCGCCGATTTCGTACTGTCCCCTGAAGGCCAGCAGCTTTTCAATTCCATGGGGCGGTTTCCCTCGAGCCGAAAGGTGAAAAGCGATCAGGTGGCCTTTCCCTACCTGATGCTCGACCCGATCGTTCTGATCGACGAAGACGAAAAATGGCTCAAGCTCTGGAACGAGCTGGTCACGGTCAAATAGGATGACACGTCGCCGTGCGACTGGCGCGCCCGAGGCCCGCTTGAGAGTGTCCGCGATGGAACGAAAGCCCACAGCCGCAAAATCCCGGACCCGCCTCTCGTCGGTGGCGAATTCGCTGCGGCTCATCAAGGCGTTTTCCGAAGACGAGTACGAGATCGGCATCAGCGATCTCGCCAAGCGGCTGGGCCTTGCGAAGAGCACCGTGCACCGCCTCGCCTCGACGCTGCTCGAGGAGGGGATGCTCGAGCAGAACCCCGGAGACGGAAAGTATCACCCGGGACTCGCGCTGTTCGAGCTGGGGGCGATGGTGCGTCGCAAGATGGACTTCACCATGGAAGCGCGGCCTTTCCTGCGCACGCTCATGGAGAAAACCGGCGAAACCGTGCATCTCGCGATTCTCGATCACGATTCGATCCTGTACATCATCACCCACGAGAGCAAGCAGGCGCTGCGCATGGGTTCGAAAGTCGGCACCCGCGGGCCGGTGCACTCCACCGCCGTGGGCAAGGCCCTGCTCGCGTTCCTTCCGGAGGATGAGCTCGAGCGCATCATCGCGCGCGGACTTCCGGCGAGCACGCCCAGCACGATCGTCGATGCCAAAGCGCTGCGCCGCGAATTGGCGGCGGTGCGGGCGCGCAACTACGCGGTGGACGACGAGGAGAGCGAGATCGGTTTGCGCTCCATCGCCGCGCCGATACGCACCTACTCGGGCAACGTGGTTGCGGCGATCAGCATCGCCGGCCCGGTGCACCGCATGGCGAGAAAAGCGCTGCTCGGCTGGGTGCGCGAGCTGGTGGACGCCGCTGACGCGGTTTCGCAACGGCTCGGCTGGCAGCCGTCGCGCGCGGAGGCCCTGCCCAAACGGGCGTGATCGCGTCTCAGAGGCCCAGGCGCTGCCAGATCGTCGAGGTAAGCCCCGCCTGGTTCATGGTGTAGAAATGCAGCCCGGGCGCCCCTGCGGAAAGGAGTCGGTCGCACAGCTCGGTCACGACGTCGAGGCCGAGGCTTCGAATCGAGGCGGCGTCGTCGCCCAGACCCTGCATCTTCAGGCGCAGCCAGCGCGGGATCTCGGCGCCGCAGGCGTCCGAGAAGCGGGCAAGCTGCGAGAAATTCCCGATCGGCATGATTCCCGGGACGATGGGCAGGTCGATGCCGAGCGCCTCGCACTCGTCGACAAAGCGGAAATAGGAATCGATGCTGTAGAAATACTGCGTGATCGCCGCGTCCGCGCCGGCGTCGATCTTGCGCTTGAAATTGCGCAGGTCCTCCTGCGGGCTGCGCGCCTGCGGGTGGAATTCGGGATAGCAGGCGACTTCGATGTGGAAGTGATCGGCGGTCTTCTCCCGGACAAAAGCCACCAGATCGCTCGCATGGCGAAGCTCCCCGGCGCTCGCCGCGCCGGAAGGCAGGTCCCCGCGCAGGGCGACGATGTGATCGATACCCTTCGAACGGTACAGCTCGAGCGTCGCGGCGATATCGGCGCGCGTGGCGCCGATACAGGAGATATGGGGCGCCGCGCGGTGGCCGGCGGACTGGATTTCCAGGACGGTCTCCAGCGTGCGGTCCCGCGTGGAGCCGCCCGCGCCGTAAGTGCAGGAGAAGAACCGGGGCTTCAACTGCGCGAGCTGCTTCCAGGTCGCGTGCAGCTTCTGCATCCCTTCCGGGGTTTTCGGCGGGAAGAACTCGAAGCTGAAGCTGCGCGGGTGTTTTTTCTGGGATTGCATTCAGGCGGGTGAGGATTGCCGGCTCCCGGCGCGCGCGCGCATGCGCCGGGCGGCTTCGACCATCCTTGCCAGCGCGGCCTCGGTTTCGGGCCAGCCGCGCGTCTTCAACCCGCAATCCGGATTGACCCACAGGCGATCCAGGGGAATCACGCGCTCGGCTTTTTCGAGCAGCCTCAGCATGTCCCCGGCGTCCGGCACCCGCGGAGAATGAATGTCGTACACCCCGGGACCGATTTCGTTCGGATAGCGGAACTCGCCGAAGCCTTCGAGCAATTCCATGTCCGAGCGCGAGGTTTCGATGGTGATCACGTCGGCATCAAGCGCGGCGATCGCCGGCAGGATGTCGTTGAACTCCGCGTAGCACATGTGGGTGTGGATCTGCGTCTCGTCGGCGACGCCACTGGATGCCAGCTTGAACGCGCGCACCGCCCAGTCGAGATAGGGTGCCCAGTCCCGCTTCTTGAGCGGAAGGCCTTCGCGCAAGGCCGGCTCGTCGATCTGGATGATGGCAGTGCCGGCGCGCTCGAGATCGAGCACTTCGTCGCGCAACGCAAGCGCGATCTGCAACGCGGTCCTGCTGCGGGGCTGATCGTCGCGCACGAACGACCACTGCAGCATGGTGATCGGCCCGGTGAGCATGCCCTTCATCGGCTTTCGGGTGAGGCTCTGGGCGTAGCGCGTCCATTCCACGGTCATCGGTGCGGGCCGCTCGACGTCGCCGTAGATGATCGGCGGTTTCACGCAGCGCGAGCCGTAGCTTTGCACCCAGCCGTTCTCGGTGAAGGCGAAACCCTGCAGCTGCTCGCCGAAATACTCCACCATGTCGTTGCGCTCGGCTTCTCCGTGCACCAGCACGTCCAGCCCGAGCGCCTCCTGGCGGGCCACGGCGTCGCGGATTTCCGTGCGCATCGCCTCCAGATACGCAGACTGGCTGATCTGGCCTTTCTTGAACGCCGCACGTGCCTTGCGTATCGCGGCGGTTTGCGGAAACGAGCCGATGGTCGTGGTCGGCAGTGGCGGCAGATTCAGCCGGGCTCTCTGCTTTTGAATGCGGGCCGGGAAGGAGGATGGGCGGCGCGTGTCGCGCTCGGACAAGGCGTCCATGCGCTGTTTCACCGCGTCGGAGCGTACCCGCTGCGAGGCCTTTCTCGAAGTCGCCGCCTTGCGCGACGCATCCAGGGCCGGTGCGATCGCTTCGATGCCTCGCGCGAGACCCCGCTTGAGCGTTGCGATCTCATCGAGCTTTTGCACCGCGAACGCCAGCCAGTTGCGGACCTCGGCATCGAGCGTCTTCTCGGGCGCGAGGTCCACCGGCACGTGCTGCAGCGAGCATCCGGCCGAGATCCACAGCCGCTCGCCGAGCCGGTCATGCGCCGGTTTGAGCGCCGCGAGGGCGGCATCCAGATCGGTGCGCCAGATGTTGCGGCCGTCGACCACGCCAAGCGACAGAATCTTCGATTCCGGGTAGCCGTCCAGGAACGCCGCGAGCTGCCCGGGCCCGCGCACCAGGTCCAGATGAATGCCCGATACCGGCAGGGACTTGAGCATGGCCGCGTGCTCCGCCACGGGCTCGAAATAAGTGGCGAGCAGGATCCCCGGCGACCGGGATGCCAGGGCCTCGTAGGTCGGGCGGAAGGCGGCGAGCCAGCGCTCGTCCAGCTCGAGACCCAATATCGGTTCGTCGATTTGCACCCAGAACACTCCCAGGAGCTTGAGGCGCGCGAGCAGGCGCTGATAGGCGGGCACCAGGCGCGGCAGCAGATCGAGCTTGTGCGACAGGCCGGACTTGATCTTGCCGAGGTAAAGCAGGGTGAGGGGGCCTACCAGGGAGACTTTGACGGCGTGGCCCAGGTCTCCGGCTTGCGTCACGTCGTCGAACAGCCACTTCACTCCGCCTTCGAAGCGCGATTCAGCGCTCCACTCCGGCACCTCCATGGCGGGTTGAGCGGCGTTGCCGCGCGCGAGGGTGAAGTATTGCGGCAGCGTGAGCGACCGGGGATCGAAGCCGAACCGCCCCGGCACGCAGCCGAGATGCGCGAGCGTCTGCAACACCGGGTCGTACCAGGCGAAATCGCCGACGGTGACGAAATCCAGGCCCGCATCGCGCTGCCATTGCCAGTGTCTGCCGCGCAGATCGCGGCCGACATTCAACAGTTCCGCTTCCGGGAGCTCGCCCCGCCAGAACGACTCCAAGGCGGTCTTGAGCTCCCGCTTCGCCCCGATGCGCGGGAATCCCAGTATGTGTGCGACGGTCACGGTCCGCTCCTTTGACGAATGGAGGAATCATCCGCTATACTCATTTATGAATCCAATGAAAGTTTGTTAATATAGCATGAGCATCATTCATAGTATTCGCGACTGCTGAATCGTCCCCCATGCTCGAAATCCGCCACCTGCGCACGCTGCTCGCGCTGACCGAAGCGGGAACGGTGTCGCGCGCAGCCGAGCGCGTGCATCTGACCCAGTCGGCTCTTTCGCATCAGTTGAAGGCGCTGGAAGCGCATTACGGCGTGGCGATGGTGAAGCGCCATGGGCAGTCGGTAAAGCTCACCGAGCCGGGTCAGCGGCTGGTGGCATTGGCCCGCACGGTGATGGGCGAAGTCCGGACTGCCGAGCGCGATCTTACGAACCTCGTCCGCAAACCGGTGGGAACGCTGCGTATTGTCCTCGAATGCCATACCTGCTTCGACTGGCTGATGCCGATCATGGATGCCTTTCGCAAGCACTGGTCGGAAGTGGAGCTCGATCTGGTATCGGGCTTTCACCCCAACCCGCTCGCATTGCTCGCCGACAACAAGACCGATCTCGTGATCGGATCGGAAAACAAGCCGCGGCGGGGCATCGTCTATCACCCGCTGTTCCGCTTCGAGGTGCTCGCGGTATTGCCGACCGATCACCGGCTGCGGGCGAAACGTTTTCTCGGTGCGGGTGATTTCGCGAAAGAGACGCTCATCACCTATCCGGTGCCCGAAGAGCGCATCGACCTGATCCGGCGGGTGCTGCAACCGGCGGAGGTCCGTCCCCGGCGCCGCACCACGGAACTGACCGTCGCCATCCTGCAGCTGGTGGCCAGCCGGCGGGGCGTGGCCGCGCTTCCGAACTGGGGAATCAAGAACTACCTGGATTACGGATACGTGATCGCGCGTCGCATCGGCAAGAACGGACTGTGGAGCAACCTGTACGGCGCCACCACCCGCGAGGTGGCGCGCCTGCCCTTTGTCCGGGACTTTCTGGAGACGGCCCGGCGCGAATGCTTCGCCAAGCTCGACGGTGTGGTGCCGGTGCAGTGAGGCGCCTGTTTAGCCATCGCCGTGTTTCATCCAGCGCACCGGGATCGTGGTGATATCGCCCTTTCCCAGCCCCGCGCGGGAAGCTTCGTCGTAGCACTGCAGCGCGCTCGAAGCGACCGGGAGGGTGGTTCCGAGCGATCGCGCCTCCTCGATCATCGTCTTCAGGTCCTTGCGCATCGCGTCGACGTCGACGGTGATCGCGCCCACGTCCTTGCCCTGAAGCGCGGCCGCAAGGGCGGCCGCACGTCCTTTGAGCACGTTGGGGCCGCCCGAGGTATCCGCGAAGATATCGACGATGCGCGCAGCGTCCAGGCCGAGCGGACGGCACAGCGCGAGCGCTTCGCCGAAAGCCTGCCAGAACACGAGCAGGGGCAGGTTGATCGCGAGCTTCATGCGCGCGCCGGCGCCGACGGGTCCGACGTGCTCCACGCGGCGGCACAGTTGCTCGAGCAGGGGCATTGCGCGCACGACGTCGGACGCCTCGCCGCCGACGAAGCCGAAGAGCTTTCCGTCTTTCGCCGGTCCGACCGTTCCGCCCACCGGGCACTCGATCAGGGTCGCGCCTTTGCCCTTGACCGCTAGAGCGAGCAGCTGCTCGGTTTCGGGGCGGACGGTGCTCATTTCGATGAAGAGCTTTCCGGAAACGTTTCCGGACAGAAGCCCGTCTCTGCCGTGATAGGTCGCGTCTATGGCCGCGGCGTCGGTGAGGATGGTGATGACCGCCTCCGAGGACGAGGCGAGTTGAAACGGGGTCGCGGCGATTTTCGCTCCGGCGGCGGCGAGCGGCTGGGTCTTGGCGGCGGTGCGGTTCCAGACGGTGAGTTCGTGGCCGAGATTCATGAGACGCTGGGCGATCGCCGCGCCCATCCTGCCTGTGCCTGCTGTGCCGATTTTCAATTCGCCTCCTTGATCCGTTCAGTTGACACCGCGCCGCAGCGTGGGGTCAAATTGGCGCGACAACTATAACAGCTCGAACGAAGCCGAAATCAGGGGACAAGCATGGCCTCGACAAAGAGCGAGCTCCGCGACGGGATGCGCATCGACTGGGATGTCCCGATCAAGATGGACGACGGGCTCGCGCTGCGGGCGGACGTGTACCGTCCGGAGAGGGAAGGGCGGTTTCCGGTCATTCTCAGCTACGGCCCTTATGCCAAGGGGCTCGCCTTCCAGGAAGGCTATCCGAGCGCGTGGCAGCGCATGGTCGCCGAGCACCCCGATGTGGCTTACGGCTCGACCAACAAGTACCAGAGCTGGGAAGTCGTCGATCCGGAGAAGTGGGTCCCGGACGGATACGCCTGCGTGCGCGTCGATTCCCGCGGCGCCGGCCGCTCGCCCGGATACATCGACCCTTTCTCTCCCCGCGAGACAAAAGACTTCTACCTGTGCATCGAATGGGCGGGCGTGCAGCCCTGGGCCAGCGGCAAGGTCGGGCTGAACGGAATCTCCTACTACGGCATCAACCAGTGGCACGTGGCGTCGCTTGCGCCGCCGCACCTCGCGGCGATGTGCATCTGGGAGGGGGCGGCCGACTGGTATCGCGACATGACGCACCACGGCGGGATTGTCTCGACGTTCTGGGCCAACTGGTACGATATGCAGGTCAAAACGGTGCAGCACGGGCTGGGCGAGCGCGGCCCGCGCAGCCGGGTCACTGGAGAGCCGGTGTGCGGCGACGAGACGCTGTCCGATCGGGAGCTGCAGAAAAACCGCTGCGACTTCGGCGACGACATCCTCGCGCACCCGCTCGACGACGACTACCACAAGGGTCGTTCTCCGGTCTGGGACAAGATCTCCGTGCCCTTCCTCTCGGCGGCGAACTGGGGCGGGCAGGGCCTGCACCCGCGCGGCAACTTCGAAGGCTTCGTGTGCGCGGCGTCCAAAGAAAAATGGCTTGAGGCGCACGGCATCGAGCACTGGACGCATTTCTATACCGATTACGGTGTGCAACTGCAGAAGCGTTTTTTCGCGCACTACCTGAAGGGCGAGCAGAACGGCTGGGAAAGGCAAGCCCGCGTGCAGCTGCAGGTGAGGCACATCGATCGCTTCGTCGAGCGGCATGAAAACGAATGGCCGATCGCGCGCACGCGCTGGACGAAATTCCATCTCGACCCGGCCGGCCACGCGCTCGTTCCGGAATCGCCCGGGAGCGCGGCGAGCGTCAGCTACGACGCGTTCGGCGACGGCGCGACATTCATTTCAGCGCCGCTCGAGCACGAGACCGAGATCACGGGGCCGCTTGCCGCGAGACTGTTCGTGTCTTCGTCAACGACCGATGCCGATCTGTTCCTGGTGTTCCGCGTGTTCTCTCCGGATATGCGGGAAGTGGTGTTCATGGGCGCGATCGATCCCCTTACCACACGCACGACGAGCCGCGGCCCCTGAAGCCCGGTGAGGTGGTGCAGCTCGACGTCGAGATCTGGCCGACCTCGATCGTCGTGCCGGCCGGCCACAGAGTGGCGTTGAGCGTGCGGGGAAAGGACTACGAGTGGCAGAAATCGACCGGCGCCCGGCTCTCGAACTTCAAGAACGAGTTGCGCGGCTGCGGGCCGTTCCTGCATGATGATCCGCGCGATCGCCCGGCGGCTGTCTTCGGCGGCAGGGTCACGCTCCACGCCGGACCGGGGCGCGAATCCTACCTCCTGGTTCCGGTGATCCCGCCCAAGGGCTGAGGCTCGGCGCGCATTTTCGGGGAATGCATGAAAATCGAGGCTTTCGAGCGCTCTCAGCCGGCGAAGCAGCTCGACGCACCCAAGAATCCGACCCACTGAAAGGAGGATCGCACGATGACACTTACTCGCAGGCGGTTTATTCAGGCGACCGGCGCAGGCGTCGCGGCGCTCGGGATGCCGACGATCGTCCGGTCGCAGGCCGGCGCGATCCGCGTCGGTCTCATGACGGTGAAGACCGGCCCGCTCGCCTCGGGCGGCATCGACATGGAGCGAGCGCTCGTCCAGTACCTGAAAGAGCGCAATTACACGATGGCCGGCCGCAAGGTGGAGCTGTTCGTGGGGGACTCGGGCGGAGTGCCGGCGCAAGCCCGCACCAAGATCCAGGAGCTGGTGGAGCGCGACAAGATCCACGTCATGATCGGACCGCTCGACACCGCGTCGGCGCTGGCCGCCGACGACTACATCCGTCAGGCGCAGCTGCTGACGCTTTCGGTCGCCGCGGCCGAGGACATGACGCAGCGCAAGCCCAATCCCTGGTTCACTCGCGGTACCTCGACTTCATCGCAGAGCGCTCAACCGCTCGCCGACTACTGCGCCAAGACGCTCAAGTACAAGCGCATGGTGACGATCGCCGACGACATCGCCTATGGGCACGAGATGTGCGCGGGATTCCAGCGCGTGTTCGAAGATGCGGGCGGCAAGATAATCCAGAAGCTGTTCTCTCCGCTCACGGTTCCGGACTACGGGACCTATATTGCGCAGCTCAAGACCGACGCGGACGCGATCTTCCTCGGCTTCGCGGGTTCGAACGGTTTTCGCTTCTTCAGGCAGTTCAACGAATACGGGTTGAGAGGGAAGGTGGCGGTCGTCGGCGGCATGACCGCACTCGACGAGGCGGTGCTGCGCAACATGGGTGACGAGGCGCTCGGCATCATCACCTCCTGCTGGTACTCGGCGGAAATCGAAAACGCGATCAACAAGAAATTCGCCGCGAATTTCCGCCTCGACTGGACCTACGACCCGGGTTTCTACGCGGCCGCTACGTACGTCGAAGCCGCGGTGCTGGAGGCGACCTTGAACGCTATCAAAGGGAAAATCGAGGACAAGCAGGCCTTCATGAAGGCGGTGCGCGGCATCCAGGTCGACACCGCCCGGGGGCCCGTTTCGTTCGACAAATACGGAAACGTGGTCGGAAGTGTCTACATCCGCAAGGTCGAGCGCAAGGATGGGCGGCTGGTGAACCGGGTGATTCATACTTACCCGAACGTCAGCCAGTTCTGGACCTATAAGCCGGAGGAATTCCTGAAGAACCCGGTGTATTCGCGTGACTGGCCACCGGCAAAAAACCTCGAGTCCTGAGAGTGAGGACGGGGCCGGAAACACCGGCCCCGCTTTTTTGTGCAGTACTGGATCATCCAGACATTGAACAGCTTGGCCCTGGGGGGCCTGCTGTTTCTGCTTGCCGCGGGCTTCTCGCTCATCTTCGGGTTGATGCGCATTGCGAATCTCACGCACGGCTCGATGTACATGCTGGGAGCCTACGTCGGCGTGTCCGTGCTCAAGCTTGTGCCCAATCTGTGGCTCGCCGCGTTGATCGGCGGCCTGGTGATCGCGGTGTTCGGTGGATTGGTCGAGCGCCTGATCCTGCGCGCGCTGACGGGCAACGTCTTCGGCCAGGTGCTGGTGACGCTCGGCATCTCGTTCATCATCGCCGACCTGTGCCTCATGGTGTGGGGTGGCGATCCGATTCCCATCCCGACGCCGCCGGCGCTGCGCCAGCCCATTTTCGTGGGGGGCGTAGCGTTTCCGACCTACCGGCTGGTCGTGGTCGCCATTGCGGTGGCGACGGCGCTCGCCTTGTACCTGCTGATGGACCGGACCCGGATCGGCGCAATGATCCGCGCGGGCGTCGACGACATGCAGATGGCGCGCGCGGTCGGAATCCCGGTGTCGGGGCTCTTCACGGCCGTGTTTTGCCTGGGTGCGGCGCTCGCCGGCGCGGGCGGCATCATCGGCGGGCCGATCATGTCCGCCTATCCGGGCCTGGACGCGGACATGCTGCCGCTCGCTCTGATCGTGGTCATGCTGGGCGGCGTCGGCAGCCTGCTCGGCGCCTTCGTCGGAAGCTTCCTGATCGGAGCCATCTACACGTTCGGCACGGCGCTCCTCCCGGATCTCGCCTACGTGATCCTGTTCCTGCCGATGATCGTCGTGATCGCCTTTCGTCCCACGGGCCTTTTTGGACGTCAATCCGTATGAAGAATGCGGGCTGGGTCGCGCTCGCGGCGGCGCTCGCCGGGTTTCCGTTGGTGGGCGGCGAATACTACATCAATCTCACCAGCCAGATTTTCATCGCGGCGATTTTCGCGGCGAGCCTCAATTTGCTGGTCGGATACGGCGGGCTGCCGTCATTGGGTCACGCTTCCTGGCTGGGACTGGCCGCGTATATCTCGGCCTGGATGTCGCTCAAGCTCGGGCTCGGGCATTGGGCTACCGCGCCGGTGGCGCTGCTCGCGACCACTCTGGTCGCATGTGCCTTCGGGTGGATCTCGCTGCGGGCTACCGGGCTGGGGTTTCTTATGCTGACCCTTGCCCTGTCCCAAGTGCTTTGGGGAACGGCATACCGCTGGGTCTCCTTCACCGACGGCGATAACGGCTTGCGCGGATTGACCAGGCCCGCGCCCTTCGGCATCAGCCTGGACGATGCGGGTTCTTTCTATTATTTCGCTCTGGCGATCACCGCAATGGCGATCTGGCTCATGGCGGTATTTGTCGCGTCGCCTTTCGGCGCCGCGCTGCGCGGAACGCGCGACCAGTCGCGGCGCATGAGCGCGCTCGGGCACGACGTCTGGCTGATCCGCTGGATCACCTTCGTGTACTCGGGATTCTGGGGCGCGGTATCGGGGCTCTTGTTCGTGTACTACAACAAGTACATCCATCCCGCTTCGCTCTCGATCACGGCTTCGGCGGAAGGCCTGCTCGCGGTCATCGCCGGGGGTTCCGCCACGCTCGCCGGCCCGATCGTCGGCGCGGCGATCGTGATGATACTCAAGAATTACGTTTCCGCCTACATCGAGCGCTGGAACATGCTGCTCGGATTCGTGTTCGTGATCATCGTGATCTTCGTGCCCGAGGGCGTCGTGCCGGGGTTGCGCCGCCTCTTTGGGCAGGCGACGCGGGCGTGGAGAGGCCCCCGATGACGCCGGCCTTGCAGCTACGCGAGCTGAGAAAGTCCTTCGGCGGCCTGCCCGCCATGAACGGGGTTTCGCTCGAGGTGATGCCCGGAGAGCGGCGGCTCATCATCGGGCCGAACGGAGCGGGGAAAACGACGCTGTTCAATCTGATCACCGGGGATCTGCGCCGCGATTCCGGGGCGATCCGCCTGTTCGGCGACGAGGTGTCGCGCCTGAAGCCGCACCAGCGCGCCCACCGGGGGCTCGCCCGCACCTACCAGATCATCACCCTTTTTCCCAAGGACTCGCTCGAGCACAACCTGGTGCTGTCGCTGCTCGGACTGTCGAAGTCGCGCTGGGATGTGTTCAGGCCGCTCGCCCGCTACGCCGCACTGAACGAGGAGTCGCGGCGCGTCCTGAAACGCGTGGGCCTGGAGCATCTCGCCAAGCGGTCGATAGGCGAAGTATCCTACGGGGAGAAGCGCCGGCTCGAAATCGCCATGGCGCTGGCGCAAAAGCCCAGGGTGCTGCTCCTCGACGAGCCGTTCGCGGGGCTGTCGCGCGAGGAGCGCGCCGCGATGAAGGAGCTGATCGCGGGCATCCCGCGGGAAGTGACCGTGGTCATGATCGAGCACGACATGGACACCGCGCTCGATCTCGCCGAGAGGATCACCGTGCTGCACTACGGCAGCGTGATCGTCGAGGGCACCCGCGCCGAAGTGGTCGCCGATCCGAAGACCCGCGAGGTCTACCTCGGTGACTGAGGCACTGTCACTTAACGGGGTCGATGCGCTGTACGGCGAGAGCCACGTTCTGCACGGCGTTTCGTTCTCGTTGAACCCGGGCAGGGTGCTCGCGCTCCTCGGGCGCAACGGCGCGGGTAAGACGACCTGCATGAGCGCCATCATCGGTTTCCTGCCCCCGCGCGGCGGCGAGGTCCGCCTGTTCGGCGAGCCGATCGGAAGGCTCTCGCCCGAGACGATCTCGCGAAAGGGCGTGGGCTTCGTGCCCCAGGGCCGGCGGATTTTTTCAACGCTCACGGTGCGCGAGAACCTGGCCGTCTCCAGGCAGAAGCGGGCGGGAGTGGCGACTCCGTGGACTCTGGAGCGCGTGATCGAGCTGTTTCCCCGGCTGAAAGAGCGGCTGCAGCAGATGGCGGGCTCGCTCTCCGGAGGCGAGCAGCAGATGCTCGCGATCGGGCGGGCGCTCATGGGGAATCCGCGCGTGCTGCTGATGGACGAGCCCTCCGAAGGCCTCGCGCCGCTGATCGTCGCCGAAGTCGGCCGCACCCTCTTGCGCCTGAAGCGGGAAGGCCAGTCGATTCTCCTAGTCGAGCAGAACATCAAGCTCGCCCTCGACCTCGCCGACGAGGTTGTGATCCTCAATACGGGCAGAGTCGCGTTCAGTGGAAGCGCCGGCCAGGTGCGCGACGACCAGGCTTTGATCACGCAGCATCTCGGAGTCTTTTAACCGATCGACCTGAAGAAAGGAACGACTGACATGATGTTTACCTGCACGACGCCCGGCTGCACCGATCGCGCGCATGAGCGCCGCTTCGCGGCGGCACGCAAGGGCTCCGCTGCGGCAGCGCGAGCGCGCAAGCGCTCGGTCTCGAGCAAGCTCGTCCGCGGCAAGAAGGGGCGGAGCCTGCGCATCGATATCCATTGCCACTACCTAAACCGGGACGCGGCTGCGAAGCTCGCGCATCTCAACCCCGCGCAATACGAGCCTTCGGTCAAGTTTGCCAGTGCGCTCACGCGCGAAGTCAACGTCAAGCAGATGCAGGATCGCGCCGCCAAGCTCTCCACGATCGAAGTAAGGCTCGAGGACATGGACCGCATGGGGATCGACATCCAGGCGGTGTCGCCGGCGCCGCAGCAGACCTACTACTGGACCGAGCCGGGGCTGGGCGCCGAGGTCTCGCGCATGGTGAACGACCGACTCGCGGAAATCGTGGCGAAGTGGCCGGACCGCTTCGTCGGTCTGGGCACCGTGCCGCTGCAGAACGTCGAGCTGGCGGTGATCGAGCTCGAGCGCTGCGTCAAGCAGCTGGACTTGCGCGGTGTCGAGATCAATCCCAACGTCGCAGGGAAGGAGCTCACCGACCCCGGCCTGAGCCTCGACAGGTTCTTCGCCAAGGCGCGCGAGCTGGACATCGTGATCTTCATGCACCCGATCGGATTCACCCAGGGCGATCGCCTGATGGACCACTACCTGAACAACGTCATCGGCAACCCGCTCGATACGACGGTCGGCGCGAGCCATCTGATCTTCGGAGGAATGATCGAAAAGCACCCCGGCCTCAAGGTGGTGCTGCCCCACGCGGGCGGCTTCCTCGGGCACTACTGGGCGCGCATGGATCACGCCTGGCGCGCGCGGCCCGACTGCCGCACCGTGATCAAAAAGCCTCCGACGAGCTACCTCAAGAAATTCTTTTTCGACACGATCACCTTCGACCCCGAGATGCTGCGCAACCTGATCGACAAGTTCGGCGCGGCGCAAGTGCTGCTCGGCACGGATTATCCGTTCGACATGGGCGAGGAGGACCCGGTCGGCCTGATCAACAGCGTGCCTCGGCTTCCGTCGGCCGAGAAGGAAAGGATAATGGGAGGCAACGCTGCCCGCCTGCTCAAGATCAGGCGATAATAGGCGGCATTCGAAGGAGGAGTCCATGAAGCAGATCGGTGTGGCCATTGTCGGAACCGGTTGGTGCGGAGGCATCCGCGCCGAGACCTGCGCGGCGCATCCCCTTACGAAGGGCCTGCACATCGCGGAGATCCGGCCCGAGCGGCTCGCCGAGGTGGTCAAAGCGACCGGCGCGAAGACCGCGGTGACCGACTACGGCGAGCTCCTGAAGATGGGCGAAATCGAAGCGGTGTACATTTCCGCGACGCCGGAAACCACGCACTATCCGATGGCGCGCGACTGGCTCGCCGCCGGAAAGCACGTTTTTCTGGAAAAGCCGATCGCGATGGAGCTGTCGGAAGCCGATGAGCTGATCGCCCTCGCCCGCAAGAACAAGCTGAAATTCACCATCGGCTATTCGCAGCGCTTCAATCCCAAGTTCGCCTACGTGAGGAAGTCGATCCGCGACGGCACGATCGGCAGGCCGGTGAGCGCGCTCGTCTCCCGCCATATCACCCGCGGCCTGGGCAAGAAGATCAGCGGCCGCGTGAAGCTCTCGCCCGCGGCGATGGAATGCACGCACGATCTGGACTTTGTGCTGTGGTGCCTGGAGCCGGCGAAGCCCGTGCGCGTGTACTCGCAGCAGAATTTCGGGGCAATGCAGGAGGCGAGCGGCCAGCCGATCGCGGACCAGCAATGGCTCTCCGTCACCATGGACAGCGGCCTCTCGTTCGTGGTCGGCGGCGGCTGGAGCCTGCCGCCCGGCTATCCGAATTTCTCGACCACCTGGATCGAGGTGGTCGGCACCGAGGGCGCGCTGATGGTCGACGACAGCCACCGCGACGTGGTGCTGAACACGATGCAGAAAGGCATGCAGCTGCCGATGTCGACCATGCCCGGGGAGCGTGTCGAGCACACCTACGCCGGGCCGATGGCGACGGAGACGATCCACTTCCTCGAGGCGGTCGCTCTCGACCGGCCGGTCATGGTGACGCCGGAGCACGCGCGCATGGTGATGGAGGTGTATATCGCCGCCGATCTTTCCGCCGAGCGCAATCAACCGGTGTCGCTGCCGCTCGCCTCGTCCAAGTCGGTGCGCGCGGCTGCGTGAAAAAGAACCCCGAGCGCATCGGCCTCGCCATCATCGGCGGGGGGCGGGTCGGATTATTCCGCGGCGAAGTCGCGGCTCGGCACCCGCAGGTCGACTTCATCGGTCTGGCGGAGCTGAAAGCCGATCGCGCCAAGGAGATCGGCGCAAGTATCCGCGCGGACTTCGTGACGCAGGATTACTGCGAGCTGCTGGCGCGCCCGGAAGTGACCGCGGCCATCATTTCCACCGACGAGCATCTGCACGTCGATCCCATTCTCGGGGCGGTCGAACGCGGCCTGTCGCTCTTGATCGAGAAGCCGCTTGCGACCGGGCTCGCCGATTCCGAGCGCGTGCTCAGGGCGATCCAGAAATCCGGGGTCGACGCGGTGGTCGGCTACACGCAGCGCTTCCGCCGCCGCTGGCTGGTGGCAAAGGAGAAGGTGAGGACTGGGCAGCTGGGCGATGTGACCCTCGTGACTTCGAGAGCGTTCATGAACCGGCTCGTGGCGCTCGATAACTACCGGCGCACCGACGATCCGTCGCAGATCTCCCCGATGGTCATTTCGGGAACGCACGCGCTCGACGTCGTCATGTGGATGATGGAGGCGAAGCGCCCGGTCGAAATCTACGCGCGCTCGGTGGACAAGGCGCTGGGGCCCCTGTGCAAAGGCATCGACGCGACCGCGGGCGTGATCACCTTCGAGGACGGCAGCCTGTACCACGCCTCCATCTCGTGGGCCTTGCCGATCGTCTGGCCCGGCGCGGTGTACAGCCTCGAAGTGGGCATCGTCGGCACCGAAGGCGTGCTCACCATAGACGACACCCACCGCGACATCGTGCTGGCGACCACCCAGGCGCAGGGCGAAGGCTACGCACCGGATGCGGCGCGCCGCGTCGACTTTCTGGGGAGCTACCCGCCAGGCGATATCGCTCTCGGCGAGCTGCGCGGCCCCATGCGCGAGGAAACGGAACAATGGCTGAACCGTCTCGCGATGGGCCTGACGACGCAGCATGCCACCGCGGCGGAGGCGCACAACCGGCTGATGCTCACCAAGGCCTTCGACCTTTCGGCGCGATTGAAGCGCGCCGTGCCGCTTCCGATCGCGGCCGAGGACGAAAGGCCGCGCGAAGGCCTGCGGGTGGCGGGATAAAACGAAGAGTGAGGGAGGAGAGATGGCAAAGCTGAGATCGACGCTGTGGGTCGCGCTCGTGGCGCTGTCGTGCCCGGCGCTTTCGCTCGCGCAGGGCAGCTATCCGAATCGGGCAATAAAAATCATCGTTCCGTTCGCGCCCGGAGGCGCATCGGACTTCGTCGGCCGCATCATGCAGCCGCGCCTTTCAGAGCTGCTCGGCCAGCAGATCGTGATCGAGAACCGGGGCGGAGCTGCCGGAACCATCGGCATGGAGGCCGCGGCCCGCTCGGCTCCCGACGGCTATACCCTGGTTCTGGGCAACGTCGGCTCGACGGCGATCAACCCCGGGGTGTTCACGAATCTCTCCATCAACAACCTGAGGGATTTCATCCCGGTGACCCAAGTCGTCGACGTGCCGGGCGTGCTTATCGTGCACCCCTCCGTACCGGTCAACAGCGTCAAGGAGCTGGTCGCCTACGTGAAGGCGAACCCGGGCAAGCTGAACTATGCCTCGCCCGGGAGCGGCAGCCAGAACCGCCTGGAAATGGAGATCTTGAGAACGGCCGAACGAGGGATGGACATGGTGCACGTGCCCTACAAGGGCGGAGCGGGTCCCGCGGTGACCGGCCTCGTCGCAGGCGAAACCCAGATGATGTTCAGCACCGTCTCCTCTGCCATGGGGCATATCAAGGGCGGGCGGCTCAAGGCGCTCGCCATCACGAGCCCCACGCGCATCAAGGAGCTGCCTGACCTGCCCACCATGAAGGAGTCCGGTTATCTCGACGGCTCCTCGGGCTCATGGCAGGGCGTGCTCGTTCCCGCGGGCACGCCGCGCGAAATCGTCGAGCGTTTGTACGCGGTGCTGGTGCAGACCATGAAGACGCCCGAGGTCATCGAGCGCCTCGCCAAAGGCGGGGCCGAGGCGGTGACCAGCGCCTCGCCGAAGGCGTTCGCGGAGTTCATCGCGGCCGAAACCCAGCGCTGGGGCAAAGTGGCAAAAGAATCGGGGGCGATCGCCGACTGACGGACGTGCCAGGGCGGGATTTTACTCACACAGACGGAGACTAGGAATGGCAAATGCGGGAATGGTGGGACTGGACTGGCAGCAGCGCATCAACTGGGACCGGCTGCGCAAGTACCGCCTGGAGCGCGCACGCGCGCGCATGAAAGCGGCCGGCCTCGGCGCGATGCTGCTCATGTACGACGAGAACGTCCGGTACGTCACCAGCACGCTGACCCCCGGCTGGAACCGCCTGAAGCCCGGCCTGCGCTACGCCATGCTCTGCGGCGACGACGCGCCGGTGCTGTTCGAGCAAGGCGACATCGGCATGCAGATCGAGCGCCATTCTCCGTGGATCCCCAAGGACCACATCCGCTGGTCCTACGCCTGGATCAAGGGTGCGGCCGGCCCCGCCTCGCTTTCCCAGGTAAAGAAGTTCACCAATGCGATCAAGCAGGAGATGAAGAAGGCGAACGTCGACGGCCAGAAGCTCGGCGTGGATTTCGTCGACATCAACATGATCCAGGTGTTCAAGGACGAAAAGATCGACTGGACCGACGGCATGACGCCGATGATGGAGGCGCGCGCGGTCAAGAACGAGGACGAGCAGGAGGCGTTGCGCATGGTGGGCGCGATCGGCGACGCGGCGCACTGGGAATTCATGAAGTTCCTGCAGCCCGGGCGCACCGAGAACCAGCTCACCGCGCACATCATGCAGTACCTGTACTCCGTCCCGGGCATGGAGGACGTCGAGGACGTGATCGTGTCCTCGGGCCCGAACACCTGGCCGAACTGGCGCAACTTCTCCGACCGCATCGTCAAGCCCGGCGACATCGTGTTCATGGATCTCGCCGCGCTCACCTGGAACGGCTACAAGTCCTGCTACTACCGCACTTACTGCGCAGGAAAGGAGCCGACCAGCGAGCAGAAGGACATCTACGCGACCGCGCTCAAGTGGCTGTACGACTCGATCAAGGCGGTGAAAGTCGGAACGACCACGCGGGAGATCGCCTCGAAATGGCCCTCGGCGAAGGAAGCCTGGGGCTACGCGGAAGAGGACCAGGCCGCGGCGAACCTGTGGGGCCACGGCCTCGGCCTCGCGCAATACGACCAGCCGGTCATTTCGCGCATCTGGTCGCTCGACCACCCGATCGAGATCAAGGAAGGCATGGTGTTCGCGCTGGAGACCCAGCACGGCAAGAAGTTCGAGTGGGGCGTCCGAATCGAGGAGATGCTGATCGTCCACAAGGACAAGATCGAGATCATTTCCAACTTTCCGGTCGAGCAGATCACCGTCGTCGATCCTATGCCGGGTTACTCGACGCTCGCGGGACGCTAGGGAAGCCGGTGGCCGCGAACGGAACCCGCACCGCGGTGCTCAAGGCGCCGCGCAAGCTCGACATCGTCGATCGCGCCAGACCCGAAGCGGGTCCCGGGGAAGTCGTCGTTCGGACCGTTGCGACCGCGGTCTGCCACACCGATCTGTCGATCTACACCG
>WNGP01001120.1_pt1 | contig 21790 bp, 20 predicted proteins | sample 5407671 | NCBI WGS metagenome assembly WNGP01 (sample SAMN13153381, study PRJNA577476) | soil metagenome | isolation source: 40 cm soil or saprolite under Garry oak tree replicate 2 | place: USA:California | collected 2016-06-15
CCTTTTTCCAGGGGTGGGGAGGGGAAGAAGAGGACTTTTAAATCACCCTGCCACTCAGGTAGCTAAAATAGACAGAAATCATGAGTTATGTTATAAATGATACATTGCAAACCTCTTCGAGAGGAGCTTATTGTATGCAGTAGTGTTTAGAGTAAAGGAGAACTTCTGATATGGCTTGGGATCCAAATCAAGGTCAGGGGCAAGAGCAACCAGGTGTTGGTGGACAAGACCCATCTTCGGGGTATGGTACGCCACAAAATCCTTACGGCACTCCACCCCCACAGAACCCTTACGGCACTCCACCCCCGCAATATGGTTTTCCACCAAACCAGCAGGGCAACTATGGATACGGCTATGCATCCCCTCAGCAGCCTCGTCCGCTAGGGCAAGCTATTCGGGATCTGCCCAACCAGTACAGGAATGTGCTCTCGCATCCCTCAGATCAAACATTTGCAGTCGAGATGGTCAAAGCGGACTGGGCTGTAGTGTTGGCACAACTACTTATTCTAGTTGTCGTTGGTGTGGTGCTTGGGGTGATAAGCGGGTTGTATGTATCCTCCCAGGCATCGCGGATACTAGGTACTTCCGGTTTTAGTTCATCAACTGCAGCATTCACAGTAGCCACTTCTGTCGCTGGGGCTTTTTTGAGAATTATCTTCATTCCAGCGGCTTTCTTCATCGGTGTAGGCGTCCAGTATGCCCTTGCCAAGGCTTTTAATGGGCAGGGAACCTTCCTGGCGCAGAGCTATACACACCTGTTGTTCAAGACGCCGCTTGATATTATCGGCTACATCTTTAGTACCATATTCGTTTTCATTCCTGTGGTTGGTACGATTCTCAGCGAAGTAGTTATCCTGGCGCTGCTAGTCTATGCAGTCGTCTTGAATATCTTTCAAATCAAAGCTGTACATCGTCTCTCCACGGGCAAGGCGTCAGGAGTGGTACTGATTCCATTTGCGGCACTTTTACTACTTGCCTGTATTTTAACTATTGCCTTTGCTGCTCTACTCATTGGCATTATGGGTGCAGGACAACACCCCTGAGGTATTGCAGACATAAGAAGCAAGAAGAGAGGTAACCTGGGTGATTGCCCCTCTTCTTGTTTCCCAGGGTCGCCCCTTCTCTACGCCAGATCGGCCTGCGAAGCCCGTGTATAGTAGGGGCGGGGCTTGCCCCCGCTCTGGGGGTGGTGCGGGGCAACCGCTCATTGAAACGCTTCCGTTCGCGCTTATGGGGCCTGCCCCCGCCCCTGGCTGCTCTGCACTCTCAACCCGCAACATGAACGGGCCACAGGCCTAAACCGATAAACCTTGCAGGGAGATCGCGTATCACAGGCAGGCGCAGGAGCAATGGTAGCAAAGGTGAGATTGTCAACGGCTGATCGGATTTGAGCACCCTCGTGAGCACCTGCCCCTGGATGAGATTCTGAAAACCCTGGATAATGCGCGTCGGCCACTCGCGTTTACGCTGCACCGCAGCCAGGTCACGCAGCGGCAGCTTGCCAAGTTGGAGATCGTCGCTCAGCACATTTGCCGCTACCACGGCATCTTGAATTGCATAGTTGATGCCAACTCCGGCGACAGGCGACATGACATGTGCCGCATCGCCAATCAGCAGCAAACCGGGACGATACCAGCGCGGCAAGCGACTAGACTCGACCGAGAGTACAGAAACCTGCTTCCACTCCTTGATGTAATCCATGCGATCAGCGTATTCCGGCAGCAGCTCAGCAAGAGCCTGCCGCAGTTTCTCAAGACCGGCAGCATGGATCTGCTGGTAACCGCCCTTGGGGATGCTATAACCCATCTGCCACTGCTCACCGCGGTTGAGCATAATCAGGATATGTCCGCTGCCAAGACGAGCGACAGTTTCTTTCGGATCATCAGGCCTGCGGGGAAAGCGAAACCAGAGAACATCCATTGGCGGCGCGGTCTTGACTGGCTCGAATCCTGCCAGTTTGCGCACCCGCGAGAAACGACCGTCTGCTCCAACTGTCAGCACCGCCCGCACCGCGTGCCAGCCATCCTTGCCCCGGTAATGAATGCCATGCACGTACCCATCCTCCTCTATCAACTTCTCCACCCTCGCGCCCATCACCAGGCGAAAGTTCGGATAGCATTTCGCTTCACTGGTAATAAACTCGAGGAAGTGTACCTGGGGAATCATAGTGATATAGGGAAAGCTGGTTTTCAAACGTCGAAAATCTGCGAATGTGACCTCCCCTTTAGCTGTTTGCAGGGGGAATGCATAGGCTTTGGTATGATCGAGTTGCAGCAGGCGATCGGCGAGTCCCAGCTCGTCCATGATCTGCATGGCCGATGGGTGAATGGTATCACCGCGAAAATCGCGGTCGAAGTCCATGTGTTCCTCGAGCAATACCACGGGTATGCCTTTGCGGGCAAGCAACAGGGCAAGCACTGCTCCCCCAGGGCCACTGCCTACAATACAGCAGGTTGTTTCTTCGACCTGCTCGAGCTTTTCCTTTTGTAGAGTAATATCATTTTGCATGCTAGTTTCTCCTCAATTCGTGATGTGATATCACGCAATTTGTCTCCGCATCGTCAGGGCACTCAGCATGACCATCAGCAGCGCGAAGATGAGCAGTGCAGTTAACTGCCCGGCGATGCCAACGAAATCAGAGCCTTTGAGCATTACTCCGCGTAATGCATCATTGGCGTAGGTCAAAGGCAAGATGTAAGAGATGGGCCGCAATACCGAGGGCAATTGGGCTACCGGCCAGAAGACCCCCGATAAGAAGACTTGTATACCAAGGACCAGTGGTATGAACTGGACAATCTGGAACTCATTCTGCGCAAAAGTCGAAAGAAAGATGCCCAGGTTGACACTGCCAATGGTCAGCAGGGCCGAAACCAGGAAGACCAGTGCCAGGTTGCCACTATAATGAACCCTCAGGGCAAAGACAACAAAGAGCAGGATCATCAGTGATTGTACGAGCGCGAAGAGTGTAAAACCACAGATATAGCCCACCACCAGCTCCGGACGGGTCAGTGGCGAGACCATCACACGTTCAATCGTACCCTGCGAACGCTCACGCAGAAAGGCCACCGAGGTTAGAATGAATACGAAGAAGAATGAGAAGATGCCAATGAACACGGGCGCAATCGAGTCGTTAAATGTATACTGCGGGCCGCCATGCAGGTACTGCGGGTCATTAACCGTAAATGGCAGCGAACTACTTATAACTGGTGGCACACCCTGGCCCTGCTGTGCCTTGATTGTCGCGAGCGCCACGCCCAATTGGCGGGTAAAGCCCAGGGTCAGGTCATGCATTGCGCTTGCCACATTCGGATCAGAACCCTCCAACACGACTTGTACCGCGGGGTTTTGACCGGTTAACGCCTGTTGGGCAAAATCGGGAGGGAAGATGATGGCAGCATCAGCATCGCCACGTTTGAGCGTATCGTTCACGTAGCTGGCATTAACATAGATGGTGTTCAATTTGTCCTTCCCGGGCAGCAGAGCGGTGATAAGTGTATCAATGCGATCACTCCCTACTCTCATAGGCCGGACTATAGCCAGTGTATGCACGCTGCTGGTGTTTGTAAGCACGAGGTAGAGTAGCGTCATTACCACAAGGGGGACGATGAAGATTAACGCGAGTGTACGCTTGTCGCGCAGAACCTGCCGGATGATGCGGTTGGCGAGGGCCATGATACGTGCAAAGCTCATTTTTGTACCTCCTGGCGGCTGGCAAAGTAAAGAAAAGCATCTTCCATGTTGTCTTGACCAGACTGGCGTAGCAGTTCCTGTGGCGTACCTTGAGCTAGAAGCGCGCCGAAACGCATCAGGCCGAGACGTGTGCAACGCGCTGCTTCATCCAGGTGATGCGTTGAGACAATAATAGTGACACCCTCTTTATTTAATTGAGCAAAGTAGTCCCAGAATGAGCGGCGCAATTGGGGATCGACGCCCACGGTCGGTTCATCCAATAATGCAAGCTGCGGATGATGCACCAGGGCACAGGCAAGCGAAAGGCGCTGCTTCATGCCGCCGCTGAAGTTTCCCACCACCTCATTTGCACGATCAGCCAGCTCCACACGCTCCAGCATCTCCTCAACGCGCTGCTTCTGCAGCTTGCCACGCAGGCCGTAGATGTTGCAGAAAAACTGCATGTTCTCCCTGGCCGTTAAGTCGAGATAGAGGGCGCTCAGTTGCGTCATATACCCCATGTGAGGCGCGACTTTGGAGCTAGGTATGCGCTCGTTCAGGATTTGAATTGTGCCGCTGGCCGGGCGTACTAAGCCTACCAGCATACGAATGAGCGTCGTCTTGCCCGAACCGTTAGGGCCAATCAATCCATAGGTCTCACCTGCATAAATATTCATAGTGAGATCATCAACGGCTCGCAATTTGCCAAACTGCTTGATCAGGTGGTTGATAACAACCACAGGTTCACCATTGACGGGCTTCTGCACCTGCTGCTCTTGCTGAGCAGCAGGCGGAACTTCTGCCATAGCATATCCTCCATTCCTAACTAATCAGCCAATTAATTGCAGGCAAAAAACATCAGCGTCACCTTGGCAAAACACCCTCAAGCACTGTTTCGCAGATAGTATCCGCGATCTGTTCATGCGAATACTGTAGAGCTACTTGATCATGAACGATCTGACGACGTAGTACAAAACCCATGATACAGCCGAACAGCACCTGTGCGATCAGCGAGGCATCTGTATGGCGCAGGTTTCCTTTTTTCATCTGCATTTCAAAATACGTTGCTAGAAAGCTTATTGCTCGCTGCAGGAAGCTAGCGGTGATGGATCCCATGTCAGGGTTGTGTACTATTTCAGGGAAAAGCATGCGTGCCAATTGAATAAAATTCTCGCTTTCAACAATGCCGAGCACGCGCAGCAGCATCATGCGCAGGAAGACCTGCGGCGGCAGTTCAAACATCTGCGGCGGCAGGGAAGTTGTCAACTGTAGAGGGGACCGTGCTTCAATAATCGCCTTTAGTAAGGCTTCTTTGCTTTCAAAGTAGTAGTAGATCAATCCGGGTGTGATGCCAGCTTCACGCGCAATGTCTTTGTTAGTCGCCTTCATAAAGCCTTTTTGGGCAAATACGCGCATCGCTGCATCCATGATCTGGTCGCGTCGATCTTCTACTACTTTAGGTGTTCTGGCCATGTCCTTGATCCATTTGCTGTTTTACGCATCGATTTAATTGGCTGATCGATTAATTAAATTATAAGCAAGTGGTGAGGGAAAGTCAAGCCCTACCCAGGGCAAAAGTGTATACTTCCATTTTAAATGCATTGATGGTAAAATCAAGCATAAGTCTTCTTATGTCTATGCTCAGTCATACAGATAAAGCAGGTGCAGTAAAGAGGCACTCTCAGTGGTGACCTACCATGCAGCCAAGGGGGACGAGATTGCGTTACCTGAATGCATTACCACGCTTATTACTCACATTACCTTTCCTGGTACGCCTGGGCGTTGCCGTACTCAGTATCCTGTCTTTTCTCATCTTGTATATGTTCTTTGCCCCGGCGGCTCGCAATCCGAGCATACTTGCTGTCCCTATGGCGCTCGTCGCGTGGATGTTCAGGAGGCGTGGAGTATGGATTTGCCTGGTGAGCATGCTTCTCACACTGTGGGTCTTCTATACCATCAAGACGCAAAACGTTTTGTTGACGCCCTCATTGATTGAATCCTTTGTTACCGGTACGCTCGCGTTATTGATTATAGGCCTGCTGATCAGCTCCCAGCGTGACTCACTCGAGCTGGCTAATGCTGCAAGGCTAGAAACCATACGTGCTTACGAAGAACAGCAAAAGTTGCACCAGGCCAAAGATCAATTTCTGCAAAATGAGAACCACGAGTTACGGACGCCTCTCACAGCAGTCTCAGGCTACATTGAATTAGTACTGGAACACGGCGAGCACCTCGACCCGGCAATGCAGAAGGATTACCTGAAAAATGCGTTGTATTGCTGCGAAGAATTACAGTTGCTGACCAATAATATACTGGATACCCTACAAATCGACAATGCAAGGGCAGAGCTCAACCTGGAGATACTTTCAGTCGCCAATGTAGCGCGAGAAGTGATCGAACATACTGATCCAAGAAGGTTGCAAGAGTATAGCATTCAAGTAGATACTCCTGAGGGGCTGCTGGTGTGGGCAAATGCTCAGTATATGCGCCAGGTCCTCCGTAACTTGCTCTCCAACGCTTTAAAGTACGCACCATCTGGTACTCCTATTGTTGTTAGTGCTTTCCTGGACGAACATGTTGTTCAGACAACGCACTCTAAGCCACAGGTATGCATCGGCGTGAAAGATGCCGGTCCCGGTATTCCACCGGCCGAAATCCCCCTGTTATTTGAGCAATTCGTGCGCCTCCAACGTGATCTTTCGGGGAAGATACGAGGAAGCGGGTTGGGGCTGTACATTAGTAAACAACTTGTTGAAGCCATGGGAGGGCGCATCTGGGTGGAGAGTGAAGGGATTCCTGGGAAGGGCTGTTGTTTTTACTTTACCCTTCCCAGCGTTTCTCGTGCGGAGGTCTCCGCCAACATGACGGATGAGGTTCATGGGGTGGTAGATGCTCATCCGTAATAAGTGGGCTATTAAATAGCCCTACTGCAAGTTATTGGCTGTGCTTTACAGTCTTTAGCGCAGTTTTCGCTGCCTGGTAGGAACTTACATTCATGAAGTACATACCATCAGGGCTGCCATCAGGGATTACCAGGATATCGGTCACAAAGGGGTCATGCACATCATCTAAGGGGGCCCGCGTCATGTATGTTGTTTCGCCATTCATTGCCATCAGGTGATTGAAAGGAATTGTTTGCATGGACTGAGCAATTTTCCATAAAATCTTCTCACCGATGCCATCGCGCTGATCGCCTGCAATCCAGAAAACGACTCCATTCTGCTGGTAGATCACCTCGCTGCGTCCACCATAGTCCCATACATTGCCATTCGTGGGCCGCCACTGGCCATTCACATAGATGGCCTTGGGGCGACCAAACTGGTCGGGTTGAATAGTAAACGCCGCATCATCTTGCACCACTTGAAGGACATTTTCAATCGGCTTAAATTCACGTATGACAATCTGGCCCGTACCTTTGGGCGCGGCCCTGGTTTCGGGGAGGTTATAGACCAGCTCTACGATCGGATCATCAGCCCATGGCTGGTGCTCGTCCTTTACCTGATAGAGGAGGTACTGAGAGTCCAAAGAGTAGTTCTGTGGGAGATATTGAGGCCAGTACATTTTGAAATGCAGTTGTTGTTGTGCTGCCGTAAGGGTGATCTCACGAGGTTGAGGATTAGCAGCATCGTGTGAGCGCCTATGCACCTGATTTGGATAGTGATTCACTTGATACACACCGCCACGCGCTCCCTGAAGTAACATTGTCACGCCCTCTCCAAACGATGGAGCGGTGAAAGCAACGGTAATCAACATAATGAAGACGAAAGCAGCGGTCAAAGCCAGCAGCGAGCGACGAGCATATATATCACTTATCCCGGTGGATAGAGCACCGAGAAGCGTGCGTGGGTCGTGGTAGAGGCGGCGGCGCAATTTGAGATGGCGAAAGACCCGCGCGCTTGTTTTCTTCTCAAAGCCCGGATCGAGTGGATAATACTGCGGGTCTTCAGCTTCCAACAGCGTTTGCACAAAGTACGGCGGCAAATCCTCTTCCTCGGGGGAGAAGAGGCAATTCAATTCTTCCACAAAAGCCAGGTCTTCCTCACCAAAATCGGTGGGAATCGCGTGCCCTTGCGTAGGGAGGGAGTAATTATTATTTTTATCTCCATCGCTATCGAGTTGTTGATCAGATTCGCTCATACTCATGTGCGTGCTCCTTGAGCGCCTCGCGTAAGCTTTTCCGCGCCCGCCACAGGCGTGTATCGACGGCATGGCGGGTAAGGCCCGTCTTTGCTGCCAATTCCTCAGTACTGGCGAACTTAAAATAACGTTGATAAATCAAGTAGCGGTCAAGCTCAGGCAGCGTCGCCAAGGCCAGGCGCAATTCTTCGCGCCTCTCACTTTGTTCCAGCAGGGTTTCCATGCTGGAGTCAGGGTGTGGAGGAAGCATGACACGATTCTCATATTCATGCCCTCCCCATCCAGATATCCTCCTGCCAACCCCACTTCCCTCCGATGCACCCCATTGGCGGCTCTCATCCGCCGATTGCAAATTATGGGTCTGACGTCGACACAATTGACGACGCCGATCCAGGGCAATGTATTTCGCCCGCATAGTTATCCAGGTTCGAAGCGTTCCCCGCTCGGGATCGAAGGTGTCGATCTCCTGCCAGACAGCAACAAAAAGATCGTTTACACACTCTTCGGCGTCCTGCGCAACTCCAACACCATCCAGCACCAAACGAATAAAGTAATAGACCTCACGCGAGTACCGGGAGATGAGCGTTTCCAAAGCGTCGGGGTCACGCTGCTGCAACCTTTGTGCCAGGTCTTCATCCGACCAGTTCAGTCGCACCATGATAGCTCCTTACAGACGACCCGGGCATGCCCCTCTTCCGAAATAACACTGCTGGCCACCTGTCCAGCGTGCAGCGTCTCGAAATATAGTTATCCATGGACCAAGGGTACAGAGACATACCTGATCGGTGGCGCACTCGCTCTCGTTCTGAAAGATATACGCTCTTTAGAACAGAAAACTCACCACTTGCAGCACCCTAGCGTAAGATAGGTTTAAACAAAGAAATAAAGGCCGTAAGAACGAAAGCTTGCTACCATTTTGCTAGAAAGAACGTCAAAAGTCAAGCCCTTAGGACACACTTTGCGCTCTTGTAACGTGCTATAATGGCCCTACCAGGAAATTATATGCTGGAGGTTATTTTCATGACGTTTTCTATTGTGGCACGCGATGTACAGGCGGGTGAATTAGGCATTGCCGTTCAGTCCAAATTTCTGGCAGTGGGGGCTGTCGTACCCTGGGCCAGGGCCGGCGTTGGCGCAATCGCCACCCAATCCTGGGCGAACACTACCTATGGGCCACGTGGGCTGGAACTACTGGCGAGTGGCTTATCAGCCAGCAAGACAATAGAGCAGCTCACACGTGACGATGACCGGCGGGCCGAGCGCCAGGTAGGTATTGTTGGCATCGAGGGCGCACCCGCGACCTTCACGGGCGATGAATGTTATCCATGGGCTGGTGGCCACATTGGAGAGCATTACACATGCCAGGGCAATATCCTGGTAGGAGAGGAAACTGTACTCGCAATGGCCCGCACCTTCGAGGAGACACAGGGGCACCTTTGTGATCGCCTGGTCGCGGCACTGGCTGCAGGCCAGGCAGCCGGGGGAGATAGCCGGGGACAACAAGCGGCGGCATTGCTTGTGGTACGCCCAGGCGGCGGATACAGCGGGTTTAATGACCGCTTCATCGATTTGCGCGTGGATGACCACCCTCATCCCATTGACGAACTGCAGCGCCTTCTGCAATTGCACAAACTCTATTTATTCCCAACCGAACCGCAAGATATCATACTCATTGACCACGCGATAGCAGCCGAATTACAAGAACTACTGAGCGCAAGCGGGGACTACCAGGGCAGCATCACCGGTAGCTATGACGATAGAACACGCGACGCATTTCGGAAATTTGCCGGGCGAGAGAACCTGGAAGAACGCTGGTTTGAGGATGCCCGTATCGACCGCGTGGTGCTTGAGTTTATGCGCCAAAAGCTGCACAGTAGATAAGTAGAGGCAGAGAAGGTGTGGAGGTTGGGCGACGCGTGCATCGCCCAACCTCCACACCTTCTCTGCCTTGTCAACAGACTATTACACATTCAGCATAGGTATTTTCGAGACTGTCCAGCGATCGTTGGGGCTGGCCACTTCAAACTGCACCATCGAGATTGCATCTGTAGGGCAGCGCACAATGCATAGGCCACAACGGATACACTTCTCTTCGTCGATAATCATATCGGCACCGCCGCGCCAGCTCTCCGTGCCCTGGTGCAGGGGGTCACCCTTAACCACGCGCGCGAGGCCCTCCATACTGATGCAGTCGTAGGGGCAAATGTCCACGCAGCCTGAACAGAGAATACAGATTGAGGGGTCAATCATGATGTTCAACTGACACTGCAAGCAACGACGCGCCTGCTCTACGGCTTCTTCAGGAGTATAGCCTGTCTCCGTTTCACGGGTGAAGCTATAGCGCTTCTCGAGTGGTAAAGCGGGAATGAACTGGAATGGGATGGACTCGTAGTCATCAACCATACCGCGCCGGTAGTCTGGTAACTCTACTTCTTCTGCGGGCTCGGCGGGCTTGTCCACGCCACCCAGGTAGCGGTTGATCGCGGCAGAAGCGTCGCGTCCATCGCCAATGGCAGAGATCAGGTTACGTGAGCCATCGGTGTAGTCACCGCCGGCGAACAGGCCGGGATAATTGGTCATCCAGGTTTCGCGATCTACCAGGGGAACGCCGGTGCGCTTGTTCACCTCCAGTTTCAGTTCGTCGGCCTGCAACCAGGATGAATCGCTATATTGACCAAAAGCAGCGATAATGGTGTCGGCCTCAATCACGAATTCAGTGCCCGGAATTGGTATAGGACGGCGGCGGCCACTCGCATCGGGATCGCCAAGCTTATTGCGAATAAGCTTGAGTCCGCTAGCATGAATACCATCGTTACTCAAGATTTCAACCTGCGTCAAGAGATATTGGAACTCAATATGTTCGCTCATCGCTTCATCGACTTCGTATTCGTCGGATCCCATCTCTTCCTTCGAGCGACGGTACAGCACGTATACCTTGTCGGCGCCAAAGCGGACGGAGGTTCGGCAACAGTCCATAGCAGTGAATCCGCCACCCAGCACGATAACTCGTTTGCCAATAAAAGCAGGCTCACCGAAGTTGGTCTTTGCCAACAATTTTATGCCATCCTCAACACCTATGAGATCGGCACCGGGAACGATCTTGTTATCGGGGCCGGTTATTGCATTCGATATGTAGCAGCCTGCTGCGACGTAGACGGCATCATACTGCTTGAGTAGATCCGTGAGCATCACATCGCGTCCAACGCGCGTATTGTAATGCGTCTCCACGCCGAGGTCATCCATGTATTCATTGGTTTCTTCGTAGGTGACGCTGCGCGGCAGACGCCAGACAGGGATACCGTTCACCATGACACCGCCAGCAACGGGATCAGATTCATAGATTGTTACCGGGTAACCCATCTCACGCAGATCACGGGCACAAGCCAGGCCTGCAGACCCTGCGCCAACAACAGCTACTCTTTTGCCTTTAGTGATTGGCGGTCGTTCTGCATGATGACGATATTCACGGTGATCGGCGGCGGCACGCTTTAACCAGCAAATAGCGATTGGCTTCCCATCAACTTTATTGCGGCGGCAGACTGGTTCGCAGGGGCGGGCACATGTGCGGCCGAGCACACCTGGGACGATGTTGCATTTACGATTCAGCAGGTATGCCTCGTCGAATCGCGCCTGAGAAATCAGGCCAATATAGGTAGCAACGTCGGTATGGGCCGGACATCCCACCTGGCAGGGAATATTCGTTTGATACCAGTCAGGAGTAGTCTGGATTGATTGATATCGCGCTTCCAACTCTCTATCAGGATCTATCATAGAAAAGTCCTTTCCTGAGCATCCAACTTCTTCTAGCAACCAGCCAGTTTCCTCGAGTATGTAGCAAGGAGGATGCAAAGTACCAGCCTGATACTGAACACCCTCCATGTATAAGTTCTCTGCTTTAGGGAAAATGACTAGCTGTTAATTTGCATTATATGTATCCAAATGCTTTTCTCTTGTCAGATTATAGCATAGAGGGCACCCAGGAACAAGGCAACAGCGGAGTTGCGTTTTGCAACCCCGCTTTAGGCCGAGCCTATGGAGGCGATCAGACCGGCAAGCAGGGCTGAGCGAGGCGCAACACTGCTCAGCATGAGATATTCATCCGGGCTATGGTCGAGCCCTCCAATAGGTCCGAGTCCATCGAGGGCGGGAATACCATAGCCGCAAGTATAGCTAGCATCTGAAGAGCCGCCTGTCATGATGTGATTGACGGAAAACCCTAGCAAGTGCGCAATGTGCTGCGCCCGCTGTACCAATTCCAGGCCCTGTGGAGTTCGCACCATAGGCTCTTTGATATCTGGTGCGCGTTCGATCGTCAATTCAACATCCGGTATGCGCCTGTGCCTTATCAGCTCATGAAAACGTTTTTCAGTAGCAATCCTATCATCGTCATAGATGAAGCGTAAGTCGAATTGAGCCTGCGCGAAATCAGGCACAACGTTGGGCAGGGAACCGCCAGAAATTACACCAGCATTGACGGTAATCCCTTCACGCCAGCCATTCAGGTCCTCGAACTGCAATACCTGGTGGGCCAATTCCTCAATGGCGTTACGGCCCATTTCCGGCTCAACACCGGCATGAGCGGAATGGCCGCGGGCGCTAAGTGTGTAATAGGTGAGGCCCTTGCGCGCACTTACAATATCGCCGTTTGCGCGCGCTGCCTCCAAAACCAGCGCTCCCTGGACGTTCTCGCAGGCTGTTTGCATAATATCAAGGCAATGACGTGTGTTGATTTCTTCATCGGAGACACAGAGCAGGCGCATCTCTCCAAATGAGCGATAGTCCATTGCTACCAGTGCTTCGATAGCATAGATAGCCGAGAGAATACAGCCCTTCATATCGCTGACGCCTGGACCAAAAATGGTGTCACCTTCGACACGCAATGGCCGAGCGGCAGCCGTGCCAACTGGATAGACGGTATCCATGTGGCCCACCAGTAGCACATTTCCGCCACCATCGCCCCGCAAGACACTGTACAGATCATTGCCCCAGTCTTCGCGCTCGATGATCGTGACCTGCATGCCGAGGTCACGTACGCGCGCCCCGAGTCTTGCGGCCATCTCGTCTAATCCTGCTTTGTTATAGCTGCCCGAGTCGATGGCACATAGTTCCCGCAGTTCTTCCAAATAATGTGATAGTCGCTGCTGAGTATATGCTTCTACACCCGTCACGAGTGATCGTAAGTCCATGATAAAAAACCTCCAATATTAATAACGACGAGCATAGAGGAATGGGCACACCATGTCAAGGTTGCATTTCCCTTCAGCTTTTACAATAAGATATACTCAAACCAACCAGAGAATTATTTCATATGCTGACGGAAAGGAGCAACGAAGCAATGTCCCATACTGATGATACCTCTGCCGCAATGACGCCAGGGCCGCGCACGGTTCGCGCGCCGAGAGGGACGACAATTTCATGTAAGAGCTGGCAGCAGGAAGCGGCTATGCGCATGCTTATGAACAATCTCGATCCCGAGGTAGCCGAGCGTCCGCATGACCTGGTGGTGTATGGCGGATCTGGCCGGGCTGCGCGTTCCTGGGCTGCCTTTGATGCTATTGTGCATTCATTGCGCGCGCTTGAGAACGATGAGACTTTGCTTGTGCAGTCAGGCAAACCGGTGGGCATTTTTCGTACGCATGCCAACGCACCGCGAGTCCTGATTGCCAACTCAAACCTCGTGCCGCACTGGGCAACCTGGGATGAATTTCGCCGGCTTGAGGCGCTTGGCCTGACTATGTACGGCCAGATGACCGCCGGGTCCTGGATTTACATTGGCTCGCAGGGCATTGTGCAGGGGACCTATGAAACCTTTGCCGAGGCGGCACACAAGCATTTCGGCGGTTCGCTCAAAGGCAGGTTTGTCCTCACCGCGGGACTGGGTGGCATGGGTGGCGCTCAACCACTGGCAACCACAATGAACCAGGGGGTTTGCCTGGCTGTGGAGGTCGATCAACAGCGCATTCAGCGGCGTCTGGATACTGGCTATTGCGATGAGATGGCCAGTACGCTTGACGAGGCGCTGAATCAGGTGCGCGAAGCCTGTGAACAGGGTCAGCCGCTCTCGATTGGTCTGATTGGGAACGCGGCTGAGATCTATCCAGAACTGGTGCGCCGCGGGGTGATTCCTGATATGGTCACTGATCAGACCTCGGCCCATGATGCCCTGAACGGCTATATCCCTGCTGGCTTGAGTTTGCAGGAGGCCGACGAACTGCGTAAACATGATCCCCAGACATACATCCAGCGCTCAAAAGCCTCGATGGTCACGCATGTGCAGGCTATGCTGGAGATGCACAAGCGTGGTGCCATCGTCTTTGACTATGGCAACAACCTGCGCGGCCAGGCGCTCGAGGCTGGAGAAACCCATGCACTGGACTTCCCCGGCTTTGTGCCTGCCTATATTCGACCGCTCTTCTGTCGTGGCAAGGGACCATTCCGCTGGGTTGCGCTCTCAGGCGACCCCGAAGATATTTATCGTACCGATGAGGCTATTCTCGAACTCTTCCCGGAGGATACTGCGCTAAAACGTTGGATCACGCTGGCCCGCCAGAAAATACATTTCCAGGGGCTGCCGGCGCGTATTTGCTGGTTGGGCTACGGCGAGCGCGACAAAGCGGGGCTGGCATTCAACGAGCTGGTGCGCAAGGGCATTGTCAAAGCGCCTATTGTGATTGGACGCGACCACCTGGATAGTGGATCGGTGGCCTCGCCCTATCGGGAAACCGAGGCCATGCGCGACGGCAGCGACGCCATCGCCGACTGGCCCCTGCTCAATGCCCTGTTGAATACGGCATCGGGCGCGACGTGGGTCTCCATCCATCACGGTGGCGGCGTAGGCATCGGCTACTCCATCCATGCCGGGCAGGTGATCGTGGCCGATGGCACACCGCAGGCAGCGCAGCGGCTGGAGCGAGTGCTGACCAACGATCCGGGCACCGGCGTGATGCGTCACGTCGATGCCGGCTATGAAGAGGCGATTGAGTGCGCGCAGGAAGCTTGGTGTGAAGATCCCCATCTTGTAGGTGAACCTTTCTTCGATTTGGATTCGAGGGCGGCCGTCGTCGTTTGCGCCTGCACCAGCCACGTTCAACGGGCGAGTGCGATCTGGCAGCTTCCCAGGCTCCCAACACCTCGCGCCGTCTCTCGTGTGTGCGTCCCATGGTGGCAGGCCCTGCGCCAGTAGTCGGCCAGGTTTCCCGAGCCGACCCCGCAACTGGAAGCCAGAGGGAGCTGAGAGCTCCTGGCGCGTGGGCCGGGCAGAATCTCGTTACCCTCCTGCGGCTGGAGAAAGATAGCCCTGGGCGGCTAGCCAATTCTTGAAGAGCTCAATCCACTGGTCTGTAGAAAGGTTCTGTTTCTTCATGCCGAAACCGTGGTATCCTTTTGCAAAGATGTGCAGTTCTATCGGTTTGTCAGCTTTATGCCAGGCTTCATAGAGTCTTGCAGCGGAGATAGGTGCGACGAGTATGTCGTCATCTGCTATGGCAAGGAAGAGAGGAGGTGCATCTGCCGGCACCGGTGTCGCCGTTCTATAGCCCGGGTAGATACCAGCAGCAAAATCCGGCTTGCTCTGGGCATCGTGCTGCATCACTGCACCCATGACAATTCCTCCACCTGCAGAAAAGCCCGCTATCCCGATGCGATTGGGATCAAGGCCCCACTCGGTGGCGTGTTGACGTACGAAACGAATGGCCTGGCGACCGTCTTCTTCGGCCCAAGTCCGGGCTTCCTCTGTTGCTTCATCACCCACCGGAGGCTTCTCTTCTGTGCGACTTTGAAGAGGGAGAACGTTCATCAAATTGTGCATGAAGGCGAGCATATCTGTATCGTTCTCGGGCATATGTGCCACCCGGTATCTAAGAATGAAGACGGTGACGCCAAGTTGTGTAAGCCAACGTGCCATGTCATAGCCTTCTGAGTCCATCGTGAGAAAACGAAAGGCCCCGCCAGGTGCTACGATAAGCGAGGTGCTGTTCGCGGTACCCGCAGCCGGTTTAAACATGGTGAGGGTCGGAATAACGACATTCCTGACCATTGTAGTCGGAGCTGTGCTTCCGAACATGGATACCTGCATCGTTTGCTCGTGCCAGGTCCATTTCTCCGAACCGGGCGGGACACCGTTACCAGGATAGATGGCGAATACACCCGCCGCATCTGACGGTCGCTCGATATAGGAAGGCAGATGTTGCGCGCTCACCAGATCAGGTATCTCAAACCGGGAGTCGCTACCTGCATGACCGGTAGAATTCATGGCTGATCCTTTGCCGGAAGGCTGTGAGCCACTTCTTGCGATGTCCATGTGCTCAATTCCTCCACCATGCCTGCAAAAGCTGAGAGGCATGTTCTCTGTCTAGGGTAGGGGCGTGTGAAAAAATACTTTTCCGCGTTACCGGTAATACGATTGCTCGCTCCTGTTTGAAGACAGGAAGGTATGTTTTCATGACTCCAATTATAGACGCGCCTTCGCACAGGGGGGTAGGATAATTACGAAAAATGATTGGAGAATTCTGCACATCTTCCGATGAAGTTCCCGCATAGCCTCTGGCGAGAGCGGTGCCGACGAACGGTTGAGGGTGTGCTGCTGATGCAGCACACCCTCAAATGAAAAGCTATCTTCAGCGTGCCGTATAGCCACCGTCCACGAGGAGCGCGTGACCGACCACAAAGCTGGCACCAGGGCTACAGAGCCAGAGGACGGCTGCGGCAATCTCCTCTGGTTCGCCCAGGCGCCCGATTGGTTCGTCCTTCACCATTTCGGCCAAGGCCTTGGAATCACCGCCGGTCATCGACTGCACCATTGGCGTCTTGATCGTGCCTGGGCAAACCGCGTTGATGCGGATGCCACGGGCGGCGTATTCGAGGGCGGCCGACTGGGTCAGGCCGAGCACACCGTGCTTGGCCGCGGCATAGGCCGCCAGTCCGGGGTTGCCGATGACGCCGCCGATCGACGAGCAATTGACGATCGCGCCGCTGCCCTGCTGAAGCATCTGGCGCAGCTCGTGCTTCATGCAGCTCCACACGCCGCGCAGGTTGATCGCCATCACGCGATCCCACTCGTCGCCGCTGATGTCAGCCGTGTCGACACGGCGTTGCATGACGCCTGCGTTGTTGAACGCCGCATCCAGACGCCCGAAGCTGGACACGGTTCGTTCGATCATGGAGGCCACCTGACCGTCATCGCTCACATCGCAGCCAATAGCGAGAGCCTTACGACCGTCGGCGATGAGTTGCTCTGCGGCGGCACGCACCGCTTCCTCCTGGATGTCGGCCAGCACCACTGAGGCACCCGCCTCTGCGAAGGCTTTCGCGGTCGCCAGACCCATGCCAGAGCCTGCACCAGTAACGAGTGCGACTTTGTTCTCAAAAGACAACTTCATAAACAAATTTCTCCTTCACATAGCGTCTCCGTCATAAGGAACGCGGCCACCTGCCCAGCCCAGTCGAACGGCACCGGCTGGCGCGTCGGTCGGCTGGCTCAGGCGGGCGTCGGAGACGTGCTCAATACGGACGTCGTTGGCACCATACATGAGAGTTGTGCGCATGGCAATTTACCTCCGGTCCTCAGCAACCCTGACCTCGTCTCGTGCGAGCGAGGTCGACAGGTCGCGATAGGTGTTGATCTGCTCCATCCAATCGTTGGATTTCACAAAGCTATCCTCTTCCCCCATCACAAGTTGCCAGTAGGTATCATAATGCATAGACGGCCACACGCCGACGCTGCTCGGGTCCCTGTTCACTTGTCACTACTACCCGCTGATCATTGGACCGCTATCTCATGTCTTCCAGCTGGCACGTCGCGCGCTGGCTGGCCCACGAGATCCACGACGACCGGCACCGGTGAATCGACCGTCACCCTATCGACGCTCGCCTCTACCGCGATCAGCCCATGCGGTGTCGGGACGTTTCCTTTCGCCCACGCCAGCCGCCCCAGGCGCGGCGCGATCCGCGCTTTGGTATAACCCGGTGCTGCTGGCATAACCCCCAACGTGTAAAAGATCATATCGCGGGTCGGGGTACAACTCCACCCATGGACGTGCGTGCCCCACCCCCAGCACTCCCCGATCGTATCGTATCCTTCCACCAGAAACTCCGACCAGCGCCGGTACAGGTCGGGCAGGCGGTCGGCCTTCCCCGCCTGAGCCACCGCGTCATGCACGGCATAGCTCATAAACGGCTCGGCCAACACAATCTGCCGCTCGGCATCCCAGTCGATCTCGTACATCCCCTGGATCTGCTTCTGGGTCTTCTCCTGCGAATACTCACCCTGGTTGCCACCGATCCACGACCGTACCACCAACCGTTGCGGGTCGGTGATGGTGACGATGATCCGCCCCCACCGTGCTTCTGGTGCTAGCCCCGAGATGATCGCCGAGGCACCCGCCAGTTGGCTCATCTCCGGCCGCTGCTCGCCGTCCACGATGTGGTCCATATATGAGCCGCGCGCCTCGTCCCAAAAGACCTCGAAGCCTGCCCGCGCCTGCTCGTACACCCCTTCGGCCCAGCGCTGGCTGCCCCGCTCCTCCAACCAGCCGACCATCTCGGCGTACTCGCGCAGACCGCGCGCCCACAAGGCCGTCAGGATCGAGCTCGTGTCATTGACCAAGACGCTCGACCAGTCCACCAAATTCCATTCGATCACGTCCTTCAGGACGCCATCTGCTGTCTGGTAGGGGACATACCAGCGTAACACCCGCTCGATCGTTGGCATCAGCCCCTTGACCACGTCCCGGTCAGCGCTGAAACGGTAGCGATTGTAGACACCGTGGACCCAGTGCAGTGCCCAGTCCGGGATGGTGAAGGCCCCACTCGCTTCGATCTCGCCCACCACGCTCATCGGCAGCATGCCATCAGAGCGCGGCGAGTTACCCAGTATGAGATAGTGCCAAGCCAACCGCCAGTCGCGATTCGTTGCCAGGTGGACCATCTGGTGGACGACACCATCGCCCACCCACGCACGCTGCTCGCGGGTTGGACAGTCGATAAACGAATCGTGCGAGCAGAGTTGCACGGTGCGAATGCCCGCCGTAAAGATGCGGTTCAACTCCTCATCGTCGCAGGTGAAGCGCGCGCCCTCCTCCCACGAATACACCTGCTCCTGCACCGTAAAGCTCTGCAGCGTGACCGAACCTTGCCCCCCATGCACCAGGATAGAGGCGTAACGGAAGCCGTTCGAGTCAAACACCTGAAAGCGGTCATTCTCTCCCCGTGCGATATACCGCGTCCCGGCACGCACGTCGATATTACTGGTGGGATCTTTGAGCGGCTCTTCCAGGTAGGCGAGATCCAGCACCGTGCCAGCCTGCGCTTGGATCTCGAACCTGACAAATCCCGAGACGATATGACCCATGTCGAGGTTCAGTCGTACCATCCCGCTGGATGGCACGTCCACCGTGACAGGCAAGCGCTCAACAGGTGTTGTGCGTTTGACGTGGAGCCCCGCCGCCGCCCGAACCCGCTTGACCGGACTGGCAACCGATGTGTCTACCTGACCATCCAAAGTCTCGACCTGCACGGTTGCAGGCGTCTGGACCTGGCCGCCCAGCTTGGCAATCGGGCGGGGGTAGAGCGGGCCGTAGGGGTCAGTCGGAGGCTGGGTGTAGGCGAAGCCCCCGATATGCATCGCCGGCACAACCTGAGCTGCACCCCAGCCGCTGTCGTCGAACCCGGCGTCGTGCCAGTCGTGGGAGAAGCGCCGCGCATCGAATACCTCGATCGGAACGCCGCCACCGACCGGATCTTCGATGTCGTTGCGCCACTCATCGGACCAGGCGTCCGACTTACGGGCCTTCCAACTCGCATCGCTGACCAGCCAGCCCGCGGCACCCAGATCAGCCTCGAAGACCAGGATACCGCTCTTGCCGAGCGTCAGGTTCGGCGTAGCCGGCATCCAATAGGATTTCGGCGTGCCATAATACTTGACGTACACCGCCAGGACGTTCTCGCCCGGTTGCAGGTAGGGCGCGAGGTCAAACAGGTCGTAGTACAGCCGGCGAGGCTGACTGCGGATTGGGCCACGGAAGACCCCCTGACCGTTGACGAAGAGCGCATAGCGCGAGTCGGCAGTGATGCGGGCAGGCGCGCGGTCTGGAACCTGGTCAAGGTGGACCGTTTTGCGGAACAGGCCGTGGGTCTCTGGTGCCTGCGGGTTGACACTGGCCGACAAGGGCCCACTCGGCTTGATCGGCTCTTCTGGCACCCAGATCCAATGACCCTGCCACCGGATCTCTGGGAAGTCGTGTGCTGTGACTGCTGCAGACATGAGTAAATCTCCTTCTCTAAACCCAATACCTTGCAGATCCGTACGGATCGAAACCTTGGAAGTCTGGCAGACCTGCAAGGTTTCGATCCGCCGCTCAAACCCCGCAGTTGAGTTGTTCGTGTGTCTCTTACGGGTGCAGCAACACCTTGAACGTCGCGGCTCGCGCCTCAGGACTGATCATGAGACTGATAAACCTGTCGCCATAGCAATGGTACTTGGTGCGGTACGCCGTGTCGATCGAGTTGGCGCGCTCGATCGAGCGGGGCCACTCATCGACAGCAGTACTCACGGCTACATCTCCTCCAGTGCCATCGAGGTGGACAGGTCGCGATAGGCGTTGATCTGCTCCTGTAGGTCCTTCACCTTCTGCTCGGCGACGGCGATGGCATCGGCGCCGGCGATAAAGCGGCGCGGCGGGGGCTGCTGGCCGGCGATCGTGACGAGCGCCTGCGCGAGCTTGGCCGGGTCGCCAGCCTGTCGCCCATTCTGAGCCTCATACCTTTCCCGCTGGGCCGCGCCGTGCTCAGCGTAGTCCTCGATGGACGGCGCGGCGTAGGTCGTCGACTGCTCCGTGAGCAGCTCGGTGCGGAACATGCCGGGGTTGACGATGGTGGTGCTGATGCCCAACGGTGCGATCTCCGGCTGCAGCGACTCCATCCAGCCCTCCAGGCCGAACTTGGCGGCGGCGTAGGCGGAATTGAACTCAAAGCCGGCAAGGCCCGCACTTGACGAGATCGAGATGATGTGCCCGGACCGCTGCTTGCGCATGACGGGGAGGACGGCGCGGGTGACGTTCATCGGGCCGATGAGTCCCGTCGCCAACTGCCGCTCGATCTGCTCCGACGTCAGTTCCTCGAAGTAGCCCCCATAAAAGTTGGCGGCGTTATTGACGAGCACGTCGATGTGGCCGAAGCGATCAACAGCCGCCTTGACGGCGGCCTCGGCGGCGGCGCAGCTGGTGACGTCGAGCTTGACGACCAGCAGGTCCTCCGCCTGACCGACGGCCTTGCTGACGACGTCGATGTTGCGGCCCGTGGCGACGACCGCCTTGCCAGCAGCCAGGGTGGCTTTGGCGATGTCCACGCCCATACCGCGCCCGGCACCGGTAATAAACCATACCTTCTTCCCACTCGTGGGACCTTCTCGACGAGCCTGCAAAGATGTTTCGGGTCGTCGTTCGTCTTGTCTATCGGACATTCCTTCTCTCCCCTCTCTTGTTACGCTTCTCTCTACGATAAAAGCCCAGATTGCTTGTAAGCAGGCCCTAAATGAGCGAAGCTGCTGCAAACCGCAACGTAGCCATGTTCTTCGCCGTCATTTTGCCCCGATACCTTTTCCGGGACGTGTTTTCGCTCGTCATTTTGGCTCTTACTCATTTCGCGTGAGCACACAAGCAAGACCTGAAGAGATCGAACTCGTAGCGGAAAGAATATTCTGGTACGAGTCGGCTACTGAAAGCTCCCTTCAATGGTCGATTGAGTGCTCTCAGCAGGAAACGCCAGCAGTGCTACTTTGCTACTCATGACAGCCTGGCTCATTTTGCCCCTAGGAAAGTGTTTACGTCGTCGCCGTTTCCTCAAGAGCCACCACCTCGAACACAGGCCGAGGTGATCCCGGCCCGACAGTGGTGGCAGGAAGCCCGTCATGGCCAGAGCAACGCCTTGATGGCGCGGCGTTCGTCCATGGCCCGGTAGCCCTCGGCAACCTGCGCCATGGGCAGTTCCA
>WNGP01002320.1_pt1 | contig 21782 bp, 23 predicted proteins | sample 5407671 | NCBI WGS metagenome assembly WNGP01 (sample SAMN13153381, study PRJNA577476) | soil metagenome | isolation source: 40 cm soil or saprolite under Garry oak tree replicate 2 | place: USA:California | collected 2016-06-15
GCAACGGCACCGCCCACCCCCGCCCCGACCTGCCCCGCCAAGGAGCTGCCAGGTGAGTGGCGACCGCAGCGACCTCGACCGCGACGGCGTTCCCTGGCCCGAGGCGCCCATGAGCGAACCCGCCGGGAGCAACGGCAATGGCGGTAACGGCAACAGCAGCAACGTGCGCCGCCTGCCCCGCCGGCCCGACCCCCAGGCGTCGGCCGGCCCGCTTGGGCGCGGGCTGGTGATCGAGGACCTGGCCGAGGTCATCGCCCGGGTCGACGCCGCCGGCCCGCCCGCCTGGCTGATCGAGGGTCTGTGGCCCGGCGACGCCTACGGGGTGCTGGCCGCGGAGGATAAGGCCGGCAAGACCTGGGCCGCGCTCGACCTGGCCATAAGCGTGGCCGCCGGCCACCCCTGGTTCGGCCGCTTCGCCTGCCCCACCCCAGGCCGGGTGCTGGTGTTCCTCGGGGAAGGCGGGGAGCGCTCGATCGTGCGGCGGCTACGCGCCATCAGCGCCCACAAGAGCGTGGACCTCGACCAGCTCGCGGTCGAGCCGGGGCTGCGGCTGTGCTTCCGAGTGCCGAAGCTCCGCGACGGGGGCGACCTGGCCGAGCTGGAGGCCGAGCTCGGCCAGCGACCCGCCCGGCTGGTCATCCTCGACCCGCTGTATCTTGCCGCTGCCGGCCAAGCCAACGGCGGCAACCTGTACGAGATGGGCGCCCTGCTCACGCCCATCCAGGCCATCTGCCAGGCGGCCGGCGCCGCGCTGGTGGTGGTCACCCACTGGAACAAGACCGGCGAGGGCACCGGCCCCAAACGCATCACCGGCGCCGGCCCCTCCGCCTGGGGCCGCGTGCTCGCCTCCGCCGCCGTCGCCCACCGCGGCACCACCCCCCAGGGCGCCAGCGCCGTGGTGCTGGGCTTCGAGCTGGTCGGCGGGGAGATCGCTGACACCCGCTTTCGGGTGCGCCGCACCGTCCACGCGCTCGACCCCGCCGACCTGGCCAGCCCGCTGGAGTACACGGCCGAGGTGCTGGCCGACGACGATCCCGCCGGAACCGACCCCGGCGACCCCACGGCCGGGCTGCGGCCCTCGTGTGGGTGGGTGCTGGCCGCGCTGCGCGCCGGCGGACCAATGCAGACCGTCAAGCAGCTCGGCGACACCACCGCCGCCCAAGGCCACGCGCTCAAGCAGCGCACCATCCAGGCCGCCTTGGCCGACCTGGAGGCCGCGGGGCTAGCTGAGGGCACCGACGACCCCGGCGGCCGAGCGCGCTACTGGTCCCCCGTCACGCTCGACGACGACACCGCCGAAACGGACTACCCGGACTCGGACGACCAGGACCCCGCTTAAACCCCCGAGGGGTATCGAGCCGAGACCGCGCATGCGCGCACGCCGCAGCTCAGCGGGGGTGTCCGCCCTGTCGCGCACCGCGCGCCGCGCCGCCGCGCGCCCACCGCCAGCCTCCGAGTTGCCCGGCTCCACCCGGTTTGGGACCGCGCACGGGTGCGTATGCGCGGTTGCGTGCGCGGATGCGCGCCCCTCTGGAGGACCGCGCGCGGCACCGCGCATACGCGCATCCCCCCTTTAGGGGATGCGCGGTGCCGTGCGCGCTCCGACGGGCCAGGGTGGGGGTATCCGCGCGGGCCGGCAGCCCGGCACCGCGCGCACCCTCCCAGCGGCCCCGTGGCGACCCAGGGCGGCGCGTGCCTGGCAAGCCTTCACGCCGGCGATCCGGGGAGCCTTCCAGCTCGCCGGCGGAGCCGTAACCCGGGGATGCAGCCAAAAACCTCTCCCCCCTTGGGGAGCAATCACCACGAGGCCCGAGAACGCCGCTCCAAGCCTCCCCCCCACCCCAGAACATGCGTTCGACCCCCTACGGGCGTCAGAGGGCCGCTCTCGCGCCGCCAACGGCCCATCCGAGCACCGCCCGCTCCCCCGGTCCGCCATCCCCCTCGCTGTTTGCGCCGTGCGGGACTGCGGATTGTTGCAGTGGTTGCAATGGCGCCGAGCTGGGTGGCCACGAAGTGGTGGAAGCCGTAGAGGGCCCTGCGCTCTCCGTCCCCCACGGCCCCTGAGCAGGCAAAACCCGGGTACGCAGACGGGGACGCAAGGGACGCACCCACCGCTACCCACTCCAACGATGATGGCGCGCTCTGAGCCGTTTTCAGGTCTCCAGTTGCCATCAATGACAGGGCCAGCTCCGCCGGCCCCTCGCTCTCCAAGCAGGACAGCAATGCATCACGGTGAGCGGGCGCAAGGCTATCCGATGCGGTCTTCCAGGTAGGCGAACCAGTCGCCCGCTGCTTTCCTCGTAGCTTCGGGAAGCGCGCCGTTCTGACTCGCCTCGCGCAACAGCCACGCGATCGCCTGGAAGTCGCGCCGTTCCATCATCCGGTGAAACGTCACGACCCCCTGGCCGATGTCGCGCAGGAGTCGGCGGATGGCCACGGCGTCGCGGCGGCCAAGGGTGACCGTATCGCCCCATCGGATCATCGCCAGCACCCCACCTCCAACGGCGCGGCGTACCACAGCTCCCCGCCATGGCGCGCCTGGGTGTCGATGCCGACGATCACCACATGCCCCATGCAGAAGCTGCTAACCCGCATCGCCGGCCGCGGCGGCTCGCCTGGCACGCTCACCAGGACGTCGAGCCTGGCCGGCTGGCCGCAACCCGGCGGCCATGCACACTCAGCGGACACGCGCTGCATCCCTGGGCCTCCCCGGCTTGCCCGAGGTGAAGGTGCCGCCGGCCCCCAGGCGGGGGCCATCCTGAGCCGCGCCATCTGGCGCATGGGGACCGGCGGCACGAGTGGCCAGACGGCCACGCCGGCGCCAGCGGTTCCCCGGCGGGCGAAGCGGGACCCCGGCCGCGGCGAGCCGCTGGCGCATAGTCGTGTAGCTCACCTTGTAGTGGGCCGCCAACTGCCGGATCGGCCGGCCCTCCTCCAGGTACAGGCGGCGTAGCTCCAAGGCGGGCGCCGGCGGGGCGACCGGGCGGCCATGGGGACGCCTGGGGATATCGAACGCGACCAGCGCACGCCACACCGCCATTGGCCCCACCCGCTCCTGCGCGGCGATCTGCTCGATGGTCAGGCCCTGCGTGACGTACAGCGCGTGCAGCCGCGCCGCTGGGATCGTCATCTGCCACGACAGCCGCGCGCGACCGATCCCCGCGGCGCGCAGCCAAGCCCGCACCGTCCGCGCCGAGACGCTGTAGTGAAAGCCGATGACATCCAGGCTGTGCCGCTCGGTGACGTACAGGCGGCGCAGCTCGTCGGCCGGCGGCCGCGGAATCGGCTTCGGGCCCCGGCGGCGCGGCATCAGGCACCCTCCTCAAGCAATTTCCCTGCTCATGTGCCATACAAGTATAACCTTGGTTATATGCTAGGTGACCGGCTCGCACAACCCCCTCGGGGCGGCCCTCCTGGACTGACCCGCCGGCCAGGTGACCGTGCCGCATGGCGCATGATTCGATGCGGCACATGGACGCGCTGTCGGCCCAGATCGAGCAGACGAGGCAACTGCTGATGCGTGCGCGCCGCGATGTCGACCGACAACGATGGGTGCAGGCCCTGGAGGCCCTCGCCGAGGCGACTCGCGCGGTGGATGACTGCCTGGAGCAGGCCGTTCGAGGCGCGCAGGCCGCCGGGATCTCCGACAGCGAGATTGCCCGGCGCCTTGGGATAAGCCAGCCGGCCATCTCCAAGCGGTTCCCGCGGCCTGACCGGCGCCGCCGGCGCACCCAGGACGAGGGGACAACGGCCTGAGCTGATGGCCAATCCGCCTTGCCAACGCGCAATCGCTGCACGCGTCTGTCCCTGCAAGGCGGGTGTGCCTACTTCCTGTCGAGAAGGGCATCCATGTGGCGTGCGGCCTCGCGGTCGGCCTCGCTGACCCGGTGGACGTAGCCGCTGGTCACTTGGAGGCTGCCGTGGCCCATCCGCTCGCGGATCGTGGCGGCGGTCGCCACGGCGCCGAGCTGGGTGGCCACGAAGTGGCGGAAGCCGTAGAGGGTGTAGCGGTGCCCGAGGTCTTCGGCGAGCTCGCCGAACCGGCGCGTCATGGTGTCCACCCGCAAGGGACGCCGGCCGGCCTCATCGGCGCTGAACAGGTAGACGTCGGGCGCGAGCTGGCCGCCCCACCCTTGCGCTCTGGCATCGCACCGGGCCCGGTGTTCCTTGAGCAGCGCGGCGGTGGTCTTGCCGAGCGCGATCGGCCGGTCATCGCCGTGGCGGCTCTTGGTGCGCTTGCGCACGTACCCGTCCGGCAGACCTCTGGCGTGCACCACGTTGTAGCCGACGATGAGGTCGCCGGCCTCCAGGTCGAAGTCCTGCCACCACAGGGCGCAGACCTCGCCGGGCCGAAGGCCGGTGGTCGCCTCCAGCCGCAGGAACAGGTACAGCTCCGGGTCCTTCTCCCTGGATGCCTTGAGTGCGTCCCGCGCCTGCGCCTTGGTAGGCATCGGCCGCTTGACGCTCTGCGGCGCCGGCGGCTTCACCAGCGTCGCCGGGTTGTAGGGGATCCAGCCGTACCGGGCCGCCAGTGCGAGCGCGCCCGAGATGACCGCGTGCACGTCGCGGAGCCGGCTCGCGGACAGCGGCTCACCCGGCTTGCGGAGGCTCCCGTTCTTCCGCAGCCGTGTAGAAGCGATCGAGTGCCGGCGGATCGACCTGGGGAAGGCGAAGCCTCCCAAGGCCCGGCTTGATCCTGGCCTCGTGCAGCGCACGGTAGCCCTGGATGGTGCGCGGTCCGATCGGCTTGTCGTTGTGCTCGCGCCAGTCGAGGTACAGGTCGACCAGCTCGGCGAGCGTCTTCGCTCGGGTGCCGCGGTGGCGGCCCTCCATCACCTGCGCCTTGAGCCTGGTCTCTTCCTTCTCAGCCTTCCTGCGGCTGCCCTGGACCTGCCGGCTGACGCGGTGCGGCTTGCCCGTGACCGGGTCGACGCCCGCGTAGACGCGGACCTCCCAGCCGTCGCGGCGCTCGATGATCGCCACTGCCCTAACACCTCCGGCTAACGAGAATCCGCAGCTATGGTTAGCCGCATGGTTAGTCGAAGGCAAGTGCCGAAGCTAGAAAAGTGCCTCTGACCTGGAGCCCGAGGGGGGATTCGAACCCCCGACCTGCCGATTACGAGCGCCACTCGGGCCGGTGCCGGGAGGCCTGGGCCTCCGAGCCGGGCCGAGTGTATCGGAGGCCGCTCGGGAGCTTCCAGCGAGATCGGGTGGTCAGCGGATGGTGAGGCGGGCCATCGCGGAGGGGGCGCCGTGGAGGGCTGCCTGGAGGGACAGGAATGCGGCTTCGAGGGTGAGCTGGGGCGAGGCGCCGATGGCCAGGCGGCGGTCGGCCTCCTCCAGCGCCGCGGCGGCGCGGATCGCGGCGGCCGGCCCGGCGACCCCCGCGGCCGCGCCGATCCCAACGGTCCCGGCCCCGCCGATGCCTGCGGCGGCGCCCGGCCCGGCCGCGCCCGAGCCGGCGAGGCGGGCGGTGGTGGCGGCGCGGTCGGGGTGGGTGAGGGAGGAGCCCTCGACCTGACCGCCGCCGGCGAGCAGGGCCATGTCCCTGTAGAGGCCGAGCAGGTCGGCCAGGGCGTCGCGGATGGCGTCGAAGCGTACCCGGCGCAGCTCGCGGCGGTGGCGCGTCTCGATCCGCCTGCGCAGGGCGCCGCTGCCACGCCCCTTCCCGTAGGTCCCCTCGAAGTCGGCCAGCTCGACGGCCTGCCGCTGCTTGGACGCGGCCATCGCCTGGTCGGCCTGGGCGAGCACGGCGGCCGCGGCGGCCATCGCATCGGAGGCGCGCCCGCTGGCCAGTGACCCGGCCAGGTCGAGAACGGTCGCGCGGCGCAGGCGGACGGCCTCGTCGGTGAGCAGCTCGCGGGCCCTGTTGAGACGACCGTGACTGGCGGCGGCCGCCCAGGCGGCCTGCTCAGCCTCGATCCCGAGCTGAGAGGCCAGCGCCTCCGCCAGAGCCGCCGGTGGCAGGCTGGCGAACGCCAGCGTCCGGGCGCGCGACGGGATCGTGCTGACCAGCGCCTCGATGCTGCGGGCCACGAGCACGAACACCACCCCAGGCTGCGGCTCCTCGAGGACCTTCAGCATCGCGTTGGCGGCGGCGTCGGTCATCCGATCGGCCTCGTCCAGGATGAACACGGCCACGGGTGCCTCGTGGTGGGAGCGGGACGCCTCTTCGCGGAGCGCGCGGACGTCGTCGACCAGCAGGTTGTCCCCCTCCGGCATGACCAGGTGCACGTCGGGGTGGACTCCGCGCAGGACGCGCCGACAGGTGTCGCAGGTGCCGTCCCCGCCGGACGGGCAGTTGAGCGCGGCCGCGAATACGCGCGCGGCGTGCAGCTTGCCGACGCCGGGAGGCCCGACGAACACCCAGGCGTGGATCACCCGATTGGACCCGACGGCCTCGCGCAGCACGGCGACCTCTTCCTCGTGGCCGACCACCTGATCCCATACGCTGGCCATCAGCCGCTCCCCAGGCCGCGCAGCACCGCCGCCCGGACCTCGGCCGCGACCCGGTCTACAGGTGCCGCCCCGTCGATCACCACGAACCGGTCCGGGTCCGCGGCGGCCAGGTCGAGGAACCCCTGCGCCACCCTCTGATGGAATTCGAGGTCCTGGCGCTCGATGCGGTCGCGGCCGCCGCGCTGGCGCGCGAGCCCCTCGGCCGGATCGACCCGCAGCAGCACCACCAGGTCGGGCAGGAGCCCCTCGGTCGCGAAGCCGTTGATCGCCGCGACCGGCTCCAGGCCGAGGCCGCGCGCGGCACCCTGGTAGGCGAGCGACGAGTCCAGGTAGCGGTCGCAGAGCACGACCTCGGCACGCTCCAGCGCTGGACGGATCACCTGCGCCACGAGCTGCGCACGCGCCGCGGCGAACAGCAGCGCCTCCGTCCGGGCGTCGAGCGTCGAGGCAGGGTCGAGCAGGATCGACCGCACCTGCTCCCCCACCGGCGTGCCGCCAGGCTCCCGGGTGGTCACCACCCGGCGGCCCGCCTTCTCGAGGGCCTGCCGCAGCAGCTCGACCTGCGTGGACTTACCAGCGCCCTCGACGCCTTCGAAGGCGATCAGCCGGCCTTGGCTCGGGGAGGGCACGGGCGGATGCCGCTCAGGCGCTGGCCAGCGCCGCCACCGCGACCTGAGTGCCGCACTTGGCGCAGGTCGCGTTGTCGGGGTCCTTGTCGGGCACGAGCAGACCGCCGCACGCCGGGCAGGGCTGGCTCAGTGGCGCCTGCCATACGGCAAAGTCGCAGTCGGGATAGCGGTTGCAGCTGTAGAAGGTCTTGCCACGCTTGGTGCGCTTGGACACGACCTGCCCCTGCCCGCACTTGGGGCAGGGGCCGTACTCCTGCTCGGCCAGGTTCTTGATGCCCCGGCACTTGGGATAGTCCGAGCACCCGAGGAACGGACCGAAGCGGCCGCTCCGCTTGACCATCGGCTTGCCGCACTTGGGGCAGGGCACGTCGGTCAGCTCAGGCTCCGGCCGGTCCGCCTCGTCGGCCGACTGCTTGGCGTTGCGGCGGTACTTGCAGTCCGGGTAGCGGCTGCAGGACAGGAACCACCCGTAGCGGCCCCACTTGCGAACCAGCTTGGCGCCCGTCTCGGCGCCGCACTCGGGACAGACCTCGTCGGTCGCCTCCTCGGGCCGGGAGACCTTCTCCTGCCGTTCGGCGATGGTGTCCTCGACCTCGACGAAGAACGTCTTGACCACCGGCTCCCACGGCTTGGCCCCGCTGGCGATGCGGTCCAGGTCCTCTTCCATCTCAGCGGTGAAGCCGAGGTCGATGACCTTGGGGAAGACGTCGGCGAGCAGGTCGGTCACGACCATGCCGACGTCCTCGGGGTGGAAGCGCCTGGCGTCCAACCGGACGTACTTGCGCTCGAGCAGGGTCGAGATGGTCGTCGAGTAGGTCGACGGCCGGCCGATGCCGTGCTCCTCCAGGGCCTTGACCAGGCTGGCCTCGGAGAAGCGCGGGGGCGGCTCTGTGAAGTGCTGGTCCGGGCGCAGCTCGACCAGGTCAAGCACCTGCCCGACCTCCAGCTCGGGCAGCAGGCCGGCCTCCTCCTCGGCGGCGTCGTCACGACCCTCGAGGTAGACGCGCACGAAGCCGTCGAAGCGCATCACCGAGCCGGACGCACGGAACACCAGATCCTGGGCGCCGTTGCCGGCCGGGTCGCCGGAGCCACGCGCCTCGACGTCGACCGTGGTCTGGTCGTAGACCGCCTGGGCCATCTGCGAGGCGACCGCACGCTTCCAGATCAGCTCGTACAGTCGCTGCTGGTCGCGCTCGAGGTGGCCGTTCAGCGACTCGGGCGCGCGGCCGGTCTCGGTCGGCCGGATCGCCTCGTGCGCCTCCTGTGCCGACTTCGCCTTGGTCTTGTGCTGGGTGGTGCGGACGTAGTTGTCGCCATAGCGCTCGCGCACCAGCGTGGCGATCTCGTCCAGAGCGGCCTGCGCCAGCGCGACCGAGTCGGTACGCATATAGGTGATGAGGCCGACCGCGCCCTCGCCGGGCAGGTCGACGCCCTCGTAGAGCTGCTGGGCGACCGCCATCGTCTTCTTGGAGGAGAAGCCCAGCTTCCGGGCGGCCTCCTGCTGCAGGGTCGAGGTGGTGAACGGCGGCGCGGCGCTGCGCTTGCGTTCGCTCTTGGTGACGTCCTTGACCACCCAGGTGGCGCCGCGGGAGCGCTCGGCGGCGGAGGCGGCGCTGCCCTCGTCGCCCAGGACGAACTTGTTCTTCTCGCCGACCGGGTACCGGGCGTGGACCGCCTCTTCGCTGGCGGTCAACAGGTCGGCCTCGAGGCTCCAGTACTCGCGGGGCTTGAAGGCCTGAATCTCGCGCTCGCGGTCCACGATCATCCTGAGCGCGGCCGACTGGACGCGCCCAGCCGAGAGGCCGGCGCGGACCTTGCGCCACAGCACCGGCGAGAGCTTGTAGCCGACGATCCGGTCGACCACCCGGCGCGCCTGGTACGCGTCGACCAGGTCGCCGTCGATGTCGCGCGGCTCGGCGAAGGCGCGGCGGACCGCCTCCGCGGTGATCTCGGTGAAGCTCACCCGGCGGATGGCGTCGGCCGTGAGCTTGGCTGCCTCGGCGATGTGCCAGGCGATCGCCTCGCCCTCGCGGTCGGGGTCGGTCGCGAGGAAGACCTGCTCAGCCGACTTGGCCGCCTTTCGGATGTCGGAGACGACCTTCTTGCCACGGGGGGTCACCTCGTAGGTGACCTCGACGCCATGGTTGAACTCGACCGCGAAGTCCGACTTGGGAAGGTCGCGGACGTGCCCCATGGAGGCAACGACCGAGTAGTCCTTGCCCAGATATTTTCCGATGGTCTTCGCCTTTGCAGGCGATTCGACCACGACCAGGTTACGTGCCAATCCAGCGTCCTTTAGCGTTCAGGTGATGCTCCGAGGGGCGGACGGCGTAGTGTCGCCGACACCCCCGCCGCTCTGTCAAGGCTCACACAGCGTGCCGATATTCCCGGGCTCTGTCATCCGGCTATCCACACCCCCCGCCACCAGGGCGGGTGTCCTGCGGGCGGCTCGGGGCGATGACCGCAAGCCGATTACGACGCGCGCGAGGCCGCTGCTGGCAGATCCTCCTGGGGCTCGTCGTCGCCGGCGGCAATGGCACTGCCGGCGTGCGAGGAGCGCCACAGCGCCCAGCCGAGGATACCAACGGCCACGACCCCCACCACCACGCGCAGGGCGATATTGTCCGCGTAGGTCACCACCGTCGGCGCGATCAGCACCGAGACCAGGTTCATCACCTTGATCAAGGGGTTCAGAGCCGGGCCGGCGGTGTCCTTGAACGGGTCGCCGACGGTGTCGCCGATCACGGTCGCCTTGTGCGCCTCGGAGTTCTTGCCGCCGTGGTGGCCGTCCTCGACGTACTTCTTGGCGTTGTCCCAGGCGCCGCCGGCGTTCGACAGCATCACCGCCAGCAGCTGGCCGGTCAGGATCGCGCCGGCCAGGTACGCGCCCAGCGCCTCCTGCTTGAGGATGAAGCCGGTGGCGATCGGCGTCAGCACCGCCAGCAGGCCGGGCGTGAGCAGCTCGCGCAGCGAGTCGCGGGTGCAGATGTCGACCACAGCGCTGTAGTCGGGCCGCTCGCTGTAGTCCATGATCCCGGGGTGGTCGCGGAACTGTTTGCGGACCTCGAACACGACCCGGCCCGCGGCGCGGCCGACCGCGCGGATCGCCAGCGCCGAGAACATGAACGCCACCGAGCCGCCGATCAGCAGGCCGACCAGCACCTCGGGCCGGTCGACGCGGATGTCGACCAGGTTGGCGGACAGCCCGGCGTTGAGCAGGGCCTGCCTGAAGGAGCCGAACAGGCTGGTGGCGGCGATCACCGCGGTGGCGATGGCGATGCCCTTGGTGATGGCCTTGGTGGTGTTGCCGACCGCGTCGAGCTTGGTGAGGACCTGGTTGCCGCGCTCGTCGACCTCGCCGGACATCTCGGCGATGCCCTGGGCGTTGTCGCTGACAGGGCCGAAGCTGTCCATCGATACGATCACGCCGACGACCGACAGGATCCCCATGCCGATCAACGAGATCAGGTAGAGCTGGTAATCCAGGCCGTGCGAGGAACCGAGCAGCACGGCGCCCATGATCGCCAGCACGATCGCCAGCAGGGCGTAGACGCTCGACTCGAGCCCCGTCGCGAAGCCGGCGAGCACGGTGGTGGCCGGCCCGGTCTCCGAGGCGTCGGCGATCTCCTGCACCGGCTTGTACTGCGTGGCCGTGTAATAAGCGGTCATGAGCTGGATCACGCTGGCGAGCGCGATGCCAAGCACCACGGCCACCAGCGGGCGCCAGTCCTTGACATAGGTGAGCGCGATCACGCCGACCAGCACCGCCGACAGCAGCGCCGCCAGGAAGAACCCGCGGTTGATGCTCCGCATGGCGTTTTCGTCCTCGGAGCGCGGCCGGACCACCCAGATGCCGACGATCGAGGCGAGGATGCCGCCGCCCTGGATGATCAGGGGGAACAGCAGCCCGACCACGGGCTTGTCGGGGAAAGCCGCGACGCCGAGCACGATCGCGGCGACCAGCGTCACGGCGAACGACTCGAACAGGTCGGCGGCCATGCCGGCGCAGTCGCCGACGTTGTCGCCCACGTTGTCGGCGATGGTGGCGGCGTTGCGAGGATCGTCCTCGGGGATCGACTTCTCGACCTTGCCGACCAGGTCGGCGCCGACGTCGGCGGCCTTGGTGAAGATGCCCCCGCCGACGCGCATGAACATCGCCAGCAGGGCGGCGCCGAACCCGAAGCCGAAGAGCACGTTGGCCGCCTGGCCCTTGTAGGCGATCACCACGATGGTGGCGCCGAGCAGGCCGAGGCCGACCACGAACATGCCGGCGACCCCACCGGTGCGGAAGGCCAGCGGCATCGCCTTCCGCAGGCCGCCGGTGTTGGCCGCCGCGGCCACGCGGACGTTGCCCCGCACCGCCAGGTTCATGCCGGTGAACCCGGCCAGCGCGGAGAACCCCGCGCCGAACAGGAACGCGACCGAGCGGGCGATCCTGATCGAGGTGGAGTCGGCGCTCAGCACCAGCAGCAGGAAGAACAGGAGCACGACGAACACCGACAGCGTGCGGAACTGCCGGGTCAGGTAGGCGCGGCTGCCCTCCTGGATCGCCCGGCCGACCTCGCGTATCTTCTCGCCGCCCTGATCGGCGGCAAGCACCTGCCTGACCAGGATGTAGGCCACCAGCAGCGCGACCAGCGAGACGACCAGAACGGCATAGAGCGCGAGGTTCTCACCTGCCGTGAACTTGACGTGGAAGGCGCCCTCCTGAGCGAGTGGCCCTACCTGGCCCAATTCGACCTCCTCGACACCCCGCCCGGTGGGGCGGCCGAAAACCTCTCATAGCGCCCGAGCCACCCGAGCCCGGACGAAACGTCGATCGGAACACGATGGAACGCGGATACCACCACGGCCCCGCCCTGCCACTGTGGAGCGACACGTCAGCGGTTCTGGCGCCGTGCGTGCCCGCCAGGATTGGGCGGATGATAGCTAGCCAAGTCGACGCCCGGCAACCCTTCGCGCTGGTACGAGGCCTTTCGGGTGGCTGGCGCCCCACGCTCGGTGGTCAATCGACGGTGCCGGCCGCGACGCGGACCCAGAAGCTCGTGCGGTGGCCGCCGCCCTCCAGGGGAGCGCTGTCGAGGCCGTCCACCAGCGCTCCCACCAGCGCCAGGCCGAACTGCCGGTCGTCCAGGTCCTCCATGTCGAAGCCGCCGACCTTGCGGCCGTCGAGCGGCGCGCGGTCGCGGACCTCGACGCCGAACCGCTCAACGTCCTCTATCAGGTCCAATTCGATCGGCGAGGACAGGCCGGCTCTGGCGAGATCGGCGACCGCCACGGCGCAGGTCTCGGAGACGGCGACCTTGAGGTCCTCGATGCCCTCCTCGTCGATGCCGGCCTTGCGGGCGACGATCCCGACAACCAGGCGGATGGTGCCCAGCAGGCGCGCCTGCGGCGGGAAGGCGAGATGGACGGTGGCTTTCCGCACCGCACCGTCGCTCAGCTCGTCACCGCTCACCGGCATCTCGCTCACGGGTTACCGGCCACCGCCCGATCCCGCGATCGCGTCCTCGACGGAGTCGTGGATCGGGAACACCTTGGTGAGTCCGGTGATGCGGAAGATCTTGAGGATCTTGTCCTGCGTGCAGACAAGCTCCAGGGACCCGTCGTGGTTGCGCACCCGCTTGAGCCCGCCCACCAGCACGCCAAGCCCCGTCGAGTCGAGGAAGTCGACCTTCTCCAGGTCGACCACCAGGTGGTACGAGCCCTCGTTGACCAGCTCGATGAGCTTCTCTCGCAGTTTCGGGGCGGTGTAGACATCGATCTCGCCAGCCACCTCGAGGACCGCGTGGGCCCCCTGCTTGCGCACCTTCAGGTCGAGGTCCATCCCGTCTCCAGTCTCTTTCACCGCTTGCCACGCACACTCTCCCGCAACGCCCGGGAGGCTAGCGCATGCCCGCCGCGCTTGCCGGCCCGCTCACCTGCGGGTAGCCTACGCCATCGCTCATGCCGTACCCAGTGCCTGGTCAGCGCCGAGGCCGGGTGCAGCGCCGAGGTCGGTGCGTCGAGTCCCGGGCCTCGGGTCCCTATTCTCGCTCGGGTCCCATCTCGACCTTGCAGCAAAGGAGCACCCGCGTGTCCCCCCGCATGAGAGTCCCCGCCGTGCTGCTGGTCGCTGTGGCTCTGCTCCTGGCCGGTTGCAGCTCCGGCAAGAAGCATCAGGCCGCCCCCACGTCCACGACCCCCACGACCGGCGCGCCGGTGGCGGGGCCGCTGCGCGTGAACCTCGCCACCACCGCACGCGGACCGGAGCGAGGGTTCAATCCCAGCCAGGCGGCCAAGCAGGCCAGCCCGGACCTGCAGAAGTTCCTGACCCGCTACCTGACGGTGGCGTTCCTCCAGCCCGCGCAGGCCAAGTCGGGCTGGAAGGACCTGCTCGGCATGTTCGACGCGCCGGTCCGCACCACCGCCAAGCAGCAGCTCGACGCGCTCGCGCTGGGTAGCACGGCCGCCAAGGTCACCCAGGTCCGGCCCGGCAAGGCGGACGCTCGCGCGGTGGTGTTGTTCGTCAACGGGCACCCGGCCGCGGCGACGGTGCAGCTCAGCTTCAACGGCACCGCCGACTCCGCGCAGGGAAGCGGGCCGGTGCGGCTCCGCGCAACCCTCCACCTCCTGGGCGGGCAGCCTGGCTGGCGGATGGCCGCCTACAATTCGCAGACGGGAGGCGAGGCCCGATGACCGCCACCCTCCGGCGCCGCCGGGCGCTCGTGGTGCTGGCCGCGCTGCTGGGTGCGACCGTGCTGGTCACCAGCCTGGCGCTGGTCACCGGCTCTCACCACGCCAGCGCGCAGCCGGCCGTCACCATCCAGCGGGCGCACAGCGGCAAGGCCACGCCGAGCCTGAAGGGCCGGGTCACCTTCCTGGTGATCGGCTCCGACTCGGGAGCGCCCAAGTTCGGCCGTGGCGGCACCGCCGCGGGCGGCCGCGCCGACGCCATCCATCTGGTGGTGCTGGACACCGCCAAGCGCCGCGGCATCTCGATTGGCTTCCCGCGCGACAGTTTCGTCTCGATCCCGGGGCACGGCACCAACAAGATCAACTCGGCCATGTCGTTCGGCGGGCCGCCGCTGCTGATCCGCACCATCGAGCAGCTCACCAGCATCAACGTGGACTACTACGCGCTGACCTCATTCGACGGGCTCACCGACCTGGTCAACAAGGTCGGCGGCGTCACCGTCGGGGTCGACCAGAACCTGGTCGACAGCTTCTCGGGCGCCAACTTCCGCAGGGGCACCCAGCGGCTGAACGGGGCGCAGGCGCTCTCGTACTCGCGAGCCCGCCACGGCACGCCCCAGGGCGACCTCACCCGTTCCAAGCACCAGGGGCAGGTGCTCCTCGGCGGGCTCGGGACCTTCCAGCAGCAGGTGGCCAAGGACCCGACGCAGGTCATGAAGTGGCTCGCGGCGATGCAGGACGAGGTCCAGGTCAACCTGCCCTTCACCGAGACGCTGCGGCTGGCCCTGTACGCCACCACCGTCTCGCCGAGCCGCATCAACAACGTGGTCGCCCCCGGGACGCCCGGCAACGCCGGAGGCGCCTCGGTTGTGCGCCTGCAGCCCGCGGCGTTCGCCCTGTTCAACCGCGTCAGGCACGGCCAGTTCAGCTAGCGGCGGAGTGGGCTCCGGGGTCGGAGTGGGCTCCGGGGTCGGGGTGGGCTCCGGGGTCGGGGTGGGCCGGCGGCGGCGCCGCCGCTGCGCTCCACGCGCTGTGACGGTTCCGGTGGTGGTCGGCTGGCCGGGGGCAACCGCGCTCCGTGGTGTCCGGGGCGTGACTACCATGGCGGGGTGGTCGACCCTGCCAGCCTGATCGAGGACCTCTCCAGCGACCCCGACTACCGGGGTCAGCTCGTCCACGTCGAGCGTCTGCCCGCCAGGAGGGCACGCCGGGTCGGGCTGCCGGACGACCTCCCCGACGTACTGCTCAGCCGCCTGCGGGGGCGCGGCATCGAGACCCTGTGGAGCCACCAGGCCGAGGCGATCGCGCTGGCCCGCTCCGGCACCAACGTGGTGGTCGCTACCGGGACCGCCTCCGGCAAGAGCCTCTGCTACCAGCTTCCGGTGTTCGAGGCCCTGCTGGCCGAGGGCCATCGCACCGCGCTGTACCTGGCGCCAACCAAGGCGCTCGCCCACGACCAGCTCCGCGCCATCCGGTCCTTCGCGCTGACCGGCGTCCGTGCTGCCTCCTATGACGGCGACACGCCGGCCGAGGAGCGCCCCATGGTTCGGCGCAACGCCAACCTCGTGCTCACCAACCCCGACATGCTCCACCAGGGGATCCTGCCCGGTCACGAGCGCTGGAGCGCCTTTCTCGGCCAGTTGGCGCTGGTGGTCGTCGACGAGGCCCACACCCTGCGCGGGGTGTTCGGCTCGCACGTGGCCGCCGTGCTGCGGCGCCTGCGGAGGCTGGCGAACCGCTACGGCGCCGACCCGACCTTCGTGCTCGCCTCCGCCACCCTCGGCAACCCGGCCGAGCTGGCCAGCCGGCTGGTCGGCCTTCCGGTCGAGGCGGTGACCGCGGACGGCTCCCCGCGTGGCCGGGTCACCTTCGCGCTGTGGGAGCCGCCGCTGCTCGACGAGGCCACCGGCACGCGCCGCAGCGCCAACGTCGACGCCTCCAACTGGCTCGCCGCCGGGGTGGAGGCCGGCGTCCGGACGCTGTGCTTCACGCGCTCGCGCAAAGCCGCCGAGCTGGTCGCCACCTACACTCGCCGACGCGTCGCCGAGGTGGACCGCTCGCTGGCCGGGCGGGTGCGGGCCTACCGCGCCGGCTACCTCGCCGAGGAGCGGCGCACCCTGGAGGCGGGCATCGTCTCCGGCAAGCTCCTGGGCGTGGCAGCCACCAACGCGCTCGAGCTGGGCATGGACATCGGCGGCCTGGACGCGATCGTGCTCGACGGCTTCCCCGGCACCATCGCCTCGCTCTGGCAGCAGGCGGGGCGCGCCGGCAGGCAGGGCGGGGCCTCGCTGGCCGTGCTGGTCGGCCTCGACGACCCGCTGGACGCCTACTACCTGCATCATCCTGCCGACCTGTTCGGCCGGCCGCACGAGGCCGCGCTGGTCGACCCGGGCAATCCCTACGTGCTCGCCCCGCACCTGGCCTGCGCCGCCTACGAGGCCCCCCTGACCGAGGAGGACCTCGCCCTGTTCGGCCCGCCAGCGCGCGAGCTGGTGGCCAGCCTCGAGAACGAAGGCGTGCTGCGACCAAGCCGTCGCGGCTACCGCGCCAGCGCCGGCCGCTCAGCCGCGCCGGGCGTGGACCTGCGCAACGCGGGAGGCGCACCGGTGACCATCGTCGAGGCCGCCACCGGGCAGGTCATCGGCACCGTCGACCGGTCCAGAGCCCCGTCCACCGTGCACCAGGGCGCCGTCTACCTCCATCAGGGCGAGTCGTACCGCGTAGTGGACCTCGACCTGGAGGCCGGCGCCGCCCTGGTGGAGGCCGCCACCGGCGACGAGTACACGCAGGCGCGCCACGACACCGACGTGCAGATCCTCGAGCCGCTCCGTCACCGGGAACTCCCCCGCTCCGCGCGCTGGCTGGGGCGCGTCGCCGTCTCCGAGCAGGTCGTCGGCTACGAGCGGCGCAAGGTCGGATCGGGCGAGCTGCTCGGCTACGAGGACCTCTCCCTGCCGCCGAGCCACCTGTCGACCGTCGCCTACTGGTACACGCTCACGCCGGAACTGCTGGAGGCCGCCGGGCTCGAAGCCAGGGACGTCCCCGGCGCCGCGCACGCCGCCGAGCACGCCCAGATCGGCCTCCTGCCGCTGTTCGCCATGTGCGATCGCTGGGACATCGGCGGCCTGTCGACCGCCTGGCACCAGGACACCAGGATGGCCACCATCTTCGTCTACGACGGTTACCCAGGCGGCGCCGGCATCAGCGAGCGCGGCTACGACCTCGCGGCCGAGCACCTGCGCGCGACCAGGGACACCATCAGGTCCTGCCCCTGCGAGACCGGCTGCCCCTCCTGCGTCCAGTCACCCAAGTGCGGCAACGGCAACCACCCCCTCGACAAGTCCGGCGCCGTCCGCCTCCTCGACCAGCTCCTCATCGACCTCACCGGAGCCCAACCCTCGTCCGCGGCGCCCGCCAGGGCCGCCGCACCGTCCGCCCCCCGCGCGTCGGCGGGTCCCCCCGCCTCCGCCGCCCCAGGGACATCAGCGGCACCACCGACCCACCCCGCCCCCGCCGCGGAGGCTCCGGCGGCGAGTTCCAGCCGCGGCCGTGGCGGTTCATCCCGGCGCTCGGGGGACGGGCCCACGCCTGGCGAGGCGGCACCCAGCGGTCCACCTGACGGGTCCTTGCGGCGGGACGCCGAGCCGGCGAGCGCGGCGGCCGAGGGTGGCTCCGCCCGCCGGCGGGCACGGAGGGGCACGCGGAAGCGAGGCACGACGTGAGCGTGTACATCGGCGTGGCGGGCGCATCGGAGCCGGATGCCTCCTTGATCCCGATGGCGGAGACGCTCGGTCGGTGCCTCGCCGAGGCCGGTGCCATCGTGGTGTGCGGCGGGGGGCTCGGGGTCATGACCGCTGTGTGCCGTGGCGCACAGGCAGCTGGTGGGCGAACGGTCGGCCTGCTCCCCGGTGGCGACCGCGCCTCCGGCAATCCATACCTCAGCGTGGCGCTGCCGACAGGGCTTGGCGAGGGCCGCAATGTCCTGCTGGTCCGCGCCAGCGACGCGCTGGTCGCCGTCGGCGGAGGGTTCGGAACCCTCTCGGAGATCGCGCTCGGGCTGCGCGTGGGGCTCCCCGTCATCGGGCTGGCGACCTGGGGTCTGACGCTCTCCGGAGAGCCCGTCGAGGCGTTCCCGATCGCCCAGAGCCCCGAGCAGGCCTCACGCCTCGCGCTCGACGCGGCGAAACGCTCGATAAATCGACCGTAGCCAGGTCTACCCCGCTTGCCCCGTTTGACTTCCGCGATGGCGGGGCAGCAACAAGGAAGGCTGGAAAGACCCGCGGCCCCAAAAGGGGCTAGCAAATGCCATTGGAGGCTAGGATGGCCGTGTTCTTCCTGCTGCTCGCCGTGATCGTCGGTGTCGTCATCGGAGATTCCGTGGTCGCCAACACCGACGCCAGCAGCGTTCAACTCTTCAACCAGACCATCACCCGCTTCACCCAGGGCCAACTCCTGGTGATCGCCGCCGCAGCCGGATTCGTCTTCGCGTCGCTGCTCTTCCTCGCTTGGGGCTCGTCCAAGAACCGTCGCCTCAGGCGCAGGGAGCGCCGCACGGTCCACCGGGACATGGAGGGTCGCATCGGAGAGCTGGAGCGCGAGAACGCCGACCTGCGTGACGAGGTCGACCGTGACCGCCGCACCAGCCGCCTCGGCGACATGGCCGGCGCGGAGGGCTCCGGAGAGACCACGCAGGTCTCGGGGCGGATTCCCCCTCACGGGAACCCCGATCGCCGCGACGAGCGACCCGCTCCGACCGGAGCCGACTCGGGCGCCCGGGGCGGCCTTTTCAACAAGGCGGACCGGTAGTCCGCGAACTCTCTGTGATCGGCCGTTGACCGACCGCGGCCTCCGGGGCCTGGCGCCGACTTCACCAGACGGCGCCAGGCCCGCCGCTCTTCGCGGCAGACCGGCACGCAAGGTCGCCGGCCCCCGGGCGGAGGTCTCCGCTCGGCCAGCGATTCCGGACGAATGCGGTGTCGCCGCCGGGGGGACGCTCGTCGTTGGAGCCATCGACGATCGCAACACCGCCCGAGCGTAGGCCCTGACCTGCACGGTGGCGCCGAACGGGATCAGGCGCGCACGCACGCCGACGCTGATGGTCGCCTCCAGCGGTCCGCAGGAGCAGGCGAGCATGTCGGCGCCGTTGCCCGCGGCGACGGCGCTGGCCCGCTCCGCCGGTGAGCCGAGACCGGAGAGACCCGGCGGAGTGCCCGCTGACTGCTCCAGCGGGCCGCTGGGATGCGGCGTGACAGCCGCGAGCGCCGCGAGATCGGCGGCTGTCTGCGCACGCGCCCTGGCGAATGCCAGTGCTCCGACGTCAGCGGTCACCAGCGTGGCGATCACCACGAACGCGCACAACGCCAGCCCGATCAGGGACGCCGAGCCACGCTCGGGCGGCTGGCCCGGCAGTCGCTCGACGCCCGCACGCCTGTTCGTGAAGGCGAGCGCGGTCAGGGAGGTGTCGGCCATTCCCGACCCGTTGCTGGTCATGGGCCCGCCGCCCGAGGTACAGGGCCCGGCTCGCGCAGCGCGACCGCCTCAGCGCGGACGGCCACCGGAGGCACGCCGAACAGCAGACGAACCTCCAGCTCCACCCTGACACGGACTCGGTCCGAGGCCGCTGGGACCACCGTGACGCGCGCCGCCCGACCGGCGGGAAGGGCGGCCCGCACCGCCGCAACGGCCCGGGCCTGGTCAGAGCCCAGCGCGGCCTCCCGGGCACCCTCACGAGCGGCGCTTTGCGCAAGAACCTGATCCCTGGCGACCGCGATCAAGCCCACCATCGCGAGCGTGACCGCGACCAGCAGCGGGATCACACCGACCAGCTCCACGGTGACCGCTCCCCGCTGCCGCCGATCGGCCATCGAGGGTCGCGGGGTGCGGACCATCGCCCAGCAAGGCGGCCGGGCCCCGGTCGGATGCACGCCTCTTGGCAGAGCGCGCGGGGCGGCCGGCTCAGCACCGTCCCGCGCGCTCGGCCTCGACCGGCTGGTCATCCGATCCCGAACAGGCTGCGGACCTGCCGCATGACCACGTCCAGGAGACCCGCGATCGCGCCCTTGCGGGCCCAGGCCAGCGCCAGGCTCGCGATCGTGGCACTCACCACGATGAGCAGCGCGTACTCAGTTGTCTGGCTCCCTCGCTCGGATCCCTCCGAGAAGAGGCGACGGATAGCGGACATGACGAATCCTCCTTTTCGACTCGATATGGATGGGCTGATCAGCAGGGCCGGCCATCGGCGGGGATCGAGTGGCTGACCGGCCGTGCGGCAGCCGCCGACGGAGAGGCGAGGGTGGTGGTCGCGTCGGCGCTGTTGAGTGGGTGGCGCGCCTGGCGAAACGGGCAGTCATGGCGCAAGGACCCGGAGCGCTCCGGCCATCGTCGGGACCACGACCAACAACACCAACGTCAAGCTGTACCTACAGATAGGAATGGCCCGGCGGCGATTCCGGCGCCCCGGGCCCGGACCACGGAAGGAGCCTCCATGGCCAGTGCAAGCGTCCCCGCGGTAGGGACGCGCGTCAATCTCACGTTGTTCGCCGCTGACCTGCTCGCCCACCAGGGCCAGGTCAGCGTCGAGAGCTACCCGAGCTCCGGCTACGTCTCGGCGCTGCTGTCGGACGGCGCCGGCGTCAAGGTCGCGGTGACCGGCGACCGCAGCAGCGTCCGCATGGTGTTGTCGGCCGCGCTCGAGCAGCTCGCCCCGGACGACGAGACCACCCAGTGAAGCGCTACGGCTGCACCGACTGCGGCCAGACCTGGTCGAAGAAGGGCGACGTCCCGCCCGAGTGCCAGTCCTACACCGTCACGATTCGACGTGACGAGCACGCGATGGGCGGCTACGCGGCCACCTGCGATCCTGGCGAGATCGGCTGGTAGCGCCCATGGCCAGCTACTACAACCGGCGCTGCTCGCTCTGCGGCCAGTACATCATCGCCGACCGCGAGACTCTCCTCGAGCAGGACCGGCTCCAGTGGGATGAGGCCACGGTCGACGACTTCATCGCCGGCGCCGCGCACACCTGCTGGGAGACCGAGGCGTTCGGCCCGGACACCGCGTTCTCGCGCCACACCAGCCCGGCCGCCTCGAGCACCACCACCACCACCACCACCACCACCACCACGCTCGGCACGGGCATGGTCGAGGGCCTGGTCATGCTCGGCTCGTTACGCCGGGTACGCGCGTACAGGTCGGGAGCGTCGCCCTGTCCTACAGCATGGGCCGATGTAAGCCTCCGAGGGCCCTGACTCCAAGTGCTCCCCGAGGCCGCGAAGCCTCCATGACGCCGTCATGCTCAAGGCCGTGAGCACAGCACCACGACGCCTACCAGCAGCGACGACGATGCGCCTCGAGCGCATGGAGCCCGGAGCACGCTGCCGCCTTGCCCACCAGATCGGTGGGGATCGGCCACAATGTGCCCTAAGTGCTCCGGATCCGGAGCAATATGGCGCTGACCTGCGGGTATTCACTCTGATCCAGGGTCGAAGTGGCCTGGTCGCTGCTGCCAGGTCGAGCAGCCACCCTGATACAGGGCCTCTGACCTGCGCGGTTTACATAATGACTGTTATCGGGGATCGCATCTGCCCTGGTCAGGGACTCGGAGGTCGAGGTCGCCGGCTGGTGGGGTGGGGGTACCGATGGCCGCTGTTGTCCGCTCATCGACCCTAGGGTCTCAATACAGGGAATGGCTTAGGTAGGGGTTAGCCCCCTTTGAGCGAAATGATGATTCTAGGAAGTGTCCTGGTCGTCGACCCGGTCTCCTGGTGGCTTCGGGCAGCGTCACAGGGCTAACGCGGGGGCTAACATCCCGCCAGGGCTAACGCTCCAGTGTTAGCCGGGCTAACGGAGGTCGTGGTGTCGGAGATGCTGGGGTACGAGGAGCTGTCGGAGCTGACCGGGCGGAGCATCGGGGCGCTGCGGGTGGCGCGCTCCAAGGGTCGTCTCCCCGACCAGGACGCACCCGGCCCGAAGTGGCGCAGGGAGAGCCTGGCCGAGTTCTTGAAGGAGGGGGCCGCGGTG
>WNGP01005037.1_pt1 | contig 21772 bp, 26 predicted proteins | sample 5407671 | NCBI WGS metagenome assembly WNGP01 (sample SAMN13153381, study PRJNA577476) | soil metagenome | isolation source: 40 cm soil or saprolite under Garry oak tree replicate 2 | place: USA:California | collected 2016-06-15
GCGACCAATTTCCAGAACATCGTGTTCGACCACCCGAAGCTGCCGGCCGACCTGCGGCGCGAGCTCCAGCAGTGGGTGAAAGCGGAGTGCAAGGACGAGTGGAAGAAGGGGGACACCGAGGAGCAGTTCTACTACAAGAGCCGCAAGAAAGCGATCGGGCCGTTCAAGCGGCGCATGTGGGATCTGCCCGCCGACGTCCGCGGCGCGATCGCGGCCGACCTCGAGAAGAACTTCGCGTTCCTGTTCGAGCAGCTCCGGGTCACGGGCACACGCGCGATCACCGACCGCTTCGTCAAGCCGCCGCTGCAATCGCACCCGCAGCCACGTCCGGTAGCGGTAGCGGCGCCGGATGATCTGGAGGCCGGCGAGTGAGCGAGCGGGGCGCGGGGTTCGGGCCGTTCCTGCTGGGCCTGGGTCTGGGAGCGGTGCTCGGCTTCCTGTTCGCGCCCGAGCCCGGCGAGGCGTCCCGCACCAAGCTGTCCCGCAAGCTGCGCGGGTTGCGCGACCTCGCGGCCGAGAAGGCGGGCGAGCTGGGCGAGCTGCTCGACACCCCAGACGACGTGGAGGAGGATGCGCCCACCGCCCGCGTCGCGATCGAGCGGCGGCTCACCGAGGCGAAGCGTCGCCGCCGCGGCGCCAAGGGGGCGGGCCTCGAGGAGGAGGACGAACCCGTCGCGTGAAGGCCGAGCGCGGCTGGCATCGGTCGGTGACCGGCGTCGCCCGTCGGACCTTCGAGGCGGCTTTCGAAGACAACATTCCCTTCCTCGCCAGCGCGCTGTCGTTCGATCTGCTGCTGACCATCATCCCCTTCGTCGCTCTGCTGCTCGCCACCGTCGGATACCTCGTGCAGCATCAGATCACGACCCAACAGGTCGAGCTGCACGAGCTGCTCGCCCGGCTGCTCCCCTCCACCGCGGGCGGCGGCCCCGACAAGGCGTTCACGCAGGTGGAGAGCGCGTTGGCGAGCGTGGTGCGGCAGCGCGTCCGGCTCACCGCCGTGGGCCTGCCGCTGTTCCTGTGGTTCTCAGCCCGCCTGTTCGGCGGCCTGCGCGCCGCGCTGAACGAAGTATTCGACACCGACGAGCGACGGTCATGGCCCGTCGCCAAGCTGCTGGATCTCGCCATGGTGCTAGGCACCGGCACGCTGTTGGTGCTGGGCGCGCTGGTGGCCGCGTGGGAAGCGCGCAACGCGGGCAGCGTGGGCCGCAGCTTCGCGATCGACTGGCTGTGGCGCTTCAGTCTCGAATTGACCTCCTTCGCGCTCGGCGTGGCGCTGTTCTTCGTCATCTTCAAATTCCTGCCCAGTCGGCGCATCGTGTGGCGGACCGCCCTCGTCGCGGCCGTCTTCTGCTCGCTCGGCTTCGAGGTGGCGAAGCGGCTCTACGCGTTGTACGTGACGCGGTTTGCTACCCTCGACCGCGTGGCATCGGACGCGAACATCGTCGCCCTGTTCCTGTTCCTGCTGTGGGTCTATTACACGGCGTACCTGTTCCTCCTGGGCGGCGAAGTGGCGGAGATGTACGATCTGGTCCGCATGCGGCGGTCGCAGCGGGTACAGCTGGGCTGAACAGCAGGTTGGGGAGGTTTTGGAGGTTGGAGGAGGTTGGGGGAGGCTGTCACGTCAAGAGGGCGACCTCCTCTAACCTCCCCTAACCTCCACAACCTCCCCCGTCTTTCTTATCTTGGTGCGATGAGCACCGCCGGTCCGCTGCGTCAGCCGATCCCTGTCGCCCGGTCGATCTTGTGGAGCCCGGCCAGCGAGGGCGGGGGGGCCCAGCGACCGGGCAACGTTCCGTTTCCTGTTTTCCTGTCGCAGTCCGCACTGACGGCGATCCACGAGCACGTGGCGACGCCCGCGCGACCGGGTCAGGGCGTCCTTGGCTTCCTGCTCGGCGACCTGTGCGAGTGCCCGGAGACCAACGTCTCCTATCTGCTGATCGACGCCGCCCTGCGGCTCAACCAGGCGATCTACGGCGATCGCACGCGCGACGTCGTCACCCGGCTGTGGGATCGCGTCCAGGAGCAGTTGGAAACGCAGCAGGCGCATCTCATCGGCTGGTACCACACGCACCCGCCGCTCCCGCTGAGCCTCACCGAGCACGACCTCGAGACGCACGAGCACTACTTCGGCGAGCCGTGGCAGGTGACGTTGCTGCTGGGGACCGACCCGGAGGAGCCCGCGGCCGGATTCTTCCGAGCCGGCCCGGAGGAGTCGTGGGTCTCCACCCCACTGCCGTTCTACGAGCTCCTCGCCGCGGAGTCGATCCGTCCGGACGGGAAGAAGCGCTCGTTCGTGACGTGGAAGAACCACCGCGCCTACAATCCGGTGACTCCACCAGCCGCACCGACGCTGCGAACGCCGGCGGCGAAGCCGCCCTCAGAGCCGAGGTTTACGCCCGCGTCCGCGAAGCCGGAGCCGTCCCCCCAGCCACCTCCTCCCCCCCCGCCCCCGCGGGCCGACGATAGACACGAGCTCAAGTTTCTCACCGCAGCCGAGGACATGCCGCCGCCCCCGCCGCCCCCGCGGCGACACACGCCTCCGCCGCGTCCGGCGCTCCGGCCCGAGCCAGAGCCCGCGCTCGAACCCGAACCAGACCCCGTCGAGGCGCTCGCCACGGAAGAGGGGGGCGCGGAGGCACCCACATGGCCTGACGAGTTCGAGGAGCGGGAGCAAGCTGAGGAGTCGGAGGCGCTTGAGGAGCCGGCACCGTCCGTCCCGCGCGCCCGCCGCCGGGGGAAGGGTCGGAGAGGCCTGTGGGTGACACTGTTCGTCGTGCTGATCGCCGCCGGCGGCGCGGGGGCCTACTGGTGGTTCCAGCCGGAGCTGCCAATCCCCTCGTGGTCCACGATCACCAACAAGTGGTCAGCCATCACGTCCCCGATCGGTGCGCAAGTATCCGCGCTCAAGGCAAAGCTGCGGCGTGCGCCTCACGCCCAGCCTCCGACTCGCCCGGCCACGCAGCCCGCGCCGGCCGCCGCGCCGACGCGTCCCGCCCCGTCGCCAGCCGTCCCAGCGCAGCCGGCGCCGCGCGCGCGCCTCGACGTGGCCGGCGACTCGCTCACGCAGGTCGTGCGCAGCTTCGGCGAGCGGGCTGCCCAGTTCGCCCGAGGCCAGCTGCCGTGCGTGGGGCTGGCGCGCGGCCTGACGGCGGTGGAGAGCCGTTGGCTCGTGTACAACAGCGCGCGGCGCAGTGCGGGCGTACTCGATGCCGCCCGCGCGACCCGCGACCAGACGCTCTACGCCGGCGTGGACTCCGTGGAGCGCCGGTTCGAGCAATCGGGATGCCCGCGACCATAGCGCGCCTGCTGGTGCTGCTCGTCGTGCTACAGGGCGGCGAGCACCTGCGCAAGACCGACCTCGTACGTCTGCTCTCGAGCGTCACCATGACCGCAGACGAGCTGGCTGCCCTGATCCACCGCGACTGCCTGACCTTCACGCCGAGCGCGCGGGACCGCGCCGACTTCGACGCCCTGGGCGCTGGTCCGGCGGTGCTACGGGAGATCGACGGGTGCGTCCGCCGCGGTGCGGCCCCGCGCCGGACGCCGACGCCCGCGCGGCCGACGCCCCCGCCCGTTTCGACCACCACGCCCGCCCCGACGCCGACGATCGTCGCCACGTCGGCGGCTCCGCCCGTCCCACGGGCGCCGGTCTCAGGCGTGCGGACCGGCTTCGTGCTCGGCATGGGCCAACACGCCGCCGTCGGCGCGCGCCCCACGCATCCACTGCTGTTCGAGGTGCGCGACACGGTCGGCGCTGCGGTCCCGGGACAGCCGGTACGCCTGAACGTGACGAACGGACAGCTCGCGGCGACACGCCTCATGACCGATACCAACGGTCAGGTGGAGGTGGATCTGACGCTCGGGCCGAAGGTCGGCCCCGTACAGGTGAGTGCGACCGTCGGCGCAGTCGAGCGGCAGGCCACGTTGTACGCCGAGCCTGGACCTGCCGTGCAGCTCACGGTCCGTTGCGGGGGCGAGGGGATAGGGGCCCGGGTCGCATTCGCTTCCCGCGGCGCGGTGGTGCTGCGGGTTACGGCGCGGGATGGGTTCGCCAACGACGCGCCGGTCACGGGTCTCCAGGCCGCGCCTGGGGATCGTGGTGTGCTGCACATCGCGTTCGTGGGTGCCGACGCCTCGGGCAGCTGGGTGCGGGTCGAGCCCCGCCACGAGGGCTCGACGAGTCTCGTGATCGTCGCATCGGGACAGCGCCGGGACCTGAGCGTCACCGTGGCGAAGCGCCCCGTGCTCGGGGTGGCGCACTGCCCGTAGAGAACAGGGCGCGGTCATGCTAGCTTTTGGTGCCCCAGGTCCGCAGGTCGTCCGCTCGTGAACCGCGTCAGGCCCTCGCAGGGAGCAGCGCTAAGCGATGTCGGGCGTCGCTGCGGGGTGCCTGGGGCATTCCTTTGCAATGCGGAATGTCGAATGCGGAATGCGGAATGGCTAGACGAGCGGACTTTCACCCTGCATTCCGCATTTCGCATTCCGAATTCCGCATTCTGTTAGATTGCCGCCCATGATCGCTCTCGCCCGCAAATACCGCCCCAAGCGCTTTTCCGACCTGCTCGTCCAAGATCACGTCGCCGCCGCGCTGCGTGGGGCCGTGGCGGGGGGCCGGGTGGCTCACGGGTACCTGTTCGCGGGTCCCCGCGGCGTGGGCAAGACCACCGCGGCCCGCATCCTGGCGATGGCGCTGAACTGCGAGCGGCGTGGTGCGGCAGGCGAGCCGGCGGGGGAGCCCTGCGGCGAGTGTGATTCCTGCCGCCGCGTCTGGACCGGTGCCGCGAACCTCGACGTCGTCGAGCTCGATGCCGCCTCGAACCGGGGCGTGGACGACGCGCGTGACCTGCGTGAGCGCGCTATGTACGCCGCCTCTGCGGAAGGCCGCCACAAGGTCTACATCGTGGACGAGGCTCACATGCTGACGCGCGAAGCGTGGAATGCGCTCCTCAAGATCCTAGAGGAGCCGCCGCCGCGCGTGGTGTTCGTGTTCGCCACGACCGAGCCGCAGAAGATCGCGCAGAGTGCGGCCCCGATCCTCTCGCGTCTGCAGCGTTTCGATTTCCGGCGGATCGGTCCCCACGCGATCGCCGATCGCCTGCGGCAGGTGGCCACCGCCGAGGGGCTCGCCGCGGACGACGAGGCGCTGCACCTGATCGCCAAGAGCGCAGATGGTGGGATGCGCGACGGGCTCTCGATTCTCGACCAGGTCGTGTCGTTCGGCGAGGGGCCCGTCACGGCCGCGCGCGTGCGCGAGGTGCTCGGGTTGATCTCGGACGACGTCTACGGCGAGCTGCTGCGACTGGTGTCCGAGCGCGACCCGAAGGCGGTGTTTCCGCTCGTGGAGCGGCTGGTGGACGCGGGCGCCGATCTCGGGGAGTTCGTGGCCGGGGCAGGGGAGACGCTGCGCGCGGTGCTCCTGGCTGGCTTTGGGGGCGAGCCCAAGGGTCTCACCGAGGTGATGCGGGCGCTCATCGAAAAGTACCGCTCCCTGCTCCCTGTTCCCGACGTCGTGCGATTGCTCTCAGTGCTCACCGAGCTCGAGCCCCAGCTCCGGTCCAGCGGCAACGCGCGCCTGGTCGTAGAGCTGCTGCTGTTGCGGTGGGCGATGATGGCTCGGACCGTCGAGCTGCAGACGGTCATCGAGGCGCTCGGAAAAGGCGGCGGTCAGGCGGTCGGGCGGTCGGGCGGTCAGGTCGATCCGAGCGTGTCACAGCTCCGTGATTCCAGTCCGCCTGTCAGCCCGCCCGCCGGTCCGCCCGAGAAGGGCCCGTTGACCCTCGACCGCCTCCGCGCCCTCTGGCCTCGGGTCGTCGAGGACGCCCGAGCGAAGAGCCCGATGCTCGGCGCACTGCTGCAGGTCACCGAAGTCGTGGGTGTGGATGCCGGAACGGTCGCGATTCGGCTGCTCGACACGAATCCGGTGCATGCGGAAGGGCTCGAGCGGCAGCGGGACGCGCTGGGGCGATTGGTGGGGCGGTACCTCACCGAGCCCGTCCGCATCAACCTCCAGGGGGCCGGGAGCCAGGAGCGGTCGGCGCCGCGGCCCGGCCGGCTGACCGAGGAAGGAGCGCGGGCTGAGCGGCTCAAGACGCTGCGGGCGCAGGATCCCAGCCTCAACGCCGCGGTAGACGCGTTAGATTTGGAGTTGTTGGAATAGCTTGCCACCTGTTTCGGCGAGGGGTAACTTTCGACGTATGGCGGATTTATCCAACCTGCTCCAGTTGGGGCAGCAGATGCAATTCCGGTTGTCGGAGATCCAGTCTCAGCTGGCCCAGCAGACGGTGACCTGTACGGCGGGTGGCGGGATCGTAGCCGCCACGGCCGACGGGCGGGGCCAGATCCGCGCCATCAAGATCGATCCCCAGGCGATCGCCCAGGGGGATGTGGAAATGCTCGAGGATCTCGTGCTCGCCGCGGTGTCGCAGGCGCAGCAGCGGGCCGCCGAGCTGTACCAGGCGGAGGTGAAGAAGCTCGCCTCAGGCATGCCGTTCCCGTTTCAGCTGCCGCTATAATCCGCCGTGTCGGCTATCGAAGATCTCGTGACGGAGCTGGCGAAGCTCCCCGGGATCGGACGGAAGACGGCGCAGCGGCTCACGTTTTATCTGTTGAAGCAGCCGGCGGAGACCGCCACGCGCCTGGCGGACGCGATCCGCACCGTGCGCGCGCGGGTGACGGCCTGCGGCGAGTGCGGCACGCTTACCGACGAGGACCCGTGCGCGATCTGCCGGGACCCGCGGCGGGACGCGAGTCTGCTCTGCGTGGTGGAGGAAGCCTCGGACGTGACGGCCATTGAGCGCGCCGGGCGGTTCCGGGGCCACTACCACGTGCTGGGCGGACGGCTCTCGCCGCTCGAGGGCGTGGGTCCCGAGGCCCTGCACCTCGACCGCTTGATGGAGCGGGTGGCGAATGGGGGAGGAGCGGGGTTGCGGGAAGTGATCATCGCCACGAACCCATCGATGGAGGGCGAGGTCACGGCGACCTTTCTGCAGCAGCTGCTCAAGCCGACGGGTGTCCGGGTGACCCGCATCGCGCGGGGGATCCCCGTGGGCGGGGATCTCGAGTACGCGGACGGCGTGACCATCGCGCAGGCGCTCTTGGCCCGGCGGGACATGGCCGAGTCCGACAGACCCGAGGGGACGTAATGGCGGGTGCGGCGAGCTGGTCGTTCTCCGAGAACGACTTCAAGCAGATCCAGCAGCACTTGCAGGCGTTCCTTCGGGATTCGAACGCCCGCTGCGCGCTGCTCGTGGACCGTACCGGGCAGCTGGTCGCGACCGTCGGCGACACTCCGCAGTTCGACGCCACAGCCTTCGCCTCCCTCACCGCCGCCGACTTCAGCGCCAACGACCAGCTCGCCAAAATGATCGGCGAGCACGAGTTCGCCTCCCTGGTGCACCAGGGCGAGAAGGAGTCGATGTTCCTCGCCGACGTGGCCAAGCGCGTGATCCTCGTCGTGCTGTTCGACCAGCGCACCACGTTGGGCCTCGTGAAGCTCAAGGGGAAAGGCGCGGTGGAGAAGCTGAACAAGGTCTTCGAGGAGATGTTCAATCGTGTGGGTGCGGGCCCGACGCCGGAAAAGGGCCTGCTCGAGGGGGCGGAAGACGAAATTGACAAACTCTTCGGTTAAGAGGACGCGCGCCCCATGTCGATGATCAACTACGCGTCCCGCGAGATCAACTGCAAGCTCGTGTACTACGGCCCGGGCCTGGGCGGCAAGACCACGAACCTCGAGCACATCTATGGCAAAGTCTCACCCAACACGCGCGGCAAAATGATCTCGCTCGCCACCGAGACCGAGCGCACGCTGTTCTTCGACTTCCTGCCGGTGGACCTCGGCACCATCCGCGGCTTCAAGACCCGGTTCCATCTCTACACGGTGCCGGGTCAGGTGTATTACAACGCGAGTCGCAAGCTCATTCTGAAGGGTGTGGACGGGATCGTGTTCGTGGGGGACAGCCAGATCGAGCGGATGGAGGCCAACGTCGAGTCGATGCAGAACCTGTACGACAACATGTCCGAGTACGGCTACGACCTGACGAAGATCCCGTTCATCATCCAGTACAACAAGCGCGACCTGCCGAATGCCGCGCCGATCCGCGATCTCCAGGCCTCCTTGAACCCGGGGTGGCCCGTCGAAGACGGCGCGCACCAAAAGGTCACGCCCGATCCGACGCACGCGGGCGAGCACCTGGTCGAGAAGATCGACAACCAGTGGGTCGGCCGCGCACCGTACGTCGAGGCCGTGGCGGTCCGCGGCGACGGCGTGTTCGACACCCTGAAGACGGTGAGCAAGCTGGTCTTGAAGACGCTGAGCTAGGGGCCGCCTCATGCGCTGGACCCTCCCCAACATCCTCACGCTGGCGCGCATCTGCCTCACGCCGGTCCTCGCCCTGCTCCCCTTCATTCAGGGATACTGGCCCAAGGTCATTGCGTTCCTGATCTTCATCGCGGCCAGCGCCTCGGACGTCGTGGATGGTTACCTGGCGCGGCGGCGCAACCAGGTGAGCGAGCTCGGGCAGCTGCTCGACCCGATCGCCGACAAGCTGCTCTTGTTCGCCACGCTCATCCCGATTTTCTGGCTCACTCGGCACCCCACGATTCTCGTCGACTACCGGATCCCGTGGTGGGGCAGCTTCCCTGTGTGGGTGGCCTTGCTGCTGGTGGGACGCGAGCTCCTCATCACCGCCTTCCGCTTCTTCGCGAAGCGGCGGGGCGTCGTCATCCCCGCGATGGGAGCCGGGAAGCTCAAAGCGGTCGTGCAGAACGTGTTCATCGGCGCGACGCTGTTCTGGTTTGCCTGGAAGGACGCGCTCGCCACCCATCCGTGGGCCGGCTGGTTCCGGAATTTCTGGGATCAGTTCCACGGCGCGGTGGTTGCCGTGACGCTCGCGGGCGCCATTCTCCTCACGGTCTACTCGCTGGTCGTGTACCTGTACCGCTACCGCGCGCTTTTCAGGGGCGGGTGAAGCTCGAGGTCCTCACCATCGGCACCGAGCTGTTGCTCGGCTACACCGTGGATACGAACGCTGCCGACCTGGGCCGGGCGCTCGCCGCGGCGGGCGCGGAGATCACGCGCCGCACCACCGTCGCCGACCGCCCCGAGGCGATCCGCGCCGGCGTCGCCGAAGCCCTGGACCGCACGGGGTTCGTGATTACGACCGGGGGCCTGGGGCCCACCCGGGACGACATGACGAAGACCGTCGTCGCCGAGCTGCTCGGCAAACGACTCGTGCTCGACGAGCACCTGCTCGCGAGCATCGAGGCGCGGTTCCAGCGCATGGGGCGACCGATGCCCGCCATCAATCGGACACAGGCGGAGATACCCGAAGACGCCACAACTCTGCCGAACCCCCGCGGCACGGCACCCGGGCTGTGGGTGGAGGACGCACGCGGCCGGGTCGTGGTGCTCCTCCCCGGCGTGCCGCGCGAGATGCGCGGGCTGCTGGTCGAGGAGGTGCTGCCGCGGATCGTCGCGCGGCAGGGCGGTGCCCGCCGGGTCGTGCTGTCTCGCACGCTGCGCACGACGGGTGTCTCGGAGTCGGCCCTGGCAGAACGGGTCGGGCCGATCGAGCCCGAGATCGCGCCCCTCACGCTCGCCTACCTGCCTTCGGTCCAAGGCGTCGACCTGCGGGTCACCGCATGGGGGCTCGAGCCCGGGGACGCGGCAGCGCGACTCGCGGTCGTCGTGGAGCGTCTCACGGCCGCGGTCGGGGAGCACGCCTACGGAGAAGACGATGCCGATCTCGCCGCCGTGCTGCTCGACGCGTTGCGCAAGGGGCGTCACCGATTGGGCGTGGCCGAGTCGTGCACCGGCGGGATGCTCGGCGAGCGGATCACCAACATTCCCGGCGCGTCGGATACGTTCATCGGCGGCGTGGTGGCCTACGCCGACGTGATCAAGACCGCGGCGCTGAAGGTGCCGCTCGAGACCCTCGAGGCGTACGGCGCCGTCTCCGAAGAAACCGCGCGGGCGATGGCCGAGGGGGCGCAGCGCCTGTTCTCGGCCGACTGCAGCATCGCGGTGACCGGGATCGCAGGGCCCGGAGGTGGCACGCCCGAGAAGCCGGTGGGCACGGTGTGGCTCGCGGCGCGGGTGCACACGAACACACGCGCTCTCACCCGCGTGCTTCCGGGCGACCGCGACGACGTCCGCCGCCGCGCCGCGCAGGCGGGCCTGGACCTGCTGCGCCGACTGCTCGCGGAGGCCTAGATGCCCACGCTCACCGCCCCCGACGGCACCCTCCTGGCCTACGACATGTATGAGGCCGCCGCGCCGCGCGCCGCGGTGCTCGCGCTGCACGGCTGGGCCGATCACGCGGGCCGGTGGCGCGACCTGGGAGAGCGCTTATGCGCGGCGGGCTATTCCAGTTATCTCCTCGACCTCCGCGGTCACGGCCGCTCCGCGGGCCGCCGCGGCCATCTGTCGCGCTTCAGTCAGCTCCTGGGCGACCTGCAGGCGTTCCGCCGCGTCGTGCGCCTCCGGACCGACCGCCCCCAGCTGCTACTCGGCACGTCGTTCGGCGGGCTTGTGGCCCTGCGTTACCTGGAGACGCAGCCGAGCGACCCCATCGTCGGCGGCGTGGTGGTCTCGCCGTGGCTCGGGCTGGCGTTCCGACCGCCCACCTGGAAGGTCCTGGTCGGCCGGGTGTGCGCCGATCTCTGGCCCACGCTGCCGGTCCCCGTGCACCTCGATGCCGACACGCTGAGTCGCGACCCGGCGGTGAACGAGGCGTACGCGGCCGATCCGGCCGTGCACGGGGTGATGACGCCCGGCGCGTGGCGCGAGGTCCAATGGGCGCAGCGCGCCGTGCCGGCGGACGGCCACCGCATCGAAACGCCGCTCCTGTTCCTGCTCGCGGGTGAGGACCGCGTGGTGGATGCGCACCTGGCGCGCGCCTTCGCCGACAGCCTGAGGGGCGCCGTCCTGTTGCACGACCCGCAGCGCGACACCGCGTTCGGCGACGTCCTGGGATTCATTGCCGGGCAGTTGTAACGGCCGGAGCCGCTCGCTCGACAGGACCTAGCCTCGCGGCTATGTTCTTGTCTGATCGCAGCTTCCGGACTCGGGCACGACGTCGGGCCAGCCAAAACGGCGCACTTCGGGCGGCATACCGATTGCTCATGAAGCGCAAGACCATGAACGACAAACCAGAACCACCGCAGCCACCCGAGGAGCCGGCCGGCTCGGAATCCGGGGCGTTGATCGAGCCGTCGGACGAGGCGGTCGTCCGTCTCGAGGGAGAGCTGGCGGAGGTGAAGGACCGGTATCTGCGGCTCGCCGCCGAGTACGACAATTTCAAGAAACGGTCCGTCAAGGAGCGGACGGAGCTGTGGCAGCGGGCGCAGGCTGATCTGGTACAACGCCTGGTGGATGCGCTCGACGATCTGGCGCGCTTCGCGCACGTTGATCCGGCACAGACCGACGCCAAGGCGATCCACGACGGTGTGGACATGGTGGAGCGAAAGATGTGGAAGGCGCTCGAGGCGGCGAGCGTCACGCGGGTCGATCAGGTGGGGGTCCCGTTCGATCCCCACGTGCACGAGGCGGTCACGACGGGACCCGCCGATCATCCCGCGAAGGATCACACCGTGGGGGCGGTGCTGCAGCCCGGGTATCGGATGGGCGACGCGCTCATCCGGCCGGCGCGGGTGATCGTATTGCAATGGCAGGCGGACGAACGACGGGGGAGCGGGGACGGGAAGTAGATGGCCTCACAGCGAGACTATTACCAGATCCTCGGCGTGTCCGAGACGGCGACCACCGACGAGATCAAGAAAGCGTTTCGCCGCCTCGCAAAGCAGTACCACCCCGATCGTAACCCCACCAACCCGCAGGCCGCGGAGCGCTTCAAGGAGATCAACGAGGCGCACGACGTGCTGAGCGACCCGGAGAAGCGGAAGAAGTACGACCAGCTGCGGCGTTACGGAGCTTTCGCGGGCGCCGGTCGGGGGGGGGGCGGCTTTGGGGGCGCGGGCGGAGGCGGAGGCTCTGCGCCGGGCTCGGATGTCGACTTCGATCTCTCCGATCTTGGCTCGTTCGGCGGGCTGGGAGACCTGTTCTCGTCGATCTTTGGACGACGCGGCACGGGCACCCGGCTCGAGGACGAGGACGAGATCGAGACGGCGATCTCGATCCCGTTCCGGGTCGCGGCGCTGGGCGGCAAGATCCCCGTCACGCTCACGCTACCCGAAGTCTGCCCGACGTGCGGTGGGTCGGGCGGCGCGCCGGGCGCGACGTTCTCGACCTGCCCCGAATGCCGGGGGCGCGGGACCATTTCGTTCGGCCAAGGGGGCTTTGCCGTGCAGCGGCCGTGCCCCGTGTGCCGCGGACGCGGCAAGGTACCGTCGCAGCGCTGCCCCACCTGCCAGGGGTCCGGCGAGGTCCGTCAGGAGAAGCACCTTACGATCACGATTCCGGCCGGGACCGAAGACGGCACGCGGCTGCGCCTCAAGGGGCAGGGTGCGAAGGGCAAGGGCGACATCGTGGTGGCGATTCAGGTGGAGCCCGACCGCTTCTTCCGGCGCGAAGGACTCGACGTGATCGGCGTGGTCCCGATCAATCTGGCGCAGGCCCTACTCGGCTCGAAGATCAAGGTGCGCACGCTCGACGGGAAGCGCGTGGTGCTCAAGGTGCCGCCCGGCACGCACCACGGCCAGAAGTTCCGAATCCCCGGGCAAGGGATCGAGCGGAACGGCCGGCGAGGCGATCAGTACGTAGAGGTCCACGTCCAGATTCCGGAGAGGCTCACGCCCGAGCAGGAAGCGGCGCTGCGGGAGTTTGCCGCGAAGAGCGGGATGAAATACTAGCTCTCTCTTCACCACACGCCCAGACCGATCCGCAGCATGTGCGCGTTCATACCAGGATTGAACGCGGTACCCCCGTTCGAAATATGCTGAAACCGATAGCGCAGGTCGATGGCGTGAACGCCCCCCGGTGCCACACGGATGCCGAAATCGGCGGCGACGCTGAAATTCAGCCGGGCGGCCCTCGGGTCGGGCATCGGCCGCGTGAAATACAACGCGCCGAGCGTTGCCCCCGCAACGATCTGAAGAGCCCGGTGCGCGGTGTAGCGAGCCTCGAGCCCGGCGGGAACGAGGCCGAATCCGTAGATCGTCCCCCATTGCGGGACCCACTGACTGCAGCCGGTCTGCGCGGTGTTCTGCGGGGTGGGGCCGGCACACGGGCCCTCGTCGTACCGGATGGGGGTAACGGTACTGGCAGCGAGGGGAAGGACGTCCACGGTGTGGTGCAGCTCCATCGCGCCGCGCCGCATCAGCGCGCGTTCCGCGCGGAAGCCCAGCATGTAGACGTCATGGTGTCTCGTGCCCAAGCGCGTGCGGAACGGTGCGTTCGGACCCACGGCGATCCAGCCACCCGCCATCCGCCAAGGCCGGGATTGCTGACCCGAGCCGAAGCGAGGGCCGGCCAGCACGCAGACCGTTAGCAGGCACGCGATGCGCCGCGCCGGGACGTTCATTTCGGTAGCGTCGCGCGCATCACGAGCGCACTCTTGGGACAGGCCGTGGTGAACTCGGTCGAGCTCAGCACCGCGGATTCCACCTCTGTGCGCGCGATCGCCCTGAATCCGAATTTCGGGAAGAACTGCCCTGCGGTCTCCGTGAGGAGGTACACGGTTCGCACCCGGTGGCGGCGGGCGAGATCGAGGGCTGCGAGGGTAAGGGTCGCCCCGAGCCCCCGTCCGCGGAGCGGTGTCGCCACGGCGACGGAGCGCAGCAGGGCGGCACTGCCGTACAGCTCGAGCGCCACGCTGCCCACGACGCGCGAGTCGTCGCGCGCCACGAGCGTGGTGGCGACGTGCGCTTCGATGCCGGCGCGCGGCAGCTTGCTCGCGGCGAGCAGCTCGAGGATGGCGGGCAGGTCGGCTGGGACGGCGGGCGTGACGGCGGGCGTCATGTGCGTGGGCGCTAACCCTTCGCGATATTCGCGGCAGTCATGGCCGTGCGCTGCCAGAAGTGCCAGAACGCGCGATTCAACCGCGCCGCCAACGTCCGGTCGCCGCCAACGCGGATGCGGCGTCGGGCCATGGCCCAGGCGACGCTCGCGCCTCCCGTAATGGCAGCGACGGTGTCCTCCGCGCGCGCCCGTCCGCGGATCCAGTCGACGGTTCGCGCCAGGCGACCGATCCATGGAGCGGCGCGCGCCTGGGCGGCGGCGACGAGCGCCTCGGCATCGGCGACGAGCGTCACGTCCACCCGCCGCGCCGCGCCGCGCTCCACGCGGCAGGCGCCGTCGGCCACGGTTAACGTCCAGTCCCCGCCCGTCGGGCCGTGCAACCGGTAGCGCATGGCGGCCCGCAGCCCCACCGCTCGCTCCGGGCGAAACGTCGCCGGTCGTAACTCGCGCAGAAACCAGTCGACGAGGGGGGCGGTGTACGCCGGGTCAAAGCCAGGCCACCTGCGGTTTGCGATCAGCAGGTCACGCTCGTGAAACACGTTGTCCGCGAATTGCGCGAGGAACAGCGTGCGCACGCGGACCCGTCCGACGAAGAACCACGCCGGTCGGTCCCAGTCGGAGTCGCTCAGCTCGCGATATGTCCGGAGGATTGCGTCCAGCTCGGTGCGGAACTCTCGCATGAGAGTCGCGACCGGTACCGTGCGGCGGCGCTCCACCTCGCGCGCGTTGCGGGAGAAAGTGTCGAATTCCCGCGGAGCACCCGGATTCCCCCCGAGCGCGCGGCCGAGGACCTCGCGAAAGTTGACCGGCATGGCGCTCGTCATATGGGCCAGGACGTCGCGCGCGCTCCAGCCGAGGTACGCCGTCGGGCGCTGCCATTCGTCGGGCGTCAGGCCAGCGAGGGAACGATCGAGCCGGTCGTAGAACCGGTCGGCGAGCGTCAACCAATCGCGCCCCGAGAGGCTCGTGAAATCGCTCATGTGAACGGAACGGTGCCGGGCGGGTCGGCGGGGGTGGCGGTGGCGCTGTCGGGGGTCATGCGCGTGGGCGTTCGCCCCTTGCTCGGGGGAGGAGGTCGTAGTAGTGTGTAGGCCCTATGCAGACGTTCGCCGGTCTGGGCGCAAATGGCAACCGTAACGCCAATCTCTCGAATCCGAGGGACCGGGCGGCGTAGCGTTCATGGTTTGATTGAACGATGCGCCCCCGGTACTGAACGGTCCCGGGGGCGTTTGATTGCCGGCTTACGGCCATCGGTTCACCGCTGTGCGTCTGTGCGTCTGTTTTCTGTCGGCAGTTCACGGTGTGCGGCGTGGTGGTGGGACACATTGGGGTGTAGGTCAACTGGCAGACCGCCCGGCTGTTAACCGGGAAGTTGGAGGTTCGAGTCCTCCCGCCCCAGCTCTCGTCTCAGAGATTCCTCTTCCCGGAACTCCTGGTCGCGGCGGCGATCCTCGCCGCCGGGTTCGCCGGGATGCTGCCGTTCAGCGCGACGCCGTTTCTCCTCGTCTTCGGTGTCTGCTCGCTCTGGTTGCGGGGCGAGCCCGCGCGAGCAGTCGGGTTGGCCTTCCGCGCTGATTGGCGTCGCACCGTGCTCGTGGGCGCCGGGGTTGGCATTGGGTATCAGGGCTTCAGTCTCTATGTCGTCGAGCCCGCGCTCGCTCGCCTCACCGGAAAGCTCCCGGACGTCAGCCTCTTTGCCCCGCTGGCAGGCAACGTCCACTTTCTGCTCATTGCACTTGCCGTCGCCTGGTCGCTTGCCGCCTTTGGTGAAGAATTCGTCTATCGCGGGTTTCTGCTCAGGCGGATCGCGCAGGCGCTGGGTGATGGGCCCGGCGCGTGGCGGAGCGCGCTCGTGGCCACAAGCGTTCTCTTCGGGGTCGGTCACGGATATCAGGGGCTGTCGGGCATGATCACCGCGGGAATGGGCGGTTTCGCGTTCGGGCTTTTGTACCTGGCCAGCCGCCGCAATCTCTGGGTGTCGGTGATCGCTCACGGCACGATGGATACGGTCGGCTTTCTCCTGCTCTTTCTGGGGAGGTATCCCGGCTCATGACGCCTGGGCTCGTGACCGTCTTCCAAACCGCGAACCCGATCGCCCTCGCGCTCGCGAAGGGAGCGCTCGAAACGGAGGGCATAGCGTTCGTGACCCAGGGCGAAGAGCTGCAGGACCTGATCGGGCTCGGGCGGTTCCCCGGTGGCTTCAACGTCGCGGCGGGCCCCGTCACGATTCACGTGGACGTCCACGACGCCGAGTCTGCGAGGGCGGTGCTCGCGGATATCGAAAACCCTTGACGCCGTAACCCTCGACGCACCACTTGCGGTGGGGCGCGCGGCGGCGATAATCATCCGCAGCTCACCACGTGTTCCCTGGCAGGAGCGGTCCGCATGCCTCGATGGCTCATCGCCGTCACCGCCGCCGTGGGGGTGTCGAGCGGCTGCTACTTCCACCGCGCGCTGCTCGACGAGCCTCCCGTGCCCAACACCTCCGTCACCCTCACACTCACGAGCGATGGCGCCGAAACGCTGTCCGACCCGCTGGGACCGGGCGCCCATGAGCTCGATGGACGACTCCTGCCGAGCGCTCCGGACACGGTCGGGCTCGCGGTGTACCGCATGACCCGCGTGGGTGGGCGCATCGAACCATGGAAGGGCGAGCACGTCGCGATGCCCCGACGCGCGGTGGCCCGCCTGGAACGACGCTGGTTTTCGCCCTTCGCCACTGCCGTCGTGGTGGGTGGCGCAGTCACGGGACTCGTGTTAGCGGCCCAGCTGGTGGGGCGCGCTCCCGTTCAGCACTGATGGGCCTCGGCACCAGTCCCCATGTCGGAGGGAGTCCCACATGAAGACCTTCGCGCTGAGCACGCTCCTTACACTCGCGATGGGCGCGTACACACCCGCGCGCGCTCAAGGCCCCTATGACAAGCGCGCGGACGCGCGCCAGGACATCCACACGGCGCTGACCCAGGCTCGGGCTGACGGCAAGCTCGTGCTCCTCGATTTCGGCGCCAACTGGTGTCTCGACTGCATCGTCCTGTCTCATCTGTTCGAGGACAAGACGGTGCGCCCCTTCCTGGATGACAATTTCCACGTGGTGAGCATCGACGTGGGAAATTGGGACAGGAATCTGGACGTCTCACAGCAGTACGGCAGTCCAATCGAGAACGGCATTCCTGCCGTCGTGATTCTCGCCGGATCGGGCGACGTCATTGCGTCGACCAAGAACGGCGCGCTGGCCGATGCGAGGACGGCGACCGCGCGGGACGTCCTGGCCTACCTCAAGGGCTGGGTGGCTCAAAAGCCCACGCATGCGGCTCGGTAGCGGTTACGCCCCACTGGCGCTGATCCCCTCGGTGATCGTGTTGGGGGCTGCCGCTGGACGCGCGCAGTCCGAGCGATGGCTTCTGACCAGATTCGTGGAACACGAAGTCGCCGTCGAGATCGCGCTCGAACGGGACCAATCGGGCAAGACCTGGCTGGTGGGGACGTATACGCCGTCCCGGGCGACGTTTCATCTGTACGGCAAGGACTTGCCGAAGGCCGGGATTCACGGCGTGGCGCGCCCCACCTTGTTGGAGCTCGTCTCGTCCGCTTCCATCAGGCCCGCGGGCCCGCTCGCCGCGGACCGAGCGACGATCGACCTCCATGTGGCCGCGTTGGGGTCGACATTTCCCGTCTACCCTGAGGGTGCCGTGACGCTCCGTCTCCCCGTAACGCTCACTGCAAAGGACAGTGCGACGGCGGAGCTATCGGTGACGTACATGGCGTGTAGCGACCGCACCTGTCTGGCGCCGGTCATCGATAGGCGGATCGCCGTCAAGATTCCAGCCTTGGCCGCCCCGGCCCCTTGAGGCACAGGAACACCTCGTCCAGGTCCGCTCTCACCCAAAGGAAATTTGGTTGCATGTTCGCAACGCAGCGTCTGTTGCGGCGACGCAAGAGCGTGACGCTGTCGTTTGCTCGTGTTGCCTCACAGCCACGCGCGCATCGCAGGTGCGTGCGTCGCTTCGACAGTCGACGGCACAGTTGACCGTTCTTACTTTGCGGGCATGCATCCGGAATCGCGCCTTCGACGAGCGTGGGTCGCGCGAATCGGCGGAATACACCCCCTGCCATTCGCGACGACGAGTCATTCCACGACGCCTGGAAACGGTGGCGTGCAGGCGGCCGCATGCGCTGTCTCTGCAGTAGCGCCCCGGCGGCTGCGATGGGACACCTTGCAGGTGGTCCTCGCGCTGCTCGTGTTCGTGCAGGTGTGGCGCATCGGGGACCTGCTTCCTGCGATCGCGATACCGGGCCTTCCCATCCTGAGCACGCTCGCCGTGCTCTTCCTGCTGATGCTGGATCAGGATCAGCGGCGCAGACTGGACACGCTCAAGCAGCCCGTCGTCCGGGCCGCGCTTGCGTTACTCCTGCTCGCCACGCTTTCGATTCCCGGGAGCCTCTATCCCCGATACAGCCTGATCTTCGTGGTGACGGACTACATGCGGAGCGTCGCGCTGATGCTCATGATCGCCGCCAGTGTTCGCGCGGTGGGCGATCTGCGGCGGCTCGCCTGGCTCCAGATCGTGGGCGTCACCCTCTTCTGCGCGGTCAGCTTGGCGCGCGGCCAGGTCGACGTCGACGGCCGACTCGTCGTACCCGCGTACTACAATTCGAACGACCTGGCGTTGTTGATCGTCAGCACGTTGCCGCTGACTCTATACGTGTGGCGCCGGCCGACCGGTCTGGTGGGTCGAGCGGTGTTGCTCGCCGCTACGGCGTGCGTCATCATGGCGTTCGGTCGCACCGGCTCGAGAGGGGGCTTCTTAGCGTTTGTGGTGGTGGCGGGCTACCTGTTGGCGGGATTTCGCGGCATCGCTACATCGAATCGGATCGCCGCTGTGGCGCTGCTCGCGATTCTGCTGGTCGGCCTCGCGAGCGACCGCTACTTCGCGCGTATTCAAACGATCTTGAATCCGTCAGCGGACTACAACTGGCGTGGGAAATCCGAGACGGGCCGGATGGAGATATGGAAACGCGGGATCGACTACATGATGACGTATCCCGTATTTGGGCTCGGGGCCGCTGCGTTCCCCATGGCGGAGGGCACGCTGGCGCCTGAAGCACGCGAGCAGCGGCGGTACGGCAGGTCCTTCAGGTGGTCCGCGGCACACAATCCCTTCATCCAAGTCGGCGCCGAGCTCGGCGTCCTCGGCCTGATCGCGTTCGTCGCGCTACTCGTGGGAGCGTTCCGCACGCTCTCGAAGATTCGGCGGCGGCCGCCCGCGGAGGCCGCCGTGTTGGCGCAGAGCCTCACCGCCTGCCTCGTCGGGTTCGTGGTGGGGGCGTTCTTCTCGTCTCTGGCGTATGCCGCCTACTTGTACATGCTCCTCGGCATGATCGTGGGGCTGGCGCGAACAGCGTCTGCCAGGCAAAGACCGGTGCTTGCGGACCCTTGACCCGGCCCTACCCCGGGGCTTGTTTGCAAGAGGCCTTACATACGCGGTCCGCATGGTTCTGCCGCTCGCTGTGCTGTTGCTCCAAGTCCCCCAGGCGTCCGCTGCCGCGCCGCGGGGCGCGCAACCGGTGCGCGTCTGGCTCGGCTCGAGCGGCATCCTCACCCGCGGCACCCCCGTCCGTGTCTACGTTCAGGCGGCCCAAGACGGCAACCTGATCGTGCTGCACCGCCGCACCGACGGACGCATCGACGTACTGTTCCCCGCCAAGCCCGACCAGGACCCCTTCGTCCGCGCCGGCACCTACGAGATCCAAGCGACTCCGAGCCGGGTCGCCTTCGTGGTCGCAGAGCCCGACGGCTCGGGACTGGTGCTCGCCGCGCTGGCGCCCAGGGCCTATCGGTTCGACGAGTTCGCGCGCGCCGCGACGTGGGACCCCGATGCGCTCGCGCCGTCCTGGGACGGCTCGGACGGCGAGGGCGTCCTCTCGGATATCGTGCAGCGCATGCTGGGCGACGGCTATTTCAACTACGACATCGCGACGTACACGGTCGCACCCCCCGTCTACGCGATGCAGCAGGACACGGGGGTCCAATATCCGCTGTACCCGACGTGCACCGACTGCACCTTTATCGGGTTCCAACAGAACCTGTTCGAGCCCCTGGCGCTGTGCGATCCGTTCTTCTCGCCCTGCATCGGCGACGGGCGGTTCCTCCATCGCGGGCGGCGGCCCCAGGAGGCACCAGCCGCCGCGCCGAGCCGCACGATCGCGCTCTCGATGCGGGGATCGTCTGCCACGGCCGTGATTCCGCGGGACGGAAGGGCCGCGGGCGGGACGGGGTTCGTGCACAAGCCGATCGAGCCCCGCGCGCGCGCGCCGCTCCTGCTTCCACGCGGACGGGGGAGTCTCCCGATCCGCGCGGTGCCGCTCGGGCCGAGTGCGCCGGTGCGCCCCGCAGTCCCCATCCGGCGCCGTCTCGTGAGTGCCCCGGCCGAACCCGCGTCCGGTCGGGTGGTGAGCCTGACGCTCACACCGACCCGGGTGCCGGAAGAGCCTGCCGATGGGCCCAGGAGCGGCGGTTCGCTCGTCCTGACCGGCCTGACCGTATCACCTCCCGTCCAACCCGCCCCATCCTCGCGCGCGCTCGGGTCGCGGCGGGAAACGCTCGCCGCGCAGGCGAGCGAACCCATGACGGTTCGGGAACGGGGACTGGCGGTGGCTGGAAGCGGGTCGAGGGCAGGCGGGGAAGCGGCTGCGCCGGTGACGACGGGACGAACCCAGGGAATCGCCCTCCCACCGGCGATGTTCCACGGAGCCCAGGCGCGCGTGCCCGCCGCGCGTACCGGCGTGCGGCGGCGCTGACGGACGCTACCACGCTACGTCGTACGACGTGCTCCTCGTACGACGTAGCGTCGTGCCGTCGTAAGTCGGTTACTGGCCTACCGTGAAGTCGATTCGCTTCAGCACCGTGCCCGCCGCGTCTCGCACCTCGACGTGCCAGGCTCCGGTCCAATCGGCCGGCACTGTCTTGCGGCTCCACGTGCGCCAGGGCGACCCGCCCACCTGCAGCTCGACGTCGCCCACCTGGGTGTCGCCGTGGAACCACACGTGGTGGAGGCTCGAGCCGCCGGCGCCCTCCACCTTGGTCCAGCAGTTGAGCTGAGCCACGTCCGCCGGGAACGCGGCGCCGGTGTCCTGCGGTTGCCGATCCACGACCGACCGGGCGACCACGGCCTCGACGACCGTCACTTGCGGTGAGGCAGCGGCGGGTGCCGCCGCGGGTGCCGCCGCGGGTGCTGCGGCGGGGGCAGCGGCCTTGGTGGTGTCCTGCGCGACGAGCCCCCGACCGAGGAGCAGGGCCGACGCGGCGAGCATCGCGATGCGCTTCATGACGGCTCTCCTTCAGAAGGTGTCTCTTGTACGGCGCGCCGGCGGCGATGTTCCAGCCACGTGCCCAGCGTCGCCGCGACCACGATCCCCGCCGCCGCCCCCCCCAGCTGAAACTTCGCCTGGTACTCGCGCTGCCGCCCGGCGCACTTGCCGGAAAAGAGCGCGCCGACCATAGCGCCGCACGATCCTTGGATCTTAGTGAAATAGTAGCCCGCGCCCGCGGCGAACAGGACGGGCAGCGCGCACAGCGCGAGGTGACGGAGAAAGATCTTCATGGCGAACCCACGACGTGGAGGAAGACGGACCGAAAAATCCCAGTGGGAAGAGAATGCGACGGGATGGTCCGCTCGATGACGGCGCTCACAGTCCTCGGGGTCGCATGTCGCATCATCGCCTCCGCTCGACTTTCCAGCGATCGACCACCCGCGCCCCGTCCCCCGTCCCTTTCACCACCTGGTACTGGTCGAAATGGGCCACCGTCAGGCACGAGTGGTTCGGGATGATCTCGAGCTGGGTCCCGACCGCGAAGCG
>WNGP01001550.1_pt1 | contig 21751 bp, 17 predicted proteins | sample 5407671 | NCBI WGS metagenome assembly WNGP01 (sample SAMN13153381, study PRJNA577476) | soil metagenome | isolation source: 40 cm soil or saprolite under Garry oak tree replicate 2 | place: USA:California | collected 2016-06-15
CTTACTTACCCTTCGACATTCGCCTTCCAGCCACTACGATGTAACTCCCGTATCGTCTGCTTGAAAGGTATCCGCGGATCCAAAACTCCCACCCAGCGGTTACTTGTACGTGTAGTTGTATAATCGTGTCGTTTTTTTTTGAAGAAGTGCAGCCCGGTGATGGCTCCCGCTCTCCAATCGCGTTCATGATTCACTGGACAGCTTTCCCAAGCTTCGGACATGGGTTCGATTCCCATCGCCCGCTCCAACTAACTTATTGAATCCACTCCTCTTGAGGTCCCGATTTGGGCGCATTTGGGCGCAATTGAGCGCAACTGGCATCGGCAGTTGGGCGCAACAACGCCGCTACACGTTCCACCGCGTTGCGCCGGTCCTCGCCGATCACGTGCGAATACATCCCGAGCGTGACGCGTGGATCGGCGTGCCGTAACTGCTCCTGCACCACTTTAGGCGTGGCTCCGGTGTGCAAGAGCAAACTCGCGTGCGTGTGCCGGAATGCGTGAAGTCCGCAGCGAGGAATCTTCAGCGCGTCCAGCACGGGCCACAGGCCGTACTGCACGACCTTGTTGGATGACGGAGGCCGGTTGTTCCGCGTGACGAATAAAAAGGCTTGCGGATTTGCTCCCCATCGTTCCCGGTAAGATCGCAGAGTCGCAGCCAAAGATTCCGGCAGATGCACCGGAGCCGTGCTGCTCTTGCTCTTCGTGGTCTGAATCTTTCCGTACCACGCCGAGCGGCGGATGTGGATACAGCCAGCCGCGAAATCGATATCTTCCCACTGCAAGCCCAGCATCTCGCCCGCGCGCATCCCGGTCATGGCAAGAATCGTGAACATCGTCCTGTACGGCTCGGGAGCGGCTTCGATGATCTGCTGCACCTGCTTCGCGGTAAAGAATCGAGGCTCGCGCTTAACTGCATCCTCTGCGAACTCCAAGGCCCTGAAGTCCACGTTTTCGCAAACGTATCCCCACTGCTTCGCTTTGCGCAGAATCGCGGAAAGCGTGTCCATCACATTCCGGGCGGTCTTGCGGGAAACGGTGCGCGAAAGCTGCGTCACAAACACCTGCTGCGCTTCCTTGCCGAGCGCATCAAGCCGCACATTCCCAAACTGCGGCAAGATATGACACCGCAGGTTAGAGAGCGCAGCCTTCTGGCTACTCGGCTTGTGCTGTGAGAGCACCGTTTCCTTCCACCTTTCGGCAAACTCGGCCAAAGTCGTGATGCGGCCTGGCCGATAGTCCGGCGCGTTAACTCTGGCAAGCAGAACTTCCAAGCGCCGGAGCGCGAGCCGCTGCGTGGGAATTTCTGATTTGCTGCCGAGAATTTCGGAACGTTCGATGCGCCGCGTGACTCCATCGGCGCCGATTACGTCCTCTCGCCAGCGTCCCACCCAAACGGGATGCGCTTTACCGCGTAAAACTACTCTTCCTTTCTGGTAACGACGACGGGCCATGCTTTCTCCTTGCCCGTCGAATCGTTGGCCTTCGCCAGCGATGATAGCACCTGCAGTCAAAAGTTGATCGTGTGCCCTACCGGTTCGCTGATCGACTGCAAGATGGAGCGCGCTTCCGTTTGCACTGTTCGAATCATTCGGTTTCTCAAATTCGTTCGACATTCTCCACACTCCAAGGGAAAGGGAATGGAGTGGATAAGGGGAATGGTTCAGGGGAATGGTTCAGGGGAATGGTTCAGGGGAATGGGTGAAGGGAATGGGTTCCGCCCTGTCAACTGCAAGGGCCGCCCGCTGCGGCGGTGCAGCCGCCGCAGCGGGCTTGGTGTGTCCGTGGCCGTTATGGAACAATCGGAATTTCCATTTGTTCCATCTGTTCCATCTGTTCCATTCCAGCCTGCTTCTGGGCCATGGCTGATGGCTTGCGGCGATGCCCCAGGCGGCTTTACACCTTTGCTGAGCTGCGCCGCCGCGCGAGCAGAAACTCAAAAGCTCGATTGAGGTTCTTGATTTTTCTGAGTTTCCTGCCGTGAGCAACTGTCCCCCAGAGCCCCATCCGATGGCGTTGTCCGCTGGTGCCCAAGGCAAAGTCACAAAAGTCACAAGGGTGACAATTTTGCGTTTGCGATTTCTGTTTCTTTTTGGATGGCTGAGGTTTGTGTCGCCGTGCTATGGATACAGTGTTTATCTACCCAGCACAGCCGGGCAGCCGCCCAGGTGTGCATCATTCGCCGATCAGCCGCAAGACGCGCTTATGGCCGCAGTGGCCGTTGCTAAGGTCGTCGGGATCTTCGATGAGATCGGCAGACTCGTCGTAGTTGTCGGCGCTGGGCCAGATTGTCTCGATGATTGTTGGCACCGGCGGTCGCACACAGTAGGGCCTGATTCTCGGAGCTAAGCTGCCCAGCCCGAGCTTATGGATCGCCCGGCTCCGCCGCAAAAGCTTCTCGTACTCGAATTTGCGACGCTGGTCGGGCGTTACGATGAAAAGATCAATCTCCTCCTGCACCGAGCGAAGAACGGGCAGGAACTGCCGAAGAAAAAGCCGCAAGCGGAAGAATGCGGTCGGCACTGGTTGATCGACCGTCGCGATGCCAATGCCCCCTTCGGGAAGCCAGAACACGAAGTGCTCCCGTAGATACGGCTTACCGTCGCGTTGTGGCAAGGTCGCCAGCGGGCAGCCCGCGTCTGTGAAGATCGCGATCTTCTTTTCGTGTTTGAAGAAGAACTCGGTTGGCCACGCGCGGGCTTCAAGATAAAAATGCAAGCCTAACAGACGTGCCTGAACGGTTTCCAGCGTATGCCGCCGACGCGCCGACGCATGCTGGAATCCCGACCGAGCAGCCGAGTCGTTGCCTTTGTGACCTGATACACCACTGGGTATTTGCTTACCCGCCGGAGGAACCCCAGCCGCTCCAACAACCTCAGCCGCCCCCGCACACCCCTATCCCATCCGGCGAGCTGCAAAGACTTGGCCTGCTGAGCCGTGCAATACCCGCCCAGCGAGGTCAGCCTCCACAAGAATTTGTGCAAGTCTTCATGTATGTAAACCAACCGACTGCTAAACCGTTCCATTCCAGAACACCTCCTAGTTCAAATTTAGTGTGGGTGTCCTAGCCGTGGGTTCGGGTGGATTGGACAGAAGCGTGGTTGCTCTGGGGAGTGTGGGTCGAGATGAGGTGTAGGGTAGGCGTGGGTGAGGCGGTCAGGGCCTTCAGTTCTGAATCGGGTATCGTGACCTGACTAGCCGCCAGCTCAGAACAGGCTCTCTACACTCCCTCTTGAGGAACAAATTTTAACCCATGTTTTATCAGCTAGTTACGGAAGCCTTGTTCCTCACCTGTTTGACCCGCCCATAGCGGGTCCGTTGCTAATGGGCACCGACCCGAGGAAATTCACGGCTAATGGGCACCGACCCGAGGAAATTCACGGCTCCCAGGTCAAAAATCTCAAAAGTTTTTGCCTCGGGGCCGGTTTGGTCCTTTGATTTCCGAGTGTTTTGATTCGTCAGGGAGCTTGGTTCTGACTCGTATGAACACGCGTCGGTGAAAATAGTTGCCCTGGCGTAGAAAGATTCGCCGTTTACAACCATCCTGTCCGGCTTTGGACCGGTCGTCGGCTTGTGGACAGACGCCCCCTATATCTACTCTTGAGGAACTCTCAGTGATCTTATGATGCGGCAACGAGTTGGAGCCCGAGCTCGCGTGCTTGTCTCCGAAGCCTGGCTTCTAGGTGTTGGCGGTTCCGCTTCTCGTTTTGCGCACAGATGGTTTCATCGTAGGCATGCCTGGTTCTCACCATGTGATAGATGATGCGGGCTAGTTTGTGCGCCGTGGCGGTGATTGCTTTCGGGGCACCGAGTTTTGCGCGCATCCGACGGTAGAAGTGCCCCAGATAGGATTGGCTGCGATGGAGTGATTGAGCGGCCATACGCAGTGCCGTGGCCGCTCGATTCTTGACCTGACGTGTCTTGACCGACATCACTTTCCCCCCGGTGACCCGGTTGTCTGGACAGAGTCCGAGCCAGGAGGTAAACGCGGGCGCGCAATCGAAGCACGATAGGTCCGGACCGATCTCCGCCAATAGAGTTTGCGTGGTGAGGACGTTGATCCCTGGAATGCGTGTCAGGTCCACCCCGAAGATTCGATAAAGGTGACTCTGCAGGTCGAAACGGGGTGCGTCGCCACTTGGTTTTTGCCCATCTTGTGATTCCGTGGCGGAACCTTCCGGAGGATCTACTTTCGATTCGAACGCGCCTAGAAGCTGTGCAATTTCGCTGTCACAGGCCCCGATCAACTCTTGGTAATGACGAAATGCCGTCAGCGACTGGCTGAGCGTGAACAGATGCTCACGCCGGTAGTCTCCCACCAGCGACTTGGCGATGGTATCTGCGGTGGCCTTGATCCGTCCATCGCGTAGTGCCGCCAGCGTATGCGGGTTTCGTTCCCCCGCCAAGATGGCCTCGATGATTCTTATTCCGGTCACACCGGTGATATCGCTGATCACGTGGTGTAGTTGCAGGTTCATCTGATCTAAAGCCTTTTGCATGTGTTGGACGTGGCTCGAAGCCATCTGCACCAGGCTGTCCCGATGACGAAGGATCGAACGCACCGTGCAGACCTCCTGTTCCGGCCGGAACGATCCGCGCAGCAAACCTACCGAATGCAGATATTGCAGCCACTGACAGTCGGAAACATCCGATTTGCGCCCCGGCACGTTCTTCACGTGGCGCGCGTTGACCAGCAAGACCGTAAAACCTCGCGCCTCCAGAATCTGAAAAAACGGAATCCAGTAGACTCCCGTCGATTCCATCGCCACCGTCTCTATGTTGCAGGCCTTCAACCAATCCGCAGCGGCGTGCAGGTCCTCGGTAAACGTTGAGAAATGCCGTACCGGTTGCGGATCGCGATCCACGGGCACGGCGATGTAAATCTGTGTCGCTCCTACATCCACACCGGCAGCATTCGGATTCAAGCAATATAACGTCGGCGCACTGACCTTCTTCTTGTTGTTCTTACGCATTCTCGACATGGTTCTCCCTCGAGTTGATCTGCCATGCGAGACGGCCCAGACTGTGAAGAACGGAGCACTCTCTTGAACGGGATCGACGTACTCCGGTGAGGAGCCGCCGTCACCACTGTTTTGACCACAGAGTCTGGTGCCATGCTAATGGACGGGCTCCCGAAGGATGCACCATTGAAAATTTCGGCCTACTTGCCGGCGCGCATGGGCCCGTTCATGTTATCGCAACTAAGCCTGAGGCTCAGTTCCTTACCTGTTTGACCCGCGCGTCGCGGGGTCCCTTGCTAATGGGCACCAACCGGCTGAAAATGGTCGCCCCGTCACTAGAAACGTCTATTCTCGGGTCAGTCTACCCCTTTTTCACCCTTGGCACGGCCATACGGCCCCTATATCTACTAATGCCCATCAAGTCGGCAAAAGTTTGCGCCTCCCCCAAAATGTTTTTTCGGGCCGGTCATGGGCACCCGTCCTGGCCGTTCCGGTCGGGTTACAAGCTGAGCCCTCAAATCTCCTAATGCACATCGACTGGGCAAAAACGACCGCCTTGGCCGCAAAAAATTATTCGCCAGGTTGCCGCTGCCAGCGGGCCCCTTCCTCAGCAGGCCCCGACGGTGTTCTATCTCTACTAATGCCCATCGAGTCGGCAAAAGTGGTCGCCTCACCTCAAGGAAATTTTGCCCTAGAAAAATTCACATACTGAGGTGACAAAGCTTGGGGGCCACGGCGCTACTTGGCCTTTGCGGGGATTATGGTATTATGGATTTGTGGGCGCCATCGTGCACCCGACAAATTGGCGGCACCGTCCGCTCATAAAACTAGGAGAACTGCCGTGGGCAAACAGGTCCATCGCATTCACGCATTTGAATCTCGCAAAGTATCCCATCCCGTTTTTGAATCCATCAAAAAGTACTGGCTTACAGTCAAAGCGACTGAGTTCCCTTCGGGTATCAGCGCCGCTGCGAACGCTCGCGAACCTGTCGGTCTGAACCGCATGGTTTATCGCGACGTAAAAGCCAGCCTCGAAGGCAAAGAAGCAACCCCGGGTAGCTTCGACCTGATGAACAAGGGAATCACCATCCTCGCTCTGGGCGTTCGTCTGCTCGACAAGGACGAGCAGATTTATGAAGTGGCCGTGGACGACAAAGAGGGCGGCATTGTTGACGGCGCGCACACAGCCAAAATCATTGAAAAGTGCAACGCCGACGGAACAACTCACCCGGACCAGTATGTCGAGGTCTTCATCCGCACTGGCGTTGAAGACGGCCTCATCACCGATATCGCCCGTGGCCTGAATACCGGAATGCAGGTAGCGCCGAAGTCCATTTACAACATCGATGGGGTCTTTGACTGGCTTAAGGCAGAAGTGAAAGGAAAGCCCTATCAGGACATGATTTCATGGCGCGAGTCGGATAGTGCGGACTACGACGTCCGCGACCTCATCAGCGTGCTGGAAATGTTTAACATCTTCGATTTTCCAAACGACGGCGGCAAACATCCCATCTCCGCATACGAGAAGTGGAGCATCCCGCTGGAAAAGTTTGCCAAGGACTACGAAGAGACCAACGGCAAGAGGCTCCAGAACAGCAAATACTACCGGCTGCGGCCTCTCCTGAACGACGCGCTCGCTCTCTACGACCATATCCGGCATGACTTTCGGGAAAGCCATAACGAAGCGGGCGGCCGTGCTGGCAAAATGAACATCGTTGAGGAGGCGCCAAAGGGTCGTAGACTGGACTTCCCCTTCGCACAACTACCACCGAGTGAATATCGGCTCACTAAAGGCGCCGCCTATCCTATGCTTGCCGCGTTCCGCAATATGGTCATCTTGGACGCGTCGGGGAATGCAACGTGGCAAGGCGGATTCAAGGCGGTTCTTCGCCTGTGGAGCGAAGCAATGCAGGAACTGGTAGAAGAGACCTACAACGCCACAAGAGAAATTGGCCGCATGCCAGACCAGCTAGGAAAGAACCGCAAGCACTGGGACAACCTCCACATGAAGATTCAGCTCCGCTTGCTCCGCGCCCAACTCGTCGCGCAACGCGCGAAAAAGGCATGACCAAGGTGCGCGATGAATCCCAACGACGCTATAAGAAAGCAAATCCTTCAGTATTTCTACGACCGGAATCATGGCGCAACGAGCCAACGCGGCAAGAAGGGCTCCGGCATGAAGATTAGCGATGTCAAGCGAGAGCTGAAGGCTAAATACGGCTTGTCGCAGCAAAGCGTAATTTCCAATCTCACCTACCTAATTGACCGTGGCTGGGTGAAGAAGGAAGAAGTGCAGAAAACAATCATTACCAAGGGTGGGACGATTCCGTCGACGGTCACTTGGTACGAAATCTCAGCCCTCGGGATTGACAAAATCGAAGGCGGTTCTGAATTTGAACCTAAGGACCGCTACGAGGGAATCAACATCACTGCCACTGGAACCAACGTAGTCACTCTCGGCGATGGGAACGTTGTTAACGCACAATTTTCCCCATTGCGCGAACAGCTCGACGACCTCAAGTCGCGGATAACCGCCTCCGATTTGGGTGAAAAGGAAAAACTCGATGTGGTTTCGGATATCGAGAGCCTCAAAGACCAATTGGCCAAAGAGAGTCCGGACAAAACCATACTCGGCCGTCTCTGGGAGGGCATTGATCGAGTGGCCAAAGTCGCAGGGTTAGTGGAGGCCGCTCAAAAAGTCTGGGCGTACATTGCACCATTGCTTTAGCACGACAAATAAGAATCAACCACGCGAACAGCGCGGAAACAGGGTCGATTTGCGTGACCGCAAATCCGCGACGGATGAAAAGTCACCCTGCTTCGACGGTCGGATCGGGAGTCCTGTTGCTACCTGTCGTGTTTGGAGTGCTCGCACTTGAAAAGGGAGCCGGTGATCCCCGCCTGGAGCTACTACGCCTCTGCCAGTTCATCTTTTTCGATCGGGGTCACGTGTGAAACGGGGCGCAGCGGAACGCTGAGATGATAGCGGGCGTACCGGCGTTCGCCTTCCAAGCCATGAGTGATAGGCCGTTTCCTATCGCTCACATTATGGCATATTCGTGAGCGATAGGTTTTGCGGTTATCAATCACCGTTTGAGTGCGGCAGGCAGTTGGTCTGGTAGTCTGAGACGACGAAATCGAAGTTCCCCGCCGTGCGGACGACGGCATGAGCAAGGCTTTCGAGAGATACATCGGGATTGACTATTCCGGGGCGGAAACTTGCGACTCCAGTCTCAAGGGCCTGCGGGTCTACATGGCCGACCATTCAAGCGAACCGCGCGAGATTACGCCGCCTCCCAGCCCGCGTTGGTATTGGACTCGTAAGACGATTGCCCACTGGCTCGCCGAACGCCTCCCCGAGCCGCCCGCGACGTTGGTAGGCATTGACCACGGCTTTTCGTTTCCACTGAAATATTTCGAGAAGTACAAGCTGCCGCACGACTGGCCAGCCTTCCTAGACGATTTTCAGAAGAATTGGCCAACGGACGAAGACAACACGCCCGTTGACTTCGTCAGAGAGGGCTTTTGCGGCGATGCGGGAGCCCGCTGCGGCGATTCTCGATGGAGGCGAATCACGGAAATACGGGCCGGGGCCAAATCCGTATTTCATTTCGATGTGCCTGGCTCAGTCGCGAAATCGACACACGCAGGCATTCCCTGGCTGCGCTTTCTCCGCGAACGCGTTGGAGATGGAATTCATTTCTGGCCGTTCGATGGGTGGAAGGCACCGCCTGGCAAATCGGCAGTCGTTGAGGTTTATCCGGCATTGTGGGGCCACGGCTTCCCACGCGATGGCCGCCACTCCCATCAGCAGGACGCCTATGCCGCTGGGGAATGGCTTCGCGGGAGTGACCTGGACGGCAGTCTCGAACGTTTCTTCAACCCCAGTCTGACCGACCATGAACGGAAGGTCGCCGAAATCGAAGGCTGGATTCTGGGAATCGCTTGATGGAAAGGCGAGTCGGTGCCGATGGCACCGCCGGGCCGCCGCGAATCCACTGCCACGGCGTGCGCCATTGCCGGGTAACGTTTGCACGCCGGTAGGGCACCGCTTGACCTATGCGTGACAGAAGCCGACGTGCGGCGGCGCAGAAAGCCTGCTGCTGGGGAGGGCACCGCCCTCCCCGGTAGCTAGCAAAACCACCCGTCCTCAAGGAGGTGCTGTAACGGAATGGTATAAAGGGAAAACGCGGCTCCCCGTTTGGCGGCAAATCTCGACCGAGATTTGCCGCCGCCCGCACTGGCGGAGTCCCCCGGCGGCACTATCGGCGTGGGGTCTTCAGCCCTCTCGCGGGCTGCCTTCGCGCCTTCCGTTTCGATCAGTCCACTCCAGTCGTTAGACACGGCTGCGCCGTCCCACTCACTTGCTTGGCCCTGGGTTCGGGCACTCACTGGTCTCGGTTGCGCCGAGTCCGGCGGCGAAGCGTGGGCCGAGATTCGTCGCGTGGCCCTTGTATCTCTGCGTACAGGAAGTCCGATGTGACTGGTTGCTGGGGACCAACCAAAAGCTGTGATACCGACTAGGAGCGCTACAATCGATTCCGCCTTCGCGGGCGCACCAATCTGGCCGGGGGGAAACGAGAGGTTAACTGAATGCGAAGCGGAACACGTCGAAGTGTAGGGGGGACAAGTTGGGACAGGGCGCTGGCGGAGGGCTTGGACCGCGAATGCGTGCGGCTTTGTGAAGCCATGAATGCGGTTCCTAACATAGAGACTTGCTGGTCATGCTGCGGCCACGGAAGGAGATCTTACGGAATTAGCTTCCTTGCCTCGTCATTGGAGGCCCTCGGAGGTTTTCTTCGAAGGTTGCGGGTAGTGCAGGTGCGAGATGCCAACTGCCTAAAGCGATGGCGAGTAGAATGCTCCGCAGCTTCTGCAGGGTTTAACTCACCAGTGGTGTTCACTTTGCGAGGGCCTGTCGGAAAGCCGGCATACCGGCAAGCGGCACAACTGGCAAGAAGGCTCCGCCGGATTCGCAACTTGGCTGCTGAAGAAAGAGACCTACGAAAAACGATTGTCCGGCGCGAGGGCGGTCGAATTCGCATCGGCTCTCGGGTCACGTGGTAGGCGCTTCTCGTAATCGCCAGCCCGACACCCGCAGACTAGGCTTCTTGAGTTGTGGACCGCGTGGTTTCGAGAAGTTGGTGGCCGGACGCCCCCTGGATGATTTTGCGCATGCGATTCCGGTATTTTCTTAGGGTTTCGGGGTCATAAGAATCGGGAACTACATTCATTTGAACCACGAAATTGTACAGCTCTTCAACAGTGAGATCGCAAAGTCCAAAATCCCAACCAAAGAAGAGAACCATGCGAAGAGGGAGCTGATAGCCGGGCGGTTCTCCCCTGTGTAGCAATGCCCTGCCAACTATTTTGGTGGCTTGATCCTTGAGGGGTTGCAACACTCTTTCTAACACTGATTCCTGGATATCTTCTAACCTATCATCCATGTCCTTTGAGTTTTTGCTGCTTAGACGAAAGAGCTTCCTATACAGAGTGGAATCGCCCTCCGCAACGCGCTTCGTGAGGGCGTGCAGAGGCAAGTTCAATTGAAGCAGAGACAGAGCGTTCAGAAGGCTTTCTGAGATGTCTTCTTTTTCGACGAATTCCGACCACGAGCTTTGCGCCATCCACCAATGAGGTCTCGCAAATCCCTTTTTTAGGATGGACTCGGGGGCGTGCTCGATCCTCACTGCGATCTTCGCCACGGCGTTGCGAACCTCAGGATCAGCGAGCCATTTATTTGCCGGTTGGATCGTCAACTGTTCGGCCCAACCGTGCGTGATCTCCGGCGGTTTGGCCAAGGCCACGGGTAAGAGCGGCATCGTCTCTTCGCATGCTTTAACCAGAAGCTTCGGAATTTGCGGGTCAGCGTCGGGCCAACTTTGCCTTAATTCTCTGATAAGACGAGGGATAACTCGCAAGAATTGCATAGCCAACGTGAAGATTGGGTTGACCTTTTGTCGCCAGTCGGGTGTTGGTTCTCGTCGACTCATTTTCGCTAATGGTCGCCATCGGACATGCGAGAGGCGTCGTCGATGTCCGAGACAAAACATGCTTTAGTGACTAAGCTTAGCCGAAAATCACGGAAGCATGGGGGCAAACAATGGCACACGGCATAAAGGTGAACCTAGGCAGAAAAGCGGTGACAATCAGCAATTTGGTCGTGACCAACCCTGACTTCTTGTCCGTGGTTGCCGCACGACCGGAGTCCGAACGAGAACGCTCTGTGCTGGACGTGATTGCCGTGGGGAGTACGGCAATGCTCCGGGTCCAGACGACCATCGACGTTGATTTCGTGGAAAAGCAATTTGCGGCATTGAATTCAAAGTTTGAACGTGCGCTTGAGGGCTTTGAGAGACAGACAACAAATACGTTGACAAAGCGATTTTCTCCTACGGAGAGCGGTTCCTATACGAAACAGATTGGAGAACTGATCGGCGGAGCCCGCAAGGACTTTCAGGCGTGGACAAACAACTTGTCGAAGACTGCGAGAGACCTGCTTGATCCAGATAAGAAAGGAAGTGCGGTCGGGTGCCTGGAAGGGATCGTCGGGGAAACGACGAAACGTTTTGAGCAGATGTTTGATCCTGAAGTAAAAGGATCATACTCGGCGCGACTTAGCGAACAGCTTTCAGGACTATTCGGCGGTAACGGTCGGGTCGGCGTTTTGCAGGCATCCTTGGCCGAGGCGGTTAAGCCGGTTCTCAATGAGCTCCGCGAGCTTAAGGAAAAGGTCGAGGGACGCAAGGCAGCTGAACAGGTCATAGCCTCCACGAGCCTGAAAGGGCCGCGTTTTGAAGAGCTCGTTCATCTTCGACTCTCACATCTCGCGCAGCCCTTCGGCGATGACCTCGCCGCTGTGGGGACCGGCAATGGCGGATCAAAGGCTGGAGATTTCCTCGTAACAGTCAACGGGTCGGGCAAACGCGTTGTCGTCGAAGCAAGAGACCGGAAGCAAATGAGCTTACCGGCAATCAAGCACGACCTCGAACGAGAGATGAAAGAGCGCGGTGCAGACGTAGCCCTCTACGTTTCGAGCCGTACTGAAATGCTTCCTCGGCACGTCGGGGAATTCCAGATTTATGGAGAGAAGCTGGTAACGACGTTGGATAACCTGCCAATCGCCTATCGCGTGGCTCGCGTTATGGCCCTGATGGAGGCCCCAGATGGCGAGCTCGACATAGCAGAGTTGAGAGGAGTCCTTTCAAAAATCAAAGAGGCTGCTCAGTCGCTTCGGAAGGTAAAAGGCAAGGCAAGCCAGATCGAGACGCTAATCAACGGAATTCAATCTGACTCCGAGGAGACAGAACGTGCCATTCTCGGTCTGGTTGCGCAGGCAGAAACTCTCCTTACTCCTGAGAGAGTCAATTAGCCCGTTTTTTTTTTCGCCGATTTGGCCTCTGCTAGCAGGAAAATTGTGCGCTTAGCGGGCATAGTCCACAGGAAACAAGACAGAAACAACCTTTCCCGAAATTTGGGCAACCAATATGACAATTGGTGCTGGTGAGCATTCTGCCCAGGAGTGGGAGCGATGCGAACAGGCATCCTACGAGTTGTTCTGCTGTGTCTGCTTGCTTCTTCATTTCCATTTTTTGCTCATGGTCAAGTACGTGATACCACGCTGTCGGTCCGCGTAATTGAGGCTGGCGCGCGTCTCAATTTGAAAGAAAAGAGCTCGGTCTTCTCGCTTGAGCTGTCCGCGAACACTTCGCAATTCGTCACCGCTGCGCTCGCCGTCAAAGTCCTGGCGCCGGACAACAAGCTGTTCGCTGAAGCGTCCGTTCCGTTGCGGCTGAACTCCGTTCCGCGACGGTTTGAAGTGCCTCTCAAATGGGTCCCGGGAAGTGGCCCCAGGCTCCAGGCTGTGTCGAGTGCCCGCCTTCTCTACGAAGTGCGGATTGAGGGCAATTCGACGCCGACAGTTTCTGGAATCCTGTCGCCCTACGCACTAATCCCGGATGTCTTTGAGCTTCATTTTCTGGGTTTGGACGCCATCGGTCTGGGGCATACCTATATAGCACGCGTGTGGGCTACGCGTCCGGATTCAGACAAGCCAGTGCCGGGTGTCTCCCTTACTGCCGTTATTGGCGATGACGACGAAGAGAACACACAAAAGGGGATGAAAGCCCGAGCCCGCACCAATGCGCGCGGGGAAGCACAATTGACATTCCGACTTCCCGAAGTCGCCGGCGCACCCGAAGACCAAGAAGTCGGTCTCGAAATCCGTGGCACGCGCGGAAATTTCCAGAATTCTCTGTCATCGACGCTTCATTTCTGGCGACGAGCAGCCATTCTCTTGTCGACCGACAAGCCTCTCTATCAGCCCGACCAGACGCTACACATGCGTGCGCTGGTCCTTGATGACCAGCGCCGCGCCTGGGGAAAGCAGCCCGTTCGCTTTACAGTCCACGATCCCGATGACACAGTCGTGTTTTCGGCTGATAGGCAAACTTCCGGTTTCGGTATTGCATCCGTTGACTGGAACATTCCCTCCTCGCAGAAACTAGGGAATTACCGGGTCTCTGTCGAGATTTCAGGCAACGCGGATAACAGGGAATTGCAAGCGAACCAACTCGTCCGCATCATCCGTTATGAGCTTCCCAATTTCACCGTAAACGTCGTGGCGGACAAGTCCTTCTATCTACCCGGCCAGAATGCCGATCTCACTGTCAGTGCAAGCTACATGTTTGGAAAACCTGTTCTTCGCGGACAGGTACGTATTGTTCGCGAAACCTCGCGCCAATGGAATTACCGCGACCAGAAATGGGAGACCGAGGAAGGACCGGTGCTGGAAGGCGAACTCGACGCTAAGAACGAATTCCACTCAACGCTTGATCTTTCCAAGGACCACGGCGATTTACGAGAAGTGGACTGGAAGCGCTTCGAAGACCTTCGATACGCCGCTTACGTCACCGATGCGTCGTCCAAGCGGACCCAGGAGCGCCATTTCGGTATACGGATTTCCCGCGACGCGATTCACCTTTATGTGCTGAATGCTGCCGGCGCGCTGCCAGTTGGTCTTCGACCTGTGTTTTACATTTCTAGCTCTCTCGCTGACGGAACTCCCGCGGCCGCCAACGTTCTCGTCAAGCTGTATGCCGAGGATCCCTCCAATGCAGGATCGTCAAAACCATCATCCCAGGCCTTTGCGACGACGCAGGTGCGTACGAATCGCTATGGCATTGCGCGTGTCCGTTTCTCCGAACCGCTGCGGAAGGAAAAGAACGAGGGGAGCAACCGCACCGACCGCATCTATCTCGCTTTGGAAGCAAAAACTCCCGATGGGCGCACCGGTCGCCACCTCGAATCTTATTCCTTGCAAGAAGAACCAGCTCTCCGAATCACTCCGGCAAAGGCCATCCTCAAGCCGGGCGACCCTATCGAAGCTGAAGTCGAATCTTCAGCGCCACAGGTCCGCGTCGGCGTGGAAGTCATCCAAACCGAAACGGAAGCCATTCTCGCATCTCAGGAACTGAAGCTGTCCCGTGATTCGGCCCATGTCACTTTCACCGTGGGCCAGCAAATCTCCGGCAGACTCTTGGTTGCGGCCTATCCGCTCAATATTGAAGTCGAACCATACGCGGTGTATTCGCGCACGGCCAGCGCTTCCGTTATTTTTCCGAAGCCAGGCAATCTCCAACTGGAAGTGAAGCCAGTAAAGGCTACGTATCGCCCCGGCGAAGCGGCGACGGTGAACCTCCGCGTCCACGGCTCCGAAGGTGAGCCCGCCGAAGGCGCGCTCGGCCTGCTGGTTTACGATCAGGCAGTTGAGGAACTTGCTCGTACCGAAGCTAGCCTCTTCACGGATGGGTACGAAAGGCTAGACCCTCGCCTCGGCTTTCGCTCTTTAGACGAAGACAGCGATTCCATCGCCGGAGTATCCCTCTATCAACTCCTCAATCGCGAACCTCAAGCGCCTGTTCCTGCGGACCTCGAACTCGTAGCACAGGCTTTACTGTTCAATCGGGGCGGTGCTCCACTGCGGATCGAATCTTCGGATAATCCGCGCTACCTCGACCAAGTTTTTCAAAAGCAGATTCACTCGGTGCTCGATCCGGTGAGCAAATTGTTGCTAGAACGGTTCACGGACAACGGTCATTTCCCGGCAGATGATGCAGAGTATGCGAGTCTCCTCAGGGAAAAGGGCATCGATGCCTCTGGGCTCGTCGATTCTTGGGGACGCCCCTACCATGTTCGGCGCACCTATAAGTGGGTGAACGAAGTCCTGGAATTCCGCAGCGAAGGGCCTGACAAGAGTCTCGGAACTTCCGACGATTTCACGGCCCTCAGCCTGTCGCGGCCCTTTTTCGAGCATAATGTCAAGCGCCTTCGCGCCGTCATTGACTCCTACCACGTGCGTACCGGCGGCTATATCCGAGATCAGGCCACGCTCGAATTCGCCTGCGCGCAACAGAACATTCCACTTTCTGGCTTCGTCGATCCCTGGGGCACACCGTATCGTTTTCTCTTCGAAATTGTCCGCGACAACTACACAGTCAAAGTGGTGAGCGCCGGCCCGGACAAGCACTTCCGGTCAGGGTCCAGCGATTCCGGAGATGACTGGGACGACGTGGTGGTATCGGTTCAGAACATGCCCTACTTCCGCGAAACGGCCCAGCACATTTCCGACGCCCTCTTTGAAGGCGCGAAGGCATCCGCCCATTTTCCCGAAACCGAAGAGGAATTCCGCAAATTGATGGCGGATCGCGGAATTGAATGGGATGCTCTTCGCGATCCGTGGGGGCGGCCATACCGCATCGTGCCCACAGTCGAAACAGGGTACAGCGATAAGGTCACGCTGCGCGCATACGGGCAGAATATCAGCACTTCTCAGACGCCGGTGTCCCGAACTATGAAGGCTATCAGCATCCTCAGCGATGGCCCAGACCTCACGCCTAACACCGCCGACGATTTCGTTTTAGCTAAATTCGCTTCGCCGTTCCTGGAGGAGTCTGGGGGCACTGCGGGCAAGACTGTCCCGTCGCAGAAACCACAGCCACTCTACAGTGGCAATTCCGGTGCTGTTCGCGTTCTCGTACAGGACCCAACAGGCGCTGTAATTCCCAACGCAAAAATCACTCTCAGTAACGAGGCCACAGGCGTCGCTTACGAGGGGGCTTCGAACGATCAAGGCGTTTGTCTGCTCTCCAACCTTCCTCCGGGCACTTATCGGGTTCTGGTGGAAAGCCCAGGGTTTCGCGCGTATGTCCTAACCAACATTCCGGTTCTTTCCAGCAATGCCACGGATGTCGAAGTCACGCTGCAAGTCGGCGCTACCACGCAGACAGTCGAGGTTGCAGCGGAGAGTGTCAGGCTCGAAACGTCGGCATCTCAGTCCGCAGCGCTTTCTCCGGGGATAACCTTGACGACCAAATCCGGCGCAGCTTCTGGCCAAATTAAGATGCCTGTTGCCACTCCGCGCTTGCGCGAATATTTCCCCGAAACGCTTCTGTGGCAGCCGGAAATTCTTACTGGGCGAGCCGGTCATGCCACCGTAAAAGTTCCTCTCGCCGACAGCATCACCACCTGGAAGGTCTCCGTCATTGCATCTACGCTGGATGGACATGTTGCCACGGCTTCCGCGGACCTACGCGCCTTCCTGCCGTTTTTCGTCGAACTCGAACCGCCCAAAGTTCTCACCGTAGGAGACGAACTCCATTTGCCCGTCACAGTTCGCAATTACCTCGACAAGCCGCAAGACGTTTCTCTCGACTGGGCCGCAGAACCGTGGTCTGAAGTTCTCTCCCAGCATACAGCTCACATCAACGTCGCCGCTGGAGATTACGCTGAGGAAACGTTCTCCTTCCGCGCTGTCCGTCTTATGAAAGAGGCCAAGCAGCGTCTCACTGCGTTCAACCGCTCCTCTGCAAATGACAGCGACGCCATCGAAAAGAAGCTCCACATCCACGCTGACGGCCAGCAACGGCTTGTTCAAGCGAGCTCAATTTTCATCGGCGACACTTCACTGTCGGTGGAAATCCCTGAAGGCGCTCTTCCTGGCTCAATGGAGGCCGAATTGGTCCTTTACCCAAACCTGGTTGCTCATGTCAGCGACGCCATCGAGGGCATCATGGAGCGGCCCTACGGCTGCGCGGAGCAAACGATCTCTTCCGCCTACCCGAGCCTTCTCTGGCTACAGCTTCAAAAGTCTCGGCAGCTCCCGGTTTCTCCGCTGGGTGCACGGGCGCGCCACTATCTCAATCTGGCTTACGCGAAGCTGCTCCGCTACCGCGAACCGAGTGGCGGATTCTCGCTCTGGGGCAAGGGCCAGCCCGAACTCTCGGTTTCTGCATACGCCCTTCGTTTCCTCACGGAGGCTTCCGAATTCATTGAAGTGGATTCCGACGTGGTCACCGCCGCCCGTCGCTGGTTGCTCCAGCAAACCGCACGGCAGGGCGGTTGGATGGAAAAAGATTCGAACGGCAAATACTTGGAAGGCTCCGGGCTATACCTCACCGCCTACGTAGTCGAAGCACTCGCCCGCGATCTGCAACGTCGTAAACCTGACGACAAAGATATCGATGCGGAACGCCAGGGCGTACGAAATGGCATCGCATATTTTTCCAAAAACCTTCGTGCCACTTCCGAGCCTTACGACATCGCTCTCATCGCACTCGCTAAGCTCGCCGCGCGCGATGATGCCTCGCAGGAAATCCGCACGCTCCTATCGCTGGAGCACACCGAGGGCGAAACCAGCTATTGGGACCTGCACCACAACACAATCTTCTACGGCTGGGGCCACACAGGTAGGATTGAAACCACCGCTCTTGTACTCGACGCACTCGCAAGCGCGAAACAGCAGGGCCAGTCATCAGGAGGACTCGACCGCGCTGTGAATCGCGGCACGCTCTTCCTGTTGAAAAACAAAGACGAATACGGAGTCTGGTATTCGACGCAGGCGACGGTCGATGTCTTGCAAACACTGGTTCGGCAATTGGAAGGCAGCTCTCTCGATGCTTCGCGCGCGCCCCTGCGCATCTCCGTCGATGGAAAGCCCGGCCCCGCTCTCTCCTCGTCGTCAGATGCCCGCCAGCTCACGCCACAACGCGCCGACCTCACGCCATTCCTATCGCCAGGGAAGCACACTATTGAGCTTCGGAGCGGCACGTCAGCCCACGCCAGTGCTTACGTCAACGCTAGCTATTACTTGCCTTGGACCGACGCCACCGTTATCGGCTCCTCCGTTCCGAGCGGCGACGCAGAGTCCTTGCGTTACTCGGTCAAGTTCGATCGCTCTGCGGCTTCCGTCGGTGATTTGATTCAATGCACCGTTCATGCCGAGCGCGTCGGTTTCCGCGGATACGGAATGATGTTGGCTGAGGTGGGCTTGCCTCCGGGTGCCGATGTGGACCGCGCTTCTCTCAACTCTGCGGTCTCCAGTTCTGGTTGGGACCTGCAGAGCTACGAAGTTCAGCCGGATCGCGCGGTCTTTTACCTTTGGCCGCGAGCCGGAGGCACGACATTCTCCTTTACGTTCAAGCCTCGATTTGCAATGACGGCACAGTCATCGGAATCCGTTCTCTACGATTACTACAACCCCGAAGCGCGGGCCTCGGTACCGCCGGCGCGTTTTGTCGTCAAGTGAGAGTCTCGGGCCGTCTAAACCATCCTCCAGGGACCCATTAGCGGACTTTTTGCCTCACACGCTGGACATGCGATGAGTCTAAGTGTCTCATAATGCTGTAGGTTTCTATGATCGGAGACCACGCAGAAAACCGGACATTTCGGCGGACTTGACATCGCTGAAAGATCGTTGGAATCGCCCGTTGATATTGGAGCCTTTCCTAATCGGAGAAACGTCCCGATCTCGATTGTGGGCTACCACTAGGAGAGAAGATGGGGAAGAAACTGAAGCCAGTGGATACTGGCGAGATTCTGCACGAGGAATTCATGAAGCCTTTGGGCCTCGGCATGAACAAGCTGGCTTTGGACCTGTGCGTGCCGGTCACGCAGATCGCTGACATCGTGGGCGAGCGCCGTGGTATCAACGCAGATACCGCTCTAAGGCTGGCCCGCTACTTTAAGAACACGCCCGTTTTCTGGATGAATCTGCAAACACACTACGACTTGGAGGTTGCTCAGGACGAACTCGCGGCCAAAGTCGAACGCGACGTGCAGCCGCTGGAAACCGCGTCAAGCCGCTAAAGCGGTGGGAGGGCTTGAGGTAATTATGGACGAACGAAAATTGGCCCAGGCTTTGGCTCGTTTTGAGGGATTCAGAAAAAACATACCTCCGGCTATTCGAGAAAATGTGGTTGATGACTATCACCGCATTGTCGATGCAATTGCAGAGGCGACAGGTGAGGACCTTTCGGTATTCAAGATTCAACCTGACGAACTGAAGCCTAAGCTGTTGAGTGTGCGCCCTGGTTCCTTTAGCGGCAGACCCGGCTCTGCTCACTACTCAACGGATAAATACTGTGATGATTCTCGTTTTCAAAGTCAGGTCGATTCGCTCGCGGAATATCTGGAGCGGATTGGGCACAGACGCGATTTGCCACAGCCTTTGCAAAAGTCTCGGCCTAGCGCAGCGCCCACATACAACATTGGGAGCATGATCGGATCTGCCATTCAGCATGGGACGCGAGATTCGCGGATTGCTGTGAACTATGATGCTAAAAGCTCTGAATTCAGAGAACTGGTGCAACAGATCAAAGCCGCTATCCCGCAGCTTGGGCTCGAACCTGCGAAGGCGAATCAGCTTTACGTCGATGTCGGAACGATAGAAGTGCAAATTTCCGCCACGGCTCCAAAACCGTCGATCGTCGCCGAGTCCATGCGCTCGATACGAAGTATCCTCGAAGGCGCGGTTGGTAGCGCGATTGCCAGCGGTCTTTTGCCCACGATAAGTCAATATTTTCCGAAGTGAATTTTATGCGCGTGTATAAGTTCCTGGACGCACACTTCGGGATGAAGATTCTCAGGGAAAAGCGGCTGAAGATTTCGACGCTGAACGATCTGAACGATCCTTTTGAACTGTTGCCATTTGGAATGACGGATAAGACGAACCGAATGGCGCTGAATCTGGCACGTCAAACTTGGGGCACGGATCACGGGATGCTGTGCTTTAGTTCCGATTGGTGTGATCTGGTGATTTGGGCGCATTATAGTGACAAGCATCGCGGGCTCTGCCTCGGTTTCGATATTCCTGACAGATATGTGACAAAAGTCAACTGCGTCTCTGATCCTTTACAGTTCCCAGATCAGCCTGAACTCGCCCGTGCTGCTCACTAAGTTTGCGAACTGGGCTTATGAGAAAGAGATTCGCTTATGTACAACCTTGACGGACAAATCCGACGGCCTGTACTTCAAAGAGTTTGGAGAAGACCTGAACCTAGCAGAAGTAATCGTCGGAGCGAGATGCAACCTCACCAAAAACGAAATTTTGGAGGCAGTCCGTCCGCTGAATAACGTCAAGCTGATAAAGGCACGACCAGGCATCCGTCGATTCGAAATTGTTGAAGATCAGCGCGGCTTCACTCGGTGACCCGTTTTGGACTAGAGTGGACTGCAATCCGGTCAATTGGACCGAGAACTCTCTCGAAATGTTTCAGTTGGACACTGCGAAGCAGCCGTTTCTCTTGTGGGCCGCGGGCAAAGGGCGTTCAGCGGGGAAGCAGTTTGAGAAATTCCGCCGGCTTGACGATCCGGATGCCCCGATGATCATTTAGGCGCAATAGAGCCGCATCGCCGCTCACCACGTAGTCGGCGTTGGCAGCAACAGCCACCTCAAGGAATTTGTCGTCATCGGGATCGCTGCAAACGGGTTTTGCGAAAGAGACGGGTTTGACCATCTCCGAGTGAAGCTCTATGAGCCCGAGGATCGAATGAAGTACAGGGGCGAAATGCTCTCCTGCCATTTCGGCCAAGACGCGGCGATACTCCTCTAGGATAGGCACCGAAACCACAAGGCGAAAGCGCTGTTCCTGCCAGGCTTCCAGAATCCTAAAGGGTGGACCTTTCCAGAAGATTCCTGAAATTACGACGTTTGTGTCGAGGATAGCCTTGATCGTCACTTCGCGCGGCGCCTGACCTTGGCGATTGCAGATTTCACGTCTGCTTTCTTGATTCCTAGTCTTTTGGCTTCCGCACGAGCTCGGCTCAACAGCTTTTGGAATTCCTCAAGTTTGGGCGGCGTGATGACCTTCAGTATGACGGCATCCCCTTGACCGATAACAACAAATTGGTCGCCCTCGCTGAGGCCGAGGTCATTACGAACGTCTTCGGGAATGACCACTTGGCCTTTTGAGGATAGCTTTGTAGTGGCGTATGGTGCCATTTGTAGTGTGCCCTCCGCTCTTACCAGTAAGATTAGCATAGATCGGACTGGCCATCAAATTCGTGGCGTGGAGACTGCCCAATTGCGCCCAAATCCAAGCGACTTTTTGGCTTTGCTCCCATCGCCCAAACCGTTTGGGCGATGGGGAAATTTGGGCGCAACTTGGGCGCAAAATCCCCCTTTTTTTATACCCAAATACGGTCTTCGAGGAATGTAAGGCCAACTGATTCAACGGGACTTAGTGAATTGGCGATAGGTTCGATTCCCATCGCCCGCTCCAGTCATCTCGTAATGTCATATTCTTCAACCTGAATATCGTCGGCCTCTTCAGCATAGTCATCGAACCCATCGTTTGCCATATTGGGGCGTCACGTTCCGCGGATTATAACGAATTTGGGACGCGAATGCTGGTATATGCCCGTAAAAACAAAAAGGGCCAGCCGCGTGTAACTGGCTGACCGCTTCTTCAAGAATCCTAGTTTTTAAAGGAAATTAAGATTATGGCGGAGAGG
>WNGP01003905.1_pt1 | contig 21733 bp, 26 predicted proteins | sample 5407671 | NCBI WGS metagenome assembly WNGP01 (sample SAMN13153381, study PRJNA577476) | soil metagenome | isolation source: 40 cm soil or saprolite under Garry oak tree replicate 2 | place: USA:California | collected 2016-06-15
GCCAAGGGCAAGCTCGCCGAGCGCCTCGGCCTGGACATGGACCAGGCATTCACCCTGCTCCGCGACCGCGCCCGGACCAGCAACCGCCGCCTATCGGACCTGGCCCGCGCCTTCATCGACGGCACAGAAACCCTCACCAGCCCGCTCCGGTAGTGATGCTCGCGGCCAGGCGGCGTCCGGAGGAAAGCCAGGGCTAATGTGGCCAGCATGACGACTGATTCCGCGCATCGCAGCGTCCGGCTCGAACGCATCGCGAACAGCAGCTACGTGGTCACCAACGACCGCGGCGGCCAGATCAGCATCGGTAAGGGCGAGGGCACCGATTTCACCCCGGTCGACCTGCTGCTCGCCGGGATAGGCGGCTGCACGGCGGTCGACGTCGACATCCTCACCTCGCGCCGGGCCGAACCGGAGAAGTTCGAGATCCTCGTCGACGCGGACAAGGTCCGCGACGCGGGCGGAAACCGCCTCACCGACATCATGGTGACCTTCCGGATCCGGTTCCCCGACGGCAAGGAAGGCGACAAGGCGCGGGCGCTCCTCCCGGACGCGGTGCGCAAGTCGCACGACCGGCTGTGCACGGTCAGCCGGACCGTAGAGCTCGGCACGCCCATCGCGACCCGGATCGAGCCCTAGCCGTGCCAGCGGAACCGCCAGACGGCGAAGACGGCGCCGGCGGCCGTCCAGAGTGCCAGGTTGGCCAGGTCCCAGGCCGGGAAGGGGCGCAGCGCGTAGGCGTTCTGCAGCACCTCCGCGAGCGCCTTGACCGGGAACGTGGCCACCAGGCGTGACAGCCAGCCCGGCAGCCCGCTGAAGGTGGGGTCGAAAACGCCGGAGATGATCGCGATCGGCAGGAAGCTGGCGTACGCGACGGGACCGGCGGATTCGGCGCTGGTGATGACCGAACTGATGGCCAGGCCGAGCGTCGCGAAGCATACGGTGCCCAGGACCAGGCCGGCCACCAGCGCGAGCAGTTCGCCGGGCCGCGGCACGGCGCCGAACGCGAGCCAGCCGATCATCCCGGTCGCCGCGGTGATGAAGATCACGGTGGCGACCGTGCTCACCAGCAGGCCGCCGATATAGGCCCCCGACGGCAGCGGCGTGGTCCTGATCCGCTTGAGTACGCCGTCGTGGCGCAGCACCGCGACCTTGGATCCGAGGTTCACGTAGGCGGCGACGATCACGCCGAAGGCCAGGATGCCCGGCACGAAGACGGTGGTCCTCTTGATATCAGTGCCCGGCAGGTGAGAGCCGGCGTTGGCCGCCCCGATCAGCAGCAGGATCATCAGCGGGAAGGCGAAGGTGAACAGCGCATACTCGGCGCTGCGCCAGAAACTGCGCTGCTCGAGCAGGGCCTGCCGGGCGGCAAGGCGAACCGTTCGCCTCACGCGTGATCTCCGTTGGTCCTGGTGAGCTGCAGGTACGTATCTTCGAGGCGGGGAGCGGTCACGGCCAGGCCGTGAAGGTCGCCGAGGCTGTTCTGCCCGGCCCAGTCGAGCAGCATCCGCAGGGTCATGGCCGCGTTGCCGGTATGGCAGACCGACTCCGGCCCGCGGACCGACAGGTCGATCCCGTCCGGTAGCGGGACCTGACCGCGGCGCAGCGCGGACGGCGTGGTGAAGGAGATACGGGTGGCCAGGCCGGCCCGGACCGCGACCTCGTGCGTGGTCCCGGCCAGCTCGATGCGGCCCGCCCGCAAGATGGCGATCCGGTCGGCCAGCTGTTCCGCCTCATCCAGGTAGTGCGTGGTGAGCAGGACCGTCTTGCCCAGCCGGCGCAGGTTCTCGATCGCCGCCCAGCATCGCCTGCGAGCTTCCGGGTCGAAGCCGGTGGTCGGCTCGTCGAGGAAGACCAGATCAGGGTCGCCGGCGAGGGCGAGGGCGAAGTCCAGGCGGCGCCGCTGGCCGCCCGACAGCTTGCGGACCTGGGTGTTCCTGACCTCGGTGAGCTCCACGACCTCGAGCAGGTCGCCGAGCGGGCGCGGGCGCGGGTAGTAGCTCCGCCACAGGTCGATGAGCTCGGCGACCCGCGCCTGCCGGGGAAAACCGCACTCCTGCAAGACCATCCCGGCCCGCTCGCGCAGCCTGGCCGGCTGCGCTGCCGGGTTGAGGCCGAGGACACGCACCTCGCCGCCCGTCGGCGGCCTGAAGCCCTCGAGGATCTCCAGGGTGGTGGTCTTGCCCGCACCGTTCGGGCCGAGCAGGCAGAACACCTCACCGTAGCGGACGTCGAAGTCGACTCCGTGCAAGACCTCGGTGGCGCCGAAGCTCATCCGCAGGCCGACGACGTGGACGGCCGCGTCGTCCGTCACCGCGCACCTGCCGGGACCAGCGCGTGCACCAGCGCATCCACCGCCGTGTCCGCGGCCAGGTCGGCCGGGATGGCGGCGCCGTCGGGGTCGGAGAACCGGTGCCGGGCGAACCAGGTCAGCGTCTCGAGCACCAGCCGGGCCGTCGCCGCCGTGTCCGGCGTGCGGCGCAGCATGCCGGCCTCGGCCCGCCCGGCCAGGTACTCGGTCAGCGCCGCCAGGACCGGCGCGCGGATGCCCGCGTTCAGCAGGTCGGCCATCTCGGGCAGCTCCCGGGCCGAGCGTTCGAGCATGTCCGCGGCTTCCCTGGTCCGCGATTCGAGCTCGAACAGCTCGCGGAGGATCTTCTCGAGCTCGGCCGCGGTGTCACCGGACCCCGGGCCGGACAGGGCCTCGGCGAGCGCGCCGAACGGGACCACCTCGGCGATGAAGTCGCGCGCCTCCCGCAAGGTGGCGGCCAGCGGCGCGGGCGACAGCGGCAGGTCGCCCGCGGGCAGGTCCTCGAGCAGCAGCGCGTGGCGGATGGCCAGCACGAACAGGCCTTCCTTGCTTCCCACATACCGGTAGATGGCCGCTTCGGACAGGCCCATCTCGGCCGCGACGTCGCTCATCCGGGCCAGCCGGTACCCTTCGCGGGTGAAGATCCGCACGGCCGCGGCGATCAGCTCGGGAAGCCGCTCGTGCGCGTCGCGTTTGCCTGCCATATCCGGGATCATATGTGTAAGTGAGTCAATCACTAACATCAAGAACGAGATCGGCCCTCGATGACGAAGCCAGCCGACGTGTCCTCGCTGCGGATGCTGCGCCGGGCCAGGGACCGGATCGACCGCGACTACGCCGATCAGATCGACATCCCGGCGCTGGCCGCCGGGGCCGGCTACTCGCGCGAGCACTTCATCCGCGCCTTCCGCACGGCCTACGGCGAGACGCCCGGCCGCTACCGGACCAGGCGGCGGGTCGAGCGCGCCTGCGAGCTGCTCCGCTCGGTCAACCTGACCGTGACCGAGATCTGCCACCTGGTCGGCTTCACCAGCCTGGGCACGTTCAGCGCGCGGTTCGCTGAGCTCACCGGCATGTCCCCCACCGCATACCGGCGGCAGGCGGCCGAACGAGGCGGCCCCGCGCCCATCCCCGGCTGTTTCGTCCTGATGTGGCGGACCGGCCTGCCCCTGGGTAACGCATCACTTCCGGAGAAGCGCGGGCCCGCTGCCCGATCGTAGAGTCGCGGCATGACTGAAAATCAGGAAGGTGAGGTCACATGATCAACGGCATCTCGATCGTGTCGGTCTGGGTGCTCGACCAGGACTCGGCCAAGGAGTTCTACGCCGGGAAGCTGGGCTTCACCGTCACCAACGACATCGAGCTGGAAGGCGGCATGCGCTGGCTGACCGTGCGGCCGCCCGGCACCGAGAACCAGGACCTGCTGCTGATGGACCCGCTGCACTCCATGCTCGACGAGGAGACGGCGCAGCAGGTTCGCGCCCTGGTCGCCAAGGGGGCACTGTCGCCTGGGGTGATGGCGACGTCCGACTGCAAGGGCGATCACGCCGCGCTCGCCGAGCGCGGCGTGGAGTTCACCCAGGAGCCGACCGAACGCCCCTACGGCACCGAGGCGATCATGCGCGACGACTCGGGCAACTGGTTCAGCTTCACCCAGCGGGGGTCCTGAGCCGAGCCGCCAGATCGGCACGCGGCGAGCGAAGCCGAGCCGCCAGTTCAGCATTGCGGGCGGCGAAGGCGGCCCAGCCGGGAGGCGTCTGGGCCAGGTGACGGCGGGCGGCGGCGGCCCCGCAGGGGCGTTGCCGCCAGCCGCACATCCGGCCGCCGCGGATCTCGAAGCAGACGAGCACGCCGTCCGCCCAGCCGTACACGTCGGCGTCGCCCTGGACCTGGGTGACCTTCTGTTCCCCGGTGATCCAGTCCACGGCCGCGAGCTCGGCCTGCAGCCGGCCCGCGAACTCGAAGGCCAGCGCGGCGGCGGCCGCGTCGCGGCGCGCGGTCAGCTCCGCGCGCAGTGCGGTCACCGCGGCCCGGTCCCGGTTCAGCACCGCGGCGATGGCCCGGGCCAGCCCGGCCCGCGCCGCGGGCGAGGCGCCGCGTACCCGGGCCATGTCGCGTTCGGTCCCGGCCTGGCCGTCGGCAGCGTAGCCGAGCGGCAGCACCCGGCCGAGCCCGGACACGGCGTCGCGGACCTTCTGGCCGCCGAGGTAGGGGCCGAAGTCACCGGACGCTGGCTGACGCACCACGACCAGGCCAGGGGTGCGCGGGGATGCGCTGAGCCTGATCCAGACCTCGGCCTCCTGGCCGCCCAGGCTGCGGTTCCACGGCGGGCGATGCCGCTCGAGCAGGTTCCGCTCCAGCCACGCGGCCTCGTGCGCGGAATCGCAGGCCACCGCCTCGACCCGGGCGATACGGGCCACCATCGGAGCCAGGTGGCCCCGGTCGCCGAGGTCGCCCCAGTAGGACAGCGCCCGGCGGCGCAGGCTGACCGCGCGGCCGATGTAAAGGACCCGACCCGCCTGGTCACGGAAGCGGTAGACGCCGGGAGCCAGCGGCAGGCCGGCGGCGCCTGGGATCGGCGGGATGGGGGGGTCCACCATCCGAGCCCACTGCACCGGGGCGACCGCCGTCAAGGGCTGGAGGCGGCGGCGGGGCGGGTACCGGGTCCGTTCGGCCCGCCGCCGGAACTGGCCACGGCGGTCAGCGGCGGCAATGTGCGTAGTGCCGGAGATGTCCCTGCTTTAAGGTTTGTTCATGGCGGAATCCGAACCCGGCGGGGAGATAGCCCGCAGCGAACTGCGTGCCTCCTACGACGATAGGGACCGGGTGGTCGAGTTGCTGCGGGTGTCGGCCGGGGACGGGCGGCTGACCGCGGAGGAACTCGACGAGCGGCTGGAACTGGCCATGACGGCGCGAACCTACGGCGAGCTGGCCCGGCTGGTCGCCGACCTGCCCGCGGAAGGGGCCGTGGTGAGCCCGGCGCTGGCGCCTCAGGCGAAGGAAGTGGCACGTATCGACTGCCGCAGCGGTCACGTGCAGCGGATCGACCGATGGATGGTCCCGCAGCGGATGGAAGTGAAGGTAACCAGCGGCCACGTGAAACTGGACTTCACCCAGGCGGTGATTACGCAGCCGTCGCTCAAGCTCGACGTCGACGTGCGCAGCGGGCACGTCAGGCTGCTGACCAAGCCAGGGATCGTGGTGGACGCCGACGACGTGGCCATCCGCAGCGGCCACGTCAAGGTGAAGGCGCCGTGGGGTCCCGACGTTCCGGTCCAGCTTCGGATCGAGGTCACCGGCAAGGTGGGCAGCGGCCACTTCCTCGCCGGGCCGCGGTACCGGACGTTCTGGGAGTGGCTGACCAGGAAGCCCAAGCCGTACGCGATCGCGTCGCGCTGAGCATGACGCTCATCGTGGTGTCCGGCGGGCCGGCCACCGGCAAGTCGACGATCGCCGGCGCGCTCGGGGCCGCGCTGCGGTTCCCCGTGCTTACCCTCGATCCGGTCAAGGAGGCGCTGGCCGACGTGCTTGGCCTCGGCGACGAGGACTGGTCCAACCGGCTCGGCGACGCGGCGGCGGAAGTGGTGTTCCGGCTGGCTTCGGCGTTCCCGGACGCTGTCGCCGAAGGCTGGTGGCGGGCGGCGCGGCGGGACCGGGCGCTGACCGAGTTCGCCGGCGCGACCGAGGTGTTCTGCTACTGCGATCCCCGGCTGGCTTCGGAGCGGGCCGCCGCCCGGATCGGCCACGGCCGGCATCCCATCCACCGCGACGTGATCAACCCCGCGATGGCGGACCGGGTCGGCCTGCTGGCGGCGTCGGTGACGCCGCTGCGCCTGGGCGCCGCCCTGGTCGAGGTGGACACCGGGATGCCGGGTGCGAGCGAGCGGGCGGTCGCAGCGGTCCGGGCAGGTTTGCGCGAGCTGATGCGGGAGTACTACTGAGTGATGCCTACTCGATTGGTGCACCTGGTTATCGACGCGGCCGATCCGGCCCGGCTGGCCCGGTTCTGGGCCGCCGCGCTCCGCTGGGAAGTAGCCGCCGAAGAGTCCGACGAGGTGGATGTCTGGCCTCCCGGGTTCAGCTATCCGGATCCGGCCGCGCTGCCGCTGGTGTTCGTGCCGGTGCCCGAGCCTAAGACCGGGAAGAACCGGGTGCACCTGGACCTGGCCACCAAATCGGTCAGACATCAGGCGGCTGAGGTCAAGCGGCTGCTCGCCCTGGGCGCGGCGCCCGCCGACATCGGCCAGGGCGACGTGCCCTGGACCGTGCTGGCCGACCCGGAGGGCAACGAGTTCTGCGTGCTGGATCCGCGGCCGGTCTACCGGGACACCGGTCCGGTCGCGGCCGTGGTCGCCGATTGCGCCGACCCGCCGGCCGTGGCCGGGTTCTGGGCGCTGGCCACCGGCTGGGCGCCGGCCAACTCGACGGCCACCGGGATGTCGTTGCGGTCACCGGACGGGTTCGGGCCTTACCTGGAGCTGCTGCCGTCGGCGGACGCCAAGACCGACAAGAACCGAATTCACCTGGACGTCGCGCCGTACCAGGACGAGGACCACGCGGCTGCGGTCAGGGCGCTGACCGAGGCGGGCGCGGTCGCGCTCGATATCGGCCAGGGCGACGTGCCGTGGACGGTGCTGGCCGACCCGGAGGGCAGCGAGTTCTGCGTCCTGTCGCCCCGATGACACCCGCGCAGGCCCGGACCCTGGCCCAGATCCAGGCCGAACTGGCCCGGCTCGTCCGCTACGACGACGAGTCCATCGTGCACGAGGCGTGGATCAGGCAGCGGTACGACCTCGGGGCCGCGGCCAGCTACGCGCCGGCCCGGGTCGCCGCGGTGCGGACCGCCTGGCACGAGGCCGGCCACGCGGTCGCCGCGCTGGCCGTCGGGGCGCGGTTCAGCTCGGCCAGTATCCGGCACGGCTCTGGCAGCCAGGGCCGGGTGCACGGAATCCAGGGTGTTGCCGCCGGCGACCAGGGGTTCGTCATCGACGCGGCGGGCCAGATCGCCGAGCGGCTGCGGGACTGGTCGAGCCTCGACGACGACGAGCTGCGGGCGTGGCTGCGGACCTGGCGCGCCGACGGCGGCGACGCGCGGCGGTTCCGGCGCGGGATCACCGCCCGCTTCGGCGACGACGAGGCGGCCGCCTGGCGGCACTGCGAGCAGGCGCTGACCCCGCTGCGGCTGCGGATCCGCCAGGTGGCCAGGGCCCTGCTGGTGCACCCGCGGCACCTGCCGTACGCGGTGGTGGCAGCCGTCGCGGCCAGCACCTAAAGGGACGGCGCGCCTAAACGGACAGCGCGCCTAACGGACTGGTACCAGGCCGGGAAGCCGTCCAGCGAGTCGAGCACCACTTCGGCGCCCGCGCCGGTCAGGTCCTCACCGGTGAACGAGCCGGTCGCCACGCCCACCGCCCGCACGCCGGCCTGCACCGCGGCGGCCATGTCCGGCGGGGTATCGCCGACGTAGGCGGCGGCCTTCAGACGGCGCAGCACCGCCGCCTTCTCCGGGCCGTGCACCAGCGTGAACAGCTCGTCGGCGGACAGCCCGACCGCCCGCAGGCTCGGCTCGACCGACACCGGGTGCTTGGCGGTGATGATGACCACGCGCTGCCCCGCCGCCCGGACCGCGGCCAGCGCCTCGTGCGCGCCGGGCAGCGCGGTCGTCATCCGCCCGGCCAGCCGCAGGTAGTGCTGCCGGTAGATCCCGGCCGCCACGGCGACCTGGTCCGGCGGGAACCAGAACGCCAGCTCGTCGTCCAGCTTGATGCCTAGCCGCCGGTCCACCGCGTCCAGGTCGATGGCGGTGCCGGTCGCCCTGGCGACCTCGCCGAACGCGGCCAGGATGGCCGGACGTGAATTGATCAGCGTCATGTCGAGGTCAAACCCGACCGGTCCCATTCCGCCCCCGCCCTCTCGGTCTCCTCCTGCGGACCAGCTCGATCTCAAGTTACTGTGCCGCTATGACGTGGGAAAGCCTGCTCGCCTACTGCCTGGCCAAGCCGGGCGCCTGGCAGGACGAGCCCTGGGAGGGCGACGTGGTGGCCAAGGTCGGCGGCAAGATCTTCGCGTTCTTCGGGTCAGGCACCGCTCCTTCCGTGGGCCTGAAGTGCGGGGCCAGCCGGGAGGGGGCCGACGAATGGCTACTGCGGTATCCGGACGACGCGATCGTGATGGCCTACATCGGCCGCTCCGGGTGGAACACGCTGCGGATCGGCGGCGCCATTCCCGACGACGAACTGCTCGAGGCCATCGACGCCTCCTATTCGGCCATTGTCAGCAAGCTGCCTAAGAAGGACCGCCCTTAGGGGCGCCGGATTCGCGGGGCCGCCGTTCGGACCGGGGCACCTACCTCGGCCGTTCGGGATACTGGGTTTGTGTTTTGCGGCCGGATCTGGTGGGAGGTTGGTGATGTGGCCATCGTGACCGGAGACAGCGGTACGCCAGATTCCGCCGCCGAGGAGAATATACCCCTCCCTGGTATTCCGGTGTCGGCGGGGGCGCTCATCTTCGACCGGGCAGGCCGACTGCTGATCCTCAAGCCGACCTACAAGAGCGGCTGGACGATCCCCGGCGGCGTCATGGAGGCGGACGGGGAGTCGCCGTGGGAGGCATGCCGGCGTGAGGTGCGCGAGGAGACCGGCCTCGACGTGAGCCGCGGGCGGCTGGCCGCGATGGACTTCCGCCGCCCGCGGCCGGGCCGGCCGGGGGGCATCCGGTTCCTGTTCGACTGCGGGCAGGTGAGCGACAAGGCGCTGGCCGGCCTGAAGCTGCAGCCCGAGGAGATCTCCGAGTCCCGGCTGGTCCCATTGCCCGACGCGCTGGACCTGCTCAGGGGCCCGATCAGCCGGCGCGTGCGGGCAGCCACCAGCGGCCGGCGGCTGGTCTACCTGGAGGACGGCCGCCTGGTGTGAACCTGCACTCCGGGGCAGCTCCGCGGCGATCAGCTGCCACATGGCTTCATGTGGTGCGTCGTGCGCCTCTGCGCGTGAGGCCGGGTGTTTTCCTCCGCTCCTGCCGAGTGGACAACGTGATTCTTAACGGACGACCAGGCAGAACGGGTGGCCGGCTGGGTCGCGGTAGACCCGCCAGGGCACTGGCTCGCCATCGGGACCCGGCCGGGGCGAGAGCGCCGGCCGAGACCACCCGGGCGTGAGCTGCCGCCAGGTCCTCGACCAGGATGTCGAAGTGGACCCGGGCCGTGTCCCGGGCCAGGGGCGTGGCGGTGGCCTGAAAGGACAGCCGCTGGCCGTGCGGCGGTGGCTCGAGCGTGACCCACCCGGGGTACCACTGCACCGGCGCGCCGCCGAGCAGGGCCGCCCAGAAGCGCGCGAGTGCCCACGGATCTGGGCCGTCAAGCACCACTTCCCTGATCCAGCCGATGGCCGTTTCACCGCTCATCAGCGGCGCACGCGGGCGCGGGTCGGAGAACTCTCGGAAGAAGGTCACGCGGCCGGTTCGTAGGTGAGGTGCACCACGCCGGTGCTGAACGACTCCGAGCCGGTGAGGGTGAGCGGCACCTGGCCGTCCGGCTCGCTGAACAGCATGGCGTCGTTGGACGCCATCAGGCCTCCGACCGCCTGTCCGACCTGGTCGTTGAAATACGGGCCGGTCCACTTCTCCGGTGACTCCACCACGCCGTCGAGCGAGACGAACAATCCCGCGGCAATCTTTCGCATGACCCTTTTCCCTTTCTAGTTGTCGTTGTTGAAGAACTCGATCAGCGCGGGCGCGACGGCCTGCGGCTTGACCATGTGGTTCTGGCCGGGCAGCGTCCGGTGCCGCGCGTCCGGCAGGGCATCGGCGAGGGCGCGCGTCGCGTTGGTCATCCAGGCCGGGCTCTTGCCGCCGACCGCCACCAGCGCCGGGATCTTGACCGCGGCCCACTCCGCGGCCGGGAACGGCGTCCCCCGCTGGTGGTCCTGCATGATCGCGATGTCATAGGGCAGCGTGGGCGCCACCGCCTTGAGCTTCGGCCAGACGGGCGTGAACGGCATCACCGCGGTGAAGATGGCGGGTGTGCCCACGAACCGCATGAACATCTTGACCGCGTCGCCCCTGCGCCCGTCGGCGACCAGCCCGGTGAGGCTGCTCAGGTAGCCCTCGGGGATCGGGGACCGGGTGCCGTCCACGATGAACGGCGGCTCGTACACCGCCAGCTTCGCGATCGCGGGGATGCGCTTGGCCGCCTCGAGGGCGAGCGCGGCGCCAGACGAGGTGCCGTGCACGAACACCGTTCCGCCGGCCGTCGCGGTTTCGCCGGCCATCACGGCGAGCGCCTCGATGTCGTCTACCTCGCGGTCCGGCGCGTAGGGCAGGGTGTCACCGCTGGCCCCGCGGCCGCGGCGGTCGTAGGTGTACACGGTGAAGTGCGGCGCGAGCTGCGCGGCGAGCTTCGGCATCGGCCCGAACGACCGGCTGCACAGGGCGCCGTCGACCAGGATCAGCGGCGGCCCCTGGCCGGCCCTGGTAAAAGCGATGGTCGTGCCGTCGGCTGACTGGACGGTGTTCATGACATGTCTCCTTGGTGTTGGTCAGGCGAGGGTCCGGCTGAGCCAGGATTCCCAGGCGAGCTGAGCCTGGACAGGATCGGCGTCCTCGGCGAACAGGTGGTGGGCGGCGAGCGCCGGCTTGCCGAAACCGCGCAGGAACCGGTAGAGCGCCTCCTGCGTGCGCACGCCGATGGTGTGGGCGTTGGCGAAGTAGAGCACGCCCTCCACGGAGCCGATCCCGTCGGCGGCGAGCCGGGCCCGGTCGCCGGGCTGGGGGGCCTCGGACAGGCCGAGGGCGCGGCACAGCAGCGCCCGGTCGCGGGTCCATGTCGTGTCCGGCGGCCCGAACGCGGTGACCGGCGCCGCGAACCGGCCGGCGAAGTGGGCGAGGTACTCGACCAGGGTGCGGAAGTACATCTCGCCGCCCAGGGTCATCGCCTCGAACTCATCCGCCCAGTCGTCGCCGGGAAGGAACCCGCTGGTGACGGTGCGCAGCACGGTGCTGCCGCCCGCGCGTCCCTCGATCAGGAACTCATAGGCGATGAACCGCCCGTCCGGGGCCTCGCCGCTGCGGTAGGCGAACCGGCGGGCCGGGTCCCATGCGGTCACGTCGAGCTCCGGCGCGTACTCGCCGAAGACGGTGCGGACGGTGCCGTCCGCGCCGGGCTGTACCTCGCTGCGGCCCATGAACCAGGAGTCGATCCCCGGCCCCGAGGCGATCGCGGCCCAGATCTCGTCCGGACTCGCGGGCACCTCGGCTTCCCTGCGGTTTTCGAACGCACGCCCCATCAGGTCTCCTCGGTGTCGGCAGCTGTCGCGGTGGTCGTCTCGGCGGTCGTCTCGTCGTATGGGGCGGCGGTGACGCTCGGGTGCACGGCGATGACGAGATGGTGCTCGCGGCCGCCTTCGGCCTGCTCGTCGTGGTACTTGGCCACCAGCGAGGTCACGGCCTGCACCAGCTCGCCGGTGAAGGCGGCGCGATCGGCGGCGGACGCGAACCGCACCTGGCCGTCCATCGCGAACGTGGCGAGCTTTTTCTGCACCCGTTCGGCGCCGGTGAGCAGGTCGCCGACATCGCGGACGAGCTGCGCGGCCAGCGCCAGCAGCCATCGGGCCGACAGACGGTCAGGCGCCCGGGACGGATCGGGCGCCACCGCCGCCAGCGCGGACGGGGAGATCACGTAGGAGGACGCCACAGCCTGGAGCAGACGTTCGGTCATATTGCCCTTGCGGCGCTCCTCCACCAGCTCCACCAGCTTGTGCCGCTCCAGCGTCCGCAAGTGGTAGTTGACCTGCTGGCGCGGCAGGCCGACGAGGGCGGCCAGCATGGACGCCGACCTCGGCTCGGTGAGCTGGGCTAGCAGCCGCGCCCGGGCCGGCTCCAGCGCCGCCTCGGCGGCGGCTGGATCGGCGATCACTGCTACATCGATCATGAGGCCAGTCTGACATCCGACAAAAACTTTTGTCAAGAAGAAATTTATTGTCGGATGGGATGGCCGTCGGGCGAAGCTGGCCTGGCGGCTGGGCGGTGGGGCGTGGGGACAGTGGGGCTGGTGGGGCGACGGCGCGGGGGTTAGCGCGGGGGGAGGGTCGCGCGGCGGGTTAGCTCGGCCTGGCCGGCGGTGCGCATGTGGTCTAGGGGGGCGAGCTTGATGCCGGTCATGAGCTCGACCTGGCGGGCGGCCTGGTAGAGGAGCAGGTCGAAGCCGCTGACAACGACGGCACCGGATTTGGCGGTGGCTTGCGCGAGCGGGGTGGGCCAGGGGGCGTACACCACGTCGAGCACCGCGGAGGGGCCGGGGCGGGAACCTCCGGCCCGTTCGGCGTAAAAATCGGCGGCGCCGGCCGGCACGGTGGAAATCAGCAGGTCGCCGTCGCGGATCCCGGAATCGAAGCGCCGCAGGTCCACCGCCATGCCCAGCCGGCTCGCGGCGGCCAGCAGGTCGCCGGCCCTGGCCTGGTCGCGGACCAGGACCACCGCGGAGGCCAGGCCGGTCTCGCGGAGGGCGGCGAGGGCGGCGCACGCGGTCGCGCCCGCGCCGAGGATAGTGGCGCTGGACGGCGCGATCACCCCGGCGTCGGCCAGGGCCGCCACCATGCCGGGGACGTCGGTGTTGTAGCCGTGCCGCTCCTCCCCCTCGAAGACCACGGTGTTGGCCCCGCCGACCTCGACGGCGAGCGGCTCGGTCCGGTCGAGCAGCGGCAGCACCGCCCGCTTCAGCGGCATGGTCAGCGACAGCCCCGCCCACTGACGGTCGCAGGAGGCGAGCAGGCCGGGCAGCCCGGCCTCGTCGCATTCGATCGCGGCGTAGGTCCAGTCGCTGAGGCCGAGCGCGGCGTACGCGGCCGTGTGCAGCACCGGCGACAGCGAATGCGCGATCGGCGATCCGAGGACCGCGGCCTTACCGGGCCTGGTCACCTCAGCCCTTGCCCAGGTGCCGCTCGAGTTCCTGCCGGAACTGCTGGAACTGTGCCTGGCTCGAGGTGAACCGGGTCTCGCCGGTCTTCGGGTTCACGGTCACGAAGTAGATCCAGGGTCCCGCCGCCGGGTGCAGCACGGCCTGGATGGCCGCGGCCCCAGGGCTGTCGATCGGACCGGGCGTCAGGCCCTTGATCCGGTAGGTGTTGTACGGCGACGGGCTCTTGAGCTCCTGGTCAGTGGCGAGGATGCCGAAGCGGTTCAGGCCGTACAGCACGGTGCTGTCGAGCTGCAGCGGGATGCGCTGCGCCAGCCGGTTGTAGATCACCCGGGCGATCTTCGGGTAGTCGGACAGCCGGCCGCCCTCGGCTTGCACCAGGCTGGCCATGATGATCACCTGGCCTTGCGTCAGGTGCACCCGGCTGGCGGCCGCGGGCAGGTTCACGGTCGCGGCCTCCTGGTCGAACCGCTGGACCATGCCCTTCAGCACGCCGAGGGCGGTCTCGTGCGGCAGGACCTCGTAGGTCGCGGGGAACAGGTAGCCCTCGGCCTTGCCGTTGGCGAAGGCGGGCAGGCCGAGTGACGCCGGGTCCTTGAGCGCCTGCCGGTAGGCGCTAGCCGGAAGTCCGGACTTGGAGCCGAGCCAGGACACGATCTGGCTCAGCCGCAAGCCCTCCGGGATCGTCACTTTGACCTGGACCATGTTCTTCGGGTTGAGCAGGAGCGCGTAGGCCAGCGACGCCTTCATGTGCTCGTGCATCCCGTAGAAGCCGGGCAGCAGGCCGGACGAACTCGAGCTGTGCTCGGCCGCCAGGACAAGCGCGCGGGAACTGGCCACCACGCCGAGCTTCACCAGTTTCGGCGCGAGGCTGGTCGGCGTGTCACCCGAGGTGACCTGGACCACGACCGAGCCGGTGCCGTCGCCCGGGTAGTCGGCCGGATGGTACTTGCTCATGTAGAAGCTGTAGGCGTAGAAGCCGCCTACCACCAGCGGGATGACGATGACCAGCAGCGCCGCTAGCGGCGCGATCCAGCGGAACCTGCGCCGGGGGCGGCCACCCCGCCCGCCGCCGCGACTGTCCTGGCGATCGCGACGGGCCCGGCGGCGGCCACGGCCGGCTCGGCCGTTGTCGTAATCGGCGCCGCCGTCGCCGTCGCCGAAGCCGGGGACGAACCTGTCGTCGCCGTCGTACTCGTCCTGATACTCGCCGCCGCCCGCGTACTGGCCCGGCCCGGAGTAAGGGCCGGAGTACGGGCCCGGGCCGCCGTGCCGGTTCTGCTCGTCGTACTGGCCGCGATCGCCGTACTGATCGCGCTCGCCGTACTGATCCTGCGGATGGAACTCGCCAGGGTCGTGACTGGCCTGCGCGGGCTGGCCAGGGTGCCGCTGGGGGGCTTCGGGGCGGGAAAGCCGCTGGGTCCTGCGCCAGGGCGAATCCTCTGGGCGACCCCGGTCCTGCGGCCTGGCCGACCGGGGGTCGCCGTACCTTGGCTCACCGTACGGGGGCTCGTGGTGCACCGGCTCGTATTCGGGCGGCAGCGGCCTGCGGTACTCATCCGGGCGCCAGGCGTCCTGGTCAGGAAGCCGGTGAGACCCCTGCGGCCGCTGAGGCATGCGGGGCATGTACGGCCCCGGGGGTACGCGGGGGTCCTGGGGACCGCTTGAGTGCCGCGGCGGCCGCGGGCCCGGCGGCCATCCGCTCCCGTTCTCGCTCACCTGGCGGCTCCGTCGCCGGCGCGGACGAGCTGGCCGGCGGGGCGGCCGGTGGCGCGCTCGGCGTCCAGGGCGGCCTGCAGCAGGACGGCCGCGGCGGCCGCGTCCACGACCTGGCGGCGGGCGCGGGCGTCCTTCCCGCCGCGGCGCAGCGCGTCGTGCGCCTGGGTGGTGGTGAACCGCTCGTCGACGAGCCGAACCGGGACGGGCGCGAGCCGTCCGGCCAGATCCGCGGCGAACTCCCGGGCGCCGGCCGCGGCGGCGCCGTCCCGGCCGGACAGCGACGTGGGCAGCCCGACAACGACCTCGATCGCGCCCTCGCTGGCGACCAGCCGGGCCAGTTCGGTCCGGGCCAGTTCAGCCTTCGCGCGCGGACCCGTCGCCAGCACCGTCAACGGGGTGGCCAGAACCCCGCTCGGGTCGCTGCGAGCGACTCCGACACGGACCGAACCCACGTCCACCGCGAGCCGCACCCCCTGCCTAAACGGACGCTGCCTGAACGGAAGCTGGCTCACCGGGACGGCCCCGGGCCAGGCCCAGGCTGGACGCGACCCGGAACCGAAGACCCCGGAAGGTCGCAGGAGCATGCCAATACGTTACCTACCGGACTCGACTCTGTCCCGTGATGTCTCGCAAAGCCTCACGAACGGCATCAAATGCCTCATCTACTACGCCGGGATGGACCCTTTCACTGTTCGAGAGGGGGGCGCCGCCGCCCTGGGCCACGTCCGGCTTCCCGCCGCCGTTGCCGCCGAGAGCCCGCGCCGCCACCCCGACCAGGGACCCGGCCGACAGGCCGAAACCGCGGCCCGCCTCGTTGACCGCGATGACCACGACCGGCTTGTCCGCGGGCACGCCGATGACCACCACCGCCGCGGGCCGCCCGTGCGGCACCCGGCCGCGCACGTCGAGCGCGAGCCTGCGGATGTCATCGGGGTCGGTCCCGTCCGGCACCCGGTGCGCGACCAGGGCCATCCCGCTGATGTCCTCCGCGTCGGCCGCGATCTGGCCGGCCGACTCGAGCAGCCGGGCCGCCCGCAGCCGCTGCAGTTCGCGCTCGGCCTCCCTGAGCCGCGACACCACGCCCGAGATCCGTTCGGGCAGCTGCTCGCGCGGCGCCTTGAGCTGCTCGCTGAGCTGACTGACCAGCACGCTCTCCCGGGCCAGGAAGCGGAACGCGTCGATGCCCACCAGCGCCTCGATCCGGCGCACGCCCGAGCCGATGGACGACTCGCCGAGCACCTTGATCAGGCCGAGCTGGCCGGACCTGGCCACGTGCGTGCCGCCGCACAGCTCACGGGAGTACTCGCCGACCTCGACCACCCGGACCTGGTCGCCGTACTTCTCCCCGAACAGCGCCAGCGCGCCCATCTCGCGCGCCTCCTGCTGGGAGGTGTAGAACGCGCGCACGTCCAGGTCGTTGACCAGGACCTCGTTGACCTCGTCCTCGGTGTCCCGCAGCACCGACAGCGGCACCGCGCCCTGGGCGGTGAAGTCGAACCTGAGCCGGCCCGGCGCGTTCTCCGAGCCCGCCTGCGCCGCCGACTCCCCCAGCGCGCCGCGCAGCGCGCGGTGCACCAGGTGGGTCGCGGTGTGCGACCGGGACAGCGCGCGGCGGCGCTCGACGTCGATCTCCGCGAACGCCGGCATACTGACCATGACCTCGCCGGAGGTGACCTTGCCGCGGTGCACGATGAGCCCCGGCAGCGGGGTCTGCACGTCGGAGACCGCGATCTCGCCGCCGTCCACGGTGATGGTGCCCGCGTCGGCGAGCTGGCCGCCGCCCTCGGCGTAGAACGGGGTGCGGTCGAGGACCACGTCCACCTCGGTGCCCGCGCCCGCCACCGGCACCGGCGCGCCGCTGACCAGCAGGCCGAGAATGGTCGCCTCGCCGGAGATCTGGTCGTAGCCGGTGAAGGTCACCGCGCCGGACCGCTCGAGCATCTCGGCGAACGCGGAGATGTCGGCGTTGCCGGTCTTCTTCTCGGCCGCGTCCCGCTTGGCGCGTTCCCGCTGTTCGCCCATGAGCCGGCGGAAACCCTCCTCGTCGACGGTCAGGCCCTGCTCGGCCGCCATCTCCAGGGTCAGGTCGATCGGGAAGCCGTAGGTGTCGTGCAGCTGGAAGGCCTGCTGGCCGGACAGCGTGGTCGAGTTCTTGCGCCGGTTCTCCTCCACCGAGGCGTCGAAGATCGCGGTGCCGGTGCGCAGCGTGCTGGCGAACGCCGCCTCCTCCGCGTCGATGACCGTGCGGATGTTGGCCGCGTCACGGCGCAGCTCCGGGTACAGCCCGGCCATCGCCTCGATCGCGACCGAGGTGAGCTCGGGCATGAAGCGCTCGCCGCCGGACGCCTGCGCACCTCCGCCGCCGCGCTGGCTGCCGGACAGCAGGCGCAGGTTCCTGATGCTGCGGCGCAGGATCCGCCGCAGTACGTAACCGCGGCCCTCGTTGCCCGGCAGCACGCCGTCCTCGATCAGCATGACCGCGCTGCGCACGTGGTCGGCGATGACCCGCAGGGCCACGTCGTTCGCGGCGTTCCGGCCGTAGTTCTGCTCGGTGAGCTCGGCGGCCCGGTCGAGGATCTTCCAGGTGGTGTCGATCTCGTACAGGTTGTCGACGCCCTGCAGGATGGATGCCATCCGCTCCAGCCCCATGCCGGTGTCGACGTTCCTCGACGGCAGCAGTCCCTCGATGTCGAAGTCGTCCTTGGCCCGGACCTTACTGAGCTGGTCCTGCATGAAGACCAGGTTCCAGACCTCGAGGAAACGGTCCTCGTCCGCCGCCGGGCCGCCGTCGCGACCGTATTCGGGGCCGCGGTCGTAGTAGATCTCCGAGCACGGGCCGCCGGGACCCGGCACGCCCATGTGCCAGTAGTTGTCGGACAGGCCGCGGGCCTGGATCCGGCTCTCCGGCAGGCCGATCTCGTTCCGCCAGATGCCGAACGCCTCGTCGTCACCGTTCAGGATGGTGGCCCACAGCTTGTCCTCGGGGAACCCGAACCCGCCGTCCGCCTCGGACTTGGTCAGGAGCTCCCAGGCGTACCTGATCGCGCCTTCCTTGAAGTAATCACCGAACGACCAGTTGCCCAGCATCTGGAAGAAGGTGGCGTGCCTGGTGGTCTTGCCCACCTCTTCGATGTCCAGCGTCCGAACGCACTTCTGCACGTCCGCCACCCGCCGGTACGGCGGCGTCCGCTGGCCGAGCAGGAACGGCTTGAACGGCTGCATGCCCGCGATGACGAACAGGACCGTGGGGTCGTCGGCAACCAAGGAGGCCGAGGGCACGATGGCGTGCCCCTGCTGCTCGAAGTACGCAAGGAAGCGGCGGGCGATCTCTGCCGACTCCATCAGTGGCCATCCTCGGGTTGTGCGTCGTGGTCAGTTGAGCGGTCTGTTGAGAGGGTAGAGCCTGCGGGCGCCGGATGCCGAGCCATATATAGCTCCATGCCCTCGCGGACGTCCCGGGTGAAGCGGTAGGTCTCCCTGGCCATGGCGACCGCCCCCCGGCGGGCGCGCCTGCTGGCCACCCGGGCCGGAGCGCCGGGGTCCGCGAGGTTGAGCGTGCCCCCGGGGGTAAGGCTGGCAGACAGGCGGCGGCCGGCCGCGGCGACACGCCGGTAGCCGTAGATGCCGGTCACCGCCCCGGCGGTGAGCCAGAAGCCCCTGCGGATCATCGCGGCGCCTCCCTCCGGGCCAGCTCGCCGCGTTCCATCACGCGGCCGGGCAGCGTGCGCCGGGGGCGGCGCAGGTTCACGGCGTGGCGCAGCCCGTAGGCGAGCGCGCCCACCCGGCCGACCGGGCCGCCCGCGATCGCGCGGCCGAACCCGGCCAGCGCCGTGACCTGGCCGGCGAGTTCGCTCATCCCGGCGCCGAGCTCGTCCATGCTGTCCGTGACGGATTCGGCCTGGTCGAGCTGGCGCCCGGCCCGGTTCACGGCGGCCTGCGCTCCGTCCACCGCCGCCTGCGCGCGAGTGAGGAGCACGTCGCCTCGCTCGCGCACGTCAGCGACCAGCTTGCTGCTCTCGGACAGCAGCCGTCCCAGCCGGAACAGCACGAACACGCCGACGCAGACCAGCAGGGCCCAGAACACCGCGGCGATCAGCGCGGCGAGCTCTGCCGCGTTCATGACAGGGCCGCATTCATGCTTGGTCCGTCCGTGTCATGCCTGCTCCTCCTGGGTCTTATCGAGGATGGCCCGGATGCGTTCGGCGCGTTCGGCGACGCGAGCCTCCAGGCCATGGCGCGACGGCTCGTAATACCTGCGGTCCGCCACGGAGTCGGGTGCGTAACGCTGCGGGACGATGCCGTCGTCGAAGTCGTGCGGGTACAGGTAGCCATCGCCGTGGCCGACCTTGCCCGCCCCAGGATAGTGCGCGTCGCGCAGGTGCGCTGGCACTGCGCCCACCAGCCCGGCACGGACGTCCGCGTCGGCGGCCCCGATGGCCTTGATCACCGCGTTGGACTTGGGTGCCAGCGAGATATGGATGACCGCCTGGGCGAGGTTGATCCGCGCCTCGGGGAGCCCGACGAACTCGACCGCCTGGGCCGCGGCCACGGCGGCCTGCAGCGCGGTCGGATCGGCCATCCCGACGTCCTCGCTGGCGTGCACGATGAGCCGCCTGGCGATGAACCGCGGGTCCTCCCCCGCCGCGATCATCCGGGCCAGGTAGTGCAGCGCCGCGTCCACGTCGCTGCCCCGCATGGACTTGATGAACGCGCTGATCACGTCGTAGTGCTGGTCGCCGTCGCGGTCGTAGCGGACCGCGGCCCGGTCCACCGCGCGCTCCAGCGCCTGAACATCGATGCGGCCGCCCGCGGGCAGGCCGAGCGCGGCGGCCTCCAGGTAGGTGAGGGTGCGCCGGGCGTCGCCGCCCGCCAGCCGGACCAGATGATCGGCGGCCTCGTCGTCGAGCGTGACCGCGCCGCCGAGCCCGCGCGGGTCGGCCAGCGCGCGGCTGATGACCTCCCGTACGTCGTCGTCGGACAGCGGCTGCAGGGTGAGCAGCAGCGATCTTGACAGCAGCGGGGACACCACGGAGAAGAACGGGTTCTCGGTGGTCGCGCCGATGAACGATACCCAGCGGTTCTCCACCGCGGGCAGCAGCGCGTCCTGCTGGGTCTTGGAGAACCGGTGCACCTCGTCGATGAACAGCACGGTCTGCGCGCCGTTCATGCCCAGCGTGCGGCGGGCGGCGTCGACCGCGGCGCGCACGTCCTTGACGCCGGCGCTGACCGCGGAAAGCTCCACGAAGCGGCGCTTGGTCACCTGGCTGACAACGTAGGCGAGCGTGGTCTTGCCGGTGCCCGGCGGCCCCCAGAGCAGCAGCGACATCGGCGCGTCGTTGTCGATCAGCTTGCGGAACGGCGCGCCGGCACTGGTCAGGTGCCGCTGGCCGATCACCTCGTCCAGGGTGCGCGGCCGCATCCGGACCGCGAGCGGCGCGGCGGCACTCGCGGCCGTTTCTTCCGCCTCGTCGAACAGGCTCTCGGACTGCCCGCCCGCCTCCCCATCCCTCCTCACTGCTCTGGCCATCCTTCGACCTTATCTCCGCCCGCGCAGCGCGCCGGATGCCTCGCTATATCACGGTAGAGACAGTCGAGATATCACGGTAGAGACAGTCGAGGCTGACTAATCCACAGGCGGACGCTCGCGCGCTCCGTTGTCCACAGGTTTCCGGCTCCGGTGCCAGTCCCGGGTACGGACGGCACGATGCGCTTATGTCAGCCGAACCGTCGCAGCACCGTGAATTGCTGGCGGCCCAGGGAAAAGCCGTTGCCCGTCGACAGAGCTCTGCGACACGCATCGATCCGGAGACGATGCGCAACTGGGTGCGAAGCGGCCGCTGGCAGCGGCTTCAGCGCGGTGTCTACGCCACCTTCTCCGGCGAGCCCACCCGGGATACGGTGCTCTGGGGCGCCTTGCTCCGCGCCGGGCCGGGTGCAGTCCTCAGCCACCAGACGGCAGCCGAGCGGCACGGCCTGATCGACGAGCCAAGCGCCCTCCTCACGATCACGGTTCCGGTGTCCCGACACCCCGCGCAGGCGAAGATCCAGGGCATTGTCATTCACCGGTCAGATGCGATCCTGCGGACCAGGCATCCGACGATGCTCCCGCCCTGCACCCGCGTCGAGGACACGGTGCTTGATCTCATCCAGGCCGCGGCCAGCTTCGACGACGCGTACGCGTGGATCTGCCGGGCCATCGGCCGGAGGCGTACCACCGCGGACCGGCTACGTCGCGCCATGGACGCCCGCAAGAAAATGCGCTGGCGCAGTGAGATCGCGGCGGCGCTCGGCAGCGCCGATGAGGGGATCTTGTCCGTGCTGGAGTACCGCTACGTCCGCCGCGTCGAACGACCGCACGGTCTGCCTGCCGCGCGGCGACAAGCGAGGATCAGGCAGCGCACTGGTAACAGGTACCTCGACAATCTCTACGAGGAGTACCGGCTGTGCGTAGAACTCGACGGGGCCGCGGCACATCCGGCCGACGAGCAGTGGCGCGATAAGCGACGCGACACGGCCAACGCAGTCCTGGGCCTCCTTACGCTCAGGTTCGGAATTCTCGATCTGGGCGATCGCCGTTGCCAGACCGCGGACGCCGTCGCTACGGTGCTGCGCTCGCGCGGCTGGCCGGGCACTCCGCACCGCTGCTCTCGCCCCAAATGCGCGGTCACACCATGATCGTGGCCAGTTTGCGGCAAATAGCGCCCAAAACTGGCCACGATCATGAACTGGACCCTTGGGACGAGCCCGGAGGTGGGGCTTATGTGGTGGGAGGAACCGGTGGGGTGGGGGCGGTGTGTGGG
>WNGP01002294.1_pt1 | contig 21732 bp, 19 predicted proteins | sample 5407671 | NCBI WGS metagenome assembly WNGP01 (sample SAMN13153381, study PRJNA577476) | soil metagenome | isolation source: 40 cm soil or saprolite under Garry oak tree replicate 2 | place: USA:California | collected 2016-06-15
ACTTGTAGCCCCGGGTGTAGTCGAACTTCTCCACGCCGCGGATCAGGCCCAGGTTGCCCTCCTGGATCAGGTCCAGGAACAGCATGCCCCGGCCGGCATACCGCCGGGCCAGCGAGACGACCAGGCGCAAGTTGGCCTCGAGCAGGTGGTCCTTGGCCCTCCTGCCGTCCTCGGCGACCTCCTCAAGGTCGGTGCTCTGGCCGGCCCGCAGCACCCCGCTGCCTTCGGCGAGCTTGTCCTCGGCGAACAGCCCGGCCTCGATCCGCTTGGCCAGCTCGACCTCCTGCCCGGCGTTGAGCAGCGGCACCTTGCCGATCTGTCCCAGGTAGTCCTTGACCGGGTCGGCCGTAGCGCCGGCCGCTGCCGCCTGGGCGGCGGGAAGGTCCTCGTCGTCATCGCCGGAAACCAGCGGCTCGTCCTGGCTCTCCTCGCCCGCTGCCTGCGGCGGGCGGCCGGCCGCAGCCGTGACGTCGCCCTTCCCGGCGCCTGGCTCCTGCTCACCGGGCGCCTCCTGCGGAGCGCGGGGCTCATCGCGGGCAGCGCCGGAGCGCGTCATTTCGATCCGACCGGCAGGCAGCGGCCCGCCGATCTCAGCGGCGTTGTCCCCGCCGGGATCTGCCGGGTCAGTCAAGCCCATGGCAGCGCCGATCCCGCCACCGGCGGCCACAGCGAGCTGCGGCTTACCGGCCAGCCCCGCAGCAGCCGCACCTGCGACCTCGGGGGAGCGACCAGGTAGTTGCCGGGAACACGCCGCGCGCGCACGCCTGGCGGATGCCGTCCGGGAGCCTGCCGCGCCTGCCACCGCGATCACCCCTCCATCGCCGGGCCGCAGCGCGCCGTGCCGGGCTCGGCGCGCTGGCCGGCCGGGCTGGCTCGCGACACGTGATGCCACCGCATTTGTCGCTGTACCTCCATCTCACCCAGGCGGAGGCGGCCGTCGATGCCAAGGCCGATGCAGCATCCACGCCAGGCTCCACGTGGGACCGCGTGCAACGTCGCTTGCGGCGCTCTGCTACCCCTTAGCACGAGCCGTAAACATGTACCTGTGACTGTCGGGGCAGAGGTGCATCTGCTACCTGGCCAGGAAGCTGCCGAGCGCGGCCGGGGCATGGGCCGGGTAACGCTGTGGCGCGGGACGTGCAGCCCGGACATGAAAGCTGAAGGCGATACCGGGCACCCCAGGCCCGGGCAGATAATGGAACGACGCATCACCGGGGTAGTGGGCGGGAGACCGGCCATGGACAAGGCACTGACCATCCGGGTCCGCCGCGGACCGGGGCACACGATCCTCACCGCCGCCGGGGAAATCGACATCGCCACCGTAGCCCGGTTCCGCGCCCGGCTGTTCGCGCTGGCCGGTGAAGGCCGCCCGGTGATCGCCGACCTGGACCAGGTCAGTTTCATCGACGCCAGCGGGCTCGGGGCGCTGGTCGGCGCGGCCCGCCGCGCCGCCGCGCACGGCACCAGCCTGCACGTGGTCTGCGCCAGGGCCCAGACCCGGCAGCTTTTCCACCTGACCGGCCTGGACCGGCAGCTACACCTGGCCCGCACCCTCACCGAAGCGCTGCAGGCCCTGACAGCCCCCGGCACGCCCACCTGCGAGCTACCGCAGCCCGCCCCAGCCTCGGGAACCCCGGGCTGACCCGCTCTGTAGTTCCCCCGGGGCCCGAAGGGCCGCCGGGCGGTCGCCCGTCCTTGCCGGGCCGGCGCCGGACGAGGAGACTTTCTGGCGTGGCGCGTGGATGGTGCAGGTTGTCCGCGCCGATGCGTGTGGCGTGGCCGGCGGTGCTCGCCGTCATCGTCGTGCTCGGTGCCGCCTGCGGCGTGGGCACAAAGGCCCAGCCGGGGACTCGGTCTGCGGGAGGTGCGGCGCAACTGCGGATCGTGGCGACGACCGTGCTGTCGGCCCGGATGCGAGACCTTACCGTCGCCTCGCCCGCACTCGGCGAGACGGTGAAGGTCCGGCTGCTGCTTCCGGTGCACTACTGGTCGCGGCCCGGGGGCCGCTGGCCGGTTCTGTACCTGCTGCATGGCTGTTGTGACACCTATCAGAGCTGGACTCGGTCGACCGACGTCGAGGCGCTGACCGCGCACAGCGATGTGCTGGTGGTGATGCCCGATGGCGGAAGAGCGGGTTTCTACTCCGACTGGCTGACCGGACCGCGCTGGGAAACGTTCCACCTGGCCGAACTGCGGCGGATCCTCAAGCGGGACTACCGGGCGAGCCCGGTCATGGCGGTCGCCGGCGCGTCGATGGGCGGCCTGGGCGCCTTGGCTTACGCGGCCCGCCACCCCGGCCTGTTCCGCGCCGCCGCGTCCTTCAGCGGGATCGTCGACACGCGCCTGACCCCGCAGGAGTCGATGCGGTACGTGGACCTGGTCCGCTCCCAGGGTGAGGACCCCAGTCACCTGTGGGGCGACCCGCGCGGCGATTCTGCCGTGTGGGCCGCGCACAACCCGTATGACCTGGCGCCCGGACTGCGCGGCACGCAGCTGTTCGTGGCGGCCGGCAACGGGCAGCCCGGACCGCTAGATCCCGCCGGCACGGCGGCCAGCACGATCGAATCGTCGCTCGCCGCGGAAAACGCGGCTCTTGCCCAGCGATTGCGCGCGCTGAAGATCCCGGCTCAGTTCGACTTCTACGGCCCGGGCACGCACGACTGGCCGTACTGGCAACGGGATCTGCACCACGCCTGGCCGCTGCTCCAGCACGCACTCGGCGCGGGCTGAGCAGGCCCAGCGGTGATCCTGGGCTCCGCCGCCCAGCCGTGTGCCGTGCCAAAATCCTGCGCGAGGGTCTGACCTGCTACTTGGCGCTCGGCGCTCGTGCTCATCCATCTTGTCTACCTGTTCATGGTCAGGGTGTCCGGCTGGCTGGCGCTGCTGGGCGAGCGGTGACGCCGCCAAGGACGCGGAGATCTTGGTCCTTCGGCACGAGGTCACGGTGCTGCGGCGCCAGGTCGCGTGCCCGAGGCCGGACTGCGCTGACCGTGCCGGGCGGATGCGCCGTCCGGCACGCGGGGCCAGTTGCCGGGCAGCATGGCCTACATCTCGCGGTTCTCCTCACTGAGAGTAATATGGCGAATACGCTTTTGGTGCTGTCTGCGCGGCTGCAGAGCACCGGCCCGCACGGTGTGCCGTGCCAGAACTTGCGCAATCGCTCTGAGCTGGTGTTTTCTGTGCCCGTTAGGCTGCCCTTCGGTACTCGCTGATCAGGCCCTGGACGATGTGTCTGCGCTTGATCCGAGCGGTCACATCGACCGCGTCGCCGGGCTCGTGCAGCGGAGGTCGTTGTTCCCGCGACTGGTGCGGCGGATGCTCGTTATACTGCCGCGCGTACTCGGTCAAAGTCCGCTGGAGATGCTGTTCGCCGTAGATCAGGAGGTGGTCAAGGCACTCACGCCGTAGTGTTCCCACATACCGCTCCGCAAAGGAGTTCGCCAGGGGTGACCGGGCCGGCGTTTTGGTGATCCGCGTGCCGTTGCCGACGAGCACCTGGTCGAACGCCGCGGTGAACTTGCTGTCGCGGTCGCGGATCAAGAACCTGAACCGGGCGGCGCGTTCGCCGAGGTCCATGAGCAGGTTACGGGCCTGCTGAGCGGTCCATGCCCCGGTGGGGTGGGCGGTGACGCCCAGGATATGCACTCGGCGAGTCTGGATCTCCATGGCGAAGAAGACGTACAGGCGCCTGAGGAACACGGTGTCAACGTGCAGGAAGTCGCACGCCAGGATCCCGGATGCCTGGGAGGCCAGGAACTGCCGCCAGGTCGGTGACGCCCGCCAGGGTGCGGGCGTGAGCCCGGCGGCGGCCAGGATCCGCCGGATCGTGCCCGCGCCGATGCGGTGCCCGAGCCCGAGGAGCTCACCCTGGATGCGCCGGTGTCCCCAGCGCGGGAAATGTTGAGCTCAACATTTCCCCGGTTATGTGGAGCTGGGGATTATGTGAACGCGCCCGATGGCCCTGCTTGTCATGGTGTCTGTGAGTTGAGGGTGAGCGGGGGTCAGCAGGATCGCGGACTGCGCCGAGCTCAACATAACTTTCGGTGGTTCAGAGGTCTTCGAGCCAGCGGCGCGTCGCCGGCATCGTCGCGAAGGCGACCACGGCGACGACTGCCGCGAGCACTGCGGCCGCGGTGAGTCCGCGACCGAAGGCGTCGGTGGCGGCGGCCGCGCTCGTGAGGCTGCCTGCGGTCGCGGCCACGGCGGACACCACGGCGACACCGAGGGCGGCGCCGACCTCGTGTCCAGTCATGAGGAAACCCGACGCCATGCCGGCGTGCTGCGCCGGGATGCCGGTCATCGCCGTGACAGAGACGGACACGAACACCAGCCCGACGCCGAACCCGAGAACCAGCAGGCCGGGCAGCAGGTCGGTGATGTAATGCCCGCCGGCCGGCGCCCGGGACAACAGCAGTGCCCCGATGACGGACAGGCCGAGACCGGCGACGGCGATGGCGCGGGCCGATGCCCTCGTTGTCAGGTGACTCGCGGCGTGCGCGGCCGCCGTCATGGCCAGTGCCAGGGGCAGAAACGAGAGACCGGTCTCAAGGGCGGAGTAGCCGAGCACGGTCTGGACGAAGATCGAGGTGAGGAAGATGACGCCGACGAGGATGCCGGTCGTGCCGAGCATGACGCTGGTGCCTGACACGAGCGTCTTCACCTTCCAGGTGCGCGGAGGCACCAGCGGTGAGCGGACGCGTCGCTCGATGATGACGAACGCGGTCAGCATCGCGGCGGCCGCGGCGAGGAGCAGCAGGGTGCGGCCGGAGGTCCAGCCGTGCTCGCTCGCTCCCTGGATGCCGAGCAGCAGTGTTCCCAGACCGGCAATGACGGTGACGCCGCCGGGAAGGTCGAGCCGGCTCAGGCCCGCGTGCTCGGCCTGGTCCCTGGGCAGCAGGACGAGCGAGGCGGCGAAGGCGGCCACGCCGACGGGCACGTTGACCCAGAAAACCGTCTGCCAACCCGCCCAGGTCGTCAGGGCGCCGCCGAACAACACGCCCGCGGCGACGCCCATGCTGCCGACCGCTCCCCACAGGGCGAGGCCCTTCGCGCGCTGTCGTCCCGTGTAGGTGGTCATGATGAGCGAGAGCGCGGCTGGAGTCATGACGGCGGCGCTGAGTCCCTGGGTGGCGCGAGCGGCGATGAGGACGCCGGCACTGCCGGCGAAGCCGCAACCGCTCGCCGGCCGCGGCGAACGCGCTCTGCTCGCCCTGCTCGCGCTGTCCCCCGGCAAGGCCGTAGCGATCACGACGCTCATCGACGCACTCTGGAATCCCGGTGACCTCCCGCACGACCCAGCCAACGCACTGCAGTTGCGGGTGTCGAAGCTGCGCCGGGCGCTCAGCGGCCTGGGGCGCATCTGAGCTGGTGCACCGCGACGGAGCCGGCTACCGGCTCGGCGCCGACCCGGGCGATGTGGACGCATACCGGTTCGCCGGCCTGATCCAGAGCGCCCGTGGCTGTGGTGACGCAGAGCACGCGGTCGCCGCCTACGACCAAGCGCTGGCCCTGTGGCGCGCGGAGCCTCTGGCGGACTTCGCTGGTGAGGCCTGGACGATAGTCGAGGCGGCCCGGCTGACCGAGTTGCGCCTGGCCGCCGTCGGTGAGCGCGCCGAGCGGATGCTCACTCTGGGCCGGTACGAGCAAGTCGCCGCGGACCTGCAGCCCATCGTGGCAGAGGCACCCCGCCCGGGAGCGGCTCGTGGGTCAATTGATGACCGCCCTGTTCAACGCCGGGCGGCAAGCCGAAGCGCTCAAGGTGTTCACCCGGACCCGGCGAGTCCTGGCCGACGAGCTCGGCATCGACCCGTCGCGGGACCTGCGCGCCGTCATGGAGCAGATCCTCCGGCAGGACCCGGCCATCACCCGAGCAGATCCTCCGGCAGGACCCGGCCATCACCCTAGCCCCGGCCGCGCCGCCGGGAATCCCGCGGCAACGGACCGGCGCGCACCAGCACCTGCGCCAGCGGGGTAACTTGCCGCTGCGGTCCACCTCGTTCGTCGGGCGCGCCGCCGAAGTCCGGCGTGAGTTCCGTGCTCCGGTAGACCGTGGTCCGGAACGAGAGCGTGGCGGTGTTCGGGTACACATCGGTGGCCGATGATGTCGTGGAACCGAGGTGGCTCCAGGTGCCGAAATGGGACGGTGCGACGGCCAGTGACCAGCGTTCGGCCGCGCAGAACGGGCAGGATTCCTCGCTGACGAAGACGATGGCTGGCTTACCGCCGATGGTCAGCGGCGGACCGGACGCCTTGACCGTCTGCAGCGGGGTGATCGCCTGGCCAGGGCCCGCTCTGGTGAGTACGGCGGCCGGAACGGTTGTGACCTGCCGGACGACGACGGAGGACGCCTGCGATTCGCTGGCGACTGCACGGGCAGGGGTAGAGGTGAGCTTGACCGTGACCAGTGCCACCACGACGGCCAGCACCGCGGTGACCGCCGCGATCGCCGTCAGGAGCCGCCGACGGGCTTCGGCGCGCTTGCGGGCGGCCCGTTCGGCTGCGATCCGCTCGCGGGCGCGCAGCTTGGCCCGAGGGCCTCGCTGCGGTCTGGCTGACGTGCCGCCCGCACGGTCGTGACGGGTGTTTGCCACCTGATCTTCCCCTCTTCCGGCTGCATGGCCGGGGCCCGCCGCGCTCCCGGCCCCGGCCCCGGCCTACTAACACGGATAGGACCCGCGAGATGTTCACGTCACTGCTGGCTGAGTGATCGGGACGTCAGTGATCTGGGCCGCGGCCAGGAACGCCGCGATCGCATCGGCGACGGTTTCTGCGGCTCGCCTGGGCAGGTGATGACCCGCGCCCTCGACGAGCTGCAGGCGGGCATCCGGCAGGGCGCACGCCAGCCGGCGGGCGGTGTCGAAGGGAACCACGGTGTCCTTGGGGTCGGCGAGCACGAGAACCGGCGCCCGGACCGACGCGATAGCCTGCTCCAGCTCGTCGAGCTCGCGCAGCAAGGCTCGCTGCTCGGTCAGGAAGGTGCGCCATAGCGGGCGGCGTCCGCGGCCCGCATGGCCCCAGACCTGCCAGTTGACATGCTCGTCCGGCTGCAGCGGTCGGCCCCGCCGCCGGGCGATCCGGGCCAGCCGGGCCCGCGCCATCCATGGCGTCAGCCGCCACGCCACCTGCGCGCACAGCGGGCCCGCGCCCGGTGCGGCGAGCAGCCTGTCCCAGCCGGTCACGCACCCCGGGCCGACGCTCGCGAGCAGGACTACCGCCTCCACCCGGCCGGGCGCCAGGCCTGCCGCCGACAGCGCTACCCCGCCGCCGTAGGAGTGCCCCACCAGCACCGCGCGCGTGATGCCGCGTGAGTCCAGGTCGTCCAGGACGGCGCGGGCGTTCGCGGCGAACCCGCCGGCCGGAAGCTGGCTGGAGCCGTATCCCGGCCGGTCAGCTGCGACGGCGTGGAACTGGACGGGCAGCCGTCCGGCGACCTGCTGCCAGTCGGTGGGCGAGCCGGGCTGCCCGTGCAGCAGCACCAGCTCGTGAGCGCCCAGCCCGGCTGGCCTGTCAGTGGCTGGCCTGTCAGCGGCGGTGGCGGTGCCCTGGTCCTGGGTCATGCGCTCAGGACCGCGCCCGGCGCGCGGACGCCGCAGCCAGAACACGACCAGCCATCCGGCCAGTGCGACCAGCCAGAAACTGGCGAGGCGGTAGAGCAGCACCGCAGCCAGGGCCTGGCTGGTACCCAGACCGGTAGCCACCAGGGCCAGGCTGAGCGCTCCCTCGGCGACCCCCAGCCCGCCGGGCGTGATGTTGAGGCTCTGCGCGGCGATGCCTGAGCCGTAGACCAGTAGAAGATCGTGCCAGGGGACGGTGGCGCCTGCGGCGCGGATGCTCACGGCGAGGACCGCCGCGTCGGCGAGCCAGTTGGCCAGGGCCAGGCCGGTCGCCGTCAGCCAGCCGGATGGGGGAAGCCGGAGTGAGCCCAGTCGCTGCGCCCAGGCCCCGATGGTCTGGCCGGGCTCGGCGGCAGGCCAGCGCAGCATCCGGGATCCTTGCCGGAGCATCCATCCCGCCGCCCGCTCGAGCGCGCCGCGCAGCCCCGGGCGGCGCACGGCCGCGACCGCCGCGACGAGGACGGCGACGGCGAGCACGCCAGCGGGAACGGTGACGGCTGTGACCAGGATGTTCCCCGACGCCAGCCCGCCGCCGACCACGATGAGGGCTGCCGCGGCCGAGGAGATCATCCCGCCGGCCAGCAGCGACCAGCCGGCCAGCGGGGCATCCGCGCCCTGCCGGGTGAAACGGCGGAAGGTGAAGGCCGTGGCCAGTGCGGGTCCGGCCAGCGGAACCGAGACCGATACCGCGTTGGCCGCATAGGCGGTGGCCAACATCGGCCGGATGCCCACGCTGGCGCCGCCCGCTGCGAGCAGCTTGCGCAGCATGATCGCGAGCGCGGCCATGGAGACGGATTCAAGCAGGAAGGCGGCCGCGATCCAGAGCCACTGCAGGTGGCCAAGCACCGTGAACGATGCGGCCACCGTGGTCCGTTCGGCCATCCCGGCGACCGTCAGCGCCGTCACCGCCGCCAGCGCGACACTGGCGGCCGCCGTGCGGGCCACGTGCTTGCTTCCCCGGCGTCTACGTGCCGGGTCAGTGCCGGTGCCGGGGAGGCACCGCGGTGCCCGCCGGAACCAGGTCCGGCGGGTGCCCGCTGCTGCGAGTCTGGTGATTGTCATGTCTGCCTGTCCGAGGCCTCTGTCCGTCCGGGCCTCGGCCGCTGGCACCGTCTGAGCGAACGGAGTCAGCCGACCGGGGCACCAGGCCGCTTCAGTAGCCGTAACCGTTGCCGGACGGAGCGGCCGGGGTCGTGCCCGCCGGGGTCGTACCCGCCGGGGTCATGCCCGCCGACGCCGAGGACCCGGCGAGCGACGTGAGGCCGGGGGTGGCCACGAAGAAGCCCTGCACTCCCTGGCCGGTCACCTGGCCGGCGTGATCGTCGACGAAGGTGTACAGCAGGTGACCGTTGTAGGCGACCTGGTCGCCGTGGGCGTCGCTGACCGCGGCGAGCTTGCCGGTCAGCCCGGTGGCGGCGGGTGACGCCGATGTCAGCGGCGGCCACAGCGCCGCCAGCCCGCCGGTGACCAGCGACTTCGCCGACGTGTCGTTCAGGTAGTAGTACAGCGGCAGGCCTTGGCTGTTGACCAGGATGGTCTCGGTCTTGCCCGCGACGCTCGCCTGCACGGTGCGCACGGTAGCCGCGGCATTCTGGCTGGCGGCGGGGCTGCTGCTGGCATGTGAGCTAGTCGCCGCGGCGGCGGTGATACCGCCGCCGATGGCGGCCGCTGCGGCCAGGCTGATGCTGGCGATGATTATTCTCGGGTGTCGCATGGTTAGCTCCTTGTGATATTGATGATGCTTCATCTACTAATACGGTTAGTAGATAAAGATGGTTCACTCGCCGCGCTCATGGCCGCCCAGGCGAGGGCCCGGACCTGGTCCCCGGTGACGGTTTCCTGCTCCAGCAGGGCGGCCGTGAGCTGGGCGAGGGCCTCCCGGTGGCTGGTGAGCAGGTCCCGCGCCCGGGTTTCCGCCTTGGTCAGCAAGGCGGCGACTTCCTGGTCGACCAGCCACTGGGTGTGCTCGGAGTAACCGCGTGAGCCGGCCAGCGCGGCATAGCCGGCGGGCGGGCCGCTGTAGCCGACCGGACCGATCGCCTCGCTCAGGCCGAACTCCCGGACCATCTGGGTAGCCAGGGCGGTCGCGGAGGCCAGGTCGTCGGCTGCGCCGGTGGATGCCTCACCGCAGATCAGGCGTTCGGCGGCCCGGCCGCCGAGGCGGACGGCAAGGGTGTCGGCCAGGTACCTTTCCCCGTACAGCCGCCGGTCGTCGGCGGGCAGCATCTCGGTCAGCCCGAGGGCCTGCCCGGCGCCCAGGACGGTGACCCGGCTGACCGGGTCGGCGTGCGGGGACAACGTGGCGACCAGGGCGTGGCCGGCCTCGTGGATGGCGACGGTGGCGAGTTCGCCGGGGGCCAGCGGGCTGCTGCGGCGGGTGCCGAGCAGCACGCGATCGCGGGCACCGTCGAAGTCGGCGGCGGTGAGGGTGATGCGGCCGCCCCGGACCGCGGTGACGGCGGCCTCGTTGATCAGGTTGGCCAGGTCCGCGCCGGAGAATCCGGGGGTGGCGGCGGCGACCTGGCCGAGGTCGGCGTCCGGGCCGAGGTTCTTGCCGCGGGCGTGGCAGGCCAGGATGGCGCTGCGTTCGGCCCGGTCGGGCAGCGGGACGATGACCTCGCGGTCGAACCGGCCGGGACGGCGCAGCGCGGGGTCCAGGGCGTCCGGCCGGTTGGTGGCGGCCAGCACCACGACCCCGGCGCACTGGTCGAACCCGTCCATCTCGGCGAGGAGTTGGTTGAGGGTCTGCTCCCGCTCGTCGCTGCCGACCATGCCGCCCTGATCGCGGCGGGCGCCGAGGGCATCGATCTCGTCTATGAACACGATGGCCGGCGCGCGGGTGCGGGCCTGCTCGAACAGGTCCCGGACCCGAGCCGCCCCGAGGCCGACGAACATCTCCACGAAACCCGAGCCCGATACCGACAGGAAGGGCACGTGGGCCTCGCCGGCGACCGCGCGGGCGAGCAGGGTCTTGCCGGTGCCGGGTGGCCCGGCCATCAGCACGCCGTGCGGGCCGCGCGCCCCGGCCTGGTGATAGCGGCCGGGGTCGCGCAGATAGTCGACGACCTCGCTGATCTCGGTCTTCACCGTGGTGTACCCGGCCACGTCGGTGAACCGGGTGGCCGGCCGTTCGGCGTCGATGACCCGCGCCTTGGCCTTGGCCAGGCCGCCCAGCCCGCCGAGGCCGCCGCTGGACGAGAGGGGGACCTTACGGATGCCGATATAGAGCAGTGCGCCGAACAGCAGCAGCGGCAGCAGCCCGATCAGCACCGACAGCAGCGAGGAGGGCGTGGCGGTGGTGGCGGTGACCTGGACGTGGTGGGCGGCCAGGTCACCGGCGAGGCCGTTGCCGCCGAGCGCGACCGGGATGGTGGTGGTGAACGGGTGCCCGCCGACCAGGCTGCCGGTGACCTGGCCGGCCGGGCTGATGGTCACCGCGCGGACCATCCCGGCGCCGACATCAGCCAGGAACCTGGTGTAGCTCAGCGCCGTGCCCGGGGCTGCGCCGCGCGGCAGGGCCAGCAGCGTCGCGAAGCCGGCGGCCATAGCAGCCGGGAACAGCCACCGCCGCCACTGGGCCGCGTTGGCGCGGCCGGGCGGGCCAGGTGAGGACATGCGCATCTTGGTGCTCCTTCCGTGGCCCGGCGGCATGCCGGGCGGATCTGGCGGGTCTAGCGGCGGGCCTGACCTCACCGTGGGCCGGCCGGCCAGGGCCTGATCATCCGGGCTGGCTGTACTGGGGCACGGGTCGCGCGGCGGGCCGGGGCTCCGCGGCCATGCTCACGGCGGGGACCCGGCCCAGCCAGGCGGCGAGCACCATGAGCAGGATGATCAGCGTCTCCACGCTGAGTGCGGCGATGCCCAGCGGGCAGCGCCAGTTGCCGACATCGCCGTGATCGCCCAGGAATCCTCCCGGCAGGGCGCGGGTCAGTACGTATCCGCCCATAGCCATCACGGCCACGGCGCCGGCCGCCGCCCAGACCAGCCAGTGCGACCGGGCGATGAGCGCCACGGCGACGCCGAGCGACGCGACGATGATCCCGAAGTACCCGATGCCGACCAGTGGGATCGGGCCCAGCGTGGCCGGCAGGTCGACCACGTGGATCACCGCCAGTGCGATCAGCGCCAGGGCGCCCATCGCGCGGGCGATCACGTCCGCGCCCTGTGCCGGCTGCGATTGGCTAAGACGAGCAAACATTGATGTCCTCCTGTAGTCACGACCGTCCCGGTGGGCCTGGTGCCGGCACTGGGCGGCTTAGTTGCGCATTCAACTACTAACACGCATAGGAGAACTGGTGGGTTCAGCAGAAGGGCGCAGGAGGGGTGCGACGTGTATCACACTGCCCCGAGGAGCCGGTCCGGCGATCAGCAGGCGCGCTCATATGTCCGGTTGGAGGGACAATGAGCACGTCATCACGATGCGGCGGTCAAGACCGGGGATCCACTGGCGGGTTATCCACCGCGAGTCGATGACCCAGCTGCAGGCGATAAGGAGTTGCTGCGGTCCGCCCGGCCGCAGGTCATCAAGGCACGGATCGAACCGGCAGGCCAGTTCGTGCTCCGTGTCCTTGACCTGCAGGTGGCCGACGGCCCGCCATCCGGCCGGAACCCAGGCCAGCAGCTCGGACCGGAAGCTGACCTCCGGGAAGGCCCCGGCGTCCAAGAAGCCGGGCCCGGCCAGCAGCCGGTCAAGCAGGGGTGACCCGGTGCTGATGGCGCTCGTCCTGGCGGCCAGCCGCGCGGTGGAATCCTCGATGGGCTCGGTAATAACCACCCGGCCGGTCAGGGGCAGATGCCCGCGCACGGACCGGCCGGCCGCTCGGGCGGCAAACGTCGCATGCGATCGTGCCGGGGCGACCTGCCAGTTGCCGGCGGCCAGCCGCGGCAATCCTGCTGGTAGGAACTGATAGCCGGGCGTTGTCGCAGTCACTTGGGGATCTCCTTCATTCGCCAGGTCAGCTAGCCGCGGGCCCGCAGGCCCAGGTGTCCCGCCCGCGTGACAGCCCTCGCAGAGAGCCGATCTTTCTACTAATACAGATAGTAGATTTTTAATTCATCCGAACGGGGTGGCCTCATGCCCGGGCCAGCCGCCGCGCCCCGGCTGGCGGAGAGCTCGGCCGGTGCGGTGACCCGCGGCGGTGAGGGTTGGGGCAGTCATGCCGCAGCCGCCTGGCGGCGTGCCAGCCACGCCGCCTCGGCCTCTCCCATCGGGGTGGAGGCGGGGCCGTGGACGAAAGGCCAGATTTCCTCGGAGATGGCGCGCCAGTCGGCGGTGGCGGACAGCTCGCCGAGCACCGCGAACAGGCCGAGGTTGATGCGCTGGAGGATCACGTATGGCCGCGGGACGCTGATGTAGTCGGCGACCGGGCTGCGCAGGTCGAAGAAGCGGCGCACGACCGAGGATGCGTAGTCGCTGGTGATGGTCAGCGGTCCTGGTTCGCGGATCGTGTCGTAGAAGACAGCCAGGTGCTCGACGATCGCCTGGGTACTGAGCGGCGCGCCTGGGCGCAGGAATCCGGCGTTCTCCAGGCTGCGGCGGAATGCCTCGGGGTCGTGCTCGACGCATATGGTGCGGGCCATCCGCATGAGCGGCTGCAGTTCGGCGGGGGTGAAGTGCCTGACGAGCCCGAAGTCGAGGAAGGTGACCCGGCCGCCGCGGTGGAACAGGTAGTTGCCCGGGTGCGGGTCGCCGTTGAAGGCGCGCACTTCGTACAGGCTGCGGAAGACGAAGCGGTAGATGGTCTCCGCGGCCAGGTCGCGTTCGTGCTGGGGCCAGGCGGCAAGTTCGGCGAAGCGGACTCCGCCGGATAGCTCGCTGGTCACCAGCCTGCGGGTGGACAGCTCGCCGACGATCCCAGGGATGTAAATGGTGGGATGGCCGTCGTAGTAGGCGGCCATCAGGCGCTGGCTGGCGGCCTCGCGGCGGTAGTCGAGTTCCTCTCCGACCCGGTCCCGCAGCTCGTTCAGCAGCGCGTCGACATCCTGGGCCGGCGCGGCGATGCGCAGCAACCGGCGCAGCAACGCGACGTTGCGTAGGTCGGCGGCGATGGTCTCGGCGATGCCCGGGTACTGGACCTTGACGGCGACCGCGCGGCCGTCGAGAGTGACCGCGCGGTGCACCTGCCCGATCGAGGCGGCGGCTATGGGGTGCGGATCCCAGCGGGCGAACGCCCGTTCCGGCGGCGCGCCGAGTTCTTCCTCCACCACCGCCGCGGCCAGCTGCGGGCTCATCGGCGGGACGCTGTCCTGGAGGCGGGCCAGGGTACGGCGGACCGCGGGAGACAGGCCGTCGTCGACGTAGCTGGCCATCTGGCCGATCTTCATCATGACGCCCTTCATCGCTCCCAGGGTGTCGGCGACGTCTTCGGCGGTCTGCAGGGCCAGGTCCTCTCGCAGCAGCTGACGCTGCTCGCCCGCGGCCGCGAACAGCCGCGGCGCGCTGGCCGCGTAGCGAGCTCCGCCGCGCGCGGCCAGCCGGAGCGCCGCCCGCGCGCGATCAAGGCGCAGCCGTCCGGGCCGACGGCGCGGCAGGACCAGGGTCGCGGCACCCGCCGCCATCGCGGCGAGGAGTCTGATGAGCCTCATGCGGGCCGGGCCGTCCGCATCCGCAAGGTGATCCGCTGCCGCGTCTCGAGCGCGCCGGGCTGACCGAGGAACATGGCGTCAAGGACGCCGAGCGACTGCCGGATTTCGGTCCGGCGGCCGGGCGTCAGGGGCGGTGGCGCGCCGCAGCCGTACATCTGCCGGGCCCAACGCGGGAGCACGGCAATGGCGGCGTCGCGGACGTCCTGCCAGATCTCCGCGGTGTCCTCGTCCAGGCCCGGTGGATCGAGCAGGTAGGCCATCGATTCGGCGGCCGCTGGCGTGCAGCGCAGGATCGGCCGGACCGACGCGATGTACAGGTCAAGCTCGGGCACGCTGGAAGGCACCAGGTGACGAGGCATACCGGTGAGCTCGGCGGCGGTCACCATCTCCGCGACGTAGCGATTGCTATCCGCGGCGGAAAGCGGCGTCCCGACCAGGCTTCCGGCGGCCAGGACGGAGTCGACCAGCGCCCCGTGCACCCACAGCAGAAGAGCGGGATCGCCCGCCGCATACGGACGGCCGGTAACCGCGTCGGTGCCGCGGACGTGATCGTGAATGCGCCGCACCCGGGCCGCTGCTTGCATGGCCGCGGTCCGGTCGCCGAAGGTGACCGTAGCGAGGTACGCCATGGTGGCTGCGAGCCTGCCGACAGGATCTCTGCGCCAGCCACTGTGCTGATCGACACCGGCCATCGCCAGCGGGTGCAGCGCCTGAATCAGCAGGGACCGCAGGCCCGCCACCGGCGAGGCTAGGTCAGCGCTCATCCGCCAGGTGATGCTGGCGGGCCCGAAAAAGCCGTCGTCCCCGGCGCCTTCCGGCACACCCAAGGCATACGCAGCCGCCGAGCGCTCGATAAGGCCGGTCGCGGTCGCGTACAGATCCGCCGTGTCAGTCAAACTAACCAGCTCCTTATGAGTCGCAGGCGTCGCAGCGCCCGACTCGTCATCGTGGCCACCGTTTGGGCGAGCCCGGCCCAGGTTTGATTGGCTGCCCTGAGCCGACTCGTCTACTAACACGGATAGGAGATAGCGACTGTTCACGCCGGACGGCTGACGCCTAACCAGCGGACGGCGTCCCCCGCCGGCGCTCCGCCAGGATCGCCAGCCTTTGCAAGATGGCGGCCGGCGGCTCTCCCGTCGCCTCATGCAGCTCGCTCAGCAGCACCACGGAGATCACGTGCAGGCCGGCCATGAAGTCTCCCAGACCGTCCGCGTCGATCGGAGTGAGCTCGTCCGCGGCCCACGCTTCCAGCTCGGGTGAGTCCAGGCCGGCGGTGAGCAGCGCGATCGCCAGCTGCATGGCGGCGGCCAGGGTCTCGCCGGGCCCGGCCTGCGCCTGCGCAGTCTGGGCACCGACGGGCCCGCCCTGCGCTCGCGCAGTCTGGGCACCGACGGCGTCCGAGCCTGGCGCCTGCCGGACGTTCCCGTCGTCCCGGCGGCGGCGTGGCCGCCAGCGGAGGCGTCGGGCCGGGGCGTCCGTCGTGTGGTCCGCGCGCCCGGCGGGCGGCCTTGGCAGGCCATTCTGGCGATGAATCCTCATGCCTGCCAACACGGGGCCGGACCTGAGATTGTTCACGCCGGCGGTCGGCTCACGCTAGGCCGTAGGAAGCTTTCCCAGGGCGAGCGCGAGTACGGCTGGGGTCAGGGCCAGCAGCACCGGGGTCAGCGCGAGCGCCACGGCGGTGGCGCGGAGCAACTGCCGCCGTGCGCGCCCTAGTGGCTGGCTGGGTCCTAGGAGCCGGTGAATCCGCTGGACCGAGTCGGTGGCACCCGCGGCTAGGGTCGACGCGGGACTGGCGGATGTGGCGAGGACGACCAGGGCGGTGGCGAGCAGCCGAGGATCGCGGGCTCGGGCGGCCGCATCGTCGGCGTGCAGTTCCACCAGCCGCGCCACCTGCTCTTCGGCGTCCCGCATCAGGGGCAAGAAGGGGAGCACCTCGCGGCCGATCCTCGCCATGGCCAGCAGCCGGTGATGACGGCCGGTCAGGTGAGCTCGCTCGTGCGCCAGGACCGCATCCAGCTGGCCGGGATCGAGCGCCTGCACCGCGCCGGTGGTCAGGATCACCGTGGGCTGCCGGCCGGCCACACAGTAGGCAGCCGGCTGTTCATGCTCCACCAGCACGGCCCCCAGCGCCGGCTCGGGCTTCCCGATCAGCCGCGCGGTCTGCGCATGGCGCAGCGCCTGCCGCCCGGCGGCACGGAAGTGGGTCATCGTGGTGAGCACGGTACGGGCTACAACAGCGCCCGCTAGGGTGAGGCCGAGGCCGGCGACCGTGGCCCCGCCCGGGGTGCCGTAGGTGGCGCGGAGCCGGAGCACGCAGGCTCCGATCAGGTGACTGAGCCCCCCACCGAGAGCGGTCGCATGAACGGCCAGCGTCAGGCCGGCCAGGCCGAGCGCGACGACGACCGACCATCCCGCGGCCAGGTAGGTGACGATGGCCAGCAGCGGCGCCCGGGCCGTCCACCTGGCCCGGCCGAGCATCGGAGACCCCAGGATGCCGAGACAGGCCGCGTAGGCTACCAGCACTGCGGCGACGGTCACCGGGACTCGCCGGCCTTGGGCTCGCCGAGTGCTTGTTCGAGCGCCTCGCGCAGCAGCGCCGCGTCGTGCGGGCTCATCTGGAGCGCGAAATGCGTGAGGGCCGTGCGCCGGTCCGGGCTGGTGGCTAGCGCGTCGTTCATCAGCGCCGCGGTGTAACTGGACCGGGATCCGGTGGGCTCGTAGCGCCAGGCCCGGCCGTCCCGCTCCCGCCGCAGCCATCCCTTGCGGTACAGGTTCTCCATGACCGTCATCACGGTGGTGTAAGCCAGCGCCCGGTCGTCATGCAGAGCGTCGACCATCTCGCGGACCAGCACCGGCCGACCCCACTCCCACAACCGATCCATGATCACGGCTTCCAGCTCACCGAAACGTCGCATCCTCACTCCCGAACATGGCTGTGCCAAACGGCGTGTCCGCCGTTATCTACTATCACGCATAGAACAACCCGGCGGTTCAGGGGCCGCCTCTTTTCCTTCCGGCCAGCCACCGCGAGGTGGCAGTCACCTCGACTTGGCCATCGGGCCGGCGACCTCGTCGACCAGAGCGGCTACCGGTGAACATAACACATTTACTATCCGTGTTAGTAGACATGGCTGCTATTACAGATGCTCCCCGAGACGGGCTGGGCGGCGACCCCGATGCCGTCATCAGCGAGCTGTACTCGCACTATGCCAAGGCCCTGCACGGTTACGTGGAGCAGTTCTGCCCGGACCGCTCAAGCGCAGATGACATCGTCCAGGAAACCTTCATCCGGGCATGGCGTCACCTGCCCCAGCTGAGTGCCGATGACCGACCGATCCGGCCATGGCTGTTCCGGGTCGCACGCAACTTGCTGATCGACGCGAACCGGGCCGCGCGGGCCCGGCCGATGACCGTGCAGGAGCAGTCGGCCGGCGAGGTCGGGACCGATTCTGGATTGGAGGAGATCCTGGACCGGCAGCTCGTTTCCGCCGCGCTCCAGCACCTGTCGCCCGCGCACCAGACCGTGCTCGTGGAGACCTTCTACCGGGGCGGGACCATGGCGACGGTCGCCCGTGAGCTCGGCATACCACACGGCACAGCCAGATCACGGCTGCACTACGCGCTCGATGCGTTGCGCAAGCAACTCGAAGAACACGACGCGATCGCGTGCTTATGAACAACCGCCTGCCCTGGGATATTACGGCCGCCGATGCCGATGGCACGAAGACAGCCGCTGATGCCGATGGCACGAAGACGGCCGCTGATGCCGATGGCACGAAGACAGTGCCTGCCACAGGGACCCAGATCGTTCGGCGCCTGATCGTGGTGATATTGCTCACCGCGGCCGCCCTGGACCTGACCCGGTGCGGTCTGGTCATGATGGCAGCCCGGCACCCGGCGCCGACCGCGGGACTGGTCGCCGCCGGGCTGGCCGCAGCCGCACTGACCGTCCGGACCGCGCGCGGATGCCAGGCCGGCCAGCGCTGGGCAGGCTGGGCCGCGTTGCTAATCGGCGCCGCGTCGGCCCCGCAAGCGGCCGCGTCCGGTTTCCGCGGCCCCTATACGATCCCCGACGCGGCCACCGCCGCCCTGGGGATGATGCTGGCCATCACCCTCCTGGCGACCGCGGGCCGGATGGGCCGGGACACGACACCGCAAATCCCCGTGTGCTGGACAGGAGAGCCACGCGGTGACCGGGAGCGCAACCGCGCCTGCCCAAGCCCACTGCACCCGACCGGCACTGCGGCCAGGAGTTGGCCCGTTCAGTGAACACTCGCTATGTACTAAACGTGTTAGTAGATGGCCCGGGCCGATACGGCCTGGGTCTCGAGTCGGCCGATGCGGCCGGCCGAACCAGTCGAGAGGAGCCGCAAAAGCATGCGCAAGACAGGAAGGACCCTTGGCCTGGTGGCCATGGCAGCCGTCGTCGCCGGAATGACCTCCCCGGCCCTGGCTGCCACGGCCCGCCACGAGCCCGTTTCCCGGTCAGCGGTTGCGTTCAGGCCCGGGTCGGGACAGTCGGCCGTCGACTGGAACCGTGAGCTGATCACCATCCTCGGCGCTCCGGGGGCTCAACCCGCGACCGTGCATCCCACTCGTAGCTTCGCGCTCCTGCAGGCGGCCGAGTACGACGCAGTGACCTCCATCACGCACGCGGCCCCACCGTACCTTTTCTCGGTGCCGGCGCCGCGCGGCGCCCGGCCGGACGCCGCCGCCGATCAGGCCGCGCACGACGTGCTGAGCGCCCTGTACCCGGCGCTGAAGAGCGGGCCCGACCAGTTGCTCGCCGGTGAGCTCGCGGCCATTCCCGATGGCCGAGGCAAGCAGCAGGGCATCAGAGTCGGAGATACTGTCGCCAAACGACTCATCGGTATCCGCTCCTCCGACGGATCAGCGGCCACCCCGCCGCCGTTTGTCGCCGGAAACCAGCCGGGCGACTACCGGCCGACCCCGCCGAACTTCCCGGCGCCGGTGTTCACCAACTGGGGCTCGATCACGCCGTTCGTGCTCGGCAGCGGCCGGCAGTTCCGTCCCGCCCCGCCACCGCCGATCACCAGCCGCGCCTACGCCCGCGCGCTCAACCAGGTCAAGAGCCTGGGCCAGGACTCAAGCACCACCCGCACTGCCGACGAGACAACGCTGGCCAAGTTCTGGGGCGCGGCGCCGATCTGGAACGTATGGAACGAGATCGCGCAGAAGCTCGCCGTGACCCGGCACGCCAACCTGGAGCAGACGGTCACCGTGTTCGCGAACCTCGATCTCACCCTGGCCGACGCCACCATCGGCATGTACGACGCGAAGTACCACTACCTGGTGTGGCGCCCGATCACCGCGATCCGGGAGGGCAACACCGCCGGCAACCCGGGCATCGTCGGCGACCCCACTTGGAACCCGCTTGCGGTCACCGCGGCCGACCCCGCCTACCCCGGCGCCCACGCGACCATCAGCCAGGCGGCGGCCACCATTCTGAGCGCCTTCTACGGTGACCGCCAGCCGCTGACCGTCAGTTCGGACGGAGATCCCGGCGTGACGCGGACCTTCCACAGCTTCCAGGCGGCAGCCAACGAAGCCACGCTCAGCCGGATCTTCGCCGGGCAGCACACCATGATCGACCTCGTGGCCGGCCAGCAGCTCGGCCACCAGGTTGCCAACTTCGTGCTCCACCACCTCGGGTCGGCGCGAGCCGGCGCGCGCTGAGGAAGGCGCACATCCGCGGGAGCGGCGGATGCCTCCCCTCATCCGCCGCTCCCAATCCGCCGCGCCGGCCCCCAGCACCACCTTCGGCGATCCCCACTGATGGTGCTCAGCTGAAACTTCCGGGACCAGCTCACCGGCATTCCCGTCCGGTGCGGCACGCCGCCTGGATCCTTCGGGGACGGGCGGGCTCCCCGATGCTACGGATGTCACCATCCGTCAGCTCGGGGGATTAAGCATGTGCCTGAAGGCAGCGGCGGATCTGCGGCTGCGCATCCGTCCTCACCCGGCCACCTTCCTCGGGGGCGGGGCCACATAGCCGTCCTGGCTGGCCGAATGGAACCGCAACAGCCACTGGCCGCGTTCGCGGGCGGGGGCCTGTGGCGTCGGCCTCCGCGTCAGTTCGGCAGCGTCTGTTATCAGCTGGCCTGGCGGAGCGTTCCGCCCGCTCGCCGCTCTCCGGCCAGGAGTACGCTGCCGCGGAACCCTGGCGAGTAGGCCAGGTGGAACCCGCGGGTGGGCACGGTCGCGCCCAGCTGCGCGAAGAGCCCGGCGGCCGAGAGTGTCGCCCGCCAGACCAGGGCATACTCTGGCGGCGGCGTCAGGTTGCGCAGCGCTGGTGCGAAGCGTGGCTCGGTGAGGTGGGCCATGAGCCCGCGCAGCCACGCGCGCGAGTACGTAAAGCTGGTGTCGGCCCCTGTGGCCGCGAGCGGGTGAAGCAGCTCGATGATCAGCCGCGGATCGACCTCGGCGTCCGGGGCGAGCGCCCCGGCCTGCCGGGCCAGCTGTATCGCCGTCGGCCCGTCCCCGGCGAGCACTGCGGCGGCAAGCTGCCCGAACGGCGCGGGGATGCCGCCGGGTGTGGCGGCAACCGCGCCGAAGTCCAGCATGCCGAGGCGGCCGCCCGGGAGCAGCAGGAAGTTGCCGGGGTGCAGGTCGGCGTGCATCCAGCCGGTGCACGCCGCGGGCGCGTAGATGGCGTGCCCGAGCAGTCGGGCGGCCCGGTCCGCTGCGCCGCGGTCGTCGAGTTCTCGCCAGCCCTCGGGAAGCAGATTCCGGCGCCCGTCAAGCAGCGTGGACAGGCTCACCCCTTCCAGCCAGCGGGTGATCAGCACCCGGGGTGTCGCGGCGTACACGGCCGGGACCGTGACGCTGGTCCGGCCGGGTGGTTCGTGCGCCCCGGCGGCACGGGCGGCGGCGAGTTCCTTCGGCAGGCGGTGCACGAACGCGGCCGCGACCTCCGTCTGGACCCGCCCCTCGCGCACGTAATCCAGCTCCTCGACGATGCGCCCGGCGAGTTCGTCCGCTAGTCCGGACACGTTGAGCCTGGTCAGCCGGGCCATCACCCGCGCCATCAGCCTGGCCTGGCGGAGGTCTGAACGTAGCGCCTGGCCAACCCCCGGGTACTGCACTTTCACTGCCACCTCGACGACCTGGCCGCCGTCGATCCGCCATTGTCCGCGGTGCACCTGGCCGATCGACGCCGCCGCGGCCGGGATGTCGTGGAAGGCCACGAGCCGCTCCTGCCAGCCGGACCCGTAGGCAGCGGTGAGGTCAGCGGCGACAACCCGGCGTGCGACCTCGGCAGGCATGGCCGGCGCCGCGTCCGTGAGCCGCCGCAGCGCTGACCGATATGGCGCCGCGACCTCCTCCGGCAGCGCCGCCTCGAACACCGACATCGCCTGACCCAGCTTCGCTGCCCCGCCCTTGAGCTCGCCAAGGGTGGCGAACACCTGCTCGGCGGTGCGGGCGGCGACCTGGTCGGTGGCGACCCGGGACAGTCGGCTGGCTGCCGCGGCAGTGCGGGCAGCATGTCGCAGCGGCAGCATAGCCAGCC
>WNGP01003062.1_pt1 | contig 21716 bp, 18 predicted proteins | sample 5407671 | NCBI WGS metagenome assembly WNGP01 (sample SAMN13153381, study PRJNA577476) | soil metagenome | isolation source: 40 cm soil or saprolite under Garry oak tree replicate 2 | place: USA:California | collected 2016-06-15
TGGGGGGCGATCGGGGTGGGCCAAAGCTCCTGGGGCCCCGCGGTCTACGGGATCGTAGCGGACGCGGGTGCGGCCGCGGCCCTGGCGGAGCGGGTGCGGGCGATGCTCCGTCCGGGCGGCGCGGTGTACGAGGGGGGCTTCAGCCAGGGCGGGGCGCGCGTGTGGCGCGGGGCGACAGTTGTTTCACCCTGAAAATGCAGGCTTTTTCGAGCCTGATTGACAGTCGCTGGACCCGGGGATATAACCCATATCTCTGGCAGTATCCTTAGCTGGAGGTTTTCCGACGATTTGCTGTGGCCTGTCGGGAACGAGGCCCCCCCGGATCTTGCCCACGAGGGTTAGCAACACTGACAGGCAAGTTGCATGTACCGTTTCTCTCCACCCTCATCCTCAACATGAGGTCAGCTATGAACCGCTTCAAACTGCTGTCCGGTGGAATCGCGGCGAGCATGATGGTGCTCGCGGCGTCCGCCGTCGCCCAGGGTCAGGGTCCGGGCGAGTGGACGATGACGGGTCGGACGCCCGACCTGCAGCGCTACAGTCCGCTCACCCAGATCAATAAGGCGAATGTGAAGAGCCTCAAGGCCGCATGGACCTTCTCGACCGGCGTCCTGAACGGCCACGAGGGCAACCCGCTGGTGATCAACAATGTGATGTACGTGCACAGCGCGTTCCCGAACGCCGTCGCCGCCCTCGATCTCACGAAGCCGGGCGCGCCGATGATCTGGCGGACTGTGCCGGCCCAGCCGCCCGAGGCGAAGCCGATCGCCTGCTGCGACCTGGTGAACCGCGGTCTCGCCTACCATCCGAGCGGCAAGCTGTTCATCGAGCTGCTGGCGGGCGACCTGTTGGCGCTCGATGCGAAGAACGGCAAGCAGATCTGGCGCGTGCCGAACGCCGACTACAAGACCGGCTCGACCATGACCAACGCTCCGATCGTGATCAAGGACATCGTGATCGCGGGGATTTCGGGCGGTGAGTTCGGCGTGCGCGGCCGGGTGACGGCGTACGACGTCAACACCGGGAAGGAAGTGTGGCGCGCCTACTCCACGGGCCCCGACGCCGACGTGAAGATCGTCGGCGAGCCGAACTCCAACTACGCGTCGATGAAGGGCAAGGATCTGGGTGTGTCGACGTGGCAGGGGGACGAGTGGCAGCACGGCGGCGGGACCACGTGGGGTTGGTACTCCTACGATCCGCAGCTCAACCTGTTCTACTACAGCTCGGGCAACCCGGGCACGTGGAACCCCGATCAGCGGCCCGGTGACAACAAGTGGTCGATGACGATCTTCGCCCGCAACCCGGACAACGGGGAGGCGAAGTGGGTGTACCAGATGACGCCGCACGACGAGTGGGACTATGACGGCGTCAACGAGAACGTCCTGGTCGACCTGACGATCGGCGGGAAGCCGGTGAAGGCGCTGGCGCACTTCGACCGCAACGGCTTCGGCTACACGCTCGATCGGACCACCGGCAAGGTGCTCGTCGCCGAGCCGTTCGGGCCGGTCAACTGGGCCTCGAAGATCGATCTCGCGACGGGCGTCCCGGTTCGTAACGCGCAGTTCGGGACCACCTCGAAGAAGAACACCGAGGGGATTTGCCCGGCCGCCATCGGCTTCAAGGATCAGCAGCCCTCCGCGTACTCGCCCCAGACCCACCTCTTCTACGTCCCGACCAACAACATCTGCATGGATTACGAGGGCGTTGAGGTGAAGTACTCGGCCGGTCAGCCCTATGTGGGCGCGATCGTACGGATGTTCCCGGGCCCGGGCGGCAACCGTGGCGCGTTCATCGCCTGGGATCCGACCGTCGGGAAGATCAAGTGGTCGATCAAGGAAAACCTCGCGGCCTATGGCGGTGCACTCGCCACGGCCTCGGGCATCGTGTTCTACGGCACGATGGAAGGCTGGCTCAAGGCCGTGGATGCCACGACCGGGACCGAGTTGTGGCGGTTCAAGTGTCCGTCGGGCATCATCGGCAACCCGATGACCTACCTCGGCCCGGACGGCAAGCAGTACGTCGCGGTGCTCTCGGGGATCGGTGGCTGGGCCGGCGCCGGTGTGGCGCTCGGCATCGGGACGGAAGATCCGACGGCGGCGCTGGGCGCGATCGGCGCGTTCAGCGACTACACGAACATGTCGAACGCCGGCGGCACGCTGATGGTGTTCGGGCTCTAGTCGCAAGGCAGTGAAGGCGTAGTACGACACCCGGTGCTGGAGCGAACGCGCTCCGGTACCGGGTGTTGCTCCATCCGTCGCACCGACAGGGAGACCGATGATTCTCACTCGAACCAAACTCGCGGCTGCCTGCCTGCTCGCTGCAGCAGCCGTCGCCCTCATGGCGAGCGCGCCGCACCCCGACCAGGAGCTCAGGGTCTGCGCCGACCCGTTCGACCTGCCTTTTTCCAACGAGCAGGAACAGGGATTCGAGAACAAGATCGCGCACGTCGTCGCGCAAGATCTCAACGCCCGCGTGGTCAATTACTGGTGGCCCAGCCGGCGCGGCGTGCTGCGCAACTCGATCCTGGGCGGCTTCTGCGACGTGATGATCCAGGCGCCGGTGGGTCTCGACCCGGTGGCCACCACGAAGCCCTACTACCGCTCCACGTACTACTTCGTGTTCCGCGCCGACCGCGGTCTCCGGTTGCGCTCGCTCGACGACACGATCCTGAAGCACGTGAAGATCGGCGTGAACATCATCGGCTACGACTACACCAACACGCCGCCGGCGCACGCGCTAGGCTCGCGCGGCATCGTCGGGCTCGTCGGGTTTGGCAACTTCTTGAACCCCGATCCCAAGGCCGACCACCCCGACGACATCATCCGCGCGGTGGCGAAGGACTCGATCGACGTCGCCATCGTGTGGGGACCGCTGGCGGGCTACTGGGTCAAGCGCGCTCCGGTGGCGCTCACGATGGTGGCGCTCCCCGACTCCGATCCCGTCTCGGGCATGCCGTTCGCGTTCAGCATGGCGATGGCCGTGCGGCACCGCGACAAGGAGCTCAAGGCACGGCTCGATTCCGTGATCGATCGCCGCAAGAGCGAGATCACCGCGATTCTCCAGGAGTACAGTGTTCCCCTGCTCGATCTGGGGGCAACGGGGGCCCCGGCCGCACCGCACGGCACGCCCTCGAGTAGCGCCGCCCCGACCCGCGACACGGTGCGGGACAGTTTGCTGGTGTCGGATTCGATCTATCAGGGGTGGAAGTGGTTCCACGTATACTGCTTCCGCTGCCACGGCGAGGACGCCGCGCACCCCGTGATCGCCACCGCCCCGGATCTGCGGTGGGTGTTGAGCACCAGCGGCATGGCGTATCCGCGGGACTCCTTCGAGTACACGGCGCTGAACGGGCGCCCCGACAAGGGGATGCCGGCGTGGAAGGTGCTGCTCGACACCGCGGCGGTGAAGCAGCTGTACCAGTACGTAAAGGCCCGGAGCGACGGTTGGCTGAAGCCGGGGCGGCCGCACCGCGAGTCAGACCTAAAGAAGAGCCAGTGACCGGCGCGGTGGTGGCAGCGGCGCTGACGAGCCTCGCCGCGGGGATCGCCGGCGCGGGGCCCGCTCCCGCCCAGCAGCGCCTCACCCGCGACCAGGTCGTCATGGCCCTCGCGGCCGCCACGGCGCAGGCCCCGGCCGACTTCACCGGGAAGGACCTCTCGGGCCTCGACTTGAGCGGAATCGACTTCAAACGCGCCAATCTGTCGCGCTGTCGACTCGTGAAGACCAATCTCGTCAAGGCGCAGCTCTTCTCCGTCACGCTCTCCGACGCAGTCGCCACGGAGGCGGACTTCACCGCCGCGCAGCTCGACGCCTCCGTGATGTATCGCGTGGACATGCGGCACGCAATCCTGCGCGACGCCAGCCTGTTCGCGGTCATCGCGTACGACGCGGATTTCTCGGACGCCGACTTGACAGGTGCCCGCATCATTTCGCCGATGAGCCATGCCAGGTTCGCCCGCGCCACGCTCAGCCACGCCAACCTGGGCGCGGACCCCGGCAACCAGTCGATGGGGGTCATGCGCACAGACGCGAGCGGCGCCGATTTCACCGGCGCCAACCTGTCGGGCGCAAACCTGCGGAAGGTGCTGCTGGTGCGGGCCGACCTGACCGGCGCCGACTTGACGGACGCAGACCTGACGGGCGCGGACCTGCTGGGCGCAATCCTGCGCAACATCCGCGGCCGGAACTCGATCCGCGGGCTCGACCGGGCGGTTCATGCCGATCAGGCGGTCTTCAATGATTGACCGGACCACGCCGCTCCGCACCGCGTTGCTGGCGCCGCTGTGCCTCGCGAGTGCATCGCCCGCGCCGGCGCGGGACCCGCAGCTCTGGGTCTCGAACGAGGTGAGCAACACCATCAGCGTCATCGCGCCCCGCTCGAACGCCGTGACCGCGACCATCACCGTCGGAAGGCGCCCGCGGGGCATGGCGCTGAGCCCCGACGGGCGCACCGCCTACGTCGCCCTGGGCCAGGATGACGCCGTCGGAGTTATCGACGTGGCCCAGGGCAAGCTCACCCGCACCATTCCCACGGGGCGGGATCCCGAGCTCGTGGCCGTGAGCCCCGACGGTGCGACGCTGTTCGTCTCCAACGAGGAAATCGCCCACGCCTCGGGTGTCGACGTGCGGACCGGCCGCATCAAGTTCTCGACCCAGGTGGGGGTGGAGCCGGAGGGGATCGCCGTTTCGCCCGACGGATCCAAGGTGTACGTGACCGCGGAAACGAGCAACACGGTGAGCGTGCTCGACGCCGCGACCGGCCGGCTGCGAAAGACGATCCCCGTAGGCGAGAACCCCCGGACGGTCGCCGTCGCCCCGGACGGGCGCCGCGCCTACGTGACGGCCGAAGCGGGCGGCAACGTCACGATCCTCGACGTCGCCACCGACTCGGTGCTGGAACAGTTCCCGATCCGGGATGGCAAGACGAAGCCGGTGCGGATCGCGTTCGCGTCGGACGGGCGCCGCGCCTATGTCACCGAAGGAGCCGCCGGAACCGTGAGTGTCGTCGACCTGGCGACCCGGCAGGTGATCGACACCATTCCGGTCGGGAAACGTCCCTGGGGCATCGCGCTATCGCCCGATGCGCACCGGCTCTACACCGCCGACGGACGCTCCAACCAGGTGTCGGTGATCGATACGGACACGCGGCAGGTCGTGGCCACCATCCCGGTGGGCGACCGGCCCAACGACCTGCTCTACGTCCCCTAGCCGAGGGGCAGGCGCGCCAGCCAAGAGCCGGGCCGCTGCGCCCGCACCCAGCCGTCCACGCCCCAGGTCCGTCCCGCGCGCGTCGCGAAGATGACGATGAGGGTGGTGATCAGCATGTAGTGAAATCCCTGTTGCGATGAGCCTTGCCACTGCACCGCGAGACCGTAGTTCGCCACCAGGAAGAGCCCGATCCCCGAGGAGAGCAGCGTGAGGCAGCCGAATACGAGCCCGAGGCCGACCGCCGTCTCTCCGAAGGCGGTCAGCTGGGCGAAGAGACCGCTGTGCGCGATGACGGTGTGCTGCATGAAATTCCGGAAGAACCCGACCGGGTTCCCCTCGGCATACTTCCCCACCAGCATCGGCATCACGTGCTGCCAGCGCTCGGACGCGGCGGGAACCGGAAGGAAGCCCCACAGCAGCGTGACGGACAGCTTCGTGAACAGCGCCTTCGCGAACCACACGCCGACCGCGATCCGGAGGACCGCGAGCCAGCGCTCTGGAGCGCGCATCGCCGGGGTCCCTCCAGCCTGAAAATTTGTCAACCAGCACCCTCCTCGAGCAGCGGCCCCTGCCACGTCGGCCGATAAAAAAAGCGGGCGGCGGTCCCGCGTCAGCGCCCGCCGCCCGCACAACTGGAATCTAGGCTATTGCGTGACGGCGCGGAACGCGTTGATCCGCCCATGGCTGTAGAAGAGATCGACACCCGGCTTGCCGAGATCGTCGGCTGACTGCTCGAGCCGGGTCCGCAGCTGGCCGGAGGTCAGCGCGTTCCCGAAACGGCTGCTCACCAGGGCCGCCACGCCTGCGGCATGGGGGGTGGCGCCGCTCGTGCCGGCCGCGAAGACGTAACCGATCCCGCTGCGGCACCCTGCAAACCTCGGGTCGAGCGTCTGGCGACTGCACGCCCCGGAAACCAAATCGAGTACGCTCGCCAGGCTGCCGTCCGGGCGCACGCCGCCGCCCGGTGCCGCCACAGATACTGCCGACCGGCCGAAGTTCGAGTACACAGCGAGCTGGTCGAAGTTCGTCTGCCCGATCGGCCCCGTAGCGCTGATCCCCATCGTCGAGCCGCTCTGGGCCGGGATATCGATCGAGTCCCGATCCGAGTCGAGGTTCACCCCGTCGTTGCCCACCGCCGCCACGACTAGAGCGCCCTTGGAGGCGGCGTAGTTATCCACCTTCGCGAGCAGCGCGTTCAGCCGGCCGAGCCGGCCTTCGTTGCGGGGGATGTAGGCACCGAGACTCATGTTGATCACGTTGACGTGCAGGTTCGCGGCATACAGCACGCCCGCGATGACGCCCCCAAACGTGCCGCCGCCCGTTTTCGAGAGGACCTTGACGGCGATCAGCTCGGCCTGCGGCGCGACGCTGGCGATCACGAAGGCGTTGGTACAGATCTGCGACGCGACCCACGTGCCGTGCAGGTTGTCGTCGCCCCATGCGGGAAATCCCCCGGTGGTGTTCTGGTTCGGCACGAAGGCCGTACTCAACGCCCGGTCGACGCAGCCCGTGAGCTCGGGATGGGTGTCGTCGATACCGGTATCGAGAATCGCGACACGCGCGCCCTGTCCCTGGATCCCCGTGGGCCAGGCCTGGTCCGCATGGATGGCGCGCATGTTCCACTGCCACTGCGCGAACCGGATGGCCTGCGAAGGGTCGAGGGTGGTCGCAGGGGACGCGTCGGCGACTCCGGGGTCGACCGCCAGCTGGAAGCGCGCCTGCTCGACCGGTGGCACGAGTTGCATCAACACGTCCCGCGTCACGCTGCGAACGGTGGCGGCCCCGGCGAGCCGTGTCGCCCCGTCCGGCGTGAGCCCGTCCACCGTCGCGACGTTGACCTCGGGGTGGATGCGAACGAGGTGCCCACTGGCCGCCGTGACGGCCGCGGCGAGCTGCGCGCCCGAGCCGGCGTACTCGACGACGTAGTCATCGGCGTCGGTCCAGAGCGAGCCCTGGCTGCTCGACCCGATGCTCGAGAAGCTCGGGCCGCGAGTTGGTCCTGCGAGGCGTCGGACGTCATGAGTGCAGGAAGCGGCGAGGGCCGCCAGCACGAGGGTGCCGGCGGACAGTCTGAGGCGATTCACATGACGCTCCGCGAGAGGGGGTTCAAGAACATGCGGCTCGCCTGGGCGATCGGCAAGCAGCGCCCCGCGCTACTTCCCGACGCAGAAGCTCGCGAACAGTCGATCCAGCACGTCGTCGGGGGTGACTACGCCGATCAGATCGTCGAGCGCCCCGACGGCGGCGCGCAGGTGCGTCGCCGTCGCCGCGGCGTCCACGCCACGCTCGCGCGCGGCGGAGAACGCCTCCACCTCGCCGAGGGCCCGCTCGAGCGCCGTGCGGTGGCGCGCCCGCGTGACCACCGGCTCGACGTCGCCCAGCGCGAGCAGCCGGCCGAAGGCCGTCTCGGCGAGCCGCGCCCGCAGCGCTTCGAGTCCAGCGCCCGTTACAACGGAGACGGGGAGGCGGTCCGGCGGCGGCCGCGTGGCGAGATCTTGCTTCGTCGTGACGCGCACGACGGGCGCGCTCAGGTTTGCCAGAAACGCGTCGCGCCTCCGAGCATACTGCTCCCCGCTCCCCGCCGCGTGGTCCTCGCAGAACAGGATGAGATCCGCCGCATCGACGTACCGCCGCGCGACCTCGATCCCGATCTGCTCCACCCGATCGTCGCTGTCGCGCAGCCCCGCCGTATCGACCAACCGGAACGGGAACCCGGCGATCACGGTGGAGGCCTCGATCGCATCGCGCGTCGTGCCCGGCACCTCGGTGACGATCGCCCGCTCCTGGCCGAGCAGCGCGTTGAAGAGGGACGACTTGCCGGCATTGGGGGGCCCGGCGATCACGAGCAGCGCGCCTTCGCGCAGGCGTTCCCCCTCGGGCGCCGTCGCGAGGAGGGCCTTGATCCGCTCTCGCACCGCGCGCCACGCCGCCGTCACGCGCGCGGGGCTCACCGGACCCTCGTCCTCCTCCGGAAAGTCGATGTCGTACGCGATCAGGGCTTCGAGCTCCAGCAGCTCGCCGCGCAGCGCCTCGAGCCGGCTCGAGAGGCCGCGGTCGAGCTGGCGCAGCGCGCGCCGGCGCTGGGCCGGCGCGCCGGCGTCGATCAGATCCGCCGTCGCCTCCGCCTGGAGCAGATCGAGCTTGCCGTGGAGCAGCGCCCGACGAGTGAACTCCCCGGGCTGCGCCGGGCGGGCGCCCGCCGCGACCAGCGCCGCCACGGCCTCGCCAGGGACGAGCAGGCCGCCGTGCGTCGAGATCTCCACGACGTCCTCACCGGTGTAGGAGCGGGGTGCGGGGAATGGGGCGGCGACGACGTCGTCGACATGCTCGTCCGTGCCCGGGTGCACGAGGCGCGCGCGCAGCGCGGCGCGGGGGCGGTCGGGGTGGAACGGCCGGAGGCAGCGCCCCGCCACGTCGAAGGCGCCCCTCCCCGACAGGCGGATGACGGCGACGGCGGACCGGCCGGGGGGGGTCGCGAGCGCCACGATGGGATCAGAGAGCACGCTTCCCGCCTCCCGCTTCCCGCCCCGGCTAGGTGCGCTTGCCCTGCTCGCGCAGCCGCCGGCGCGCGATGAGGTATTGCTGCGGGATGCTGAAGATGTTGCTCACCGCGTAATAGAGGTTCAGTCCGGACGCGAACCGCAGCAACAGCAGGGTCATGAACACCGGCATGAAGTACAGCATGGTCTTGGCCTGCGGGTTCGGCGGCACCCCCATCTGGCCGACTTTGGAGAGGACGAACATCGACAGCCCCATGATGATGGGGATGATGTAATACGGGTCGGCGCGCGATAGGTCGGGAAGCCAGAGGAAGGCGACGCCCCGGAACTCGATCGTGTTGGCGAACACGAAGAACAGCGCGAACAGCACCGGCATCGGCAGCAACATCGGCAGGCACCCGCCGACCGGGTTGACGTTGTGCTCCTTGTACAGCCGCAGCATTTCGCGCTGCAGCCGCTCCGGGTCGTTCTTGTGGCGCTCCTGCGTCTCCTTGATCAGCGGCGCCACCGCCTGCATCCGGATGCTCGATTCCATCGCCTTCTGGTTCAACGGCCAGAGCAGCGCCCGCACCAGGACTCCGAAGATGACCAGCACCCACCCATAGGCGAGCGAGAGGCGGTCGTGCATCCAGATCAGGATGTTGACCACGAGGATCGACACCGGCTGGATCAAGGGCCGGAGCACGCCCCCGTACGGATTCGCGTCGTCGAGATCGTGGCCCAGGCGGGCGAGCTGCCGGTACTCGAGCGGCCCCGTATACAGCTCATAACGGAAGTCTCCGCCCGGGGGCACGGGAAGGGTGAGGGTGAGCGCCGTGCGCGTCGCCACGCCGCTCGTGCCGCCGAAAAACGACGAGGTCGTGACCGTCACCGGCCCCCCGACCGCGATGCCGCCGCCGAACCGCGGCTGGTTGTCTTCCAACTCGAGTGCCGCCACGAGGAAGTATTTCGACTTGACGCCGGCCCACTCGAACGGGCCGTCGAGCACCTTGACTGCGCCCGGCTTGAGCGACTGGAACGCGAGACTTTGCGTCTTGGCCGCCTTGGTGACCACGGCAAGATGCCGGAAGTCGTCCATCGTGTCCGCCTCGACGGAGCGGAGCCCGTGTCCCATGCCCACGAGCAGCACCGCACCCGCCGACCCGAGCCCCGTGACGTGACCGCGTACCTGGAAGCGGTATTGGTCGGTGACGAACACGTACGTGAGCACCACTCGCGCGGCGCCGCGCTCGGCGGTGAGCGTCAGCGGCACACTGTCGCGCTCAACGCGCAGCGCGGGCACGCTCGGGGTGAAGCGCCAGTCGGCCAGGGAGATCGTGTCGCCGCCCACCACGAGACAGTGGGCGAGGAGCGGGCCGTCCGCCGGTACGAGCTGCACCGGTCGCTCCGCGTCGCCTGGTGCAAATGACTTGTAATCAAGCAGTTCCGCACTTACGAGCTGCGCCCCGGCGGTACTGAAGCCGAACCGGGCGCGGGGCGAGGAGACCCACACGGTCTCAGCGGCGACGCCCGACGAGCGGGCCCTGGAGGACTCCCGGTCGGTCGCCGCCGGACAGACGAACGGGGACGCCACGGCCGGGAGCGCGGCAGGGGGCGGAGCGGTGCGTGCCGTGTCCGCGGCGCGGCTTGTATCACCGACCGCCTGACCGCTCGATAGGGAGTCCTTTAGAGCCCGCCGATTCGCCGTCTTTTTTGGAGGGAACAGGATGCCTGGCAGCACCAGCACGATGAGCATCAAAATGAACGCCAGAATGACGCGTCGTTCCACGGGACCCCTGTGCGCCTGCGCGCCTGTGCGTCTAGCCCTTACGGCACCGGATCGAAGCCGCCCGGGTGCAGCGGATGACAGCGCAGGATGCGCTTCAGGCCGAGCCAGCTCCCCTTGAGCGCTCCGTGGCGCTCGACGGCTTCGAACGTGTACTGCGAGCACGACGGCGTGAAACGACACTGCGTGAACATCAGATGCGAGAGCGTCATTTGGTATGCGCGAATCACGCTCATGACGGCCCGTCGCGGCCAACGTCGCACGCTCATGTGACACGCCTCACGACGCTACCCAGTTCGGCGCGCAGCATCGCAAAGGAGGCCGCGTACGCGATGCGTTTCGCGCGCACGACGAGATCGATCGCGGGCAGAGACGCGAGCGCGTCGCGTCTGAGAATCTCCCGTACGCGGCGCCGCAAACGATTGCGGGCCACCGCGCTGAACTGGAAGCGGGGGACGATGACCCCCGTCCGCGGGTGGCCCAGTCGATTCGGGCGCCAGGCGACATCGAGGTGCGGAGTACGCCACCGGCGCCCCTGATCCCAGCAGGCGGTGAGGTCCGAGCCGCGCGCCAGACGCACGCGGCGCGGGAACCGTTCGCTCGTTAGCGACTCCGGTGTTTGGACGGCAGGCGCACGACGAGACGCTTGCGTCCCTTCTTCCGCCGGCGGGACAGCGTCGCGCGCCCCCAGACCGTTTTCATCCGTGCGCGGAAGCCGTGCTTGTTGACGCGCCGCCGATTGCGCGGCCGATATGACGGACCCATAAATTTCCCTCGTGAGGCGGGGAAACGTACACCGCCGTCGCGCGCCCGGTCAAGGTTGACTTTTCCACATACGGGCCGTAGTTTCGGGCCGCCCTTCTGGACGTCCCACCTTTTCGTCATCGTGGATGGAGCAGTCTACTAAAGAAGCCTGGCGGCGGCTGCTCGACGAGGCACGGCGCGAACTTCCCGACGCGACCGTGCGCACGTGGCTCGAGCCCGCGGTGCCGATTGCGCTCGACGACGATCGCCTGATCGTCGGGGCACCCGACCAATTCGCAGTCGAGTGGAACGAGCAGAAGCACGCGAGCGTCCTGGCGCGCGCCGCCGAGCGCGTGTTCGGCCGCCCCACGGCGGTAGTGTTCCGCGTGCAAGAAGATCGCCAGCAGCGCCCGCAGATGGACTTCTTCGTCGCGCCGCGCGAGCTCGCGGGCGGCGGCGCCGACAAGACCGCCGTGCTGACCACTCCCCTGAACGAGCGGTACACCTTTCAGTCGTTCGTGATCGGGAAGTCGAACGAGCTGGCCGCCGCCGCGGCGCACGCCGTGGGCGAAGCGCCCGGGAAGACCTACAACCCCCTGTTCATTTACGGCGCGACGGGCCTGGGCAAAACGCACCTGATGCAGGCCATCGCGCACGCCGTGCTCGAGAAGTACCCCGGGACGCGCGTGCATTACTTCGGCGCCGAGCAATTCATCAACGAAGTCATCGAGTCGATCCACGCGCGGACGATGTCCGAGTTCCGGCGTCGCTACCGCAACGACGTGGACCTCTTCCTGGTGGACGACGTGCATTTCCTCGAAGGCAAGGAAATGACGCAGGAAGAGTTCTTCCACACGTTCAACGCGCTGTTCGAAGGGCACAAGCAGATCGTCCTGACGTCCGACCGTCCGCCCAAGGAGATCCCCGGACTGGAGGATCGGCTGATCTCGCGCTTCGAGTGGGGGCTGGTCGCGGACATCGGACATCCGGACTTGGAGCACCGCATCGCGATCTTGCGGAAGAAGGCGGAGCAAGACCATCTCGAGCTCACCATCCCGGACGACGTCCTGCGCTTCATCGCCGAGCACGTGCGGACGAGCGTGCGGGAGCTGGAGGGCTGCATCATCAAGCTGTTGCTGTTCGCCTCCCTGAAGAACCGCGAGGTGACGATCGAGCTCGCCCGTGAGGCGCTCTCGGACAAGATTCGACAGGAGGACGCCTCGAGCTACGGCTCGCAGCCGACGCCGAGCATCGATCGCGTCCAGGAAGTGGTGGCGCGTCGCTGGGGGGTGACGCCCGAAGGGCTGCGCTCCAAGGCCCGCACCAAGACGCTGACGATCCCTCGACAGATCGCGATGTATCTGGCGCGCGACATGCTCGGCATGCAGCTGGTGGAAATCGGTCAGGCGTTCGGGGGCCGGGACCACTCGACCGTGATCCACTCGGTCGACAAGGTCGAGCGGCAGATGGTGCGGGATCGCACGTTCAAGGAGCGCGTCGAGATGGCCCGCCAGGAGTTGTCCGCACTCTAGCCAACATGTGGGAAGCGACGTGTTGGTCGGTGTGGGAAGGCGCGCGAAACGTGGGGAAGCGGCCGGATGCCAACAGTCCCAACACTTGGGTCAGATGCACGGAGCGGGGCTTACCCCTGCCGGGGAGCCTGGGGTTAACGCGATTCGCCCACATTTCCCCGCCCTCTACTACTACTACTAGTATTTCTATCTTAGTACAGCAGTAGATTCTTTACCCACCAAACGAGACGAGGCGGCACGGCGGATGAAGTTCACGATCACTCGGGAACAGCTGCAGGAAGGGTTGGGCGCAGTGGCGGCGGCGATCCCCGCCAAGACCACGCTGCCGGTCCTCGCGAACGTTCTGCTCGAGGCGACGAAGCAGGGCATCCGCCTCTCGGGCACGGACCTGGACATCGCGGTGAGTACCATGGTGCCGGCGGAAGTGGACGTGGAAGGGGCCGTGACCCTCCCCGCCAAGAAGCTGGTGGACATCGCGCGTGAGTTGCCGGCCGGGCCGGTGCGGTTTGCGGCCGCCGGCGAGGCCCGGGTCAGCATCGAGTGCGGCCGCGCGAAGTTCAAGCTGCTGGGCCTGCCGCGCGAAGAGTTCCCCTCGTTCCCCGCCGTCAAGTTCGACGGCGCCTGGAAGGCGGCGGCCGGGGTGGTGCACAAGCTCGTCGGGCACGTGGCATTCGCGGCGTCCACCGAGGAGAGCCGCCCGATCCTGAACGGCGTGTTGTGGGAGCTGCGCCCCGACCGCATGCGCATGGTGGCGACGAACGGCCACCGGCTCGCGAAAATGGACGTGCCCGCGAAGGGAGGCTCCACCGCCGATTTGATCGTCCCACCCAAGGCGTTGGAGCAGATCCGCCGCCTGTTCGCGGCCGACGACGCCATCGAGGTCGCCAAGAGCGACAACCACATCGGGTTTCGCGCCGGCGGCACGCTGGTGTTCTCGCGCCTGATCGAGGGGCCGTACCCCAACTACGAGCAAGTCATCCCCCGCGAGAACGACAAGGCCGCGACCGTGGACAAAGCCGCCATGGCGGCGGCGCTGCGCCGCATGAGCGTGGTGGCGAGCGACCAGACGCATCGCATTCGGCTGGCGTTCGCGGGCGGCGCCGTGAAGTTCTCGGTCCAGACGCCCGACTTGGGCGAGGCGCAGGATGAGCTCCCCGTCACCTACGAGGGTGAGCCGCTCGAGATCGGCTTCAACGCGATGTACCTGCTCGAGATCCTCAAGTACATGCCGACCGACGAGGTCCGGCGCGCGTCGACGGTGGAGCCGGTGGGCTGGGATGACCCGGCGAGCTATATGGCGCTGGTCATGCCCCTGAGGTTGGTAGACTAAAGACGTCGAGGGAGACGCCGAGGCGCCGAGACGCTGAGTGGATATGAGGATCGAGTGAGTAGGGCTGCTCCTACAGGCTCCCGCCTCACATCGACTCGGCGACTCGGCGACTCGGCGTCTCCCTAAAGACTATCCGTCTGAGTTCTCGTCGTGTCGCGAACGGTGTCAACCGGCATGGGAACCTGCACGTTCAGCGAGTCGACGGGTGGCACGATCACCGGCGGCACGACCAGCAGCGAATCCAGTTCTTCCTGTTCCGGCGGGATGTACACGTCCACCCCGTAGTAGCGGGCGAGAATCAGGTCGCGTCGCGCGACCATGCGCTCGGGCCGTAACGCCGGCGTCGACGTGCGGGGATGTGGGAGCGTCGCGGCGAGCGCCGCCGCTTGCGTCTCGTCCAGCTGGGACGGGGGCACGCCAAAGTAGGCGCGGCTCGCCGCGTCCGCGCCCCACACGCTCGGACCCCATTCCGCGGTCGCGAGATAGAGTTCGAGGATCCGGTCTTTGGGCAGCGCGAGCTCGAGGCGAAACGCGGTCACCGCCTCCTTCAGCTTGCGCAGCGGATTGCGCGACGACGAGAGGTACAGGTTCTTCGCGAGCTGTTGCGTGATCGTGCTCGCGCCGCGCAGCCGCTCGCGGTTGCGCCACGCCGTCGCCAGCGTTCCCATCAGCCCCCCCCGGTCCCCGCCCAGCGCGTCGGCGATCTCGGCCGGGTCGATCCCGTGGTGAGTCCGAAATCGCGAATCCTCTCCGATGATCACCATGCGCTGCAGCAGGGGCGAGACATCTTTCAGGGCGATAGGATGGACGGATGGAGCGCTGGAACGTTCCACTGGTCCATCTTTTCCGCGCTCCACCTCGCGCATCATGGCCGTTTCGCGCGGCCAGTGATCCCGCCACCAGAGCGGCGGCGGCCAGACACCCGACACCCAAACGAGCGCGAGCAGCGCCGTCCCTAGCGCCGCCGCACGCGCTTTCCTAGGTTTCGCGTCCGCCATGTCTCTCGACATCTCCACATTGCGCCAGCGGTTGCAACAGGCTCTCGGAGAGGAATTTACCGTCGGTGCCCTGCTGGGCGAAGGCGGGTTCGCCGCCGTGTTCCGGGTGCGGGAGAAGCGCCAGCACCGCGATGTGGCCGTGAAAGTCGTGGACTTGGGGCTCACGCCCTCGCCCTCGCTCGCCGTCCGGTTCGTGCGCGAAGCGCGCACCGTCGCTCGGCTCGAGCACCCTCACATCGTGCCGATCTACAAGGTCGGCGGATACCAGAACGAAGTCCTGTACATCGTCATGCGGTGCGTCGACGGGGCGTCGCTGCGGCAGCTGCTCGAGAAGAAGAAGCGGCTCTCGGTGCGCAAGTCCGCCACGATCGCCCGCCAGGTTGCCGACGCCCTCGGCTACGCTCACCACTACGGAGTCGTACACCGGGACGTGAAGCCCGACAATATTCTGCTCGACCGGGGCGGCCACGTGCTGGTCACCGACTTCGGGATCGCCAAGGCCGCGCAGGAAGCGTCCGTGTCGCAGCTCACCACCGAGGGGATGGTGGTCGGGACGCCGCAGTACATGAGCCCCGAGCAAGCCACGGGCGACAAGCTCGATTCCCGCTCGGACATCTACTCGCTCGGCATCCTGCTGTACCAGATGCTCGCCGGTGAGCCGCCGTTCGATGGGGAATCGGCGCAGTCCATCCTCATGAAGCAGGCTACGGCCGATCCCCCGCCGATCCGCGACCACCGCGGCGATGTGCCCGCGGCGCTCACCACTGCCCTCGAGCGGATGCTCGCCAAGGACCCCGCCGCGCGCTATCAGACCGCGGAAGAGGCGAGCCGGGCCCTCGTCGAGGCGGTGCCCGCGGCCGCCGGAGAAACGGTACCGGTGCGCAGCAGCCTGCCCGCGGTGGCGATCCGGTTGGTCGTAGGGCTCGCGCTGCTCGCTGCCGTCGGGCTGGTCGCAGTCACGCTGCTCGGCGAGCCGCCCCGGCTGTCGGTCGCCGCTCCGATCCCCGACAGCCTGGTGCAGGCCCTGCGGCGGCGACGGGTGCTGGCGACCGGCGACGTGGCCCAGTACGTCTTCAACCCCGCGGGCACCGAGGACACCACCTTCCTGATCGTGGCGCATCGCAGGGTGACAGTGGTCACCCCCCACCGCGTACGCTCCTACCCGCGGGAGGCAGTGCGCGCCGGGTTCGGCGCCGACCTGCACGCCGGCCTGCGGTTCCGCCTGGTGCTGGGACTGCCGCAGGGAGCACGGGACACGGTGTTTCGGCACCTCTCGTTCCGTGACCTGTACACGATGGTACCGCGTGTGGAGAAGTTGTTGAACGAGGACTCTGCGACCGCGGCGACGCCGCTGCGGCGGCCCTGACTAGCGGCGGGTCAGGCTCCGGGTGGACACGCCGTACAGGCTCACGGCGTCGACCCGTCCCAGGTTGCCCGGCGTGGTGGCGGCGGCGCCGAGCAGGTCCTGCTTGCCCATCGAGAGACCGAACGCGAACCCCGCGCGTCGCAGCGAGCGGTCGGTATCGAGGCGCACCAGGATGCGGAGCGGGAGCCGCGTCCCCTCCCGCCACACCCCCACGACGCCGAAGGCGTACCCTGCCACCCCGTCGGTCGTGACCCGCGCATCGGCCGAGAGCACCGCTCGCCGGTCGAACAGCCGCAGCGTCGCCCCCGGGGTGTAGACGACGCGCAGGACGGAGTCACGCACCACGGGATGACCGACGTTCGCGGCCACGACACCGACCGTGAGGGTAGGGGCCAGATCGTACACGATCCCGAAGTCCCAGCCCTTGCCGGACGACCCCGGTGCCCCCCGGTACAGCGCCGTCGCCGCTCCGGCGGCGAGGCGCCGCTTGCCGGCCGCGAAGCCGAGACGATAGGTATGGCCGCGGACGCCGCCGTCGAACAGATCCCGCTGGTAGCCGAACGAGAAGCCACGCGAGCTCACCCCGGCGGTCATCTGGCGCAGCCGGCCGCCGGCACCGGGATCGCCGACCGTCAGGTCGAGGTGGACCGAGGCCTCCATCATCCGCGCTAGGCCCGCGGGATTGACCCACAGCGCACGCGCGTCGGTGACGTCGGTCGGGTGAAGATACAAGGTCGTGCGATTGGGCACCGCCTGCGCGGCGGCACCGCTGACGAGCGGCAGGAGCAGCAGCGCGATCGCAGGGACCGCCTGACCGCCCGCCACTACGGCAACACCGCCACCGTCGTGTGGGTCACCTGGGTCACGGGGACGGCGAGGCCTTGCACGGCCAAATGCACGGTCAGGCTCGTCGAGTCGCGCGATTCGCCGCCGAGATAGCGTCCGTCGGCGGCGATGTAAGCCACCACGGTCGCGCTCCCGGACCCCGCGAGATCGAACGGCTGACCCAGGTTCTGGCCGGCGCCGGAGACCTGGTAGGTCGAGGTCGCTTCGAGGCGCAGGCTGCGCGCGCCGGCATGGTCCTCCCACGCCGCGGCGGTCGAGCGCAGGATGGCCCGCCGCGACACTTCGGAGCCGCCCCCCTTTTGTGTTGCCTCCAACGTGTCGGTCCAGGTGATACCGGGCGTGAGCCCATCGCGCGGCAGACGGGGCATGAAGTCGCGGAAATTCGCGAGGAACTGCCCCAGCGATTGTGCCAGCACGCTGTCCGATGCCACGCCGTTGACGAATTCACCCCGCGGCAAGAGGCGCCCGCTGAAGACCAACTTGCGGGCCCGGCTCAAGTTGTCGGCCAGCGGCGGCGGCGTGCCCGAGTCGGGGACGATCGAGTCCACGGTGAACGTGGCGGGATAGCCGATCGAGTCCGCCGGCCCAGCGATCGCGGCCGCGACATAGATGCGCGCTCCCAGGTCGGTCGCCTGCGGCCGCTCGGCCTGGCCCTGCTGGACGTGCAGCCGGCGGTGGACGAGGTAGCGAAGCGCACTCGGCCCGTAGCGCACCGCGTCGGACCGTCGCGGGACGCCCACGGGGGGGGTGGGCTGGTCGGTGGGTGCGACGGGCGGCGTCGTGGCGGGTAAGACGGGCGCGGGCGCCTCCACGCTACCGCCGCGCCGCGCCCCGCAGGCGGCCGCCAGCGCCGCCACCAGCACCGGCAGCACGCGGGTCATATGGAAGCGCGTTCGGCCTTGGTGCGGCCGAAGATGGCGACCATTTCCGTTCCCTCGCTCGAGACGCGCAGCAGCTTCCAGCCTCGCTTCCGCATGTCGGCGCGCCACCCGATCAGTTTCTCCCATTCATGCGCGGTGGTGCGAAAGACCCGCAGGTCCGCTACCTGTTCCCATTGGGGGGGGTACGGTTTGGACGACGACGTCATGGAGAGGCGGGCGGTAGGGCCATAAGCCGAGTTCTGTTTATCCGCTGTTGGCGGACAGATGGTCATCTCTCTGGGATGGCTGTCGCCAGCCACCTCACGCGGCCTACCCGCAGCTCGGACGACCCGGGCCGGGTCTCGCTGCTTACTTGGCCTTGCTCCGACTGGGGGTTACCGTGCCGCGCCTGTTGCCAGGCGCGCGGTGGGCTCTTACCCCACCTTTTCACCCTTACCCTTGGATAAAGGGCGGTCTGTTTTCTGTGGCCCGTTCCGTCGCCTTGCGGCGCCCAGGCGTTACCTGGCAGTCTGCCCTGTGGAGCTCGGACTTTCCTCAGCGCGCCACTCCGACCGGCGCACCGCGACCATCACGCCCTACCGCCTCCCACGGGGAAAGGTATCGGTCTCGGAAGGGTCGGGGCAAGCCTCAGCGCGCCAGCCGTCTCAACAGGCGGACGAGGCTATCGGGCGGGAGTCGTCCGGAAGTCTTCGTGCCCGCCGCCTCCCCGGGGAGCCAGAAGCCGTCGTTCTCCTCGAACACCATGCGTTTCAGGCCCGCCCAGTCACGGGTCCGCAGCAGCGCCGGCGCGAGCTCGACGGCGTGCACGCCGTTCAACCCCCGCGCCCGGAGCAGCGCCAGCACGTCACGCGTTTGGGCCTCGGGCGTGAACAAGAGGAGCGGTCGGTCGGGCAGGGCGAACCCCTTGAGCAAGCCGAGCGAGAACCAATCGGCCGGCGGTTGGGCGAGACGGAAAGCGAAGTAGACATCGCGCCGCTGGCGCAGCATGCGGTCCCGGAGCGCACCGGCCCGCTCCGCGACTTCGTCCTGCAGGGCCCGATAGTAGAGCGGCAACAGACCCGCTTCTCGGAGCGTCGCGTAGCGGGCGGCGTAGGGCAGCGAGTCGAGCTCGGCGCCGCGGCGGCCCAGCTGGATCAGGCTGCGGCGCCACGCCGCGTTGCAGAACTCCTGGCCCATGCCGTAGCCACGCCCGCGGGTACGGGATGGGGCGGGCGGGTCGCGCGGGGGATCGCTCAGATCGAACCCGAGCGCGATCACCAGGGTTCGCTGGTCCGCGGCGAGTCGCCCGAGCGCTTGGGCGGCGGGAGCGAACCCCGCGACCCACAGCGCCGTGTCGAGCACGCACGGAGCCGGCAACGCCTCGCCGCGGGGGCCCCGCGAGGAGTCGGCGGGCGGCAGCCGGGCCGCCCCATAGTCGAACGCCGGGATCCAGGCGACGCTCGTGGGCCCGAGCCGGCTTACGACGTCGCTCCAGGCGCGCCGGACGGCGTCCCGCTCCCACCAGCGGGCATGCATCGAGTCGGCCCCCTCCGGATAGGCGTCGCCGGAGAGCAAGTTGAAGCCGCCCACGTCGAGGAACGTGACGAGCGAGTCGAGCGTGGCGTGCGGCCGGGGGACGCGCTGCTCCTCCCGTGTCGCCAAGAGCGGCGTCCACAAGACGCGCAGGCCCTGCTGGCGCAGCCAATCGGGGACATTCGCGGGACGCGCGAATTTCTTGTCCGCAACGAGCGGCAGCTCGATCGTCTCCACGCCGTCCGGTGGGGTGAGCCGCGGTGGCTGCAGCTCCACCGGAAGCGGGGCGTCCTGCAGCGCCAGTGACGCGCGGTGCGTCGCGGGGGGCACGTGCGCCCACTCGGCGGGGCGGCGGGTCCAGCGCGCTACGGCCCTGAGAAAGGCGTAGGTATCGGCGAGCGGGCCCGGGACCAGGAACGGCATGGTCGACGGTCGGTATTGCGGCCCGAGCGTACCCAGGGCGTGGCGGCTGATCACCACGACCAGTCCTTCCCCGATCCGCGCCGCCGCCGCGATGCCGGCGTCGGGGCGCGGCGCCGGTGAGCGCGACGCGCGCACGAAGGCACGATGACTGGTGAGCGCGAGCAGCTGGGTGGGTTCGCGCGTCACGACCACATGGTTGCGATCGAGCGGAAACGGGTCGTACGCCGAGCCGAGGGGCTCGTCTCCGACCGGCCGGGCGACGGCCCACGGCTGGGCCCGCCCGGTCGTCAGGACGCGCGTCGTCGTGTCTTCGAGCACGCGATCTCCGATCGAGATCCCCGCCCCTTCGTAGGCGAGCCAACGGTTCGCCGTCCAGCGGTCGAGGTAGCCCTCGCCGTCGCCAGCGTAGCCGAGCACCACGACCCCACCACGCCGCACCCACTCGTCGAGCAGGGCCACGTCACCGGCGGTGAGCGCGTCCGACGCAGCCTCGGGCTCGCGGCCCAGGAGGAACAGCAGCGTGCGGAACTGCGGGAGGTCGGCCCGCGTGAGGTGGGGATAGAAGCGCCGGTACTGGACTCGGTACCCCGCGTCCGCCCATGGGCGGGCCGTGCCGTTCAAGACGACGGGATCGGAGAGCGCGAGATCGAGCAGCAGCACGCGTCGCGCCTGGGGCTGGCACGCGGCGAGCAGAAACGGGGTGATCAGGCCGACGGCGGTGCGGGCGGATGACGATCGGTTCATCGTGACCCCAAGTCTAACCGTAGGCGCCCGCTCACCGACGGGGGCGCTGCGCGCAGCGGAACCCGGTCTTCCACACCGCCCGGCGATCTTCGGCAAACCAGCCCCGAGAGGCGATCGTCGCGTTCCTGGGCGGGGTATCGAACGCGCCACCTTTGATCGCGTGCACGAGTTGGCCGGTCGGGCTCACGATCTCGGCGGCCACCCACTCCCAGGCATTGCCGATCAGGTCCAAAGCGCCGTTAGGGGAACGCCCGAGCGGGAAAGAACCGACCGGCTTGAGCGTGTCGGTCGCCCCGGCCGCGTTGGCGCGCCCGGGCTCCCAGCCGTTCCCCCACGGGTAGGCGGTCCCACCCGGGCCCCCCGCGGCCGCCTCCCACTCCGGTTCCGTCGGGAGGCGAGCCGCGGGGTCGCGCCAGCGGCAGAACGCTTGCGCCTCAGCCCACAGCACTCCGGTCACGGGCCACGCCGCCGGTGGCGCTTGCGTCCACGGCGCGGGCGCGTGGGTGGCGGCCAGGAAGGGCGCGTACGCGCCGACCGTTACCTCGGTCGAGTCGATATAGAAGGAGTCGAGCTCCACGGCCGTCGCGCCCGGCCTAGTACCGCTCACCCGATAGGCGCCCCCCGGCACCAGGACCATGCCGGCCGGCGACCGGGCCGCCGGCGGATGGCGGCGGGCGACGCCGAGCGCGATGGCGGCGCCACCCAACAGCAGTGCGGCCAGCGCGGCCATCTGCCAGCGCGGCCGCGCGGCCCACCGCCGCTCGGCGGTAGGACGCGTGAGCATCTCGACGAAGTGCCGAGCCGTCGGGGGCCGGTCGGCCGCGAGTTTGGCGAGCCCCGCGGCGAGCGTCCGCTCGATGTGGGCGG
>WNGP01002865.1_pt1 | contig 21701 bp, 15 predicted proteins | sample 5407671 | NCBI WGS metagenome assembly WNGP01 (sample SAMN13153381, study PRJNA577476) | soil metagenome | isolation source: 40 cm soil or saprolite under Garry oak tree replicate 2 | place: USA:California | collected 2016-06-15
AGGGCAATTTCTGCCGGTGCACTGGCTATCAGCACATCGTCGACGCCATCCGGGCCGCAGGCGTGGCGGCCACGCCGCGGGCCGGATCGAGGGCTGAGCAGGTGGCGCCCGGCCCGGCCGTCACGGATGTTCCGGGGTCCAGCGCGGGCCAGGCCGGCCGGTTTTTCGGTCAGCCTCTTGCGCGCCGGGAGGACGGCCGTCATCTCCGGGGGCGGGGGCGTTTCACTGACGATGTGCGGTCGGCGGATGCGGCCGGCACGTTGCATGTCGCGCTGGCGCGCAGTCCGCACCCCCACGCCCGGATCCGGTCGGTTTCCACAGACCGGGCCGCCAGGATTGCTGGGGTGGTGGCCGTTGTCACCGGCGCGGACCTGCTTGACCAGGTGTCCCCACTGCCAGCGAACTGGATCCTGCCGGGCATGCGCGTTCCCGTTCACCGGGTCTTGGCCGATGAGGTGGCCCGATTCCAGGGTGAGGGACTAGCGGCCGTAGTTGCCGTGGACGCCTACATCGCCGCAGACGCGGCCGCGGCCATCGACGTCGACTACGAGCCGCTGCCCGCGGTGACGGACCCCTGGCAGGCGGCACAGCCAGGCGCTCCGCTGGTGCACCCGGGGCTGGCCAGCGTTCCGCAGGACGGTAACATCGTGTTGCGGATGCCGATTCACACGGGCGACTACGGGGCGGCACAGGAGCAGGCCCACGTCGTCATCCGGCAGCGGCTCCGGAATCAGAACCTGATCCCCGGCGCGCTGGAGCCCCGGTCGGTCCTGGCCGAATACGACGACCACTCGGGCACGGTGACCGTCCACAGCAGCACCCAATCCCCGCACATCATCAAGCGCATGCTCGCGGAGGTTTTGTCGTTTCCCGAGGAACGGCTGCGGGTGGTGGCGCCGGATGTGGGTGGCGGTTTCGGGTCGAAGCTGCACTTGTACCCCGAAGAGGTCCTGGTGACCGCGCTGGCCATCCGGTTGCGGCGGGCGGTGAAGTGGACGGCTACCCGCAGCGAGGACTTCCAGTCAGCCAACCACGGCCGCGACCATGTCCAGGACGTGGAACTGTGCGCCTCCGCCGACGGCGTCATCACCGGGATCAAGGCCACCTTGTTCGCCAACCTCGGCGCCTACCTGTCCAGCATGGCTGCTGGCATCCCGACGGCGAACTGCGCCTTCATGCTGACGGGCTGCTACCAGATCCCCAGCACTCACGTCGACACGTTCGGCGTGCTGACCAACACCTCACGTGTGGACACCTACCGGGGTGCCGGCAGGCCCGAGGCCACGTATCTCATCGAGCGCATGGTCGACCAGTTGGCACGGGAACTAGGCATCGACCCGGCAGAGATCCGCCGCCGCAACTTCATCCCCAGGAACGCGTTTCCCTACCAGTCACCCGGCCTGTTCGTCTTCGACAGCGGCGATTACGAGCGCAATCTGGACACGGCCCTGGACATCGTCGGCTACGAGAAGCTGCGCGAAGAACAGGCGGAGTTCCGCCGCCACGGCCGCTACCGGGGCATCGGGCTAGCGACCTACACCGAATTCACCGGGCTCGGCTCCGGCCGGGACAACGCCGCGGCGGGGTTCGCCTACGGCGGCTGGGAATATGCGCGCGTACTGGTCCATCCCACCGGCCGGGTCAGCGTGCACGTCGGCACCGCCGACCAGGGCCAGGGGCACGCCACCAGCTACGCGCAGATCGCCGCCGACGCGCTCGGTCTCCGCCCGCACGACATCGACATCGTCGAAGGGGACACCGCCAGAGCGGAATTCGGCCAGGGCACGTTCAACTCCCGGTCGATGCCGGTCGGCGGAACTGCGGTCCACGAGTGCAGCCAGAAAGTCCTCGCGAAAGCCAAGCGGTTCGCCGCCCACACCCTCAGGGCGGCCGTAGAAGACGTCCGTTACGAGGCAGGAGTATTTACCGGCCCCGAACGCGTCGACGGCGCCCCGGCAGGCAGTGTGACTTGGCAGGACGTCGCCCGGCTGGCTCATTTCGTACCCGACATCCCGCCCGGTCTCGAGCCCGGCCTTGATGAGCGGGTCTTCTACGACCCCAAGGGACTTACCTTCCCGTTCGGCACCTACATCGCCGTTGTCGACGTGGACCCCGCGACCGGCGACATCATCATCGACCGGTTCCTCGCGGTCGACGATTGCGGCCCGCTGATCAACCCCCTGTTGGCGCGGGGGCAGATACACGGCGGCATCGCGCACGGGCTCGGCCAGGCGCTGCTCGAAGAGGCCCGGTACGACAGCGAAGGCTCCCTCGCCGCACACAACTGGACGACCTACGCCTTCCCCCGCGCCCAGCACATTCCGCGCCTTGAGACCGAACACACCGTCACCCCGTCACCGTTCACCTTCCGCGGGATCAAGGGAATCGGCGAGGCGGGGGCCATCGGGACACCGCCGGCCATCGTCAACGCCGTTCTCGACGCCCTGGCGCCACTGGGCGTGACACACCTGGACATGCCGCTGCATGCCGAACAGATCCGCACCGCCATCCGCCAGGCCGCCACCAACGGCAGCGCTCCGGGAGGTGCGCGGTGATACCGGCCGACTTCGACTACCTGCGGCCGGCCACCATGGCCGAAGCACTGGAGATGGCGAGCCGCGACGAAGACGCCGCGTTCCTGGCGGGCGGCCATGCGCTGCTGCCAGAGTGGAAACTCAGCCGTAAAGGTCCCTCCACCGTCATCGACCTGGGCCGCCTGGGCGAGCTGCGCGGAATCGAGGTATTCAGTGACGGCGGCGCCCAGGAAACGGGCGGTAACGGCAGGCCGGGCGAAGTGGTGCGCATCGGCGCGATGACAACCTCCGCCGAGATCGAGTATTCGGCCGGCATCGCCCGCATTGTGCCACTGCTTCCGCGGGCCGCCGCGGTGATCAGCGATCCCCTGATCCGCAACCGGGCCACGCTGGGCGGGTCGCTGGCAGAAGCCAGCCCGCGCGGCGACTGGCCACCCGTCGTCCTGGCCGCCGACGCGACCCTCCATCTGCGCAGCCGCGACGGCGAACGAGCGGTGCCCGCCCGTGACTTCTTCACCGTGGACCGGACGGGCTTCGGCGAAAAGGCCACCACGCTGCGGCGGGGTGAACTGCTGACCGCCGTTACCGTGCCCGCCGCCAGTCCCCTGACCCGCTCCACCTATCTCAAGCGCATGCACCCAGCCTCCGGGCACGCCATGATCGGCGTGGCTGTCGCTGCCACGTTCGACAGCAGCGAAACATGCAGTCAGTGCCAGATCGCCATTACCGGCGTCAGCGCCATCGCAACCCGCGCGGTCAGAGCCGAAGAGCGCCTGGTCGGCTCGCGCCTCACCGCCGACGTCATCGAGGCCGCTGCGGACGTGGCCGCCGACGGAATCGCCTTTACCGGCGACGCGTTCGGCTCTGCCGCCTACCTGGCCGAATTGCTTCCCGTCTACGTGAACCGGGCCCTCACGCAAATCGCAGCCCAGCTCAAACCGGACCCTCGAGGGAGATGATGACTGTGGGCAAGATCGGTGTGCACGAGTTCATTACGCTGGATGGCGTTATCGGCGACCCGTCCTGGTCGCTCGATTACTCGTTCGATCCCAAGATGGGAGGGGCCATTGGCGAAATCATGGGATCGAGCAAGGCGATTCTGCTGGGACGCCGCACCTATCAGGAGTTCGCCCCGTCTTGGTCCACCAGAACCGCCGAAGACGACCCCGGCGCGCCGTTCATGAACGAGACGCCCAAGTACGTCGTCTCCGCCTCGCTGCGAGCCGCGGACTGGAGCAACTCCTCGATCCTTGGCCCCTATAGCGCGAGCACGATCCGTGACCTCAAGGACCAGATCGACGGCAACATTTACGTCAGCGGCAGCGGGACCCTGGTCCGGGCGCTGCTCGCCGATGGCCTGGTCGACGATCTGCACCTTTTCGTCTACCCGCTGGTACATGGCGGCGGTCAGCGGCTGTTCGCTGACACCGGCCCGGCAACCAAGTTCGCGCTCGCCGGATCGGAGGCCTACGGCAGCGGAGTCCTGTACCTCACCTACACGCTCGCCGCCTCCGGCCGAGAGTGACGCGAGTGACCGGTTCCGAGCGGTACCAAACCGCACGCTGACGGGCATCGCTGCCCGCGCTCTTCGCCGCGCACTAGAGGCAGCACTGGGCTGTTGAGAACGGAGCATTACAGTGCCAACAACGAACCCCGCCAGCGGGCCGGACGCCACGAGCGGTTACGTGCCGGTGAATGGGCTCGACATGTACTACGAGATCCACGGCGAGGGATCCCCGCTGGCCCTGTTTCACGGCGCCATGGGAACGATCGACAGCTGCTTCGCTAATCTCTTGCCCGCCCTCGCGGCGACGCGCCAGGTCGTCGCCATCGAACTGCAGGGCCACGGTCATACCGCTGACATCGACCAGCCGCTGTCCTACCGGCAGATGGCCGCCGACGCCGCGGCACTCCTAGAAGCACTCGGCATCGAGATGGCCGATCTTGTCGGGTACAGCCTAGGCGGTGCCGTCGCCCTGGAATTGGCCATGCAGCACCCGGGCAGGGTGCGGCGGCTTGTCTTCGCGGGTGGCACCTCCTACCGGCGCGATGGCCTCTACCCGGAAATGCTCACGGAACCGGAATCCGGCGCGGACGATCTCGCCGGTTCGGTCTGGCATCAGGCCTACCTGCAGGTGGCGCCGGATCCCAGCGCGTGGCCGGTCCTTGTTGCCAAGAACAATCAACTGGACCGCATGTTTGCCGGCTGGCCAGAGGAGGACATCCAGGCCGTGACCACTCCGGCGCTGCTGATCATCGGCGATTCCGACATCGTCCGGCCCGAGCACACGATGAAGATGTTCCGCCTGCTTGGCGGTGGCGTCGTCGGCGACCTCGCGGGGCTCCCCGCCTCACAGCTCGCCGTACTGCCCGGCACCTCACACGTCGGGCTGCTGGACCGCGTGGACTGGCTTCAATCGATGATCCTTGAGTTTTTGGGCACACCTGTGCCTCGATCCCTGTAGACCACACTGCTCTGCCGCAGACCGGTCCCGCTGACGGCCGACCCGGCTCTCATCCGACACGGACCTTACTTCCGGAGAGCTGGCAGCCCCATCGACCGGGCGTTCACCGAACATGTGGCACTCCTTCGTCAAGTTTGGGCCCAGTACGCCTTGAGGCTCCCGTCGCGCTGGGTGCCCGGATTGAGGTTGCGCACTACTATGAGAGGTGCTTGCTGGATACGGCTCGCAGGTCCGGCTGCTGAGGTGTAGGGACTGATGGCCAAGTCACCCACGACCAGCCCCCCCGGGGTTCCCGCGCTGGGGCGGGATGTGCTGGTGGCCACCAAGTTCCATGTCCCGCACCCGGGTTTCGTGCCGCGTCCCCGCCTGCTGGCACGCCTATCGCAAGGGATCGGCAGTGGGCTGACGGTCGTCTGTACGCCGGCTGGCTTCGGTAAGACGACCGTGCTGGGGGACTGGGCCCGGCGCAGCCGCCTGCCGGCCGCGTGGCTGTCGCTGGATCCGGGCGACAGCGACCCTGCGCGGTTTTGGCGGTACGTGGCGGCCACATTGGACCGGGTGCGGCCAGGGGTTGGCGCGCCGGTCGTGGCGTTGCTGCGCGGCCCGCAGCAGCCGCCGCTGGAGGCGGTGGCGACCGCAGTGATCAACGAACTGATGAGTCTGCCGGGCGAGGGCCAGGTCGTGCTCGTCTTGGATGACTACCATCTGATTGAGGCGCCGCTGGTGCATGAGAGCGTCACGTTCCTGCTGGACCGGCTCCCGCCGGGGCTGCGCCTTGTCCTCTCCAGTCGGGTCGACCCTCCGTTGCCGCTGGCGCGGTTGCGGGCGCGCGGCCAGCTCGCCGAGCTCCGCGCGGAGGACTTGCGCTTCACGGTGGCGGAGACGGCGGCGTTCTTGCGGGAGGTCACCGGCCTTGACCTTCCCGCAGCCTCGGTTGCCGCGCTCCAGGACCGGACCGAGGGATGGGCGGCGGGGGTGCAACTGGCCGCGCTGTCGCTGCGGAAGCACGCTGATCCGGCCGAGTTCATCGCGACGTTTGCCGGCAGCCACCGCTACGTGCTGGACTACCTAACCGAAGAGGTGCTGGCCGGCCAGCCCCAGCAGGTTCTGCGTTTCCTGCTGGCAACCTCGGTGCTGGACCGGTTGTGCGGCCCACTCTGCGACGCGGTTACCGGCCGGACGGACAGCCAGGCGATGCTGGAAGAGCTGGAACGGGCCAACCTGTTTGTGGTGCCGCTGGATGAGGTGCGCCGCTGGTGGCGCTACCACCACCTGTTCGCCGACCTGCTGCGCGCCCGCCTGGGGCATGAGCAACCCGGACAAGTGCGAGGCCTGCACTGCGCCGCGGCCGCCTGGCATGAAGAGCACGGGTCCGCCGACGAGGCGGTCCGGCATGCTATGGCCGCCGGTGATACGGGCTGGGCGGCTCGGCTGGTGGAACGGCATGTGGAGGCGCTGCTGCGGCTCAGCGAGGGTGCCACGCTTGACCGCTGGCTTTCCGCGCTGCCCGTGGAGTCGATCCGCGCCCGGGCACGACTGTGCCTAGCCCAGGCTGTTAACGCCGTCGTCGGCGGCCGCCTGGAGGTAGTCGAGCCGCTGCTGGCCAATGCGGAGCGCGCGTTCACCGCCAGCGGCGACGAACCGCACGAGCCGTCGGTCGGCCGGGCGCGGAGCGTGCTGGCCAACGTCCCCGCGTCGATCGCGTTCCTGCGCGCCGAACTCGCGCGTCTGCGGGGCGATGCGGCGCGCGCGGTGGAATGCGACCGGCAAGCCATGACGCACCTGGGCGAGGATGACTGGCTGCTACGCTCTCTGGTCGCCTGGAACCTCGCGGTGGCTGACTGGCTGCGCGGCCGGCTCGGGCCGGCTGAGCACGCCCTGGCGGACCTGGTCACCGAGCGGCTGGCGGCGGGTGAGGGCTTTCTCTCCCTGATTGTCTGCTATGACCTCGGCCAAGTCCGGCTGGCCCAAGGCCGCCTGCGCGCGGCGCTGCGTACCTACCAGCGGGGACAAGAGACCGCCAGCGAGGCCTGCCAGCAGCTGCCGCCCGCGGGCATAGCGCTTGTGGGCCTGGCCGAGGTGCTGTACGAGCTGAATGAGCTGCCTGCCGCTCACGAGCAAGCAACCCTGGGCGTCGCACTATGCCGGCAGCTCGCCTTCACGCAGCCGCTGGCCACCGGCCTGGCCATGCTGGCGCGGATCCGGTGGGCGCAAGGCAACGAAGCGGGCGCACTGGACGCGATCGGCCAAGCCGAGCGGGTCAAGCTGAGCCCGCAGGTGGCCGCCCTGCACAACCCGGTGCCAGCGTGGCGCGCCCGGCTGCTCCTCGCCTTCGGCGAAGTCGCCGCCGCCGCTCGCTGGGCCAGCGGGTGTGGGCTGGGGACCGGCGACGAGCCGAGCTACCCGCGGGAGCGTGAGTACCTGGCGCTGGCGCGGGTGCTGCTCGCCGAGCACGCTCCCGGCCGGGCGCTCGAGCTTCTTGACCGGCTGCACGCCCAGGCGGCCGCCCAGCAGCGGACGGGCAGCGTCATCGAAGTGGCGGCGCTGCGGGCGCTCGCGCTCGCGGACGGCGGTGACCTGGCCGCCGCGTCGGCCAGCCTGGCCGGAGCGCTGGCGCTGGCCGCCCCGGAAGGCTACGTACGCGTGTTCGCCGACGAGGGTGCGCCGATGGCCTGGCTGCTGGGCGGGCTAGCCGCGGCCCAGCGCACTGGGCGGGTGGTGTTCCCTGCGGCGGTTCCGCAGCGCTACCTTGAACAGCTGGCGCGGGCCTTCCAGCCCGCAGCTCCTGCGGCTGCCACCGGCGACACCGGGATGGCGGGGCTGGCCGAGCCGCTGAGCGGTCGGGAGCTGGAGGTGCTGCAGCTCCTGGCCGCGGGCAGGTCGAACCAGCAGATCGCCGACGAGCTCGTGGTGACCCTCGCCACGGTGAAGAAACACGTCGGCCACATCCTCGGCAAGCTCGTCGCCGCCAACCGCACGCAGGCGGTCGCCCGCGCCCGGGTGCTAGGGTTGCTGCCGTTAAGTCGGCACCGCGACGTGGTCATCCGTCCGGATACCACCCAGCCGCGGCAGCAGATTCCACCCCCGAGTCGACTTTCGGCTGACGCCTTCGGCCCCGGCCAGCCCTAACGTACTGGCGAACCAGGCTGTCCGCCTCGGTGATCGAAATCGAGCTGCCCTTGTGGGACAAGATAACGATCCCCAGTGTCGCAGGGAGCCAGTGAGGGAGAAGATATGGCGCAATTGGCCAGCGCCCCGCCGCCGGATGGCTCATTCGGTGTACTCGTGCGAGCGTTCAGGCATCGGGCCTACCTGTCGCAGGAACAGCTGGCAGCGCGCGCCGAACTGAGCGAGCGCACGGTGCGTAACCTTGAGGCCGACCGCGTGCGGTCGCTGCGCAATGACACTGTGAGGTTGCTGGCTGACGCGCTCGGGTTGACCGAGCCGGACCGACAGGGCTGGTTCGCAGCCGCACTCGGCGCCAATGACCGACGGGCGGAGCCCGTGCTGCCTGGCGCAGGCCTCCCAGCGCAGTTGCCCAGCGATGGCCCAGCCCGGCCGCGGCTGAATACGCGCGGCTTCGACATGGGAAACAATTCCCGGAACCACCGTTCGTTCACCATGAAGTTCAGGGCCGAGGTCGTCTGCGAGTTCGTCGTCCGGGCCAGCCCCTGTGGGCTGGAGCTTGCCCGCATCGAGGCCGTGCTCACCGGTGATGCTCAGGACGCTTCCTGGCTGGCGGTAACCTGCCTGATCGACTGGGCGGGCGAGACCCCCTGTGATGGCGTGCGCCGCAAAACCTTTGACAAGCTCGCGTCAGCGAGGTAGGTGGTTACTGTGTTGTACGGGCGGGCCGTTGAGCAATCCGTCATTGACGAGTTGCTAGCGGGTGCGTGCACTGGGCGCAGCGGTGTGCTCGTCATTCGCGGGGATCCGGGTATCGGCAAGACGGCGCTGCTGGATTATGCCGCGCGGAGTGCGGATGCGGCCGCGGGGCCTGATGGCGTGGGGATGCGGGTGATCTGCGGCCGTGGTGTCGAGTCGGAGGCAGAGCTGCCATTTGCCGGGCTGCATTTGCTGCTTGGATCGGCGCTGGATCATCTTCCCGCACTACCGCAGACGCAGCAGGAAGCGCTGAGCGCGGCGTTGGGACTTCGGCGTGCCGGGCCCCATGACCGCTTCCTCGTCGGCGTGGCGGTGCTGTCGCTACTGGCCGAGCTGGCCGAGGACCGTCCGCTCGTGTGTCTCGTCGACGACGCGCACTGGCTGGACCGGGCGTCAGCCGGGGCACTGGTGTTCGCGGCCCGGCGGCTGGATGCGGAGGGGATCGCGATCATCTTCACTGCCCGCGATCATCACGCGGTGTTTCCGGCTTCAGGCCTGCGCTTTTTGCAGCTTGGTGGGCTGGATGCGGCCTCGGCGGCCGCGCTGCTGGCTGACTACGCGGGGGGGCTGGCTCCCACGGTACGGTCCCGCATCCTCGCCGAAGCGTGCGGTAACCCGCTTGGCCTCATCGAGCTGCCCGCGGCGTACCTGGCTGCCCCGGCTGCCGCTGGGTGGTCAGGGAACACGACCTTGGCGCTGACTGACCGGCTGCATCAGGCAGTCGAGGGTCAGATTCGGCGGCTACCCTCGGACACCCAGACCATACTGCTGGCTGCCGCCTCGGAAGACAGCGGCGACCTGGGCGTGCTGCTGGATGCCGCCGGAACGCTAGGGATGGAGGCTGCGGCCCTGGGGCGGGCCGAGCAGGCGGGGCTGATCGGCATCACCGACCGTACAGTGACGTTCCGCCATCCGCTGGTGCGTGCGGCGCTGTACCACGGCGCAACGCTGAGCCAGCGCCTGGCCGTGCACCGGGCGCTGGCCGACGCGTTGTGCAGCCCAGCGGATGCCGACCGGCGAGCGTGGCACCTGGCGGCTGCGGCGACCGCGCCAGATGAGAAGATCGCGGCCGAGTTGGAGCGTACAGCGGGGGAGGCCAGGGCCCGAAGCGGGTACGCGGCCGCAGCGGCCGCGTACAAGCGAGCGGTACAGCTCGGTACGGACCTCGAGGCCCAGCCTCGTCGGCTTGCCGCGGCCGCCGAGGCCAGCGCGGAGATCGGCGACTTGGACCACGCGCGTGGCCTTGCCGCACGGGCGGCAGCCCAGACCACCGACCCGGTCGTCCAGGCCAGGCTGGCCAACGTGCGCGCGCGGGCCGACGTGGCCCAGGGCCAGCTGCACGCCGCCCACCAGCTGCTGGTCGAGGGGGCGGCCCAGATCGCCAGCCTGGACGCGCTGCAGGCTACCCGGATGCTGACGTACGCGATGCACGTCGCCTGGTATGCGGGCGACCGCGGGCTGGTGGCCGACACCGCCGACCGGCTGAAGGCGGTCGGCGGGTCGCTCGCGGAACCGCTCACGCCGTTCATCCAGTTGATGCTGCGCCTGGCCAGGCAGGCGGCCGAACGACCCGGCGACGATCTGCCTTCGCTCGCCGACCTGGTGGCCCAGGCGCGACGCTCGCGGGCCGGTGACCCATACGACCTCACCATGATCGCGATAGCCGCCCTGGTCACCGGCCGGATCCCCGACGCGTGCGACCTGCTGGGGACGCTGGTCACCGACACCCGCACGCTGGGCAGGATAGGCTGGCTCCCTACCCTGCTGGTCTGCCTGGCACAGGCCCTGCTTCTTGACGGGCGGCACTGCGACGCGCTGGCCAGCGCGACCGAGGCGTTGCGGATCGCGCGGGACACGGGCCAGCCGCAGTGGACCAGCGACCTGAACGGGATCATGGCGTACCTGGCTGCTGCTGAGGGCGACCAGGACCGCTGCCGCCAGCTGGCGGCAGCGGCATTCGCCGAGCCTGCGAGCGCTTTCATCTCGGCGGCCGAGGCCTGGGTCCACTGGGCGCTCGGCCTGCTGGACCTGGGCCACGGCCATCCCGACACCGCCCTGGTCCAGCTGGAGACGATCTGGCAAGGGCCTGCCCGGTACCACGCAGCCGCCTTGCGGAGCGTCCCTGACCTGGTCGAGGCCGCGGTCCGGGTCGGCCAGCCGGAGCGGGCGACCGAGCCGCTGGCGAGATTCTCTGACTGGGCTCGGCGGGCCTGCATGCCGGCTCTCGAGGCGCTGGCCGAACGTTGCTACGCCCTGCTCGAAGCGGGCGAGGAAGCAGAACAGCACTACCTCACCGCGCTCAAGCTGCATGACGGGTCCCTCGAGCAGGCTCGCACCCAGCTGCTGTACGGCGCGTGGCTGCGCCGCGCCCGCCGCAAATCCGACGCCCGCACCCAGCTACGCGCCGCCGTGGATACCCTGGACCGGATCCACGCCGCACCGTGGGCCGAACAGGCCAGGGCCGAGCTCGCCGCGACCGGCGCCACCGCACCACGCACAGACCTGGCCAGTCTGCCCCGGCTGACACCGCAGGAACTGCAGGTCGCCAGGCTCGCTGCCCACGGGCTATCTAACCGCGACATCGCCGCCCAGCTCTTCCTCAGCCCGCGAACCGTGGGTTACCACCTCTACAAGGCATTCCCCAAACTCGGCATCACCTCCAGAAGCCAGCTCGACCCAGACACCCTCAGCCCCTGACCAGCGACGGCACATGCCAGCATCCGGTACACATTGCCTATTCATGACAGATTCCACGGCCCGCCAGTTTGGTTACCGTCTTCTGGTGTGCTCCGAGCTTGAGCTGCTAGCGGCGACGAACAACCAGGAATCAGACGCCCGTATCAGGCGGCAGAACACCAACTCCTCGGAGGTCTCTGGTGACCGAACCGGTCAAAGTCTTCACAGCGATCGCCCTGATATCGCTGCCGACGGTAATGTTCGGCGGCTTCTCGTTGCTCCGGCTGCTGGTTGCGCGGCGGCTGAACGAGTTCCAGGTGGCGTACTTCCGAGCCGGGCATGCCCACGCCGGGGTGCTGCTCGTGCTCACCCTGGCCGTGCTCGACCTGCTCACTCATACCAGCCTGTCCCGGACTGGGCAATGGATCGTCGGGACGTTGCTCCTGGCCGGGGTCCTGGCGCAGTCCGGCGGCATGTTCGTTCACATGGGCATCGGCAAGCCAGGGCAATGGTCGGCCGGAAACACGCTGACCAGCGTCGGCGCCGTGCTCCTGGCCGGAGCGCTGCTGACTACAGGGGCCGCGGTCATCGCAAGCTGACCGCGATGTGCAGGCAGTGAGGAGTAGCACTGTGTCCGACGGGGTGAACGGGCAGGTTAACGGTGGCGGCGAGTTCGGGCAGCTGCTGGCTGGTTTCCGGTTCGGCCGTGGCCTGTCACAAGATGAGCTTGCCGGCCGGTCGGGGATGAGCGTGCGGGCGATCAGGAGCCTTGAGCACGGTCAAGTCGGGCGGCCGCGCTGGGCGTCGGTTTCGCTGCTGGCCGATGCGCTGGGTTTGAGCGACGCCGAGCGGGCGGCATTCAGGGAGGCTGCCGCCGGTTCGCGCGGGAGAGCCGACGGGGCGGGGGAGGAGGGACCGTCCCGGGTCCCGGTGGCGCTGTCCCAATTGCCGCCCGACATCGAGGATTTCACCGGCCGCGAGGACGCGCTGGACCGGCTGCGGGTCCGGATGGCCGGCCGCCCGAGTGGGTCCACGGCGGTGGTGATCACCGGCGCGGTGGGCAAGGCTGGAGTGGGCAAGACGGCCCTGGCGGTGCATGTCGCGCACCAGTTGCGGCCGAAGTTCCCCGACGGGCAGCTGTACGTGAACTTGCGTGGCGCCGAGGCGCAGGCCCTTGCGTCGGCGGAGGTGCTTGGCCGGTTCCTGCGCGCGCTGGGGGTGGAGGGCCAGTGCCTCCCCCAGGATGTGGACTCCCGCGCCGGGTTGTACCGTTCGCTGCTGGCCGACCGGCGGATGCTGGTAGTGCTGGACAACGCGGCCGACGAGGCGCAGGTCCGCCCGCTGCTGCCCGCGGGCGCTGGCAACGCAGTGCTGGTCACCAGCCGGATCCGGCTGGCCGGGCTGACTCCGGCGGAGGTGATCGATCTCGGGGTCCTGCCGCCGGAGCAGGCGGTTGAGCTGCTCGGCAAGATCGTCGGTGCTGACCGTGTTGCTGCCGAGTCAGGGGCGGCGTCGCAGCTCGCGGCCCTGTGCGGGTATCTGCCGCTGGCGCTGCGGATCGTGGGCGCCAGGCTTGCCGCCAAGCCGCACTGGCGGGTGCAGCGGCTGGCCGACCGGCTTGGTGCGCACCACCGGCGGCTGGATGAACTGGCGGTGGGTGATCTCGAGGTGCGGGCAAGCTTCGCGCTGAGCTACCAGGCTGTGGGCGAGGTGGAGCGGCGTGCGTTCCGGCTGCTCGGCCTGCTCGAGGTGCCCGACTTCGCGCCGTGGATGCTGTCCGCTCTGCTCGATGTTCCGGCTGCCGACGCGGAAGAGATCGCCGAGCGCCTGGCCGACGCCCAGTTGCTGGACACCGTCGGTGAGGATTCTGCCGGGCAGATCCGCTACCGATGCCACGACCTGCTCCGGTTGTTCGCCAGGGAACGGCTGGCCACGGACGAGACGTCGGCTACCCGGCGGGCCGCGCTGGAACGAACGTTGCAGATCTACTTCACCAGGGCACACGCGGCGGTGCGCCAGCTCCGTCTGCGGCCCCCCGAGCTGCGGGACGGGGCGGTGCCGGCGATCCCGCGAGATCCGGTAGACGGGCTGGCCGGGTCATACAAGTGGCTGGCGGCCGAGCACACCGGCCTCGCGGTAAGCCTGGAGCAGGTATGGCGCGAGGGCCTAGGGCAGCTCGGGCAGGCGCTCACGAGCCTGCTCGCGGACTTCTTCGAGGTGTACGTCTGCTGGGACGAGTGGGAGCACACGCACGAGGTTGCCCTTCGTGCCGCCCGGCTGGCCGGCGACCGGCATGCCGAGGCATCGCTGCTGCGCGGCTTGGGCGACCTGCGCCGCTGTCAGGACCGCCTGCCGGAAGCCGTTGCGCATTTCACGCGCAGCAATGCCATCTTCTGCGAGCTGCAGGACATCCCTGGTGAGGCCGACAGCCTGACCGGGCTCGCGCGCACCTACCGGCGGCAAGGCCTGCTGGCTGAGTCGGCCGCCTGCTTCGAACGGGTCCTTGGGCTCAGCCGGGGGCTCGCCGACGCCGACCGCGAGGCAAAGGCCGCGCTCTTTTTCGCCAAGGTACGCCGCCAGCAGGGACAGCCGGCCGAGGCCCTCGCCCTTCTGAGTCGTTGCCGGGACATATTCCGCTCGGTCGATAGCGGCGGTTACGTGGCGTACGCCGATATCATGATCGGTGTTCTGCGCAGCGAACTCGGCGAGCACGAGCGGGCCGCAGCCAATCTCCAGCAGGCGCTGGCCTTCGCGCAGGCTCTCGGCGACCCGCGCTGGGAAGCCTATGTACTCCTCAACCTCGGGGTGATAGCCCTAGCCCGGGGATCGCACGACGAGGCGCGCCACCATCTCGGCCAATCCCTGGCCATGTACGAGCGGGCCGGTGACCGGCACGGGGCGTCTCGCGTCGTAATGCCCGCGGCTTGTCCGCAGGGACCGCTCGCGTAGCTGAGCGGGAATGAGACTGCCATCGATCCGTTGTCGGGCGGATCGCGGGTCAATGGAGCACGTGGTAGCTGATGTGGGTGGCGAGGTAGGCACCCCGCACGGCGATGATCTCGAGGTTCAGTGGCGGTATGCTGTCGAAGAGGCGTTCGCCCGCGCCGACGGTGACCGGTGCGATGTGGGTGCGGATCTCGTCGATGAGGCCGGCGGCGAGGTACTGGTTGACCGTCGCGGCTCCGCCGGCGATGGCGACGTCGCGGTCTCCCGCGGCTAGGCGGGCCTGATCGAGGGCCGGCTCGATCCCGTCGGTCACGAAGGTGAACGTCGTGCCGCCCTTCATTGTCAGCGGCTCGCGCGGGTGGTGGGTGAGCACGAACACAGGTGCGTGGTACGGCGGGTTATCGCCCCACCAGCCTTTCCAGCTGAGGTCCCATTCGCTGCGGCCGGGTCCGAAGATGTTGCGGCCCATCACGAACGCGCCGGCTGCGACGACCTGATCGATCTCGGCCTTGTTCTCATCGGGTGTGTCGAACATCCAGGCGTGCAGCCGGTCCACCGGCCCGTCACCGAATGGCTTTTCCGCGGTCTGGCCCGGACCGGCAACGTAGCCGTCAGCAGAGATCGAGATGTCGCAGAAGACCTTATTGGCCATGGTGCTCTCCGTCCTCGGCATCACTGCCTGTCATCTGCCATCAACCCGGGCGATAGCCACCGCACTGGAGGGCCGCCCCGCCACCGTGACCCGGCTGCGCCGGCATACGCTGCCGGGGCTTGGACGCCGCCGTGCGGTCCGCCAGGGCAGCCGACCAGGAGGACCACGTATGACCCGCTCGCGAAGTGCTGCGCGGCGGCCGCCCCGCCGATCTCCGACTGCAACCCTACGGGCCGATATCCGCTTGAACCAATCCAGTACAGACGATCAGGCGATCACACACCAGGAAGAAGACCGGCAGGTAGTAGGAAGAAACGCTCGCCCAGCACGCTTGCGGGCGACGAGGTCGATGCGCTGCCGCTCTTCACGGACGGCCCTGGGACCGTATGAAAGCCCGTACAAGATCCCCGGTCCCACCACAGCGTCCATGTGGACGATGCCGTCGCGGGCACCGATTCGTTGAGCGCCGCTCACAAGGCACAGCACATTAAGCCCGCAAGATCGAAGGATGAAATGTTCAGTTAGCAGGCAGAAACTGCGTTCAGTTAGCAGGCAGAAACTGCCGACCTTTTTCCGGTCTTCTTCCTGGCTGAGCGCTTCTTCGCTGAGCTACTTTCCTGATATTCGGTCCTTGCGTCGACATGAATGCCTGCGAGCCAGTCTCAAGAGGTTGAAGGAGAACAATGTGCAAGTGACCTTGACGACGTTCCTGTCCCTGGATGGGGTCATGCAGGGCCCAGGCGGCCCCACCGAGGACCTAAGCGGAGGCTTCAAGCAAGGCGGCTGGATGGTTCCTTATGCGGACGAGACGATGGGCCGGTTCGTGACCGACTGGTTCGAAGCCGCCGACGCCTTTCTGCTCGGGCGAACCACGTACGAGATCATGGCCGCGTACTGGCCGCTGGTCACCGCCGAAGACGAGGTCGCCAGGAAGCTGAATAGCCTCCCTAAGTACGTCATCTCGAAAACTCTCGACGAGGTGACGTGGAACAACTCAACGCTGATCAAGGGCGACCCCGTGAAAGAGGTCATGAGGCTGAAGGGCGAGGCTGGCCAGGAACTTCAAATCCACGGCAGCGGCAATCTCGCTCAGACGCTGATCCAGCATGGCCTCATCGATGAGTATCGACTCTGGTTTCACCCTCTCGTCCTGGGAAGCGGCAAGCGACTGTTCCCAGAAGAGGGCGCGCCGATCGCTCTCAGGCTCATCGAAGCCAGGACGACCAGCACCGGCGTCGTTGTCCACGTCTACCAGCCAGCAGATAAGCCCGCACTCGGATCGTTCGCCCCCGGCAAAGAATGACCCGGGCGACTCGTTGCGGATCACCCAATCGTAATCAACCGGGCGACCGGGTCAATGAGACCGATCGTGGCTGCCGCCACAGCTGGGAGGTCGCGATGCCAGTCATCGCTGTGACCCGGCTCCGGCTGCGAGACCCGGCGCTGCTGGACGAGTTCTTCATCGCCGCTGTCGCCGTTCTGGAGCAAGCGAAGAACTCAAGCGGCAATCTCGGCGCGGACGTCTTCGCCGACGCGCACAACACATGGTGGACCCTTACTGCCTGGCGGGAACGGGATTCGATTCAGGCCTTTATGGGCACTGAACCGCATCTGAGCACGATGGCACGCCTGGACGATTGGTGCGACGAGGCGACGTTCGCCGACTGGGAGCAGGCCAGCGAGGATCTGCCGGATTGGCGAACGAGCCACCGCCGCTTGGTTGCCGATGGCCAGGCAGCGCGTCTCACCCATGCTTCAGATGCACATCAGACTCGTGCTTTCCCGCCGCCCGTCGAGACTCGATAGCCGAGCGACTATCGGCTAAACTCCCCAGGTCTCCAGGCAAATGGGTACGCAAAGTGCGGTACCGCACGCCAGCGTTCGTGACCCTGTTCGGTCAAAGATCTAAATGAGGAACCTTCCGGCCCCGCTACCGCTCATTCTCAAATGGTCTCCGTGTCAAGCTGGGGATTCCACATGATCTCCCAGAGATGGCCGTCCAGGTCGCGGAAGTACCCGGAGTAAATGCCCCAAGGACGGTCGTGTGGCTTGTCAGTCAGCATGGCGCCCGCTTTCTCGGCCCGGCCCAGCAATGAGTCCACATCTGCCTTACTTGCCACGGCATGGCCGATGCTGAATTCGCCAGCCTGCGGTGGGCCGGGCGGGATGTTCGCGTCTTTGCCAGTTCCGTACGCGGGTACAAGGCCAGGATAAGCCCACCGTGCAGCTGGAACATCACAACCGCTCCGGCAGGGTTGGTGTCGTCACCAGGGAACTCTGTGCCAACAACACCCGGTGACTCCAGTCCAAGTCCGCCGCGGTAGAACTCAAGAGCCTGCTCGAGATCCGCTACCGCCAGCGTGATGACATGAATACGCGCGCATACTGCTATTCCTTAAACATCGCCAGTCATCCCGCCGGCAGGTGGCACCAGGCCGGGGAGACAGGCTATCTGCCGTACCGGAGCAGAATCTATCGCCGCCGCAGGCGGCTTGGCCAGGAAGAAAGACAGGAAGAAGACCGGCGATTTTACCTAACCGTATCGATTGGGAATGAGCCAGCACGCTGCGCCGACCCGCCGGGACCGGCCGCAGTGGCCGGTCCCGTTGGCGCCCGGCCGCCGTGGTGAAGATGACCGGAGCGGCTAGCCAGCGTGTCCCGGAGGCCGCACTATCGTCAGCAAAGGCCGGTCCGCGGATTGAGCGTTGCCGGGCCGTGATGATCATCGCTGTCGTTGCCGTGGGACCGGGGGTCGTTTCGAGCCGAAGATCGCGCCAAAGGCGGGGCGGCGGTTCAGGCGTCAAGGTGCCCTATGCCGGTCATGCGCTCGGTGATGACCCGCAGCCCCCTCGGTGAGCTCCCGCGCCGACAATGCCTGCCTCGGGTCCATGAACCACTTCACGATGACGCCGATGAACAGAGCGTGCAGGACCGAGCCAGCCTGGCGTGCCACCTTGGCGTCCTGCTCCAGGCTGATCCCCAGGAAGAGCTCCTGGAAGCCAGCACGACCATCGCTCCCGTGCCAGCCGACTGATGCTCCACCAGCGCGCCCGCTCCAGCGACGCGGCCCAGATAGACGAGTGACTCAGCGATCCGGAATCGCGAGTGTTATGCCGGGGCGGTCCTGCGACCGTTGGCCGTGCTGTGGTGAGCCAGGGGCAGCTGCCCGCCCGCTGGAGGGTGATCACCTGCCTGCCCGGCGGTCGGCCTGCGGCACGGCGCCTGCGGCCGGCTGGGCGTCGGCCTGCTCGGCACGCGGGCGGGCTGGGAGCCAGAATGCCACGAGCAGGACGCCGCCGGCGGCGACACCGGCGGCGACCAGGCAGGCGCCGCTGAGGCTGTACATGAACGCGGCCGCCGCGGCGTCGGCGAGACGGTGTGCGGGGCCGGGCAGCCCGGCGCGGCCGAGCTGCTGGGCAGCGGCTGCGGCGCCGCCGACGGACCCTTTGGCGACGGTAACGGCCCGGTCGGGCAGCCCCGAGGGCAGCAGGGCGGTAAGCCGGCTGGTGTACAGGGATGCGGCGACACTGCCGATCAAGGCCACGCCCAGGGTGCCGCCGAACAGCCGGGTGGAGCCGTTGACCGCCGAGGCGATGCCCGCCTTCGGCGTGGGCACGGCGCCCATGATGGCCTCGGTGGCCGGCGCCTGGGTGAACCCCATCCCGACGCCGAGCATCACCATCTGCGCGGCGATGATGCCATAGGAGGTGATGCGGGAGGCGGTTGAGATCCACAGCAGCGCGGCGCAGAACAATAGCATCCCGCCGCCGACGATGATCTTGTTGCCGATCCGTACGGCCAGCCTCGTTCCGGCCACCGACGCCACGCCCACCGAGACGGCGACCGGCAGCAGCCGCACCCCGGTGGCTAGCGGGCTGTAGCCGCGCACGACCTGGAAGTACTGGGTCATCAAGAAGATGAACCCCAGCAGGGCGAAGAACGCGATGGCCACCGAGGCGCTGGCGGCGGTGAACCGCGGGTTGCGGAACATGCTCACGTCGATCATCGGGCTGGCGGTGCGGCGCTCGGCAGCCACCAGCGCCGCGAGTACCAGCACCCCGGCGGCGAGCACGCCGATGCTGGCGGCCGAGGCCCAGCCCCAGCCGGGCGCCTCGATGATGCCGTAAATGATCAGGCTCATCCCGGCAGCCGACAGGGCAAGCCCCCGCCAGTCGACCGGCGGCGTGCGCGGGTCCCGTGAGGTGGGCACCCACCAGGCGGTCATGGCCGCGACCACGGCCGTCACCGGGACGAAGAACAAGAAGATGCTGCCCCACCAGAACCGTCCCAGCAGCCATCCACCGGCGATCGGGCCCAGCGCGATCCCCACCCCGGCGCTCGCCCCCCACACGCCAATGGCCAGCGCCCGCTCCCGGCGGGCGGTGAACACGTTGGTCAGCAGCGACAGCGTGGACGGGAACATCATCGCCGCCCCCAGCCCCATCACCGCGCGAGCCGCGATCAGCTGGCCCACGGTGGCGGCGAACGACCCGGCCAGGCTGGCGGCACCGAACACGCCCAGGCCCGCCAGCAGCATGCCCTTCCGGCCCAGCCGGTCGGACAGGCTGCCCGCGGCCAGCAGCAGCGCGGCGAAGGTCAGGTTGTAGGCATCCACCACCCACTGCAGGTCGGTGGTGGTGGCCCCGGTCTGCCGCACCAGCGCGGGCAGCGCGACGTTCACGATCGTGGTGTCCAGGTTGATAATCAGCGCCGCCAGGCACAGCGTCACCAAGATCAGCCCTTTACCTCGCATGCCCACCGCCCAGGTCCTTGTAGTGATCAGCTGCCCCGGTCATGGTTTTCGGCACGGTCCGCGCCTCGTCGGCCCGGCATGATCAGGCGTCATGAGCGCCCCCACCCAGCCCGCAGGTGGCATCCGGCCGGGGAGGCACGCTATCTGTCGCATCGGAGCAGAAACTATCGCCGCCGGAGGCGGCTGACCAGGAAGAAAGACGGGAAGAAGACCGGCAGTTTCACGCTGCCTGTTCGGCAAGCTCAGGGCCTGCCGGGCGGCCGCCACCTGCCACGACAAGTGCTTGTGGTGAACAGGCCAGTGAGGGCGGGACTCATCGGCGGTCGCGGCTGAGCGGGGCGAGGCCTGTGATGAGGATGTCGGTGAGGAGGCGGGCATGACTGCCGTCCGGGTCGAGGTCCGGGTCGAAGACGGTCACCTGTGCGCCCACCGCACGCGGAGCGAGGGCGGCAAGCAGTCCGGTCAGCTCGGCCGCGCTGAGACCGCCGGGGTCGGGGCTGTCCACGGCAGGCATCACGCCCGGATCAAGGATGTCGACGTCCAGATGGATCCAGTTGCCGTCGAGGCCGACGCGGCCGGCGACGCCGAGGACCTTGCGTGCGGCTTGCTCCACGCCCTGGTGCCGGATCTGCGAGGTGGGCAGGACCGCGCCCAGCAGGACCGTGGCTTCCCGGATCTGCTCGTCATCATCTCGGCAGCCCGCGTGAGCGGTGTCCACGGGAGAGAAGTAGGGGTTAAGCCCGTCGATGTCGGCGATCGCGGGCCAGTGCAGGCCCACGGCGGCGGCGAGATCCTCCCCGGCCAGGCTCGCGCACTGGACGGAGTTGCCCGGATGCCGGAAGTCGGTGTGCCCGTCGAGATGGACCAGCCCGTAGCGACCCGGTGCGCGCCGCAGTGAAAGACCTGCCGCCACCAAGATGCTGCAGTCTCCGCCGAGCACCAGCGGGGCCAGGCCGCCGGCTCGCAGCAGATCGATGCGCTCGGCCAGACGCCGCGCATGCTCGATGATGGCGACCTGGTTGCGGAGCGAACCGGGGGTCGCATCGTCGGCGTACCTGCCCGGTAGCACGACGCCTCGCTCTTCCGCGCCGAGCTCAGCGAGGCGCCGGTGCAGACCCGCCTCGCGCAGTGCCTCGGGGGCCTTCGCACAGCCGGGCACGCTGGTCGGTGCGGGCGGCCGCAGGCCCAGATTGGACGGAGCGGACAGCAGGCCGATCTTCATGCCAGAGAACTACCAGATCAAGATCCACGGGATAGGGCCTAACAGTGCCGACAGGGCCGGGCCGCCGCGGCAAGGGCGGCCCGGTCCTGCTCCTGCCGCACGGTGGCGGGCCGGCCTGCTGCTGCTTTTTCTTGCGGCGCGGGCCGGGCACCGGTCAGTTCCTGGCGGCGGACCCGGATGGTGGCCAGTGCGACGAGCAAGGCGAGCAGCGCGATTCCCGCCGCGACCAGGAACCCTCGGGAGAATCCGGTGGCCAGGGCGTGCACGGTCAGCTGGGCTGGGGATGCGGCCGGCTGGCGGCCGGCCGTGATGGCCGCGGTGGCGTTCCTGAGGTTGTCGGCCGCGGTGGTCCAGGCGATCGTGCCCAGCGCGGCCAGCCCGATCGCGCCGCCGACCTGCTGGCCGGTGTTGAGCAGGCTGGCGGCGACGCCGGCGTGCTGTTCGGCCACGTTGTGCAGGGCGACCAGGGCCAGCGGGACGAACAGCAGGCCGAGCCCGGAAGAGGTCACCAGCATCGGGCCGAGCAGCTGGCCGGGGTAGGTGGCGTGCTCGGTCAGCCGGGAGAACC
>WNGP01002990.1_pt1 | contig 21700 bp, 21 predicted proteins | sample 5407671 | NCBI WGS metagenome assembly WNGP01 (sample SAMN13153381, study PRJNA577476) | soil metagenome | isolation source: 40 cm soil or saprolite under Garry oak tree replicate 2 | place: USA:California | collected 2016-06-15
TGACGGTGATGGGGCATTTCTCGGCGGGATACATCGGATACGCCGCCCAGGCGGGTGTGCCGGCCCCCGGGCTGCTGGTCCCGCTGTCGGGCGTGATTGCCACGCTCGGAGGCCTGAGCATCACGCTCGGCTACAAGGCGAAAATCGGCGCGTGGCTGATCGTGCTGTTTCTGGTGCCGGTCTCGCTCAAGATGCACAACTTCTGGGCGGTGACCGACCCGATGATGCGCGGGATACAGATGGCGATGTTCATGAAGAACGTGTCGATGCTGGGCGCGGCCCTTTTGATCGCTCACTTCGGCGCTGGACCCCTGAGCCTGGACGCGCGGCGCCCCTCTATGTGACGGGCCATGATCCGCATGAGCTCGGCATTGGTCCACGGTTGCCAGCCGTGCGGCTTCATGGGACGTCCGTAGGCGAACTCCGCGTCTGCCGGGGGCCGCGCGCGTGCGAGGAACTCCTCGAGCCGGTACACGGCGAGGTTCAGGTAGAACGTGTCCATGTCGCCGGTGAAGACGTGGATCTGGCCTTTGAGCTTGGGGCCGAGCGTCGCCCAGCTGCGCTCCAGGTAATCTCGCAGGTCGTAGTCGTGGGCCCGGAAGTACTCGGCCACGCGGCGGTCGATCGTGCCGGTCCGGAGGTCCCACAGCTCGGCCGGGTAGCCGTCGGTCGCCACGGGACCGTACGTTGCTTCCCAGATCGCAAACTGCTCGCCGGAGCGCGCGCGGCTGCCGAGCACCGCCTCGAACTGACTCTCCTGGCGGACGCTGATGCGCGGCTGACCCGTGACTTCCTGCTCGGCCGGCACGTCGGCGGTCATCCATTCCGCCACCCCGTGCACGAATGCGTTCGTGTCACTGTAGATGTCGGGGATCTCGTAGTGCCGGAAGTCCACCGGGTCCGGGTACAGCACCCACGTCCCGCCGAAGAAGTCCGGGTGGTACACCTGGAGCGCCAGCGCCTCCCAGCCGCCGGTCGAGCCGCCCGTCAGCACGCGCGCCCACGGCTGACGGATCAGCCGGAAGTGCTGCTCGAGATAGGGAATGAGCTCCTGCAGCAGCGCATCCCCGTACGGACCGTTGTTCGCGGAATTGACCGCGTACGAGTCGTCGAAGTACGGCGTCGGGTGCTGGAACGTCACCGCGATCATGCGCGGGAAGTTGGGAGCGCTCCACGCCCGGTAGAACTCGAACCCGGGCTCGTGCGCGCTGCGCGCGAGTCGCGCCGCCCGTTGCTCGGGACTCTCGGGAGTGCTGTCGGTCGAAAACCCGAACGGGGGGTTGAGGGTGAAGTGCCCCTGCTGGTACACGGTCGGATAGCGACGGGCGGTGTCTGCGTCGTACCCGCGCGGTAGCAACACGGTCGCGCCGAGGAAGATCGGACGGCCCCACCAGGCCGTGAGCAGCTTGCTCTGAATCTTGATGTGCTTCACCCACTTCGTATCGGGCGGCAGCTCGATCGGCGGGAGTACACGCGTGAGCTCGAGCCGGATCGTGTCCGCTCGGGCCGGATCGAGATGCACCTTCCGGACCGCGCTCACGAGATTCCCCGGCGCCTTGTTGAACTGCTGGCCCTCCCACTGATCGTCGTGCAGCCACAGCGTGTGCCCATCGGCGCGGTGGAACTCCGCGTACACGTTGAGCAACCCTTGCACGTAGTAGTCGCCCGCGGGGATCTCCTCGAGGCTCGACACCGGATAGCCAAGGGTCCCGCCGTCGATCACCCCGGGCGCACCCGGCGCGAGCTGGGTGACGTCGACGCCGAAGAACGGCGTGCAGTCGCTCTCGTGGCGGACCTGGAGCCGCGGCTCGACGTCGTCGTGCCGCGTCACGAACACGTACATGCGTCCGGTCGCCGCTGCGGCGCGCAGCGCCGCCGGCACGGTGATCTCGACCCGGGGGCCTTGGGGGCGTTGGGGACTTTGCGCGGCGACGTGGGGGGAAAACGCGAACGGGACGGCGATGATCGGAGCGATGGTGACGAAACGCAACGGAAGATCCTGAAGAGGGCGCGCTAGAGTGGCCTCAAACGACAGGGTCCGCAAGAGCGGGAGGCGGCGGGTTGGCGGGCTCGGTGCCCCGCACGTGCACGTATGCGCGGTATCCGCAACCGCACGATTCCGTCGTCCGCCCCAGTCGATCGGTCCCGAATGCCAGCCGCCCGGCACATTGGGGGCAGCGGGGCGGGCCGCCGTCTTTGACGAGGCCCGTCCGCGCCAGCGCCCGGTTCACTTGTACCGGTAGGTGATACGCCCGCGTGTGAGGTCGTAGGGGGACACCGCGAGGGTGACCCGATCGCCGGCGAGCACGCGGATCCGGAAGCGCCGCATCTTGCCCGCGATGGTCGCGAGCACATAGTGGCCGTTCTCGAGCAGGACGCGGAACGTGGTGTTCGGGAGCACCTGCTCGACGGTGCCATTGATCTCGATCGCTTCTTCCTTCGCCATCGGTCCGCCCGCGTGAGGGGGAGGAAACGAAAAGGCGGGACCGGCGCATTGGCCAAGTCCCGCCTTGACGTAAAACGCTCGAGGAAGGCTAGCGGCTCGGACGGGCGAAGTCAAATGGGAAGGTGCAGGATCACCCGGACGGCACGCAGCACAATCGGCGCGACGTCCGCGGGGCTGCGCGTTGGGCCGGCGAGCACGTCGAAGGTCTGGAAGCTCGTGAGCGCAAACAAGAGGTCGATGGTCTCGTCCTGTGCGTCGCGGATCCGCCCCACGATCACCCGTAGCCCCTGGCGCCGCCACTCCTGTCGGGCCGAGAGCGTGCGGTCCAGGCCGGCGTCGAGCGCCGCCAGCGCCAACAGCCGCCGATGAATCGGGCGATGCGCGGTCCAGAAGCGGGCGAACGTCGTGATGAACGAGGCCAGCGCCTCGTCGGGATCAGCCTGGCGGAAGGCATGCGCCAGGTCCCACATCCCGCCCCGCCGGGCGAGGTCGTCGAACAGCGCCTCGAGCAGTTTCGGCCGCGAGCCGAACTGATGGTAGACGGTGACGCGCGTGACCCGGGCGCGACGCGCCACCGCGTCGATGCTGAACTCCGTGCTCCCCCGGGCGACGAGCAGCGTCCGGGCGGCCTTGAGGATGCGGGCCCGAGTGCGGTCGACGGCGGTCTGGCGCCGACCCAGGTGATAGGCCCGGGGGGTCACGGGAAGCGATGCCTTGATGGGAACAATTTAACTATACACTTCGTACAGTCAAATGTACCCCAACAGAGGTGATCCATGGTCTGGTTGCGCTTGGTGCATATCGTGGCGGGCATCGTCTGGGTAGGCTCGGCCGTGTTCGCCGCCCTGTTCCTCTTTCCCACGGCCCGGGCCGTGGGCGCCGACGGCCGGCGCTTCATGGAGGGTCTGCGGCAGCGCATGGGTCCCGCCCTGGGCGTCGCGATGCTGCTGACGGTGATCTCGGGATTCATCATGTACGGTCGCCTCTCCGCCGGCTTCAACCGGGCGTGGGTGACGTCGCGGCCGGGGCTCGCGCTTGCCGCGGGCGCGGCCGCCGCGATCCTGGCCGTGGCGATCGGCGTGGCGGTCAACGCGCCCGCCGGCGCGAAGATGGCCGCGTTGCGCAAGGGCTTCCAAACGCAGGGTGGCGCTCCCACACCCGCTGAAGCCGCGCAGCTCGCAGCCCTGCACGCGCGCGTCGAGCGCGGAGCGCAGGTGGCCGCCGTCCTCCTCTTGCTCGCCGCGGGCGCGATGGCCGTCGCACGCTATCTATGAGCCCCGCTCTCGTAGGGAGGGTCGCGCTCGTCACCGGCAGCTCGCGCGGCATCGGTGCCGCGATCGCGAGACTGTTCGCGCAAGCAGGCGCCCAGGTCGCCCTCCACGGCAGGGATGTGGCGGCATTGTCGGCCGTGCGCGCCGACCTCGAGCGCGGCCGCGGGCATGTGATCCAAGTTGCGGCCGATGTCACACGCTACGCCGAGATAGAAGCTATGCGTCGTCAGATCGAGGGAGAGCTTGGTCCGATCGACATCCTCGTGGCGAACGCCGGCGGCAGCTTCACGCCACCCGGCCCCCTCGAAGAGACGAGCGAGGAAGGTTGGCGCGCATCTCTGGACGGCAATCTCACGGCGACCTTTCTTACCATCAAGAGCATTGTGCCCGGCATGAAGGCACGGAAGGCGGGTACCATCATCACCATCTCCTCAGCGGCGGGTCGGAGACCACATCCCCGATCCCCCATACCCTACGCCGCCGCCAAAGCGGGCATACAGATGCTCACACAACACCTCGCCACCCAGGTCGGTCCCTACGGCATCCGGGTGAACTGCATCGCTCCGGAGACGATCCTCACCGAGCGCAACCAGCAGCGGATCCCCGATGCGCAGCAGCAAGCGCTCGTCGACCTACACCCCGTCAAACGCCTGGGCACACCGGACGACGTGGCGCGCGCCGCGCTCTTTCTCGCGTCGGACGACGCGGCGTGGATTACCGGCATTATCGTGGACGTGGCGGGCGGGGGCGTCATGGTATGAAGGACACAAGGGGGTCCGATGAACCAGAGCCACCATGATCGGCAGGTCGACTACATCGAGTTCGGCGCGACCGATATCGGCCGGACCAAGCAGTTCTATCAGCAGGTCTTCGGCTGGAAGTTCGAGGACTACGGACCGGACTACACCAGCTTTCAAGATGGCCGCCTGAGCGGCGGCTTCACCAAGGACGCGCCCGTCCGGCCCGCCAATCCGCTCGTGGTCATCTACGCCGCCAGTCTGGAAGACGTCGAGGCGAAGGTCAAGCAGGCGGGCGGGAAGATCGTCCGACAGACCTACACGTTCCCCGGTGGCCGCCGCTTCCATTTTAGCGATCCGAGCGGGAACGAGCTGGCCGTGTGGACGGATCGGTAGCACTGGTCACCGGTGCCAATCGGGGGAGGCCCGTTTCGTATCGTCTCCCGCCGGGACCAGGTCGCCGAAATTCACGGCCTGGATCTGCCCCGGTTGGCCGGTGAGCAGACGCCGGTGGTAGTCCACCTGGCCGAGGTGGTAAGTAAAATGGGCGATGAGATGGATGAGGTAGTCCCGCGTCGTGACCGCGAGTCCCCTCGGCGGATCGGGGTAGGGCTTGGTGAGATCGGCGTCGCGCACGCGTGCCATGCCGCGTTCCACGGCGACGAGCGCGGCGTCGATGCCCCCTAACAGATCCGTTCGCGGCACGTCGCGCAGCGCGAACTCGGCGTCCCGATCGCGCACGTAGCCGGTCCCGCCCAGTACCGTGCCGATGTAGTACCGGATGTTTCCCGCCAGATGGAGCGCCAGCGTGCCGGCCGAGTTGCTGATCCCCGGTGGCACGCGCCAGAGATCGCGCTCGTCGGCGAACGACTCCACCTCCCGTCGTAGCGCCCGAAGGTCGCGTACCAGGATTCCGGCGATCCAGGTGCTGAGCTGGGGTTCTTCTCTCATTTCACGCCTCCCATTTCGCGGAACCGCTGCCTGCGCGTCATCCACTCGCGCCGGAGTATCGCCTGAGCGCCGCACGCCACAAGGCCCTCGCCAGCACGAACGCCAGCGCGGCGACCACCGCGGCGGCGAGCCCGACCTCCGGCCGCAGACGGCCCGTGAGCGCCGACGCCGGGATGGTCGTAGTCCAGGCGATGGGGATCAGGTATACGAATAGGAACCGCAGCGCTCCCGGGTACGCCGAAACGGGATAACGCGCACCCTCGTACACCGCGTCGAACAGGACGGCGATGTTCTCGACCGACACGAACCAGAACGCCAGGCTCATGAGCACCACCCAGATCGCGTAGACGACGACGGCGGCAGCCGCAAGGCTCAAGCCAAACGCCGCAAGTTGTGCGAGCGATGGCGTGCGGCCCAGCCGGAAGAGCGCGTAGCCGGCGAGCGCGAGCCCGAGCACGACGTCGGTGAAGCGCCAGATGTCGAGCCGGCGGAACGAGACGAACCCTTGGGCGTCCACCGGCTTCACGAGCACCAGGTCCAGCTCGCCGCTGCGCACCTCGCCGGCCAGCTGACCGATCCCCGGCCGCAGCACCGCCTCGATGACGCCGGTCAGCGCGTTGAACACGCCGAGCAGCACGACGATTTCCCAGTAGTCCCAGCCACCCAGCGCAGTCGTGTGGTGAAAGAAGAGCGCGAGCGTGAGCAGCGCCGTCGCCATGGAGAACAGGGTGCCGAGCACGCTCGCCACGAAGTTGGCGCGGTACTGGAGCTCCTCGACGACGTTCAGGCGCCAGAAGGCCGCCAAAATGCGGAATGTCATGATGAGTGTCAGCCGCCCACTGCTCCGTATTTTCGAATGCCGCGACTCCACGCGATGCGGTACGCCACGATCCAGACGCCGAGCCAGAACAGCTGTGCCGCGAGCCCGCGCACGATCGCGTCCGTCCCGTGCACCGTGCCGGTGAGGAGGTCCACCGGGAAGGCGAGCATGGAGCGGAACCACAGCACGCCGGCGACGCCGGCCACGGCGGGCGGCAGCAAGGCGAGCGGCGCGATTCGACCGGCCAGGAAGAGGGACACGCCCGCGTGCAGCTCCATGATCGCCGTGGCGCGCGTCGTCCAAAAGGCCAACAGGCCCGTCGTGAAGCTGATGAAGAACCGCATCGCGGCCGCGAGCAGCACGGCCAGGAGGGTAACGGCCCAGCGGCCGGGCGCCAACGGCAGGCGCACCGCGGGCCACGCCGCGGCGACGAGCAGCCAGACCACGAGGATGACGCTCGCAGTACGTGCCTTGTATGCGATGTTCTCCGCCACGGCCTCGTGAGCGGGGTCGAGCGGCCGGGCGAGCCGGTAGTTCAAGTCTCCTTCGCGGATCCAGCGGTCCAGATACCAGGAGTCCCAGGCGATGGTCAGCTGGTTGATGAGCATGACCGCGAAGAAGTAGCGGGCGAAGTCGGCGCGCGCGTACCCACCGACCGAGCCGTCTCCCGCAATCGCCCACCAGATGCCGAGTGCGATCGCCGGCTCGGTCACCCCCCACAAAAGCCAGAGCACGATCGACGCCCGGTACTGGAGGTCGACGAGCCAGGCGTTGCGAATCAACGCCGCGTAGCGCCGGATCACTCGTCCTCCTCCACACCGCGGGCGAACGCAAGCCGGATCACCTCTTCGATCGGGGGATCTTCGATCGACAAGTCGGCCACCGGGAGGGCGGCCAGGAGGCGGGCGCTGGTCGCGGGCGCGTCTTCGCGCCGCACCTCGAGCACGGCATTCGGGAAGCGGAAGCTCTTGACCTCGCCGAACGAGGCCAGGGCTTCCGGGGTGACGCGATTGCCGTCGCCACCGCCGAGCACCAACTCGATCCGTTTGGTGCGCGCGATCCGGGCTACCAGCACCTCGAGCGCGCCGTCGTACAACAGGCGGCCGCGGTTGATCATCAGGACCCGCGACGCGAGCGCGGTCACGTCCTGCATGTAGTGCGACGTGAGCAGCACCGTCGCGCCGTGCCGCTCGCGGTACTCGATGAGGAAGCGGCGGATCGCCTCCTGGGCGGTGACGTCGAGGCCCAGCGTCGGCTCGTCGAGAAACAGAAGCGGCGGGCGATGCAGCAGGGACGCCACGAGCTCGCACTTCATTCGCTCGCCGAGCGAGAGCTGGCGCACGGGCTTCTGGAGCACGTCGGCCAGCTCGAGCAGGGCCACGAGCTCGGCCAGTCGCTCTCGGTAATCGCCCTCCGGGACGTCGTAGATCGCGCGGTTCAGCAGGAACGTTTCTTCGGGGGGCAGGTCCCACACGAGCTGCTGCCGGTTGCCCAGCACGAGCGCGATGCGCCGTTTGAACGGGGGCCCGCCGGTCCACGGGTTGAACCCCGCTGCCGATTTCGCCCGGGTCGATGCGGAACGTCACGTCGCGCACCGCGTGCACGTCGCGATAGCGCGGCTGGAACAGGGCCCGCAGGGCGCCGCGCAGTCCGGGATCGCGCACCTTCACCTGAAACGTCTTGCTCAGCCGCTCGGCCGTGACGATGGATGGCATGGGTGTGGAGGAAATCTACGCGGAGACATTACCTTGGAGCCTCGCGGGAGGTCCTCATGGCCGTGCAGGGTCTGTCCATCCAGGTGAAGCTGCCGCTCCTGATCGGCGGCCTGCTCGTCGCGGTGACGGGAATCTACTCCTGGGCGGCCTACCAGACGGTACGCCGCTCCACGGCGACTGCGGTCGCGAGCCGGCTTGGCACGGTCGTCGACCAACTCGCGGGCACGCTTCAGGCCTCTCGCGACCAGCTGCTCGCCACCGCCCGGACCGTGGCCGACAGCGCGGCGGTGCGCGCGTACGCCCTGCAGCCCGGCGATTCCCGCCGCGCCGCCGCGCAGGCGGCCCTGCGACCCAGCGGCGCGCAGGCCCAGCAAATCGCGGCCACCGAGCTTTGGAGCGCGGACCGGCGCCGCCTGCTCGTGGTGGGCGACGCGGATCTCTGGAGCAAAGAGTCGGCCGCCCGCGCGGTGCTCGACAGCGCGGCCGGCGGCGATTCTGGCGCCGTGGGGCGGTTGCTTCCCGTGGGGGACTCCATCGGGTACGCCGTGGCGGCGCCCGTCGTGGTCCGGTCGCGCGTTCGCGGGTATGTGGTCCAGTGGCATCGTATCGCGCAGTCGGCGGACACGCGCGAGCAGAACAGTCGCTTGAGCCGCCTCATCGGCTCCGACGCGCATTTCTACATCGGCAACACGGCGGATGACGTGTGGACCGACCTGGGGCGTCGCGTGCCGCCACCGCCGGTCGACGTCGCACACCCGGGCGGCGTGCTCCGCTACGAGCGTGCCGGAGCCGGGCCCGTACTCGCGGGCGCGCGTTTGGTGCGGCGGACACCGTGGGTGCTCTGGTCGAGTTCCCGCGTGACGTCGTACTCGCGCCGGCGCGGCAGTTCCTCGGTCGATTGATCCTGATCGGCGCCGCGATTCTGGGGCTCGGCTTGCTCGCCGCGTGGGGGACGAGCCGCACGCTGACCCGACCGCTGGCGCGGTTGACGCGCGCCGCCGATGTGATAGCGATGGGCGACTACACGCAGCCGGTCGCGGCGCAGGCGCGGAGCGACGAGCTGGGCCGCTTGGCGGCCGCGTTCGATGTCATGGTGGCGCATGTACGCGAGTCGCGGCAGCGGCTGGAGGAGCGGGTGCGGGCGCGCACCCGAGAGCTGCAGGAGCGCAACCAAGAGCTCGAGGCGTTCGCCTATTCGATTTCGCACGATCTCCGCTCGCCGCTCCGCGCCATGGAGGGGTTCAGCCAGGCGCTGATCGAGGATTACGGCGACCGCCTCGACGAGGTCGGACGCCAGCACGCCGAGCGCGTGGTGAAGGCCGCCCGGAGGATGGATCAGCTCATCGACGATCTGCTGGCGTATAGCCAGCTCACGCGAGCCGATCTCCCCCTCGCGCGGATCGAGCTCCAGCGCTTGGTGCGGGCGGCGCTCGAGCAGCTCGACGGCGACGTGCGGACTCTCCAGGCGCGCATCGTCGTCGAGGGCGAGCTGCCGACGGTCGTGGGGCACGGGACGACGCTCACGCAGGTGCTCGTGAATCTGGTGGCGAACGGCGTCAAGTTCGTTCCCTCGGAGCGCACGCCGGAAGTGCGGCTCCGGGCGGAGCCGCGCGGCGAGCGCGTGCGACTCTGGATCGAGGACAACGGGATCGGTATTGCGCCGGAGCATCACGAGCGGATCTTCCGCGTGTTCGAGCGCCTGCATCCCGCGACCAACTACCCGGGCACGGGGATCGGTCTCGCCATCGTCCGCAGGGCGATGGAGCGCATGGGCGGGAGCGCGGGCGTGGAGTCCGACCTCGGTTGTGGCAGCCGCTTCTGGATAGAGTTGCCGGCCGGGGCTACATTCCCGGCGTCGTGACCACCACCCGTCTGTTTGCCGACCGCCGGCATGGCATCGACCGACGTGCCGAGCCGCGGCGCGAGCGACGCAGCACTCTGGAGCGCCGCGGCCGCCCCCAGCGGAATTCTTCCGTCGAATCTCCCAGCGAGCATCTGCGCAACGCACTCCAGATGCTCGGCGCGCTGCATTTCATCGACGAGCCGATGGTCGACGGTGTCGTGACGCGCCTGCAGCGGGCGCTCGAGCTGCTCGAACAGCACCATTAGCCGTGTACGCGATCCGTCGAGCCACCGCCGCCGACGCGGGCGTTCTGGCGCGCCATCGGGCGGAAATGTTCCGCGACATGGGTCAGCTGTCCGACGACCTGTACGACACGCTGCTCGAGGCCGCGCGGGCGTACTTCGCCGCGGCGCTCGTCGACGGCCGCTACGTCGGCTGGGTCGCGGAGCTGGACGATCCATCGGGAGCAATCATCGCGGGCGCGGGCCTCCAGCTGCGGGACCTCTTGCCCCGACCCGACGTCGCCCGCGAGCGGCTGGTGCGCGGGCCGCAAGGGTTGATCCTCAACGTTTTCACCGAGCGGGCATGGCGGCGCCGGGGAATCGCCGACGCGCTGATGCGAGAGCTCTTGCGGTGGTGCCGCGGCAAGGGGATCGAGAGCGTCGTCTTGCACGCGTCGGGCGAGGGGCGACCGCTCTACGAGAAGCTCGGCTTCACCCCGACGAACGAGATGCGGTACGGCGGCGGCCTATGATGCCGCCGGGCTGCGCGTGTAGGATCCGTCCGACTCGAGCCGCCACGCGCCCGGCTCGACGAGCTCGCGCTCGAGGATGCGGTCGATCCGGGCGCGGGCCGCCGGATCGTCCACCGGCGTGATGACTTCCACGCGGCGCCGCAGGTTGCGCGGCCGCCAATCGGCCGAGCCGAGGTAATACTCCGGCGCGCCGGCGTTGGCGAAGTGATAGATCCGGGCGTGCTCGAGAAACCGGCCCAGGACGCTCACCACGCGGATCCGCTCCGACAGCCCGGGAATGCCCGGGCGCAGCATGCAGATTCCGCGGACCACGAGATCGACGTCGACGCCGGCCTGCGAGGCGCGGTACAGCGCACCGATCACGCTGCAGTCGGCGAGTCCGTTGAGCTTCGCGCGGATCCGCCCGCCGCGGCGGGCGCGCGCGTGCTCCGTCTCGCGGGCGATGAGAGCGAGGAACCGGTCCAGCATGTCGGTCGGCGCGACCAGCAGCCGGCGAAACGCCGCCTGCGGCGGGCGCGACGAGCCGGTGAGCTCGTTGAACAACGCGTGCAGCTCTCCCGTGATTCCCTCGTCCGCCGTGAACAAGCCGACGTCGGTGTACAGTCTCGCGGTATCGGCGTTGTAGTTGCCGCTCCCCACGTGTGCGTAGCGTCGCGTGCGCCCCTCCGTCCTGCGCACGACCAGTGCGACCTTCGCGTGGATCTTCAGCGTCGCAAGGCCGGTGATCACGTGGATGCCCGCCGCCTCCAGGCTCTGCGCCCAGCCGATGTTGAGCTGCTCGTCGAACCGCGCCTTGAGCTCCACGAACACCGAGACGTCCTTGCCGCGGGCGGCGGCGTGGCGCAGGGCCTCGGCGATGCGCGACGGGCCCCCCGGACGGTACAGCGTGAGCTTGATCGCGGCGACGTCCGGATCGTCGGCCGCCTCGACGATGAAGCGCTCGACGCTGGCGTTGAAGGAATCGTAGGGATGGTGGACGAGCACGTCGCCGCCGTCGAGCACGTCGAACACACAACGCTCGCCGGTGAAGGGGTCGCACGATGTGAGCGGTGGATAGTCGAGGTCGGGACGGGTCGCGCCGCCCGCCAGCTCGCCGAGCCCGCCAAGATCGAGCAGACCGTCCGCCTCGTACACGTCGGACGGCCCGAGCGTGCTCCGCAGGGCGCTCTCTTCGAACCGCAGCTCGCGTTGCAGCAGCTCGCGCAACAGCGGCGGCATCGTGCGCTCCACCTCGATCCGTACGACGGGCCCCCAGGGTCGCCGCCGCAGCTCTTCCGCGATGGCTTGGACGAAGCTCGCGGTGCCGAGCTCGTCGAGCTGGATGTCCCCGCTGCGGGTGACCCGGAAGGCATGCGCCTCGACCACCTCCCGGCCGGGGAACAGAGCGGCGAGGTGGGCGCGCAGCAGGGACTCGAGCGGCACCACGTTGCCGGGAGCCAAGACGCCGAGCCGGGGCAAGGAGGACGGGCACTCGACCGCGGCGAAATGGATCGGGCCATCCGGCCGATCGCGCAGCATGACGGCGAGGTTCAGTCGGCGATCGCCCAGGTGCGGGAACGGGTGGCCGGGCGCGCGAGTGAGCGCCTTGGGCGTGAGCACCGGAGCGACGTCCTCGGCGAACCACCGCTCGAGCGGCGCTCGCTCGCCCGGCGGGAGCTCGCCCCAGTCGCGGATCCGCGTCCCCTCCGCCGCCAGCGCGTGCGCCACCGCTCGGAAGCACCGGTACTGGCGCGCCACGAGCGGCCGCAGTCGGATCGCGATCGCGTCGAGCTGCTCCGCCGGCGTCAGGCCGTCCGGTGAGCGCTCGACGATCCCCGTCGCCACCTGGTGCTTCAGGGAGCCGATGTCGACCATGAAGAACTGATCGAGGTTGGTGCTGAAGATCGCCAGGAAGCGGAGGCGGGCCAGGAGCGGAATGCCCGCGTCTTCCGAGAGCGCCAGCACCCGCGCGTTGAACTCGAGCGTGGACAGGAGCCCGTTGATGAACTGGTCTACCGCCGGGCGGGCGGGGTCCAGGGTCTCCGCCGGCAGCGTCGGCACGCGCAGCTCGCTCAGTGTGAGCCGACTGGTCTCGTCGGTGATGCCGCGATCGGCCGGGGTATCCCCGACGAGCGGCGCGGCCGACCACTCCGGCACGAGCTCCGAGCGCGCGGCCACCGCCAGCGCCGACAGCGTCGCGGCGTCCCTGAGCACCGGGGAGCCCACCCGCGCGACGATGTCTTGGGGGGCGAACCACTGGAGGCCGCTCGGCGGCGCGGCCGTGAGGTCGCGCCGCAGGCGCCGCACCAGCCACACCTCGATCGCCGCGCGGCCGCCGGCCGCCGGTACGACGCCGAGCAATCGCACCTCCCCTTCCACGTTCCCGAACGCACGCCGCATCGCGCGGCGGCACGCGTCCTCGCCGCCTCCCGGTTCGAGCGGCAGGCGCAGGGCGGCACCGCTGCGGCACAGCGCCACGCGCCCGTGCGCGACGGCGAGCACGGCGGTCTGCCGCGCGCTGGGCGCCACGCCCGCGTCGGTCCGGGCGAGCGCGAGCCGCAGAGCACTCGCGCGCTCCGCCCGATCGTCCGACGCCCGGGACACACCGTAGCATTGCTCGATCGCCCGGGCGAATCGGGCCGTCGGGATCACGGCCCACGGCCGGCGCCACGCGACGAGCTCGTGGAACAGGCAGGGGGGTCCTTCCCCTCCATCTCGCCCCGCGATGGTGTCGTACCCGAGCATGAACTGCGGCGCCGGAACAACGGGGAGACGCGCCGGGCGCAGCCGGCGCTCGATGGCGAGCTCGACCTGCAGCACGAGACGGCCGGGATCGACCATCGCGCGGAGGCGGCGCGCCGGCTCGGCGTCGCCGAAGAAGATGTGACGCGGCTCGAGCTCGGCCACGCGCGACTCGCACCGCGCTACGCCCGCGACCTCGAGCAGCAGCGCGCGACGATCGTCAACGCCGAACCGCAGCGCGCAGGTCGCACCGCGCCGGTGCAGGTCGCCGTCCGGCGTATCGAAGTACAGGTCACGGTGGAACGTCCGCTGTGTGGGGCCGGCGCGAAGGCCCAGCGGCGGCCGCGCCGCGAGGAGCTCATCCAGGCGCTCGGCGCTGGGCACATCCCAGCGAATCACCTCTGGCACGATCGCATGAATTCCTGACGGGTGCGGCCGGCGTCGTTGATGGTCTTGTAGAACTCGTCGTAGTAGTCGAGCGCCTGCTTCACACGCTTGGGCTCCAGTCCTTCCGACTCGAGACCGCGATACAGCGCGTAGATCGCATCCTTCCGCGCGTTGAACCGCGCGAACAGGGCGCTCAGCTCCTCGGGCGTGAGGCACATGCCGCGGAAGGTGCGCTGGCGCACGGTCTGGATGGGGAGGCGAGCATCGGGTCGGGCGTAGGGAGTGGAGATGACGCCGGACCAGTCAAAGTCGTAGGGGACCGGGGACACGATGCCGACCGAATCCTGGATGAGCACGATGTTGTGCAGCGCGGTCACGGCAAAGTCCGTGTTGCCGATCATGTACTGGAACACCATCGCCAGGCCCGTCTGGTCGGCGTCGAGCTCGCCCTGGGTGACCCCCTTCTGCACCAACACCTTCGTGTGGTTGCGCCGCGCCATGCGGTCGTCGTCCTCGACGAAGAACGCGTGGCGTGTCTCAGGGGGTTGCTTTCCCGCGCGATCCATGTACGTCACCCGCGCGAGACGCACGCGGAAGGTCTGGTCGGTCAGCAGGGTGTAGACGCGGTAGATGAGGTACTCTTCGAGCAGATAGTTCGTGTACGACGCTCCGCCGCGGCACTGCACCGTGAGCTTGAAGCTCGAGCCCTCGTGGGCGAAGATGGTGCGGGAAGTCTGTGCTTTGTCGAACGTGACCTTGAGCGGCGGATACTGACACAGGTTGAGCCGGAAGTGGCCGCGCGTGCGGAGCTGCACGTCGAGCCTGACCGAATCGCCGGTGGCTGCGACGTAGGAGAGGACGCCCGGCAGGCTCTTCTTCTCGGTCCCTCGCTGCTTGCTGATCGCTCCGAAATCCGCCGTGAGCGTGAGCACCAGTGGGTCTGCGGCGCCGAACAGCCGGGGAGCCGACGACTCGGTCGAATCGGGCGGCGCCGGCCCGCCAACGGCCTGCGCCTCCAGGACCGTCGCCGCACCGGGTGCCAGGCAGATTGCCGCCAGGGCGGCGAGGGCAGCCCGCGTCCCACCCTCCCAACGGTGCAGCACTCTGTCCAGGCTCACGCAGCAAGTCTACGTGCCTGCATATTCCCTTCAAGGGGAGGGGGGAAGCGCGCATGACTCGACTGACGGTCTTGACCCTGCTTACGGTTCTGCCGGTCGGCGGCGCCGCGCAGCGCGGCAATTGGCCCATGCCGGCCAAGGACTACGCGGCTACCCGCTACAGCGACCTGAGCGAGATCACGGGCACGAACGCCGGACGGCTGCGGCCGGTGTGGACCTTCTCGACCGGAGTGCTGGGCGGGCACGAGGGTCAGCCGCTCGTGGTCGACCACACGATGTACGTCGTCACACCGTACCCGAACGTGCTCTACGCCTTCGACCTCACCCGCCAGGGCTACCCGCTCAAGTGGAAGTACCGCCCGGCGGTCGATCCCAACGCCCTCGGTATCGCCTGCTGCGACGCGGTCAATCGCGGCGCCTTCTACGCCGACGGCAAGATCGTCTACAATTTGCTGGATGGGCACACCGTCGCCGTGGCGGCGGCGACCGGTCAGGAGCTGTGGAGGACCAGGATCGCGGATCTTTCGCAGGGCGAGACCACGCCCGTCGCGCCTTTCGTCGTGAAGCACCGCGTCATCGTCGGCGCGTCCGGCGGCGAGTTCGGGATCCACGGCTGGCTGAAGGGGCTCGATCTCGAGACCGGCCGGATCGTGTGGACTGCCTACAACGTCGGCCCGGACAGCGAGGTCCTGGCGCAGGCGGGCACCTTCAAGCCGTTCTACGACCGCGGCGCCGAGCTGGCGCTCTCGAGCTGGCCCGCCGACGTCTGGAGGAACGGTGGCGCACCGGTGTGGGGATGGATGTCCTACGATCCCGACCTCGATCTGCTCTACTACGGGACCGGCAATCCGGCGCCGTATAACCCCGAGCAGCGCGCCGGCGACAACAAGTGGACCGCCAGCGTGCTGGCGCGCCGGCCGGAGGACGGCACGCTGGTGTGGGCGTATCAGTTCACACCACACGACAGCTGGGACTACGACGCCGCCTCGGAGATGATCCTCGCCGACCTCGTTGTCAGTGGCCGGCCGCGGAAGGTCCTCGTCCACTTCGACAAGAACGGGTTCGCGTATACGATGGATCGCGCCACAGGCGAGGTGCTTCTGGCCCAGCCGTTCGTGGACGTCAATTGGGCGACGCGGGTGGACGTCGCCACCGGCCGTCCGGTGGTCGATTCCACCAAGCTGACGGGCGCGTCCCGCGGGAACGTCAAGAACGTCTGCCCGTCGCTGGAAGGCGGCAAGAGCCCCGCATCGCCCGCGGCGTACTCACCGCGTACGGGGCTCTTCTACCTCGCCACCAACAACATGTGCATGGATTACCAGGCGACCCAGGCGACCCGCATCGCCGGGACACCGTTCATCGGCGCGAACACTCCCTACCACCCGGGTCGAGGCGGGCATCTCGGGGCGTTCATCGCGTGGGATGCGGGCGCCGGAAAGAAAGTGTGGCAGACGACGGAGCCCTACCCCGTGTGGAGCGGCGCCCTTGTGACGGCGGGCGACGTCGCGTTCTACGGCACGCTCGACGGCTGGTTCAAAGCGGCCGACGCCAGGACCGGCAAGGTCCTGTGGCAGTTCAAGGTGGGATCGGGAGTGGTGGGGAACCCGATCACATACACGGGCTCGGACGGCAAGCAGTACATCGCGGTCTACGCGGGGATCGGCGGCGACTGGTTTCTCCTGGCGGGGGACGTCCGGTCGGACGACCCGGCGGACGTGCGGCCGCCGGCGGACTTCATGCCGGACATCGCCCGGCATACGAGCCAGGGAGGGATCGTATGGATCTTCGCCCTCTAGTACTCGCCCTGGTGGCGTCCACTGCGTGCGGCGGACATGAGGCCGCACCGGGGACGCGACACGAAGCGCGCGTGTTCGCCGGCGGCGTCACACCGCCGGCGGGCGCCCCTCTGGTCTCGGAGAATCCCTTCCGCGGAGATCGACAGTCGGCGGCGGAGGGTGAGCGGACGTTCAGCGCGATGAACTGCGACGGCTGCCATGGTGGCGGGGCGGTGGGTTGGGTGGGCCCGAGCCTGCGCGACGGCCGCTGGCGCTACGGCGGCTCCGATGGTGAGATCTTCCAGTCGATTTATTACGGTCAACCGCACGGCATGCCGGCGTACGGCGGTCTGCTGCCGCCCGGCGCCATTTGGAAGGTCGTGACCTACCTCCAGGGGCTCGAGCCGCCCGCCAACGTCCCGACCCAGTCGTGGAAGTAGCCATGCGATGGCTAAGTGGTTTCGCCGGCGCGCTGCTGCTCGCGGTGGTGCTGTGGGATGCGTTCGAGACGATCATCCTGCCGCGCCGGGTGAGCGGGCGGATCCGACTCACCAAGCTGTTCTACCGATCCAGCTGGATTCCCTGGCGCGGTGCCGCGCGGCTCCTGTCGGGGCGGCGGCGCGATGCATTCCTGTCCTTCTACGGACCGCTCTCACTGCTTTTCCTGCTCGCCCTGTGGGCGGTGGGCAGCGTGTTCTCATTCGGGCTGTTGCAGTGGGCCGCCGGCTCCGCGATGACGGTGGTGGGTGGCGGCGCGACCGGGTTCTGGTCCGACGTGTACATGAGCGGCACGACGTTCTTCACGCTCGGCCTGGGTGACGTGGTGCCGCGCACCACGATCGCGAAGGCGCTCACCGTGGTGGAGGCGGGAACCGGGTTCGCCTTTCTCGCGGCGGTCATCGGGTATTTTCCGGTGATCTATCAGGCGTTTTCACGCCGCGAGGTCGCGATCTCGCTGCTCGACGCTCGCGCGGGGTCACCGCCCAGCGCCTCGGAGCTGTTGTGGCGGCACCGCGGCGATCCAGGCACGGCGGCGCTCACCGACCTGTTGCGCGACTGGGAGCGCTGGGCGGCCGATGTGCTCGAGAGCCACCTGTCGTATCCGCCCCTCGCCTACTTCCGGTCGCAGCACTACAACGAGTCGTGGCTCGCAGCGCTCACCACCATTCTCGACGCCAGCGCGGTCATCATCGTGGGCCTCGAGGGGTGGTGTGCGCGCCAGGCGGAGCTGACGTTTGCCATGGCGCGCCATGCGGTGGTGGACCTGGCGCAGGTGTTCAGCACGCCGCCGCGACCCACGGAGGAGCGCCTCTCGTCGGCCCAGCTGGCCAGGCTCCGGGAGCGCCTGGCGAGCGGGGGACTCGCCCTGCGAGCCCGGCCCGACTTCGAGCCGCGGCTCACCGAGCTACGCCGCATGTACGAGCCGTACGTCGAAGCGCTGGCGCACCATCTCGCGGTCCCGCTGCCGCCCTGGGTGCGTGAGGCGACGCGCCCTGACAACTGGCAGACGAGCGCCTGGGACCGGGTGGTCAAGTTGCCCGCACGAGGGGCCACAGCGAAGGAGGAAGAGCACTTCTGACTTCCCTAACCCCGGGCTTGCGCCCGGGGTCAGTTAGACCAACTACGGGGGCGTGCTGCCGAGGCGGACCCCGACCTCGTCGAGGTGGCTCAAGAGGTCCGCAGGATCCTGATACACGCGGTACGCGCCGGCGCGCTCGAGCTCTTCCTCGCCGTAGCCACCCGACAGGACTCCCACGCCGAGCGCACGGGCACGGCGCGCCGCGAGCAGGTCCCACACGCTGTCCCCAACCACGACCGACTCGTCGATCGGTACACCCAGTCGCTCGGCGCCTGCGAGGAACAGATCGGGATCGGGCTTGGCATGCTCTACCTGATCGCGGGTCACGATCGGCACACCGGCCGGGATGCCGAGCATGTCGAGGTTGGGCTTGGCGCTCTCCATCCGCCCACTGGTGCCGATCGCCCACGGAACGCCCACCTTCGTCAGGTAGGCGAGGAGCTCGCGCGCTCCCGGAAGGGGGCGCACCTGCGACACCTGGCGGGCGTAGGCCTCGGCGTGCACACGCCGGATCTTTGAGGCCTGCTCGGGCTTCAGCTCGCGGCCGGTCTCGCGGAACAGCGCGTTGACGAACAGGCCGCCGCTCATGCCGATGCGACGGTGGATGCGCCACACCGAGAGCTCGATGCCGACGCTCTCGAGCGCTTCGCGCCAGGCGAGCACATGCTGGTACACGCTGTCCACGAGCGTGCCGTCGAGATCGAACAGGAAGGCGGGACCGGAGGGCATGGGTCGGGATAATGTAATCGGGTTCTTCGCGGCCAGTGGCCGCGGCTGAAGCCGCGACTCGGCGCTACCGCTGAAGCGGCAGGAACGCCCGTTCACGGGCAGTGCCGAGCCGCGGGTTCACCCGCGGATTCGTGCGGAAGCTACTTCAATAGCATGTCGTGCGGCCGCGCCTGCCCCGTCGGGAAATGCTCGAAGTCCACGTCGAACTTAGGATCGAGCGTCATCCCGGTCGGGCCTAAGTTCACGAGCCGCACCCGGTAGGGGACTTTCCCATCCAGGTTCGACAGCAGCGAATTGCTCACGTACAGCCGCTTGTTGTCGGGCGTGAGCTTCATCATTTGCGCCTGTGGAATGGCTACCGTGCTCACGAGCTTGGGCTGCATCGGATCGGCGACGTCGTACTGCTGCACCGCTCCCCCGCCGAACAGCGACACGAACAGGAACTTGTTGTCGTACGAGATCCGCATGTCCGCCGGCAGCGAGCCGTCGGGCAGCTTGATCACGCGGTGGAACGCGAGCTTGCCGTCGGCCCCGACCTGCCAATGCCACACGCTGTTGCCGAACGCGCAGTTGATGAATCCCCCGCGCGCCGCCGCGCCGTGCAGCCAGCGGACCTCGAGCGGCGACTTGTCGAGGTGCTCGACCTGGAGGACCTTGCCGGTCTTCCAGTCCCACGCCACGACCTCGTCGCCCACCTGGTCCATCGGCGTGTTGCCGGCTTTGACGGCGTGGGGATGCGCCCAGCTCGACGTGACGATCAGGTTCAGCTCCGGCTTGATCCCGACGTCGTACATGTAGTCGGGCGCGGGCAGCGCCTGCTGGAACGTGCCGTCGTTGTCGAGCTTCACGAGCGCGCCCGGCTTGCCGCCCTCCTTCGAGCCGAGCATTGCGATCATCACGCCCCCCGGCACGGCATAGAAGGTGTGCGGCCCCGAATAGCCCGTGCTGGCGGCGAGGTCGGGGACGGTCTTGATGAGCGTCGGATGCTTGGGGTCGGTGGCGACGTCGTAGATGAACAGTCGGTTCGAGAACAACCCACCGGCGAAAATCCGATCGGCGTTGGCGGTGTAGCCGAAGTGGTGCGCTTCGTTCCCGGGCGACCCGGTCGGCGCCGTGGCGATGACCTTGCCGTAACTCGGCGACGCGGGATCGGCGTCGAGCACCGACAGGAAGTCGGGGTCTTTCTGATCGGCGTCGCTGGTCCAGACGTACAGCACGGACTCGTGCTGGCCCGCGGGCAGGCCCCGGACGAATACCGACTCGTCCGCGGGGCCGCTCGGCGTGGGGGCGATGACCATCCCCACGGGCAGGACGGCGAACAGCAACAGCAGGGCGGTGCGGTTCACAATGGTACCTCACAAAAGGATTGGTCCCAGCGAAGCTACCCTTGGGATAGCCCGGGGCAAGGTAACGGGCATATTCCCCCACCATGCAAGGCTCCATCGAGCGGGCAGCGTAGTGCGACTCGATTTTTCCGGCGCGCCCGAGATCGCCGCGCCCCCGGAGATCGTGTGGCAGCGGCTGCTCGATCACCAGTTCGTGGCGTCGGTGGCGCCGGGCGTCGAGTCGGTGGAGCCGATCGACGACCGGCACTTCAAGGTGATTTCCGGGTTCGGGGTGGGTGCCGTGAAGGTGAGGTTTCAGCTCGACGTCGAGCTGTCGGACGTGACGCCCCCCAAGAGCCTCAGGATGTCGGCCCGCGGCACGGCGCCCGGTTCGGGGGTGGAAGTCAGCACCACGCTCGAGATCGAGGCCATCCCCCCGAACCGGTCCCGCCTCAAGTGGAGCGCCAGCTCGGAGGTTCGCGGTACGGTGGCGAGCGTGGGGGCCCGGCTGTTGAAGGGCACCGCCAAGAGGCTCACGGAGAGCTTCTGGGACAAGTTCGCGGCACGCGTCGGCGAGCTGGGGGGGTCGAAGTAGATTCCAGGCATGAAACAGTGGCTTGAAACGAGGGAAGTCCTGGACTTCCTCGCGCGCGTGCGGGCGGAGGGGAAGCGCGCCGCGCTCGCCACCGTCGTCCGGGTGCGCGGCTCGGCGTATCGCCACGAGGGGGCGAAGCTCGTGGTCGCCGAGGATGGCAGCACGGCCGGCAATGTCAGCGGTGGATGCTTGGAGCAGGATGTGCGCGAGGTGGCGCTGCAGGTGATCCGCAAGGGGGAGCCCGAGCTCCGCAACTATTGCTCGAGCGCCGACGAGATCGCGGCCTGGGATCTCGGGGTCGGATGCGAAGGGCAGGTCGACGTGTACGTCGAGCGAGCCGATGTCCGTTCGCGGGAGAGGGAGCTACTCGAAGGCCGAGTCCCGTTCGCGGTCTGCACGCGGCTCCCTGGGAGCGGGGAGCGGGGAGCGGGGAGCCGGTTGATCGTGACCGGCGACCACGTTGACGGCGATCTCGGCGCGAAAGAACTGACTACCGGCGCGACGATGCGAGCGCGCGAGCGGCTCGACACCGGGAAGTCCGGCATCGACGAGATCGCAGGCCGGTCGGTGTTCTTCGATGTGCTGATTCCTCCACCCCAGCTCGTGGTCCTGGGCGCGGGGGACGACGCCCGGCCGCTGGTGCGCTTCGCTGCCGATGTCGGCTTCCGCGTGGTGGTGGTCGATCGGCGGCCGGGGTACCTCACGGCCGACCGGTTCCCAGGGGCGGCTGCGCTCGTCCAGAGCGCGGGCGACGAGCTCGGGCGTGCGCTGCCGCTCGACGCCGAGTGTTACGCCGTCGTGATGAACCACAACTTCGCGGACGATCAGGCGTACGTGCGCGCGCTCTTGAAGACGCCCGTCGCCTACATCGGGATGCTGGGACCGCGCCAGCGCACCGAGCGCATCCTCCGGAATCTGGGCGCCGAGGGGTCGC
>WNGP01004049.1_pt1 | contig 21681 bp, 22 predicted proteins | sample 5407671 | NCBI WGS metagenome assembly WNGP01 (sample SAMN13153381, study PRJNA577476) | soil metagenome | isolation source: 40 cm soil or saprolite under Garry oak tree replicate 2 | place: USA:California | collected 2016-06-15
AGAGCATGACCGACCGGCGGTTCACCACCCGGCTGAGGGCCTCGACGGTGCTCGGGTCGTACTCGCTGGCCGTATCCAGCCGGAGCCGCTGCACCGCCGCCGCGGCCCGGCTCGGGTCCAGCGAGCTGCCCACCAGGTCGTCGAAGGCGTTGGCGGCCTTGATGATCCGACTGCTCAGCGGCGGGCCCGACGGCCCGGAGGACCGGACGAGGCCAGCCCGGCCATTGGCGGCGAGGTCGACATCCCGGTAGGGCTCGTTCTGCCGACGCACGATCTCGGCCACCGAACCGAGCACCTGGGCCTGCTGGATCACGTCGGCGCCGAGCTCGGCGATGCGCTGCTGGTCCTGGCGGGAGACCAGCACGGTGGCCCCGCCGGGGATCGGGTCGTGCAGCGACAGCTGGCCGATGTCATGCATGAGCGCGGCGTACTCCAGCTCGAGCAACTGGGGCTCGTGGATGCCGAGCTCCCGGCCGATGGCGACCGCAAGCCTGCTGACCCGTTCGGAATGACCGGCTTCTACGTACCCCCCGATCTCGGTCACCTTGGCCAGCGCCCGCACGGTCTGCAGGTAGGTAGCCCGGATTCCGGCGTACCGGCGGAACGCCACCTGGGTGACGAGCAGCGGCGCGGTGAACACGGCCAGCGCGGCCAGCCCCATCACCTCAGCCGCGAAGGCGATGAGCAGCGCCGAGGCGCCCACCGCCGCGCCCAGTGGCAGCTGGACGCGCATCTCGTCCACCAGCGCCACCCGGAACCTGGCCCGCTGCTCGTCCACCCGCAGCAGGGCGGTGAGCACCGCCTCGAGCAGCAGGGCGACCACGGTCAGCGACGTCATCAGCGTGAAGGCCAGGCCCCAGTGCTGATCCACGGCGCTGATCCCGGCCAGCGGCCGGAAGATGTAGGCGACGCAGGCGACGCAGAGCAGGCGCGCGGCCATGCCGCTCACCCGGGCGGGCCGGCCGACGGCCAGGTGCGGCAGCGCGCCGATGATCATGCCGATGGCGGCGACGGTCACCACCTGCTCGGCGCCGTACTGGATGACGTGCGACCCGACCCTGATCAGCAGGGCGTAGGCGAGCGCGCCGGCGAACCCGATCGGGGCGGACTCGCGGTCACCCGGGAGGTTGAGCCGGAGCACCTCGCCGAACGCGATCAGCGCGCCGAACGCGATGGCGATCCGGGGATCCTTCAGCCCTCCGGCCGCCGTCTGCGCCACCGCGGCCACCAGGCACACCCCGGCGGCCACCACCAGGAGCAGCTGGCCGGAATCCCGCACCTGCCAGGGATGCCGGCGCATCTCGTGTCGTCGTTCGCTCATGTCGGGGACAATCGTCAGCGGCTATCGGCGACCCGGAGCGGCGCGCCGGGATCGTCGTGATCCTGCGCCGCGATGGAGGCCAGGTCGTCGGCCGCGAGCACCGGCGGCTCGGGCCGCTGCCAGCCTTCGCGCTTGAGCGCGGCCACGAAGGCGTCCACGAAAGCCGGGTCGAACTGGGTGCCCGACCACTTCCGCAGCTCCTCGATCGCCTCGCCGACCGGGCGCGCACCGCGGTAGGACCGGGTCGAGGTCATCGAGTCGAAGGCGTCGGCGACCGCAAGCACGCGGGCGAACTCGGGGATCTCATCCCCGGCCAGACCCATCGGGTAGCCTCGGCCGTCGATCCGCTCGTGATGGTGCATGATGCCGGCCAGCGCCTCGTCCAGGAACCCGATCTCCCGGACGATGTCGAGCCCGCGCATGGGGTGCAGCTGGATGGCCGCGTACTCCTCCTCGGTCAGCTTCCCCGTCTTCTGCAGCACCTTCGTAGGCACGCCGAGCTTGCCGACGTCGTGCAGCATCCCCGCGTACCTGATCGCCTCGACGCGCTCGATCCGCATGCCGATCTCGCGTGCGATCATGACCGAACCGCGGGACACCCGGTCGCTGTGGCCGCGGGTGTAGAAATCCTTGGTCTCGACCGCCTGGCACAACGCGCCCACCGTGGCCTCGTACGCCTTCTGCTGCTCGGCGAACTGCGCCACCGCCCAGCGGGCGACGAACAGCGGGATCAGCACCAGCAGCGGCGCGAAGAACCCGACCACGCTCCACAGCGCGGCCATGAGCAGGCCGTAGGCCGCGTAGCCGACGTCGGAGAGCAGCAGCCGCGCGCTCAGCCCGACACCTCCCCCGACAGCCCCGGAGGGCATCCGGCCGGGGGACCTGGTCAGCCAGAGCACGCCACTGAGCAAGCCGTGATTGGTCACGACGTGGATCAATGCCGCGCCGGCGAACGGCGCGATGATCCCCGGGAAAGAATCTTCGTCCGGCAGCCCGACATGACCGCCGAGGGCGAGAAAAGCGCGGCCGGCTAGGTACGCACTGAGCGCATACATCGACGTATTGAAAACGCGCTGCAGGACGTGCGGGCCGCGACGCAGGCCCAATGCGGTACAGGCGCCCACAATGGCGGCGCCGACCGGGCCGACCAGGACAACCGAGGCAAGCATGGCGGCCGAACTCGAGGACCACGTTAGCTGCCCTTTGCGGAGTTGCGTGGCCCTGGATTCAGAGACGATAACCAGGATTCCCAGAAATACGACGTACTGCCAGCTCAGCCCCGTGAACGGGCCTCTAGCTACCAGGACGACGGCGAGGACTACCACCACACCGATGTAGAGCAGTGCGACCCGCGAGAGCTTGCCCAAACTTCCCCCTCGCAGTCAGGAGTATGTACGCCGCGGACCTGGACCGGTAACGTCAGCCCCAAGCCACGCCGCGGGCGCGCAGCTTGCCGGGCCCACCCACGAGGAGCGCACGCCGACCGGCTTCGACATCACCGCCTGTATGCATGAGGCGGACCTCCCTAGGGCGAAATTGCCTTCGCCGCACCCGTGTTGTAATCGTTCAACCACAGGATAACGCGAGCGCACGCGTTGGCGCAGGCCTAAATCTCATCGTGAACAAACCGTGAGCATTATCGTCACAATGAGCAATCAAGATCGGCACATGTGGCGCAATTGCCACAGTCCTGGCAAATCGGAACGCCGGGGCCCGCAGGCCGTTACTCAGCGAACTCGATAGTGGCGCGGACTTCCCTGATGCGGACGAGAATCTTGGCGCGCAGCGCGGCCGGCGCCGCATCGCAGCCGCAGTGCTTTTGCACCAGCCGCTTAACCGCCTCCTCCAGGCCGTATTCACGCAGGCAGGGGCCGCACTCGTCCAGGTGCTCGCGGATCTTGGCGCAGTCCAGGTCGGCCAGCTCTCCGTCGAGGTAGCCGTATACCCGGTCCAGTACCTCGGTACACGGAGTCTCATGGGGGTTTCCGCAGCTCATCGCCCTTCCTCCCCGGCGTCTGAAGCAGCCCGCGCCAGCCCGCGCTCGGCCGCGTAGTCCTGGAGGAGCTCCCGCAGCTGCCGGCGACCGCGATGCAGCCGCGACATCACCGTCCCGATCGGCGTCTCCATGATGTCGGCGATCTCCTTGTACGCGAAACCCTCCACGTCGGCCAGGTAGACCGCGATCCTGAAATCTTCGGGCAGCGCCTGCAGCGCCTTCTTGATGTCAGAATCCGGCAGGCGCTCCAGCGCCTCCGCCTCGGCCGACTTCAGTCCCCCCGAGGTATGCGACGCCGCCCGCGCCAGCTGCCAGTCCTCGACCTCTTCGGCGCCCGACCGCTGCGGCTCGCGCTGGCGCTTGCGGTAGGTGTTGATGAAGGTGTTGGTCAGGATCCGGAACAGCCACGCCTTCAGGTTCGTGCCCTGCTGGAACTGGTGGAAGGACGCGTAGGCCTTGGCGAAGGTCTCCTGCACCAGGTCTTCCGCATCCGCCGGGTTGCGGGTCATCCGAAGCCCTGCGGAGTACAGCTGATCCAGGTAGGGCAGCACCTCCTGCTCGAAGCGCTCACCGCGCTCTTCGAGAGTCTCCGGAACGGGACCCACCCCCTCTGGGTAGTACGAGGCCGGGCTGCGGCGGTGCAGACCGTATGAGCGGGAGGATACCGTGCCGGAGTGGAGAACATCCGTCAGCATGCCACGAGGTGGCGCAGTGACTGCCATGTCGCGTTCAACACGACGGTGTACCCGGTCATTCCACCGGGAAGGTAAGACGTAGGCGCCAGGTGGCAGCGTCTCACCGGCAGTGCCGACAGGTATGGGGCGCCGAGTCAGGAGTTCAGCTCCCGTGCGACATACGGCCAGCGCGATCACCGCGCCGGACACGGACAAGCTCCCGGTGTACTGGCAGTTCCACGAGGCGGTGACGCGCGCCCAGCTGACGGAGTGGCTGCCGTCCGGCCGGCATCTGCTCGTCGACGTCTCGGGACCGCGCGCGCCGGGCGCCCAACTGGCCGCCAGGGCCGGGCACACGGTGCTGCGCGTTCTCACCCCGGGCGGGCGGCCGCCCCCCGGGCCAATAGGGCCCGGAAAAATCATCCCGGTGATCGCCGACTCGTCGCGGCTGACCTTCCTGGACGACGGCTGCGCGGACGGGGTCATCGCGGACGACCGGGCGCTGTCGGTGCACCTGGCCGCCGAGACGATGATCGCCGAGATCGCCCGGGTGCTGCGCCCGGCCGGCCGGGTGATCGCCTGCGTCGACTCCCTGGTGCTCGGCATGGCCGTGCTCGCCGACCAGCATCACTGGGCGCACCTGGTCGACCTGCCGCACGCCGAGGTGGTGCTGGTGCCGTGGCCGGACGGCACGATCACCAGGTGCTTCGGCCCGGACCAGGCCCGTGAGCTGTTCACCGGGGCCGGGCTGCGGGTCAACTGGATGCGGTCGCGGACTGTGTTCTCCGAGTCGGTGGTGACGCACTGGCTGCGGCGCGACCCCGGCGGCCTGCCCAAGCTGGTGCGAGCCGAACTGGCGGCCCGGTCCGACGAGTCGCTCGGCGCGCAGCTGGTGATCTCGGCCAGCAAGCCCCGGCCCCGGCGCAGCTAGCGGCGGCGTTTGGCCCACTTGGCCTGGCATCCGACGCAGCGGGCGGCGTCGGGCCTGGCGTCGAGCCTGCCCTCGGGGATCTCGTGGCCGCAGTCGACGCACTGCCCGTAGCTGTTCTCCTCGATGCGGACGAGCGCGGCGAACACCTCGTCGCGCTGGCCGCGGGCCGAGTGGAGAATCGCCTCGGTGCGGTCGGCCTCGGAGAGAATGGACCCCGCGTCGGCCGAATCCTGCGGGTACCCCGTGCCCGCCACGGGCCCGGGGCCCTTGCCCTGCAGGACGGCTATCGTCCGGTCCAGATCGTCACGCATCTCCTCTAGCCGCTTGCGGGCGACAGTAGTCTGCACTGATGTCCTCGCCTCCCGTCCGCGTACGCTAGGCAGCCCAGGCTCGCGTTGAGCCACGGCTGCGGGCCGCGGACTCAGAACAACTCGCCTGGCGGCCGCTCTCTGCCGGCGGACGCCTCGGACGGCTCATCGGCGCTCTCGAGGGGCTTGATGAGCTCAGGTCCGTTGTTCCGCACGGTGTTAACGGCCATGGATACGGGATGCGACGTCAGGCCGCCCGCCATCGCGGGCAGCATCGCCGCCTGAAGCTGGCTTGGTTCGGTGTTGTCCGGGTCGAGCCAGTCTGCCCAGTGCTCACGGGTGATCACCATGGGCATGCGATCGTGGATCTGGCCGACCTCGTCGGCTGCCTGGGTCGTGATAATCGCGGCCGTCCACAGCCAGGCGCGCTCATGATCGGGTGGCACTGCGTCGTCCCGCCAGAGCTCGTAGAGTCCGGCGAAGGCGAGCGACCCCCCGTCCGTTCGGTAAATAAAATAAGGCTGCTTGCGCTTTTTTCCGTCTTCTCCAACGGCCTGCCACTCGTAGTAGCCGTCGGCGGGGATGATGCACCGGCGCTTGGCGAAGGCGCGCCTGAAGGCGGGCTTGACCGCCACGGTCTCGGCCCGGGCGTTGATCAGCCGCCCGCCGCCCGAGGCCTCCTTGGCCCAGGAGGGCACCAGTCCCCAGCGGACCACGCGCAGCTCACGGGCCTGCGGCTCGTCCTCGCGGGCGGGCCTTTCGACAACCGCGAAGATCCTCTTGGTCGGGGCCACGTTGTAGTCAGGAGCAGGCTCCGGGTCGGGCGAGGCAGCCACGCGGTCGCGCTCCACGCCGAACTCCTCGAGGAGTTCAAGGCGCCTGCGCGCCGACACAAAACGACCGCACATGCAATCTTCCTAAACTAGATGCAATCTGGACTCGTCCCGTTAAGCCTGGATTGGCAGTTCATAACCAGAATCAGGCCCGGCCAAACACGCATCGCGCCCGGCGGGACGCCCGGACGATACGCTCAACGGTATGTACCCGGATAACAACCAGGACCGGACCTGGGCTTCCCCGGCCGCGGCCGGGCCGGTCAGCGCCCGCGTCCGGCTGCCGGCCTCCAAGTCCATCACCAACCGGGCGCTGGTCCTGGCCGCGCTCAGCGACGGGCGGGCCGTGATCGCCAACCCGCTGCGAGCCAGGGACACCACGCTGGCCGTCGCCGCACTGCGCGCACTCGGCACTGAGATAACACTGGGGACCGAGATCACAGAATCCCGAACGGCCTGGCATGTCACGCCCGGGCACCCTGCGCCGGGCTCCGCGGTGACCGTGGACGTGGGCAACGCGGGCACGGTGATGCGGTTCCTGCCCGGGCTGGCCGCGCTGACCTCCGCCGTCGTCGCCTTCGACGGAGACGCGCGGGCCCGTCAGCGCCCGGTCGGCCCGATCCTGGCGGCGCTGCGGCAGCTCGGCGCGCACATCGAGGACGGCGGCCGGGCCGCGGTCCCGTTCACCGTGCACGGCCGCGGCGCGGTCCGCGGCGGCACCGTGGCGCTGGATGCTTCGGGGTCCTCGCAGCTGGTCTCGGGCCTGCTGCTGGCGGCGCCCCGGTTCGACGAGGGCATCGAGGTACGGCACGAGGGACCGCCGGTGCCCTCCGCGCCGCACATCGCCATGACCGTGCGCATGCTCCGGGCGGCCGGCGCTTCCGTGGATGAGCTGGTCTTCGGGCTCGGGGCTCAGCCTGATGCCTGGCGGGTGCGGCCCGGGCGGCTCGAGCTGGGGTCCGTCACGGTGGAGCCCGACCTGTCCAACGCGGGCCCGTTCCTGGCCGCGGCGCTGGTCACCGGGGGCACGGTCACCATCGGTGACTGGCCGCGGGACAGCCTGCAGGCGGCCGGGGCGATCCTGGACGTGCTAGCGCGGATGGGCGCCCGCAGTTCGGTCGGCGCGGACGGGCTGACGGTGACGGGCGGCGGTCGCGTGCACGGCATCACGGTCGACCTGCGCGACGTCAGCGAGCTCGCGCCGGTGCTCACCGCGGCGGCGGCGGTGGCGGAATCCCCGTCGGTCTTCACCGGCCTGGCGCACACCCGCACGCACGAGACGGACCGGCTGGCCGCCCTGGCGAAGGAGATCAACGCGCTCGGCGGCGACATCACCGAGCTGCCCGACGGGCTGCAGATCAGGCCCCGCCCGCTGCGAGCCGAGGCAGCCGGCGGGCCGTTCGGCAGCTACGACGACCACCGGATGGTGATGGCCGCGGCCGTCCTCGGCCTGGCCGTGCCCGGCATCCGGGTGGCTGGCGCGGACACCGTGGCCAAGACCTTCCCGGATTTCATGGAGGTCTGGGCTTCTATGCTCGGGCTGGAACCCTGAGCTCGTCATGAGCCGGCAGTCCGACTACGCGCGGCTCGACGAGGATGACGTCCGGGTCCGTCCCGGACGCGGCTCCCGGCCGCGCACCCGGCGGCGCCCGGCGCACTCCAGCGCCGTGGAGGGCTTCGTGACCAGCGTGGACCGGGGCCGGTACGGGTGCATGACCGCCGACGGCACGCTGGTCGTGGCCATGAAGGCGCGCGAACTCGGCAAGGGCTCGGTGGTGGTCGGCGACCGGGTGGCGCTGGCGGGTGACACGTCCGCCGCCGAGGGGACGCTGGCCCGCATCGTCAGGGTCGAGCCGCGGACCAGCGCGCTGCGCCGGTCCGCCGACGACACCGACCCGCAGGAGCGGATCATCGTGGCGAACGCCGACCAGATGGTGATCGTCTGCTCGCTAGCTTCGCCGTCGCCGAACCTACGTTTCGTGGACCGCTGCCTGGTCGCCGCGTACGACGCCGGGCTTGACCCGCTGCTCCTGCTGACCAAGGCCGACCTGGCGTCGCCGCGTCGCGTCCGGGCCTTCTACCGGCCGCTCGGGCTGACGATGCTGACCACCAGGCGGCCGCTGGCCCCGCGCACGCTGTCCCGGGTGCGTTCCGCGCTGGACGGCCGGATCAGCGTGCTCATCGGGCCATCGGGGGTCGGCAAGTCCACGCTGATGAACACGCTGGTGCCGGCGGCTTCTCGTTCCGTGGGCACGGTCAACCCGGTGACCGGCCAGGGCAGGCACACGTCGTCGTCCCTGGTGGCGATCCCGCTGGGCGACGGGTGGCTGATTGACACGCCGGGCCTGCGGGGGTTCGGGCTCGGGCACGTGAGCGCGGAGCGGGTGGTGGAGGCGTTCGGGGACCTGGCCGAGGGCACCGCCGGGTGCCCGCCCGGCTGCGATCACCTCTCTGCCGACTGCGCTCTGGACGAATGGGCCCGCGAGCACCACGCCGAGGCGCGCCTGGACTCGCTCCGCCGCCTGCTGCACAGTCGCGAAGGCACCGGCCCGGACTAGTCGTTACATGCACGGTGGGGCAGCGGTGGGCGGTTAGTTGGAGAAGTCCTGGGTGAGCCAGACGGTGCCGGAGGAATCCCGGTAGATGGCGATGCCTATGTGGATGAAGGAACTGCTGAGGATGTTCCTGCGGTGACCGTCGTCGGGGGGCTTCTCGTTGAGCATGTCCTGGGTGAGGGTCACCGCCATCCGGGCGATGGCCGCCGTGCTGTCAGCCACCGGGCCGCCCTCGCCGATGTTCTCCCCGGCCGCCGTCCAGTGGACCGCGGCGGCGGTCTCACGGGCACCGAGCGGCGGCTCGCCCGGGCACTGGTGGGAGAGCCCGCAGCCGCCGGCCATCGTCGAATTATGCGCAGACGCGCTGGCGTCCAGGCCCGCGGTGATTGTCAGCGCGGGCAGGCCCGCCGTCGAACGGGCCTGGTTGATAAGCGCGAGAACCTGCTCCGCTGACGAGCCCGGCCGGACCGCCGGCGTGCTCGGCGGGACGCTGGCCGCACCGGCCGGGGTCGCGGACGCGGCCGGACTCGTCCGGGCCTGGCTGGGCAACGCGGACGCCGACGGCGTGTGCTGCCGGGCGGGGTGCCTGCCGCGGGCGGAAACTGGCACCCTCGGCAGCTGGGCGGTACTGATCTGGATGGGGCTCGCGGCGCAGGGTCCAGCCGCCGGCGAGCCGCACGCGGCCGCCGTCTGCAGGGCGGTGTCGTGCCCGGCTGCGGGCGGGGAGGCAGCCGGGGACGCGCTACGGGACAGGTACAGACCCCCGGCGACCATCACCGGCACCAGGAGCAGGCCGTACAGCAGGCGCCGGCCACCGCGGACGGACCGGCGGCGCAGGTTCCGAGCGCCGCGCTTGCTGGTGCTGTGCTTGCTGGTGCCGTGCTTGCCGGTGCTTTGCTTACTGGTGCTGCGCTTGTCGGGCTGGTGGCGTGCGGGGCTTACGGCCGGCACATCAATCACCCGATCCGGCGTGAGTGCCCGACGATCGGAGGCGGTCCCGTGCTCACCCAACAGGCGATGACACTAGAGGATCGGCAGCTGATTTTCGGGCAGATCAGCGAACATCGGGCGGGGGCGGGGCTAGCTGACGGTACCGCCGGCACGCCAGTAGACGCCGGCCGCGGTCCGGGACATGAACTCCTCGTCGACCAGGTACCGGCGCAGGGCGCAGTGGTCGTCGAAGACCATCTTGAGGATCTCGTCGACCGCGGCTTCCGGGTACTTACGGCCGGGCTCGAACGCCTGGGCTACCTGGTCAAGCAGCAGACGGCGCCGGGTGCGCTTGGCCGGCCACGCGGTGATCCTGCCGCCGCTAAGGAACGCCCGCAACTGTTCCGGCGGGTCGGCGAGGAGGCCGTCAGCGTTTTGACCCATCTTCACCAGTATGACGCGGGCGCGGCGGATCTGGCCAGCGAGATACCGCAGGCGGTACCGTTTCGCGGGTGGCACGCTATGACGACGACCTGCGCTTCGCGCATGTCCTCGCGGATAACGCCGACGACATCACCACCCGGCGGTTCCGGGCGCTCGACCTGAGAGTCGACACCAAGCCCGACCTCACCCCGGTCTCCGATGCTGATCAGGCGGCCGAGGAGTCGCTGCGTAACGTGCTGCGCCGGTCCCGTCCGCGCGACGCGGTACTCGGCGAGGAAACCGGCCGGACCGGCTCGGGACCGCGGTGCTGGGTCATCGACCCGATCGACGGGACGAAGAACTACGTGCGCGGCGTCCCGGTCTGGGCCACGCTGATCGGGCTGATGGACGGCCCGGACGTCGTGGTCGGGGTGGTGTCCGCGCCCGCCCTGAGCCGCCGCTGGTGGGGCGCCCTTGGCGGCGGCGCCTGGACCGGACGCAGCCTGACCAAGGCGTCGCCGCTCCGGGTGTCCGGGGTGACCAAGCTGGGCGACGCCTCGCTGTCGTACTCCGGGCTCGGCGGCTGGTCCGAGCGCGGGCTGCTCGACAACTTCCTCGACCTGACCAGGTCGGTGTGGCGGACGCGGGCGTTCGGTGATTTCTGGTCGCACATGCTGGTCGCGGAGGGCGCCTGCGACATCTCGGCAGAACCGGAGGTGAACCTGTGGGACCTGGCCGCGCTGCAGGTCATCGTCACCGAGGCCGGCGGACGATTCACCTCGCTCGAGGGCGCGGCCACCCCGGACGGCGGCAGCGTGGTGTGCACCAACGGCCACCTGCACGAGGAGGTGCTGGCCCAGTTGCAGCAGCATTCTCACCGCTAAAAAACTCGCACGGCTGAGTAAGCAGGGGCTTGCCCTCCGGGATGAATTAACCGATGCTTGTGGGACGTCACAAATGCACAAGCGCCGGAACCAGGGGGTGTTACTCGTGAAGGTACGAGACGGCATGTCCCATCTTGTCCTTACCATCGGGCCAGCGCACACGCTGCGGCAGGCAGCACGCATGATGTCGGCGCGCCGCATCGGCGCCGCCGTCGTGATCGACCCGGAGCACGCTGGCATCGGCATCCTGACCGAACGTGACATCCTCGACTCGGTGGCGGCGGGTGAGGATCCAGACGCCGAACTCGCCGCTCAGCACCGCACCGAAGAGCTCACCTACGCCTCGCCCGACTGGACCCTGGAGGAAGCCGCCGCGGCGATGGTCAATGGCGGGTTCAGGCACCTCGTGGTGGTCGAAGACCATGACGTGGCCGGGTTGCTCTCCATGCGCGACATCGTCCGCTGCTGGACCTCGGCCGAAGCCAAGCCGACCGCGCCACAGCCCGTCGCCACCTCGGCCTGAGGAGGCAAGGGAGACTCTGAGGGCAAAGGAGGGTTCGGCTCGAATCCGCGCGGTCCTGCCCGTCCGCATCGCTCCCGGAATGCCGGACACTTAGCACATGAACCGCGAGGGCGCGGAAACCTACCTGCGGTTGCTGGCCGAGGCCGTGATGCGCCGCTCGCTGACGCCTGCCCCGGGGTCGCCCTGGGCGGCGGGCCCGGGTAGCTTGCCCGCGATGATCGCGGCAGGAAAGGCCCTGACCGCCGTCGGGGCGCTCGACCTGGTCACCGTCGAGGAGATCCTGACCGATTTCAACCTGGCCGTGAGCGTGCGGCAACTCCGCGACCAGGCGGGCCAGGGCCCCGGCGGGGCCGCGGCGGCGGCCCGCTGGGCCGTGCAGAGCCAGTCCATCCGCTCCATGCCGCTGGTCTCGGCGCCCAGGCTGGCCCGCACCCGGCCGCGGGGGAGCACCGGATCACCGGAACCGGTCGATCCCAAAGACCCTAGGGGCCCCGCTGACCCCGAGTCGCCCGGGGATGACACTGATCACGGCGCCGCTGACCGGTTCGTCCCGGTCGGGCTGACGGTCCCGTTCCGCGAAGGAGCCATCAGCGGCGATCTGGGCCTGATGTCGTTCGCGCGCACGGGCTCGGGCGCGCGGTTCATCGCGGCGTGGGGCATCCGCACCCCATTGCTGGAGCACCGGCTGGGCCTGCAGCATCACCCCGGGCTCATCCCGTTCGACCTGTTCACGGTCACCGACGACCGCGGCGCCCGGTACGAGCTGGACGGCACGCCGACCGGTGACCCGGAGTGGACCAGCGAGATCCGCCTGCGCCCCACCCCGCCGGAGGACATCGGCTGGCTGGACGTCACCCCCCCGCACGGCGAGGTCGTGCGCATTGATGTGCGCCCCGATGGCCTGGGCACCCTGGCGGGAGATGAGGCGCAGGTCAGCGACGCGAAGCTCAGCGCGGGCGAGCACCTGCTGGTCATGCTGGCGGAGCGGCTGCTCGCGGCGGCGCCGGAGTTCTCGCGCAGCCGGCGGCCGCAGGTCACCGCGGGGCCGCTGCGGGCCATGACGGGCGGTCTCGGCGACATCGTCGCCGCGCTCGAGGCGGCCGACGTGCTGTCAGCGCTCAGCCCGGTGCCCGCCCGGCTCGCCGCACTGTGCGCCAGCCTGGACATCGTCGGTCACGGGATCACCGCGCCGCCCGCGCCCGACCTGCCGGAAACCTGGCTCAGCCTGCTGGCGCACTACCAGCGCAGGAAGCCGGACCTGACCCCGATGGGCGAGGGCTACGCGGCCCTGGCAGCCGCCCTGCCCGAACTTGACGGCATCCGACTGGCCCTGCTCGGGCTGCAGCACGCCGAGGGAAGTTCGTCGCTGTACGCGCTGGCCCGCGGGCGGATGCGGGACCACCATCCCGGGCCGCTCGATGTCGACCTGACCTTTCCGCTGTCGATCTGGCTCCGGGACGCCGGCGGCCGGTGGCACGCGGCCCGCCCGGACCGCAGGCACCGGACCGACCGCGAGTGCACGATCCGGCTGCAGCTCGTGCCGCCGCTGACCCGTCCCACGCCCTGGATCGAGGTGCTGGCCGGCGGCCAGTCGGCCGAGGTCCGCGCCAGGCTGCCGCTCCGCTGGAGGTACCCGGAATGACAGGTTCGGGGGCCGAGGGCTCCGGGGGTAGCACAATGCCGAACGAACCGTGGTTCGGGTGCCTGGCTCCCTGCGAGGCCCAGGTGCCGTGCGGCACGGGCCGGCACGTCGTCCGCTGGGAAGCCGGGGCGCTCCGGCTGGCCAGCCACGCCGACCCCGAGGCCGAACTGGTGCTCGCCGCCCTCGGCGGGGAGAAGCCCAGATGCGTCGAGGTGGCCGAGGCCTGGGGCCGGCACGCCGCCGACCTGACCATGCTGAGCGTCGGGCCGCGCGGCCTGGCCGACGAGATCCCGGTCAGCTGGGATGACGTCGACGCGGCCGCGCAGGCCGCCCAGCGCGGCGGCTGGACCGGCTACGCGCCCCTGCCCGGCGCCCCCGGGCACGGTCCGATGCAGCTGGCCAGCCCGCCGTCGGCGGCGGCGCTGGCCCGGGTGAGCGCCCGGCGCGCGCTGTTCCAGCAAGAAGCCGACCAGGCCAGGCAGCGCAGGAACGACCTGCTGTCACTGCTCGCACTGGGGTACGGGTTCCAGGTCCGGCTGACCGGGCAGGTGGTCGCGGCGCACGCGGACCGGCTGGACGAACAGGACGAGCGGGGGCGCAGCATCCGGCCCGTGCTGACCGCCGCCCTGGCCGGCCGGCTGGCTCCGGTCGCGGAGCAGTGGCTCGGCATCGGCCCTGACCAGGTGGTGGTGTCGCTGCACCGCGGGCCCGGGTGGGGCTCGGCCGAGCTGACCGGGCGGGACGAGCAGCGGCGGCTGGAGGTCAGCCTGCCGGCCGGGTGGCTGGCCCGGGTGTGGGCGGCCGGGCTGGCGCTGGCCGGCCGGCATCTGGTCGTCGCGGTGCAGCGGGCGGGCTGGCCCGATGCGCGGGTGCTGGCCCTGCGGGCGCCGGGCACGGAACCGGTGCCGCTGGACGTGCGCGCCAGTGACGGCCAGCCCAGTGACGGCCAGCCCAGTGACGGCCAGCCCAGTGACGGCCAGCCCGGCGGCGGCCAGCCCGGTGCTCCAGATGCGCCACACTGGGAGACATGAGCCCGAAGAATCCGGCCGTCGAGGCGCTCGGCGTCGCGGTCGCGGCCCGGGTGCCTGTGCTGCTGTGGGGCGCGCCCGGCACCGGCAAGACGTCCGCGATCCGCGCGATGGCCGGGGCCATGGGGCTGCCGTGCGAGACCGTGATCGCCTCGATCCGGGAGCCTTCTGACTTCGCCGGGCTGCCCATCGTGGTCGGTGACGAGGTCCGGTTCGCTCCCCCGTCCTGGGCGCGGCGGCTGGCCGAGGCGGGTCACGGGCTGCTGTTCCTGGACGAGCTTTCCACCGCGCCGCCCGCCGTCCAGGCCGCCCTGCTCCGGGTGGTGCTCGAGCGGACGGTCGGCGACCTCACGCTGCCCGACGAGGTGGCGGTGGTCGCCGCGGCCAACCCGCCGGAGCAGGCCGCCGACGGCTGGGACCTGTCCGCCCCGCTGGCCAACCGGCTCTGTCACCTGGCGTGGCAGACCGACCCGCGTTCGGTGGCGGACGGGCTCGCGGGCGGCTGGTCGGCTCCGGTCGTGCCGGTGCTGCCCGATGGGTGGCAGGCCGAGGAGATCTTGTCGCGCGGCCTGGTCGCCGCCTTCCTGCACGTCCGGCCCGGGCTGGCCTGCGCGCCGCCGTCCGACGCGGCGGCCGCGGGACGCGGCTGGCCGTCGCCGCGGACCTGGGAGATGGCGGCCCGGCTGATGGCCGCCGCGGGCGCCTCCGGCATCGGGGACGAGGCCCGGTCCGCGCTGATCAGGGGCGCCGTCGGTGACGGGGCGGGGGTGGAGTTCCTGGCCTGGCTGGTGGAGATGGACCTACCCGATCCGGAGCAGGTCCTCGCCGATCCGGCCTCGTTCCGGCTCCCGGAGCGGGGCGACCGCGCCTACGCCGCCCTCGCCGCGATCGCGGCCGCGGTGGCCGCGGACCCGGCCCCGGAACGCTGGACGGCAGGCTGGCAGGTCCTCGGGCTGGCCGCCGACACCGCGCCCGACGTGGCCGCCGTCGCCGCGCGCGTGCTGGCCAGGTGCCGTCCCGACGGTACCGCGCTGCCCGAACAGATCCATCTTTTCGCCCCGGTGCTGCGGGACGCCGGGCTCCTCCCGGGGGGTACGGGGGGGCGGGCAGCCCCCCTGTGAGCGGGGGGGTCTGGGGGGGTCGTCCCCCCGAGGCTAATATCGCGGCGGCGCGGCTGTGGGCCGCCACCAAGTTCCCGTACCTGGCCACCGGGGTGTTCGGCGCTCAGGTGATCGCCGAGCCGGACAGCGGCACCGTGTCGGTCGACGAGAACTGGCGGATGCGCGCCGACCCGGAGCTGACCGCGGCCTGGACCCCGGCGCAGCTGGGGTCCGTCCTGATCCATCACGTCTGCCATCTGCTGCGGACCCACGGCGAGAGGGCGCAGGGCGCGGGCGTGCGGCCGGACGAGGCCCGGGACTGGCTCCGCGCCGCCGACGCCGAGATCAACGACGACCTGGTGCCTGCCGGGCTGGACCTGCCCGGCCGGCCGGTGCTCCCCCGCGACCTGCGCGCCGAGGACGGCCTGCTGGCGGAGCAGTACTTCGACGGGATCCGCAGTGCTCACCGGGTAAACAGCGCCGCCCGGGCAGACAGGGCGGCCGGGGCGGGAACCGGGGACCGTTCGGCATCATCTGGAACGACGGGAGCCTGGCTCGACTGCGGCAGCGGCGCGGACGGGATGCCGCGGCCCGGCCAGGGCGCCGACGGCCTGCCCCGCTGGCAGGCCGACCTGCTACGGCGGCAGGTCGCGCAGGACGTCATCGCGCACGGCAAGCAGCCAGGGACCGTGCCCGCCGGGCTGCTGCGCTGGGCCGAGGAGATCCTCGCCCCCAAGGTGAACTGGCGCGCCGTCCTCGCGGCCGAACTGCGCCGGGCCGTCGCCGAGGTCTCCGGGGCGGTCGACTACTCCTACCGGCGGCCCTCGCGCCGGTCCGCCGTGGTCTTTGAGTCCAGCCATGTCGTGCTCCCGGCGCTGCGGCGCCCGGTGCCCGAGGTGGCCGTGGTCTGCGACACCTCGGGCAGCATGACCGCGGACCTGCTCGCGATGGTGCTGGCCGAGGTGGAGGGCCTGCTGCGAGCGCTCGGACTGGCCCGGCAGGTCCGCGTGCTGGCCTGCGACACCGCGGTCGCGCCCGCCCAGCGGGTCAGTTCCGCCCGCCAGGTGCAGCTGGTCGGCGGCGGCGGGACCAACATGGGCGCCGGCATCGCCGCGGCGGCCGCGCTGCGGCCCAGGCCCGCCGTCACGGTCGTGCTCACCGACGGGTACACGCCGTGGCCTTCCTTGCCGCCGAAGGGAATGCGGGTCGTGGTCGGGCTGCTCGGCGCGCAGGCGCCGGACGCGCCGCCGTGGGCCCGCGCCGTCCGGGTCCCGGCGGACTAGGCGATGAACACCAGGACGAGGCAGCAGATCCTGACGCTTATCGCGATCGCGCTCACGTTCGCTTCCGGCGCGATGGACGTGGCCAGCTTCACCCGGCTGGGTGAGGTCTTCACCAGCGTCATGACGGGCAACATCGTGCTGGCGGGCCTGGCCGTGGCCCAGAGGTCGCTGTCGCTGGCCAGCCACACCGCGGTATCGATCGCCGGCTACATCGCCGGGGTGGCCGGCGGCACCTGGGTCGTGCACGGCTTCCGGGCCGCTGGCGATAAGCCCGGCGACGACGATGGCCGGGCCAGCGTGCTGCCGGCCCACGTCCTCTGGGCGCTGTTCGCCGAGCTCATCCTGCTGGCCGGGCTCACCGTCGGCTGGGAGATCACCGGGGCCAGGCCGGCCGGGTGGGCGCAGTTCTGCCTGCTCGCGGCGGCGGCGGCGGCCATGGGCGTGCAGGCGTCCGCGGTCAACGAGATGGGGCTGACGAACGTGTCGACCACGTTCCTCACCGGCACCCTGACCGGGCTGGTCAGCTCGCTGGTCAGCCCGGGTCAGGAGACGCCGCACGGCCCGCGGAGGTTCGGGGTGCTGATCGGGCTGGCGGCCGGCGCCGGGTTGTGCGGGCTGCTCGTGGCCACCGCGCCGGACAGCGTCCCGGCGCTGCCGCTGGCCGCGCTGATCACCACCCTGGTGCTGGCTTCGGTGCCGGTGCGGGACGCCGGGTAGAGCGCTTGCCGGGGCGGAATGTCAGGGGGCGGTGACAGCATGCCGGCATGAGACCAGCATTGAAGGCGGGGCTGCTGCCGGTGTGGCGGGACCGTGACACGCTCCAGTTCGGCGTGGATCCGCGGCGGGCGGTCGCGGTGGCCGGACTCGGCCAGACCGCGGCCGTGCTCAGCCTGCTCGACGGGAGCCGCGACCGCCAGAGCGTGATCGCCGCCGCGCAGGCGTACGGCGTGCCGCCGGCGGCGGCCGACCGGGTGCTCGCGGTGCTGGCCGCGGCGGGCGTGCTCGACGACTTCCCGGCCCGGATGCACGCCTCGCTCCCCGAGCAGCTGCGCGCCCGGCTGGCTCCCGAACTGGCCACCGCGTCGCTCGCCTACGCGGACGGCGACGGCGGGGCGCGCACGCTGGCCCGGCGGCGGGCCGCCTACGTCCGGGTGCACGGCGCGGGCCGGACCGGCGCCTGCGTGGCCAGCTTCCTGGCCGCCTCCGGCGTCGGGCACGTCAGCTGCACCGACCCGGAGGCCGCCGAGCCCGCCGACCTCGCGCCCGCCGGGCTGGTGCTGGCCGACCTGGGTTCGCCGCGGCAGGAGGGGGCCACCCGGGCCATCGAGCGCGCCGCGCCCGAGGTCAGGACGGGTGACGACGGCGACGTCCCGGACCTGGTGATCCTCACCGGGCTGACCCTGCCCGACCTGGCCGGGCAGCTGATGCGCGACCGGGTGCCGCACCTGGCACTGCGGACCGGGGAGGCGATCGGCGTGGTGGGGCCGCTGGTCCGGCCGGGAGGTTCGGCCTGCCTGAACTGCGTGGACCTGCGCAAGACCGAGGCCGACCCGCAGTGGCCGAAGATCCTGGCCCAGGCCACCTTCGCCCGGTCCCGGCCGCAGGCCTGCGACACCGTGCTCGCCGCCATGACGGCCACCCTGGCGTCCGCGCAGGCGCTGGCCTGCCTGGACCGCCCGGACATCGTCCCGGTGACCGCGGACGGCACGCTGGAACTGGTGCTGCCCGACTGGCAATGGCGCCGCCGGACCTGGCGGCCGCACCCGGCGTGCGGCTGCGGCGCGGCCACACGCCGGATGAGCGAGAGCGAGGCCGTTCAGGCTAGGTGATGCGCACGCTCCCCCGGTAAATTGCCAGACTTGACAATAGTTGCTTATAACGGAAATAATTTCTGGTGTGGTTCAGAATGGCAGCGCGAGCGGGGGCGAGAATGACCTGACGGTGCTGCTACAGGCGCTGGCCGATCCGGCGCGGCTGCGGGTGGTCGAGGCGCTCAGCCGGTCGCCGCGGCGGGCCGGGGACCTCGCCGCCGCGGCGGGCGTGCCCGCGCCGGCCATGAGCAAGCACCTGCGGGTGCTGCTGGCGGCCGGGATCGTGACCGACGAGCGGGGGGCCCGGGACGCCCGGGTGCGGGTCTTCCGGCTGCGCCGCGAGTCGGTGGTGGCCGTGCGGGCCTGGCTGGACCAGGTGCAGGCGCACTGGGACGACCAACTGAGGGCGTTCAGCGCCTATGTCGAACGGGCCCACGTCGAACGGGAGGGCGGGCGTTGACCGAATCGGGGCAGGCACACGGCCCGGGTCAGGACACGACGGTCTCATCGGAGGTCGAGGTGGCGGTCGATCCGGACACGGCGTTCGCCGCGTTCACCGAGGAGCTGGATCTGTGGTGGGTGCGCGGGCCGATCAACCATTTCGCGGCCGGGCGCACCCTGGCCATGCGGTGCGAGCCGGGCGTGGGCGGCCGGCTGCTCGAGGTGTACGACGACGACGACGCGCTGGAGCTGGGCCGGATCACGGCGTGGGAACCGGGCAAGCGGCTGGCCTGGCACAGCTCGCTCGATGAGGTGAGCATCGACGTCAGCTTCTCCCCGGCCGGGGACGGCTGCCTGGTCCGGGTGCAGGCCAGCATCCCGGCCGGCGGGCAGGACCGGGGCGGCACGGCCTGGGTGCGGGTGACGCCCAAGTGGTTCGGGCCGTGGTGCGCCCGGCGGGACGGTGCGCCCCGCGAGGTGCGCGACCTGGCCCGGCTGGCTCTGGGCGTGTCCTACGCCAGGCCGGCCGCGGCCGCCCGGTGGCTGGCCGGCGCGTTCGGCTTCACCTCGCCCGAGCCGCTGCCCGAGGGCGCCGATCCGCTACCCGAGACCGGCCACGGCCACCCGTGGATCGAGTTCCGCCTCGGCGACAGCTCACTCATGATCTTCAAGCTCGAGGCCCAGTCACAGGCCGGGCCGCAGGCTCACCCGCCGGCCCATGTGCCCTGGGTCTACGTCGACGACATCGCCGGGCACTACGAGCGGGCCAGGGCCAGCGGGGCGACGATCGTCACCGAACTGGCCAGCCCCTGGGGCCTGCCGTTGTACGTCGCCGCCGACCCCGAGGGCAACCGGTGGACGTTCGCCCAGGCGCGTCCCACCATGCGCTGAGCCGGCCCGGCATTCACGGCCTCGACCCGTACCATCCGCGCCCCGCCATGCGGGACAATGTCGGTGTGAACGACGTGCCCAAGAACCCGGTGACCCGGGCCGCGAAGATGGCCAGGCTGCCGATCGGGCTGGCGGGCCGCACGGCCATCGGGTTCGGGAAGCGGATCGGCGGGCGGCCCGCCGAGATCGTCGCGCAGGAGATCCAGCAGCGCACGGCCGATCAGATCTTCCGCGTCCTGGGCGAGCTCAAGGGCGGCGCGATGAAGCTGGGCCAGGCGCTGTCGATCTTCGAGGCGGCGCTGCCGCCCGAGATCGCGGGGCCGTACCGGGCCACCCTGACCAGGCTGCAGGAAGCCGCGCCGCCGCTGCCCGCCCGCACCGTGCACCAGGTGCTGACCAGGGAGCTCGGGGAGAACTGGCGGGACAGCTTCACCGAGTTCAACGACACCCCCGCCGCCGCGGCGTCCATCGGACAGGTGCACGAGGCCGTCTGGCGCGACGGCCGGCGGGTCGCGGTGAAGATCCAGTACCCCGGCGCGGGCCGCGCGCTGATCAGCGACTTCAACCAGCTGAGCCGGGCCGGGCGGCTGTTCGGCCTGCTGATGCCCGGACTGGACGTCAAGCCACTGCTCGACGAGCTGAAGGACCGGGTCACCGAGGAGCTCAACTACGAGCTCGAGGCGATGTCTCAGCAGATGTTCGCCGACGCCTACGCGGGCGACCCGGACATCTACGTACCCAACGTCGTCATGGGCACCGAACAGGTCCTGGTGTCCGACTGGATGGACGGCACCCCGCTGTCGAAGATCATCAGCGACGGGAGCAAGGAAGAACGCGACCGGGCAGGAATCATGCTCGTTCGGTTCCTGTTCTCCGGACCGTCGAGGGCCGGGCTGCTGCACGCGGACCCGCACCCGGGAAACTTCCGGCTGCTCGACGACGGCCGCCTCGGCGTGCTCGACTTCGGCGCCGTGGACCGGCTGCCAGGCGGGCTGCCGCCGTTCTTCGGGCGGCTGCTGCGGATCATGCACGACGACGACGCGGACATCGGGGAAGTCGAGCGCGAACTGCGGGCGAACGGGTTCCTGCGGCCCGGGATCGACGTGGACCTGGACGCGCTGCACGCCTTCCTCGCGCCGCTCGCCGAGCCGTCCAAGGTGGACTGCTTCAAGTTCAGCCGCGAATGGCTGCGCGGGGAGGCCACCCGCGTCACCGACCTGCGGGCCAGCAACATCACCCGCCAGTTCAACCTGCCGCCGTCCTACGTGCTCATCCACCGGGTGTCCACGGCCGGCATCGGGGTGCTGTGCCAGCTCGAGTGCGAAGGCGAGTTCCGTGCCGAGGTGCTCAAGTGGATACCCGGCTACTTCGATCCCGCGCCAGCGGCCCTGGATGACGCTGGGGCCCTGGATGACGCTGGGGGCCTGGATGACGCTGGGGGCCTGGATGACGCTGGGGGCCTGGATGACGCGGAGCCGGACTTGGCGGGAGGTCGCGCGTGACCCCCTTCGCGACGGCGATCGTCGCCGCCGACATGACGGCCATGGCCGGCCTGCTGCATCCGGACGCCACGTTCACCAGCCCGGCCGTCTTCGAGCCCTACCGCGGCCGGGACGCCGTGCTGCGGGTGCTGACCGCGGCCACGAAGACCATCGAGGACTTCGCCTACACCGGCGAGACGCACGGTCCCGGGGTGGACGTGCTCCGGTTCCGCGGCCGGGTCGGCCGCTACCAGCTCGAGGGCGTGGACATCGTGACTACCGATGACGACGGCCACATCACCGACGTCACCGTGATGGTCCGTCCGCTCCGCGGCCTCGAGGCGCTGGTCGGTGGCATGCAGCAGACGCTGGCCCGGCTGCCGGAAACCTAGCTCCCGCCGACACCCCAAGCCCCACCCGTCCCAGGCCGAATGGCGACTACCGCCCGGACCTATGGCAAAATAGTAATTTGATTAAGAGGTTTCTACTTGAGTTTCGCACTCTGGGGGAACGTGCGTTCGATGCGGTGCGCGGGGTGGATCGTGGCCGGGATGTGAGGAAGCATCGGCGGTGCCTTAGAAACTCTTCGCAGAGAGTGCCGCCGATGCTTCGCGTTAACAGGCTAC
>WNGP01002253.1_pt1 | contig 21675 bp, 16 predicted proteins | sample 5407671 | NCBI WGS metagenome assembly WNGP01 (sample SAMN13153381, study PRJNA577476) | soil metagenome | isolation source: 40 cm soil or saprolite under Garry oak tree replicate 2 | place: USA:California | collected 2016-06-15
TCTTAGACGGCCGATTAGAGTCGCGACCGGGCGCCGATTTTGAGCTAAAGACCAGACCAAAAAATAATATTAAAACAACCGTCACAGTTTTCATTCTGGCACCTGATGGCTGATTAGCTGCAAGCAGCGCTGCGTTACGAGAGTCATTGGAGCTGCGCAAAGATTTGCACCTCCGAGTCGGGATCGATCGCTTTAGATCCATCTTTATACGTCACCAATTGCGCCTTCAAGAGAACATATTGGTTTGGGTCTTCGATCTTGTTCAGCACCTCTTTTTGGGCGTCGGTCAAGTCCCATGCATAGCGAATTACGTAGTATCTTTTACCTGAATTAATGGCGAAGTTAGCTCCCGCGACATCGTGGTCCTCGCTGACACGCCCGATTAATTCCAGCGGTTCTTTTTTTACAATCGCAGGTCCAATCTTGGCAGCAGCATCCCGGTCTTCGGCTGGGCTGGATGGCAACACAATCAGTGGCTTGTCTAACACTGGCTTAAACGGCAGCTTCTCAAGCTGCTCTTGCAGATCAGAAATTCGATTCGTATAAGCCCGCTCCAAACAGTCCGCATTTTTACACAGGTTTCTCGGGTCTTTCACCCACTCGCGTTGCTGCTGCTTCGTGTCTTCCGGAACAGGGCTTTGTGCCAAGACCTTGTTGTAAAGAGCAGTCAACTTGTCGTCTAAACCTGACAGCTTGGGGTCACCGCAAACGAGTTTATCAACCTTTGTTTTAGCTTTTGCGCAATCAAAACTTGCGGAATGCACGTGTGGCATCCAAACCAAAGATATTGCGACTAGTGAGAAGGCGATTGTGGTTTTCATATTAGTCTTTGTCGTCGAAGATGATTTCGGGAGATGTCCGGGAGTCTGCGCTCCGGTCAGAGCCATTAAAAACTGAAACTAACACCGCCGCTAACCGCATTCGAGTTGTAACGATTTCGACCCAGCTGTCCCTGGTAAGACACATAGGTTGCGATCCTTGGCGTCCATTGAACCCCGACGCCAGCATTAATAATTGCACTATCGTGGCCTTCGCTCGGACCAAACGAAGTTTCGGTTTCCCCGCCAAAAACGGGAGCGCTAACAGTGATCGGTAGAGCGGAGTATTTGTATTCATGTTCCCAGGCAGCAGTCACGGACGGAATCAACAACACTCGTCCGAAGCGCCAGGTATAAGAGGCCCGCAGGCCTAAATCCGTTCTTAATGAATCCTCGGAATCGGAATGGACCTGCAAGGGGAGCAGCGAACCTTGCTCAGTAAAGCCATTGAGGCTGGCATAGGTGTATTGTAGCGACGCGACCGGGCCGATTTCAAAATTCCCCAAGTGGAAGTCGTAACCGGCTCCGATGAAGCTGCTGAATTCTGCACCGTCGCTGTTCCCGTTCGCAAAGCCAAGCGCCTGCCGGCTCGTATCATCGGCGTTGTATCCGCCATACACCATACCATTGAGGTAAAAGCCGCGATCGAAATAGGTACCATAGAGACCGGCTCGCCCAGTATCGACATCAATGCTCCCTGGTTGAAGATCGGTCCAAGTGTGAGCGTAACTGCCAAAGAAGCCTAGGGTCAGGTGATTAGTGAACCGGTAATCGATTCCCACGGTGACTCCTCCAGTGGTGAAGTCATACCCCTTCGGAAAATTGTCATCGCCGACGTTGACGAAATCACCCCAGCCGCTCACCCAGACACCCCAGCGGTTCTCCGGCGCAGGCTGCAGCGCCTGTTGTTTCTCGACGACAGATTTTCCAGACCCATCTGCGCTCATGTTACTCTTCTCTTGGTACGGCGCTGGCGGTGCGTAGATTTTAAGATTGGAAGCAAAACCCGTTGAGCCTCTCCTAATTTCTGCAAGGCGCTCCTCCAAGTTGAACCGTTGCATGTTTGCTCCCGAAAAGCTGATCTCGTATACCGAGGTCAACTGTTCAGTACCCGGATCGAGAAGCGAGATAGGCAAGGATAAAGGCGCGTTTGGCTCAACGACCGGAAGCAGATCAGGGGTAACAATTACGACTGGCTGTCTCGGCGTGGGCGCTGACAAGTAGAGCAGGGCCACTCCATTTGCCGCATAGAGGTCTATGCGCGTCAAGTTGGGATGGTTATTCAATGAATCATTAATCCGCGCAAATTCGCCGTTCCGTATCCCGTTCGTCAGGAGGAATTCGAATGCATCCCCATTTGAAGGCCGAAAACTACTCACCGAACTCAGCGCCAGCGTTCCGTTCAAGCTGGCATTACGTCCAACTTGCACACGATCGTAATCCTCGCCGTTGATTCCGGCGACCCCAAGCGCCAGCGTCCCGCCGGGGGCTTGCGTATAGTTGCCACCGACATTGATCACGAGCCTATCCATGCTTGGCGCCCGCAGGGTTCCCCCTTGCACAAAAACGGACCCCGTGCCCAGGGCGAAGGATATTTTTTGAGCGGCATCTAATGTACCAGCGACGAGAGTACCGTTCTCAATTAAAGTCCCGCCGGTGTAGGTCGAGGAGCCGTTGATGGTGAGCGTGCCAATGCCGTATTTTATGAGTGGACGGTCGCCGAATAGGATTGCCGGATCCGGATTGGAGTCATTGTCCGCGAGACCGAATTGTAGGACCTTTGCGCTCGCGAAGTTGCTGGTGACATCATAGAGCAGATATGCGCCACGCCCGACCGTGCCAACCGCAAGCGTGTCGGACTTCTCGTTGTAGGAAAGCGCGTAGATGGTGGTGTTCGGCAGGCCCGATCCGAAACGGCGCCAGCCGAAAAGATTGCCATTGGCTTTGCTGTCGGCGACCACGAGCGGATTGCCAGCGTTATCAGCATTGTTCAGTCCTCCTACGAAGAGCGCGTCAACGCCGTTACTGTCGATGAAGGCGAGCGAAGTCGGGCGAATGAATTTTGCCGGGAGATTGGGCGTCAGCCTCTGGAAGCTCATGCCTTGGTTAAAACTGTCGAAAAGGTTTACGCTGTCGGCAACGAAGAAGCGTCGGTCGGACCGGAGATCGAACTTTACCGAGGTGGGGGCAAGCCCTGAATAGGTGGACAACTGCGTCAGCGAATCGGGAAGCGCGGTCCTGCTGAGGTAAAGAGTTCCCTTACCCTTCGAGGTTTCGGTCGCATCGCCGCCAGCAAGCAACGCGTTCTCGTTGTTACGCGTGCCGTAGTCGATCGCAGTGATTTGTGCATTCGTGTCGCCGACCTTGGTAACGTCGAGCTTCACAGTCGTCGCCGTGGGGCCGTTGCGTCCTGTTAGCGTGTCCTGCGTTACATACACGGTCCTACCAGGGGGCTTCGGTGGCGAGGGCGCCGGGCTCGGCGTCGGGGTCGCGCCTTCGGCGGGCTTCTTGTCAGTTGAGCCTGCAAGCGCGATGCGTGTTTTATCGATGTTGTTAAGAACAAAGGGGCTAAGGAAAGCGGCGTTTCTTGTCACCGGCAGGTCAAAGTTGATGCGGACACCACCCTCTCCGCCTGGGCTAATGATCCTACCCGTCTGGTCAACGATCAGCCGGAGGAGAACTCCTAGTTCCTGCTGAGAGACGTAAATCGCGCTGGCGCTCCCCAACGTGACGTCATTGACAACGGCATTGGTGCCGTCGCCTCCGGTGGCGGTCGGCTTGAACTGCGAACTGCCGGGTGCTGATTGAATACCGCTGGTGTTGTCTTGCATTGCCACGATGAGCCGTTTGCTATTCGAATCATAGGCCAGCGAATAAATCTCGCTGGTGGAGAGATTACCCAGCATATTCTTCCAGATGCCGGTTGAGTTCTGAGGATTTGTGCGCGCATACAGGCCGGTATCGGTGGTCGTCAAGAGCGTTCCGTTTACATCGAAGGCAAAGGCGCGCCCGTCCGGATGAACCCATGATCCGTTGGCCGTGTTCCCCTTCCCGTTGTCGTCGGACATCTTGGCAAACGTATTCGTTGCCGCATTGATGCGGTAGATCGCCAGGGCAGCTTGTAGTTTGTCATTTTTAGCGGAGACGTTAGTACCCATGACATAAACCAAACTGCTATTGTACGGGTCTATCGCGAGTGCGAAATTAGTTCCCTGAGGAAACACGACCGGAGTGGCCTGCATGGGTAAGAGACGCCAATTCGCGCCTGCGTCTTTCGAATAGAAGAGCCCGAGCAACTGGTTATTTTTGGCATCGACCAGTCCTAGCGCCAGCGTTTGGTTCGGACCCACAGCGATCCTGACGAATGTGTTATTTTTGACCCCTTTGGGAATCAACTGAATCAACTCTTCATTCAATTTGTTATTGCGCATTTCCCAGGTGCCACCTGCATTTCTGCTGACCCATACGGAGGGGCCGCTATCGCCGGTTATCGCCGCATAAAAGACGTTTGGATTGCTCGGATCACTGACGAGCGAGCTCACGGGTCCTTTTGGAAGCCCCGAACCTGGCGCTCCCGATACCTTACGGAATGTCGCACCGGAATCGGTGCTACGATAAAGACCGCCTGTCGTGCCGCTGACCACTTCCGGTTCGAAGGTCGCTGCAAGGATTGTATTACCCAGCGCTGCGACACCAACAACGCTTTGTCTGCTCAGTGTTGTTTCGCCGAGCCGCGTCCAAGTGGCTCCACCGTCCCGGCTGTAGAGCAAACCGTTTCGCAGCCCACCAGACCCGACCGGCGCGGGTAATGATAATGAACCGAAGCCACCGTTCGAAGTGATGCCGATGCCTGCGATCAGCGTCTGATGTGTCGGGTCCATAGGGTCAAACGCAAGACTGGCGATTGATAGCGACGCCTTCTGGTCGGTCAGCGGCATCCAGTTCATGCCGTCGTTCGTCGTCTTCCAAATTCCGCCATTAACGGAGCCGACGTAGATGGTGCCCGGGTGTGACGGGTCGACCGCAATGGCTTCGATAGCTCCAGCGGTGGTCCCGTTCGGCGGTGCGTCGTTGCTTACGGCCAGTGCAGAGGGGCCGGTAAGCGGTGCTGGCCCCTCGGGATTGAACACTGAGCCGTTCTGAACCGGAACGTTGTTTTGAGTCTGAGCACCAGCCTCAGGGCAGGTACCAAGGAGCGCATGAAAGACGACAAGTGCCAGCGCAACGAGAAAACGGGTTGAAACAAGAGTTCGCCCTTTCAGCTTGGTCCCCAGATTATAGCTGGACGAAGTTGTGTCGATAGCTGCTGCAGAACTGTTTGCGGGAAAGGTCACCTTTTGAATTTCAGTCATTGCCGGGGTTGACGGAACTCATGAGCGATCCCGAACCCATCCCTTTTTCGGGTCCCAATGTTCCTTGTATAGAGTTGCCTTGTCGGGAATGTAGTAATCTCCGCTCTGTTTTACTTCTATGACCTTCCAATCCAAGCTGCGGTCGTGAAGCGTCAAACGCACCTTTAACACTGCATCCGAATAAGTGCTGTGAACGTCAACGACCGCGGTGTTGCCTTTGATTGTGCCTGTAATTGAAGGTGGGTCCTCGCCTTCGACCGGTCCGTCTGTTCGACTTCCATCCTTCGTTACGCCTGAATGGTAGCCGTTCAAACGGTTGCCATTTTGATGCAAGTGAATTCCAAAATCGAAACCCTTGTGCGAGCCCCATTCACCGTCGAATTGTTTCTCCGAGGGAATCGCATACAGACTCGTGACTGCACTTCCTAAACAGATAAACATTGTTAAACGAACAAATTCTTTTCTCATACCAAGCTCCTGATCCGACGATCTTTCACTTTTTAAATTTCACGGTCGATAACATTCTATTAAAAATTTCCTCTAGCGTTTTATCCGTCGGTTTGTGGTCATTGGGGCCGTACGATATCCGAAATATCGAGCTGTTATATTTCACGATAACCAAACGCTGATCTTCGGGCAGTTTAATGAAGTACGCCGGCATTCCATCGAGTTGGCCGGCTTCTTTTGAGATGGCGCTCGAATTCTGCGTCTCACCATCGACGTATTTCTCGAAATCAAAGTGCCGATTTGCCTTAACAGAATCCAGAGAGATTTGGAAAAGACCGCAGCGCTCCTTGTTTTCGTAACAGTCTTTAGGACCGTCGAAATTCACGTTGTCGCTTTCTTGAATAGATAATTCTCGCCCGGAATCAGGCGATGACATGACATAAGCTTCCCACGAGGCCGGGTAACTGATGCTCCATCCGTGAGTGTTATTGAGCCGCACCCATTTATCGGATGCCTGAAGCCAGCCCACTGCGAACAATGAAGAAATCAAAAATCCTGCGATGCAACGATTCATAAAATTTGGCATCTTCGTTGGCTAACGAGGATTCGGCCCAATAATTGCGTCTTACAGGCGTAATTTTTAGGTCCAAGCCGCTTGCCTCCCTCGCGATCGCCCGGTGAAAGCAGAATCATGGAAATTCGCTTTAGCGGGAAGTGCGACGTTATGCGAGTAAAAACCACTCTTTGAAATCACCCGGTGGCTCGTGTGTCAATCACATTGCCCGCTTCATCGTAATGCGAATCAGAGCATCATCTGAACGGCTGAAGAACTTCGCGTAGCCCAATGCGTCCTCGACGTGATGGTTGCGATAGCCGATATTATGTAGGCGACGGGGCTAAGATGAACTCCTTCTTCCGTGAGTTAAAACAACGGAAGGTTTATCGCGTCGCGCTCGGCTATGCAGTGGTTGCATGGCTTGTCATTCAGATAAGCGCGACAGTCATGCCCGCCTACCGCGCGCCCGAGTGGATTTTGCCGATCTTCATCACCGCGGTCGCTCTTGGTTTTCCCGTAGCGCTTGTGCTCGCTTGGGCTTTTGAAGTGAAAGGAGGCGCAATTGAAAAGACGCCGGAGCCCGCCGGTGCTCTCTCGACCGCGAACAAGCGCCGCGTCTGGCTGCTCGCTGCCGTGGGTCTGATCATCAGCGCGCTTGCGGTTGGAGGTTATTGGATCTGGCATCCGTGGCGCAATGCATCGCCTACCAAATCGATGACTCCTTCGACCGCTTCTGAATCTTCCACCGTTGCAACGCTCGCTATCCCGGAAAAATCCGTCGCCGTTCTACCGTTCGATAATCTCAGCCGTGACCCAGACAACGCATATTTCGCCGAAGGCATCCAGGAAGAAATCCTGACGCGCCTTGCCAGGGTCGCGGATCTGAAGGTAATTTCGCGCACATCAACGCAACGGTTCAAAAGTTCGCCCGACAATCTCCCGCAGATCGCGAAGCAGCTTGGGGTGGCGAACATCCTTGAAGGCAGTGTGCAGAGAGCGGCCGACCAGGTTCGTGTGAATGTGCAATTGATTAACGCCGCGAGCGACGCGCATCTATGGGCTGAGAGCTTTGATCGCAAACTCACTGATATTTTCGCGGTGGAAAGTGATATCGCGACGGCAATTGCCGAGACCTTGCGCGTGAGGCTCAGCGGGGCCGAACGACAGCAGCTGGCGAAGCGTCCGACGGAGAACATCAAAGCTTTCCAGTATTACATGCAGGGACAGGCGTATGCTCAACATCGCATCCGGGAGGACCTGCTCACGGCCATCCGCTATTACGAGAGGGCGCTGGAAGAAGATCGCAATTATGCGCTCGCCTACGCTGGCTTCGCTGACGCCTATGGAACTCTTGGAGTGTTCGGCTACATTGCGCCCATTGAAGGGCGGCGCAAACAGGAAGAGGGTGCGCGCAAAGCCCTCGCGCTCGATGAAAACCTGGCCGAAGCTCACTTCGCACTTGGTAATGCCTCCGCCCAGTTCGCCCCGTCCAATTTCCCACTGGGAGATCGTGAACTGCGGCGTGCCATCGAACTCAGCCCGAGCTTAGCATTAGCCCATTTCTACTTGGGAGTTTCGCTCGTGCGGCAGGGACGTCTCGATGAAAGCTTAGAGGAACATCTGAAAGCTCGCGAACTCGACCCACTCTCGTCAATCATCGCACGGCAAGTGGCCATGCCTTACTACCTCAAACGAGATTATGGGCGAGCACTTGAGTTACTACGGCAGGCTAATGAACTCGGCCCGGCTTTGAGTACCACTTGGGAAATAGGAGTGTACATTCAAAACAAGTCGTTCAACGAAGCGCTGGCGCAATTGGAGAAGGCGCAGCGAACGAGAAAGAATGATTCGATTTTGATTTATGACACGGGAATGATCTACGCGACGCAAGGAAAGCGAGCGGAAGCCCTCGGGATCATCAAAAAGCTGGAAGAGATCTCAGGCCCGAACTTGAGCCAGGCTCATTGGATTGCCAAAATCTACGCGACTTTGAACGAAAAGGAGTCGGCGTTTTCATGGCTGGAACGCGGCCTAGCAACGGGAGCGATCGGAGTCTTTTATAAGGACGAGCCGGTGTGGGACGCGATCCGCAGCGACCCGCGATTCGCCGACTTACTGCAGAGGATGGGCTTAAGCCATGAGCGGGAAACAGGAGAAATCCGCCGATAACTCCTTTGAATTCAAAGAACTTCTTCGCTGAGCTAAGGCGACGCAACGTTTACAAAGTGGCGATCGCTTACGCAGTCGTCGCATGGCTGCTGATGCAGATAGCGACGCAGGTTTTCCCGTTCCTTGAGATTCCAGACTGGGCTATCCGGCTGGTGATAATGCTGATTGCGATTGGTTTTCCCATCGCGCTCGTGATCGCGTGGGCCTTTGAGCTGACGCCGGAAGGATTGAAGCGAACGGAGTTTGCGGATCAATTGCCGACAAAATCGGCGCGTAGTCACGCGTGGATTTATGTTGTGATCGTAGCATGCGCAATGTCGGTTGGGATTTTTTTCCTCGGGCGTTACACAAGTTCAAAACAAAGTGAAGGCCCCGAGTTACTGGCGAAATCGATCGCGGTGCTACCATTTGACAATCAGAACCGTGATCCAGACACCGAGTACCTCTCTGACGGCATTCCTGAAAGCATCATTAACAGCCTCTCACAGTTGCCAAATCTCAAGGTGATGTCGCGCAACTCAGTATTCCATTACAAGGGAAAGAACATCGACGCACCGGCGGTAGCAAAAGAGTTGAAAGTACAGGCAGTGCTCACGGGCCGGATGACACAACGTGGTGATGGTCTTTCGATCAGCGTGGAGCTTATCAACGCGCAAGACAACAGCGAGATTTGGGGTCAGCAGTACAATCGCAAACTCGCCGATGTGTTCGCGGTCCAAGAAGAGATCGCGGAAGAAATTTCTGAGAAGCTGCGCTTAAAGCTGACCGGCGCCGAGCGACAGCAGCTTGCTAAGCGCCCCACGGAGAACCTCAAAGCTTTCCAGTATTACATGCAGGGACGAGCATATACCCAACGTCGCACTCGCGAAGATTTGCTTGAGGCCATTCGCTATTGCGAGAAGGCGATTGAAGAAGATCGCAATTATGCGCTCGCCTACGCGGGCTTGGCTGACGCTTATGGAAATCTTGGAGTTCGCGGCTACATTGCGCCCATTGAAGGTCGGCGCAAAATGGAAGAGGCCGCGCGCAAAGCCCTTTCGCTCGATGAAAACCTGGCCGAAGCGCACGCGGCACTTGGTCCATTCTACACCGATTTCGCGCCATACAATTCCTCGCTGGGTGATCGTGAACTGCGGCGCGCGATCGAGCTCAGCCCGAGCTTAGCATCAGCGCATCAATACTTGGGACTCTCGCTCGCGCGGCGGGGGCGTTTCGATGAAGCCTTAACCGAACTTCTGAAAGCTCGCGAACTTGATCCGCTCTCATCAATCATCGCACGCCAAATGGCCGCCCCCTACTACCTGAAACGAGATCATATCCGGGCGATTGAACTGCTGCGGGAGGCCAATGAACTAGGTCCCTCTTTTACTACTCACTGGGAAATCGGAGTCTATATTCAAAACAGGTTATACGACGAAGCGCTTGCGGAATTGGAGAAGGCAAAACGAGAGAGGAAGAATGACCCGCTTTTGATTTACGATACCGGAATAGTCTACGCGGCGCAGGGGAAGCGGGCCGAAGCACTCCAGATCATCAATGAGCTGGAAGCGATGTCAGGCCCGAGTCTGAGCGAGGCGCATTGGATCGCCAAAATCTATGCGGCATTGAACGAGAAGGAGCTGGCGCTGTCGTGGCTGGATCGTGGCTTGGCAGCGGGAGCGATCGGATCCTTTTTTAAAGACGAGCCGGTGTGGGATCCAATCCACAGCGATCCGCGGTTCACCGACCTGGAGCGACGGATGGGGCTGCAACCGTGAACCCGCGCAATTTCTTCGCCGAGCTGAAGCGGCGCAAAGTTTACAAGGTTGCGATTGCCTACGGTGTCGTGGCGTGGCTACTGATGCAGGTCGCGAGTCAGATTTTTCCATTCTTCGAAATTCCGAATTGGGCCGTGCGTCTTGTGGTGTTGCTGCTCGTTATCGGATTTCCCGTGGCGGTGATTCTGGCATGGGCATTCGAGCTTACGCCGGAAGGATTGAAGCGAACGGAGTTCGCGGACGAATTGCCGACAAGAGCACCGCGAAGTCGCGCTTGGATTTATGTCGTTATCGTAGCCGGCGCGATCTCGGTGAGTCTGTTTTTCTTCGGGCGCTACACCGCGACCAGCAGGCAAAGCGGATTAACTGAGTTGCCGGCGAAGTCGATCGCAGTGCTGCCGTTCGAAAACCTGAGCGGGAACCCCGAAAACGCATACTTTACTGATGGAATCCAGGAAGAGATCCTGATGCGTCTAGCCAAGGTTGCCGATCTGAAAGTGGTCTTGCGGACGGTAGCTTTCTTCTCTACGCGACATAGAAGCCGCGGCGGTTCCCGAGCCGGCAAGCTTGATTCTTCTGGGGACCGGCGCCATCTTGCTCACCGGCTGCCTCTGGCGAAACAAAATTCTCGGGAAGTGAACCGTGAAGACGGAATAGGTTTCTGAAGCATTATTGAAGCAGCCGGCTATTCGCGATTGAACAAGACCGCCCGACCATTCAGTGGGCGCACCGGTCGATTGTTGTTCGGGTAGCCGCCATAGTTCGGAAACATGCTCACAATGAGATGAAGTCGATCAACTGCCGCCTTTGATATCCCGACCGCTTGAGCCATGACGAACCAATGCACGCCTTCTGTACATGGCGGTGTCGTCAACGAACCCGTGTAGGTGTAGTAACTGCGACTCCTCGGCAGCAGGTCTCTGGCGTTGATTTCCCCAGCCAGCTCGTGGTCACCGGGATTAAGTGGCGCGCCAAACATGATGGTGTCAAACAGCGGATTGGGGTGCGCATTATCGATCTGCAACAGAACACCGACCACAGCCAACTCGCCGAGGGCGTTCTGATGCACTAAATGCAACTCCGCGTCGGCCAATTTCCCCTTGATGGTGTGCTCGCTGGGCGCGTGAAAATGAAACTGCAGAAGCTTGTACTCATCGGGAAGGCCGGGGCCGATTCTAATTTCGCTGCCGTTTTCATACGGCACTTCCACGACATGCCCTGTGTTCTCCACTACGAACGGTGTATCGCGATAACGGAAAGCAATATCCTGGAGAACGGAAGTAATTGCGTTGGCCGGCAGAACGTCCACGGGAGTTTGCTTCTTGCCGACCTCCGTCAGCGACGTGCTTGCGCCCACGATCGATCCGCAAGTCGCAAAGGAGTTATAGTTGCCGCCCAGAAATCCCCAGCGGTTCGGTCCGATTGGCGAATTCGGATCATGGTTCCAAGACTGAGCCGCCGCCATCGCTGCCGTCAAACCAACCAGAACAACGAACAACAGACATTTCCTTGTAGTGTTCATCACTTATTCTCCTCCGTGTCAATGGGCGACTATACTGCAAATAACTGTGGATGCGACAGGAAACGCCAATTCGGGGCCCGCAACCGTCCAAGTCTATGACCCAAACGGCGTCTTGCTTACAACTCTATGTGCTGAGACTGTTGGCACGAGATTCCAGCTCTGATGGATCATGGGATTTGGTGCGTTCCATCCGCGCCCAAACCCCAACATCCTGAAAGCGCGGCGCGCCCAAGATGAACACGTGATCCCACCTACGGCCGATCCCGCTGTGCGATCACGTGTAACCCGTCTTGTCTTCCAGCAATTCGATCAGCTCGCCGTCCGGTCCACGAAAGAAGGCTACCCGAAGTGGCCAGGGTTTTTCCGTCACATCGTTCAAGAGATTCAACGGTCGGATCGGCGTCGTCGGCGGCACTACTCATCTTCGAAACGCCTGGGGACGCGCGATGAACTCAGGTATTTCTGACGTCATTGAAAGTTGGAGCCGTGGTTGCAATCGTGATCCTTGGGATAACGCTGGGCAAGCTTAGCGGAATTCATCCCGTACTCATTACGTCACCTGCTCAGGATAGCATCGGCGCAATTCTGATGGCCATTGTACCAGCCATGGCGGCTTACAACGGATTTCAAACGTTGGGACAACTCGGGGGGGAGATATCCAATCCAGGAAGGAACATTCCACGAGCGGCGATACTCGGATCACTGTTGGTGATCAGCCTTTATGTGCTCATTAACTGGACGTATTTTCACATACTAGGGTTCTCCCGAGTAGCACAGTCTCAGTACGTGGCTTCCGATGCAATGGTGTTACTCATCGGCAACAGTGGTGCCAAGTGGATCACAGTGGCCATGATTGTTTCTGCGTTCGGATCGCTGCACGCTAATTTCCTGACCGGCCCTAGGATTCCATTTGCAATGGCTCGCGATGGTCATTTCTTTGCCTTTGCGAAGCGAATCCATTCCGTCTTCCACACTCCGAGTGGTGCTGTGATCTTTCAGGGCTGTGTGGCGATCCTGCTCGTGTTAACCGGTACATACCAAGAATTGTATTCCTTCGTGATCTTCGCAATCTGGCTCTTTCTTGCATTAACCGCTGTCGCGCTCATTCGGCTGCGCACCAAGGAACCTGACTTGCCTCGCCCGTTCCGAGTTTGGGGATACTTCCAGATTGCGATGATGTGATCACCGCGCCCGCGATCGCTGTAGGAATATTCGACGTGTGCAACGCCCGCGGCGTCGGTCTGCACAGTCTGCGTTCCAGCCGCGTTGCCTTGGATGAGAATCTTGTCACTCCGTTGTTCCGCCAACGCCAGAGCGATTCCGGTCAACGCTAAAGCGATTACGATGAGTGCGCCCATGCTCAGCTCTTCAAACGTGGATTTTTGCGGCTAAGCCATTTGTGGATTTCCGGTATTATCCGCGCTTTGAGATCTGCGTTGAAACGGATCTCCTCCGCCGCTTTTTCGACTTCACTCTTTGCGCCAGGGGGCATGTACTTTTGCGCGTAAGTCTCCAGCTCGGTAGCGCGCTGAGGGTCGGAGAACCCCCGCATCAGATACGGAACGAAGCGGACCGCGAGTACCGCACTCAACTTTGCATCCAGCTTTTCGCGATTTGCCTGCGCAAAGTCCCATGCCATCTCCGGTTGCTCGCCGGCTCTCGCTACCAACGCGATGAGGAATATCGCCCGCGAGGCAGGCAATTCATCCGTAAGCGACAGCGGAAGTGTCCGCTTTGCGAGCTCAGGGCTGAGCGCTGCTGCCATCGCGTGGTAAAAGTTCCCCTTTTCTTCGACGCTCTGAGTCTTTAGTCCAAGTTCATGAAGTTTGTTCCACGTTTCTTGGTTCGCGTAACGGCCGACAACATTGAGAACCGCTGGGCGTAGATCTGGCAGGAGCATGTTCGGATCAGCGAGAAATTTTTTGAAGCGTTCTCGAGCGCCGGCAATCACATCCTCGTCGCCGAATTCGCTCAATTCAGCGATTAACTTGGCGCGGAGCAATCCGTCCGCAACTTGTTCGCCTTTTTTTGGTTCCCAGCCTACGCGACCGAAAATCGGTTTCAGAATTGACCGACCGTAGGCTTGAAATGCCGCGCGCTCGTTGTTTCCCAAGTAGAGGAAATCAATAGCGCTGAGCGTGGCAGTGATCTGCTCCCAGAGTGCCAAGCTGTTGTCCTCGCGCAATGCCTTGACCAGTTTGAAATAATCTGAGATCGGCCCCCGGTCCGCTTCCACCAGCGCCCACGTGTCGCTTACCAGATTCACTTTATCGGCTTCCGGAAGCTGAGGCGCAAAAGCTCTCAGCTTGTCGAAATGCGCGTGGTCGTATTGCGTGCGAAAGTATCCAACATCGCCCGCGTTCAACTTCACATTCTGGGATGGTTGAACGTCCGGCAGCGTTGCGGATTTCTTTTCGAGCAGGAATACTCGGGCGGGGCTTGTCGTGCTGGATAGATCGCGGTAAACAATTGGGATTTTCCATTCGAGTGGCTTGGAGCTTTTCTGATGCACCGTGAACCGTTCCTGGCTCACCGTGACGGAAGATTCCGTGGACGTCATCAAAACAAGCGGCAAACCGGGCTGTTCGGTCCAGCTGGCGGCGATCGCCGTAACCGGTTTTCTGGATGATTCGGCCAAGGCGTTCCAGAGGTCGGCGGTCGTGGAATTGGAAAGTCTGTGCGCCTGGATGTAACTGCGGATGCCGGCGCGGAAATCCTCTTCGCCGAGATAGCTCTCGAGCATGCGCAGGAACGATTGTCCCTTTAGATACGTGATCTCATCAAAAGCGCTGGCTGCCTCACTTTCCGTTTTCACCGGCTGCTGGATCGGGTGCGCAGCTGAGAGCGCATCGGTCGTCATAGCACGCTGCTTGTCGGCGTTTGACCGAAGCCAGATGTGCCACTGCGGGTTAAAATGATCCGAGCATTTCGTTCCCATCCAGGAGGCGAATCCTTCGTTGAGCCAAAGGTTATCCCACCACGCCATCGTCACCAGATCGCCGAACCATTGATGCGCCATTTCGTGAGCGATCACAGCGAAGATGTTTTGCTTAGTCAATTCAGATGACTTCGCGGGATCAAACAGCAGGATGCTTTCGTCAAACGTGATGCCACCCCAATTCTCCATGGCTCCGAAATTTCCGCTAAGGACGGCAATCAGGTCGAGCTTCGGAAGCGGATATTTTTCTCCGAAATACTCATTGTAATATTTTAGGATCTTCTCTGCGCTTTCCAGCGCGTAACGGCCCGTCTCCGCTTTGCCCTTTGTAGTCACGACGCTGATTTTCACGCCGTCCGCCTCGCCGTAAATCGCGTCCAGTTCACCCGCGCAAAAGACAATCAGATAACTCGACATGGGCGGCGTCTCTGCGAATCGCACTTCCTTACCAGCACTTGTTTTCGTCTCGCGTTCGATAGGCATGTTAGAGACCGCGGTGAAATTTTCGGGCACCGTCGCGGTTAGCCGAAATTTGGCGCGGAAGGACGGCTCATCCCAACATGGAAACATGCGCCGCGCATCGCTCGGTTCCATGTCGGTGCCGAGCATCAGCTTTTTCGCGCCGCTGCCTTCCACCTGATAACGCGTGTAGTAAAGCCCCTTTGGTGCTTCGTTAATCTTGCCCGCGAACTCGACGGAAATCTGATGTTGGCCGGGACGGATCTCTTTATCAAAGGTCAACGTCGCAGTCTCTTCCTTGGGATCGATGGTGACGCGCGCATCTTGCTCGATCTTGCCATTCGCTCCGAGCAACTTTGCCGACGCAATCGTCATTGTGTTCACATTAAGCGTGATCGTCTTCGCCGGTTTACGAACATCCAGAACGACTGTCTCAGAGCCGGTAAACGTAAGCTTCTCGATGTTTGGTTTGAGTTGGATGTCGTAACTCAGCGGCACCACAGCCTTTGGCAGCTTGCCTGGCGTACTCTCGAAGTTGAACGGCGCTTCGGCGTAAAGTGAGATCGGCAAGATCGCCGCAGACATCAGTGCGGCACCGCAGAATCGTAGATTCATGCGCCGATACTAATGCACGGGGTCAAGGTACGGCGTGTCTGGATCGCTCACATTAAAGAGCACCAGTCGCAATGGCTCGGTGCTGCTGCGGTTGTAACCGGTCATTTTCACGTGCGCCGGCATCGTTATGGCTTGACCAGCTTTCACTGTGACTGCCTCGCGACCCTCCATTTCCAGCGTGAACGCGCCTTCCAATACATAAACAGTCACTGGGAAACGGTGTGTATGGAGCAGGGTCTTATCGCCCGGCTGGAAGCTCGCCGTGAGAACGCGTACCTCCTGCTTCTCGCCCTTGGGCATCCCTTGCACGATCTCGCTCAGGAGTAATTGGGGCTTTACGACACCCAGTTCTTGCGCCATCGCCAGCGAACCAAGGAGCAAAACCGCGAACCCGAGACAGAAGCTCCGCCATTTCTTCATCTGCATCTTCCTTCCTCAGACGATAGCGTACGCCGAGTGGTGTTTGAACCAACGTGGATTAAACGAACAGTTGCGTTGATTAAAATGCCGATGAAGGCTTTTAATACAATCCCAGCGTCTCGATCGTCGGTTCGTCAATGGCGCCAGTAATCGGCAAGCCGTAGTCGCGTTGGAAATTCGCAAGGGCGGCTCGCGTCTCGACGTCCAGTGATCCTGTTATTTGTCCAAAGTAGTAGCCGGCATCCTGGAGAGCGACCTGCACATTGGCGATCACCTGATCTGGCAGCAGATTACCGTAGGTGTAGACCGGCCCATCGTAGTCGTAATAGCTGTTGAGCGGATCGTAACCAAAAGCCGGGTACCAATAGCCTGCATCTAAAAAGTAATACCCGCTGTTAACAAAAACGATCGTGGTGCAATGTTGTCGCCACCAATCGCGATCGTGCCACTCGTGCCAATGACAACGGCGCGCGTCGGAAAAGCTCAACCGATTGTCTCTTTCTTTCCAATTGTGCCTCTCTCCGCTGTGGAGTGTTTCGCGCGGCGCTAAAGCACCGTGAGGTACTTGAGAACTCGTGGCTGGCCTCTCAACGCCGAAATCCTTCTGCGTCGTTGTCAGGCTGGCCTCCGTCAAATCACCGCTGGCCGAGCGCGTTGCCAGTTGGCGTCTCGCCAACATAGCCGCCGTGGGTTGCACGCTGTGGTCTCGGGTGTCGTTGTCGTTTTGGCCGTTTGCGAACGCCAGCCTCCTGCGCGCGAATTCATTGCGTGCCAACAGATTGTTATTGGGTTGCACGTGGTCAATTCGCGCGCTCTGTCGGGCGGTCATTGCCGCTAGGCTGGGATTCAGCGGTCGCATATATGGTGAATAATTTGATCGTGCGCTCACGCCGGAATGCAAAGGCGTCGCACTTGGATGCGAGTTGATTACCCGCGGGCCCACAGCAGTTGGTCCACGAGCGAAATTCTGCGAAGTCGGTGCAGCTGAACGCACGACACTTCCGCGCGCACCGTGGCTCACCCCCGGATGGGAACTATTTTGCACGACCGGCGCGTTTATCTGTCCGAGAGCGGGACGAACGCCAATGATGAGCACTCCGGTCAACCCGAACGCCAAAACGGTGAATCGTCTCATTAGCTTGCTCCGTCGATTAAACATCATAAACGCCTCTTTGTTGCAAGCTTTCGCTCGAACTGCTTCAAAACACAAATCACGCATTTGAAGACGGTAGAGAGAACGTCTTTAGAAGTGACGGCGAGCGAATTCACGCCCAGATCCGCTCTTTAGGTAATCCTCTAATCCGCGTGCTTCGGCTTAAGATGCAAATTCACGGGCTGTTTCGATCATCCACGCAAACCTGCGGCGCAAATGGCAATCAATGATTCGGGGTAGGGGCGATTGACCTCAATCGCCGTGGTTCGCGTAAGCGAGCATCGGCTTTCTTTTAGCTTGACAGCATAGCGAGATTTTCTCCAGAGTGAGGTTTCTGGTGAAAACGACTACGAATACGCGTCGCGAAGTGGCAGCAGCCATGGTTTCGCTGCTGTGCGCGAGCCTCTTTGTCCTTTCACTTAGTGGATGCGCTGAAGAGAATGAGTATTACGCCGATGCTTATCACACACCGGAGTACCGCTACAACATTTATCATGGGCCGGATTATTATCCGTACTACCCGTGGTACAGTTATTATGGCGGAGCGTACTACTCCGAATATTGAGCTAGCAATTTTTCTCCGTTTGTGTTGAGCTTTGGAGCGGAGACCCCGTCATTTCCGTTGCGGCTTACGCGAGTGTAGCCTTTCCGAATTGGTTGCGCGCCGGACTTTTCAGTTGGACGACATTCCACCTGGCGGCCTCTCAACTGAACATGCTCTCTATCGGCGGAGAGATGAGCATCAACGTAGGCCATCGGCACGAGCCACAGAACAGCGCAGAGCAGCCGTAACGCTACTAAAAGGGAGGGTAGCGGCAGCGTACGAAGGACGCTTCCTGCGTCAACCTGGAGCGTAGCACAAGGCACACGTGCACAAGCATGCTTACCATCCTAGGCAGGTAAAGGAGGGGTGGCAGCATCCCCCATTGACCGGTGCACAAGCGATAAACAGTCGTGTTTTCCAAGGTGGCCTTTATCGCCGTCGATTGCCGCCTAAAGCGTTTGGCCTCGACCCAGTCCATAAATCCGCACACAATTTCTAATCCGCACACAGGAAATGTCCGCCGAGGTCAAAAAGCAAATCGAGCTGGTTGGAGTTGCGGCTGCATCTCAGCCGTGGATTCTAGCGGGCGAACGATCTTCGTTGCTGACGCGCATCGCGGCGACGGAAAGCGTTTTCGTTGTGCGTGCGGATGAAAAGCTGACTGCGTTTGTGGAAGTTCAGTGGGCGATTCGAGGCGAGTTGGCTTAACAAGTCTCTAGGCGTCAGAAGTGCGGTTAGACACTCGCACACAATCTTCGAGACGGTTGCACCAAATTAACGCACGGTGGACGTAAAAAGCAGCTTGAACGGTGTTAGAATGAATCAAGGCGTTAAGTAAAGACAGTGTCGAAATAGCGCATAAGACTAAAGTCTTAGAACGACTTAATTGCCTCTCGTTAAAGAACAACTGGAGCAAGTATTTTTGTTTTCACGGGAAAATGTGAAATTTGGCATGAAAGCTGATCACAAAAGCTCGATTACGTCATCCGACAGTTTCAACTTATCTTCGGCACGGCTGAATAAGCCGCAGGGCTGGATCTTCGCTGAGACACCGTTTAGCGCGATTTCCAGAATCCAACTGGAGCCCCGAGTCAGCCCAAGTAAGGCCGCTGTTCCAAAGCGCCTCGTGAGGATGGTTCCCGGTTCCGCGCGGAACTGGATTGCAGTTAATGCAGTTCAACAATCCAGTCTTAATAAAACATGAAAACAAATATCCAATCACGTGATTTCCCCCTTCGCTTCCGAAAAGAACCTACTATGAATATCCGACTAATTATTGTTATTGGTCTGGCTGTCTGTAGCGCGCTTTGGGCAATGCTCGGAACCGCTCGTGGGCAAATCTTTGCTTCCATTAATGGCAACAACCAGAATGGAGGCGGTTCAATCTTCCAATACACGTCGGCTGGGGCCCAAAGCCCTTTCGTTTCCAATCTTGACCGGCCTCGGGGGATGGTATTTGACAGCTCCGGCAATCTTTTTGTGTCAACCAACACCAGGGTCGCTGGTGGTACTCAGGGATCAATTCTCAAAATCACTCCCGGCGGCCTGATGAGCACCTTTGCTACCCTCCCCCTTAACTTTTTCCTCGCACAACTCGCGATAGACGGCATCACTGGCAATGTCTTTGTAGATGCTGCGAATGAGAATGACTCCCACCTTGCGAGCACCATCTACGAAGTCACCCCTGGCGGCACAGTAAGTGCATTCGGCCTACAAAGCGATTGTATACAGAGCGATGGTACTAATTGTTCCGTTCCGAGCTCAGGTCCTGGTCTAGCCATTGACAGCTCCGGGAATCTTTTCGTCATGAGTGGTAGCGAGACCAACGACCCAGCAGTCACCCCATTACCCCCAGCTATTTACATGTTCACCACCACTCCGGCAGTTGTGAGAAGCCTTTTCGCCGGAAGCACTACCTTCCCGTCCGGCCAAGGGCCCGTCGGCCTGGCTTGCGACACGTTCGGGAATCTTTTCGTGTCTACTGGCGACCTCTCCTTGACTGGCAACGGCGAGATTCTCGAATTTGCACCAGACGGGACGGAGAGCACCTCCCCTTTCGCCACTGGACTGACCCACTTTCCTAAAGGATTGGCCTTTGACGGCGCAGGGGATCTCTTTGTCGCTGAAATCCCTGGCGATACCACCGGCGATATTCTGGAATTTTCGCCAGGAGGCACAGGGACTATCCTAGGCATTGTTCCAGCATCCGGCTGGGGTGTTGCTTATTTCGCTTCAGGAATTGGTTTGACGGACACGGGCAATAGTGGTCCGGAGTTCCTCGCCTTCCCGCCGCCCAACACGCCCGTGGCTTCGAGCGTGACAACGGCTGTCACTCTTACGTCGGAGGCCTCGTCCGCTGGAGCGGTGACGGTCACACCCATTGCTGATTCGAGCACAGTAGGTCCGCTGCCAAACGGATACGACGCAACTAACGCTCTCGCTTTTGACATCACGACGACCGCAACTTACACAACGCCGATAATTATCGCGGTCCAAGTACCATCATTTGTCGGTACTGAAGCTGTATTTGACCAATTGCAAGTTTTGCACTGGAACCGTGTCACTTCCACTTGGGATAATGTGACAGCTATCCCTCCGGGGGACCGGGATTGGAACACCAAAACGATCTACGCAAGCGTGTCGTCACTCAGCCCGTTTGTGGTTGCCAAGGAGACACTCAAGGCGCAAGTCCAACAGCCTGTTAATGCAGATGGAACGAGTGTGTTTAGCGTTAAGCGCGGCGTCGTACCGGTGGTTTTCACACTCACCTCCAATGGTGTCGCAACTTGCCAGTTGCCCCCGGCGACTATCTCGGTCACTCGCACCGCAGGTGCGGTCACGGGGCCAATCGACGAGAGCACGTACCTGTCGTCAGCCGACAAGGGATCGAACTTCCGCATAAGCAACTGCCAGTACGTCTATAACCTCGCCGCGAGTTCGCTTGGCACCGGAACGTACAAGGTCAACATATCGATTGGCGGGACCGTGGTAGGAAGCGGTACCTTTGCATTGAAATAAGCTAGAAAGCAGCCGTATTTCACAATCAGCCGCCACGTTTCACCGCGTGGCGGCTCTTTGCTTTGCTCTGCGTTCACCACTCTTTGAAATCGCCCGCGTGCTGGTGCGTCTCGATCACGTGCCCGCTTCATTGTAAACGCGAATCACAGCATCATGTGAGCGGCTGAAAAACTTTGCGCGCTCGCGGCTGACAGCAGCGCCGATGCCGCTGGAATGATTCGCACGCAGCGGGACTTGACTTCGACCACAAGCTCCGGAGCGAACGTCAGGCCGGGAGTGACTTCCTCGTCCCGACCTTTGCGCTGCCAAGAAATGTCGCATTCTCATCAACCATCAGCCGGGGCGCTTCGATGTCACCACGCAGCGTGCAACCCGCCTGGAGCTCGCAGCATTCAGTCACGAAAATATTGCCCTCCACCGTCCCTCGCACCTTCACCGATTTCGTCCTGATCTCACCGCGTATGCGCGCGTGCTCTCCAAGCATGAGCGTTCCGGTGGAATCGATTGTGCCCTCCACCTCGCCGTCGATGAGCAGCTCGTTCAGGAATTTGACCGAGCCTTTGATCGAAACTCCTTGGGAGAGAAGAGCGCCGGATTGCGTTGGCAAGAACGCGCGGTTGGATGGCCCTGAGACGACAGATGGTCTGGCCGATTCGTTTGCGTGGGCCGCGGGTTCGGTCTTTCGAGTGAACATGTGCATCCCGTGATTCCTCCAGGTTTGGCCGCGTGGAAAGCTTATCTTTTTCCGTGCGCAACGACAGGAGAAAATGAGGGGCTATTGCGAGCCTGCAAGACGCACCCCCAATTCAGAATTTCGAAGAAGGGAAAAACCAGCATGGCGCGTTGCGGTCTAACGAGAATTGTCCCGGGGCCTTGCTATTGAACAAACGCTGAGGCGCCGTAGCGT
>WNGP01005304.1_pt1 | contig 21667 bp, 15 predicted proteins | sample 5407671 | NCBI WGS metagenome assembly WNGP01 (sample SAMN13153381, study PRJNA577476) | soil metagenome | isolation source: 40 cm soil or saprolite under Garry oak tree replicate 2 | place: USA:California | collected 2016-06-15
CATCGGTGGGCAGCCCCTCGTGCAGCCCAACGGGACGGTGATCGTGCCGATCAACGGCTTTGCAGGGGTCAATTTTCTCATGGTGTCCTTCACCTCCGCTGATGGCGGGGCAAGCTGGAGCAAAACAAATATCATCGCGAGAGTGGGCTTCCATCATGCAGCCGGGGGGATTCGCGACAGTATCCCGCTGCCCTCCGCTGAAATGGATGCGTCAGGCAAAGTCTATGCCGTCTGGCAAGACTGTCATTTTGAACCTACTTGTAACGCCAGTGATCTCGTGCTGAGCACCTCCACCGACGGGAAGAGTTGGTCAAAGCTGACGCGTATCCCCCTTGATCCGAGAGGGAGCGGGGTGGATCACTTTTTCCCAGGCCTGGCCGTTGACAGATCAACCTCTGGGAGTTCGGCTCAACTGGCAGTAATCTTCTACTTCTACCCCAATGCGAACTGCACCACCTCCACCTGTCAACTGAAGGTGGGGTTCTCGACCTCGGCAGATGGTGGAGCGACGTGGAGTTCCAATGCGCAGCTTGCTGGACCCATGTCGCTTACCTGGCTCCCCAATACGACCCAGGGGTTCATGGTCGGCGATTACATGTCCACCTCCTTTGTAGGTAGCCCGGCCTTGCCCGCGTTTGCGGTTGCCAGTGCTCCCACGGGAAGTACGTTCGATGAAGCCATTTTCACCGTAAAAGGAGGACTGAGTGTGGGAGGGAGTGCCAACCCGGCGAGTGATCAAACCCCCTCCGGCTCGAACGATACGCTCACGTCTAGTTCACTGACTGATCAGTAGCATGTGTGTGCCCTCAAGGGTACCACTGCTCGCGTGACTGGAGGCCCTTGCACCAAACATCTGCAAGGGCCTCCGCCTGTATTCCCTCTTGTCAACGCCAGGTTACTCGTAATAGACGCTCGAAATCAGACGTGATTTCCCGAATCCACAAAGTATGTTTACGCTTGAAGAACTCACGGGACATCTCCTTGTTTTGTGCCTCTTTGAATAAGAAAGGCGAATGAATATGGTCAGGTGCGAACACTACGCTTTAAGGTTAGCTGGCTGCAGGACGACCGCAAGGGATCGTCCCTACTATACGCGGCTTCGCTTCCCCGATTTGTGGTGGAAGGGCTTTCTTTTTACAACTTGGTTAGGATAGTTTACAATGGTGATGAAAAACACAGCATATGATACGGCAAAGGAGTTACTGTGGGGAGGATAGTGTACTTCTCGGCTCAATTGCTATCGCGTTAGAAGTTGTACACGATCTTGTCTTCCAGTTCTATGTCAATAGCAACAATGGTAATTCGACGAGTCTAGTCTAGCCATTTTTTCTCATTTCAGAGAATTTCTTCTTTTTTTTTTGTTGAACAATTATAATGAAATGCAAGAACTCTTTTTATTTTTTTCTTCCGAAATTATAATATTTGTAGGTAGGTTCGTATGTGTGCATTGGATTTGAGTAGTGCGTCGGTGCATACGCTGCAGGATATCTCCGAGGTTTCTGCATCCGTTAGTACCCTTTCTTATCCCTCTCCTTCCGTTATCACCAGACATAGGATTGAAAGTTGGCAAGCATCCGAAAGTGCCTGGATCTTCTTTACTAGAGAATCATCTACCTCTAAACCTCTGGTCATGAAAGTATTACGACCCTATAAGGACATGCGCTACAACCTGTCATCCATAGTTGAGCGCCAGCGCTGCCAGCTCGAGGCCATTCAGCAGAACCGCAACTTTACGCCAGAAGTTTATATAGGTCTGGCACGACTTCATAATCGGCCATCTGAAGAAGAGCACATTTTGATTAGTGATATTATTCAACTTCCTACTCAGGCAGCACTCGAGCCTGGCGCTGAATACGCTCTCATCATGGAGCGCCTCCCTGATAACTTAAGGTTCGATCAGCTACTTAAAGCTGATGACCAGACCGTTCAAGAGTATTTAGATACGTTAACCAGTCACATTGCCTATCTGCATAGGCAACGAACACCATCTCTTCCATTAGAAGAGGGTGCTTACTGGGGAAGTTATTCTCTCTTACAGAGCAAACTGGAAGAAAACCTGACGCTCCTCGCTCTTGCGTTGGATAGAAGCAATTCTTTGAGCTCGGAAGCGACCATTAATCGATTCAAGACGATGCTGCACGAAGTATTTACAAAAGAGCGCTATGCTCGTTACCTCGAGCAACGTGTACAAGTAGGCAATATCAAGCATTGTCACGGTGATATCAAATCGCTCAATATCTGGATTATTCCTGGCAGCACCGGGGAGCACCAGCAATATTCTTCCGTAAAATTGTTGGACGCCATTGACTTCAATCCGCTCTTCTGCAACATCGATATCCTGAGCGATTTTGCCATGCTTGTGATTGATGTCCAAGCACGCACCCAGTCGGCTGAATATGCTCGCAGAATGATCGAAAATTATCTCCTATTGACTCATCAAGAAGATACACCCTCTCGAGTTATTCTTGAATTCTATCTTTTCGAGAAAGCCATCGTTACTGGCGCAATTAACATCCTGTTTGATAACCAGCTTGAGCTAGGACACTACCTGCTTCATCTTGCCCAGGAGCACTTAGACGCCCTATTGGACTGCTGGCTCTATCAACCTGCATGAAATAAAACCGAGAAGGCGCATTCGCTGTGTCCTCTCGGTTTCCTTGCAATATGGTGTAGAAACACGCGCTATTTTCATTCCTCCCGTAAAAGGTAGCCTTTTCCTCGAACGGCAATAAGATAGCGCGGGTTTTCAGGATCGGGTTCGATCTTCTCGCGTATACGTTCGACAATCTTCTGAAGTGCACTGTTAGTTGGCTCATTGCTTTGCCAGACGGCCCACTTGATCTCTTCGCGTGAACAAAGATTTCCTTTATGCGCTTTCAGGTAATCATAGACCTTTTTTTCCTGGTGGGTTAGCCCAGGTATTTCTCTTTGCGTGGTAGAAAGGTCTGGAGATAGTAACCTGGTTGAGGCGAAAGCAGGTTCTTGCTTCAGGACAAAACGCCGCATTGCTTCAGAGAATATAAGCCAGGCACCTTCATATTCGATCAGGTCACGCTGTTCGAGATCAAACAGTATTTTCTGCTTTTCAGAGACATCTAGTTCTGTCAGTATGTGTGCTTCTTCTGTGCCAGCAGGTTCCTTTGCTATATCTAGCAGCGCCTGTTGATGGAGCGAAAGCGATGGAACTGCTTCTTGTAGTTTAGCGCTACCTCTGGTTTCACCCTGTAGTTCTGGTCTGGCAAGACCTTGCCAGAGTTGCATGCAAATTGGTCCAACAGAGTTATCAATGCTGTAATCAAGATACAGTTCGTCACTGTAGCTTTGCTTGCCCAGGAGCATTCGGCTCTCTTGTAACCGGTACTCAAACATATAGGCGCAGGCTCTGCGTAAGAACTCCGGGTGCCGCCCGGCAGTTTTTCTAATATACTCGATATCGCTCGGCTTCCACACACTGTTCTTTGGCCTGGCTCTATCACGAGCTTTGTTGAGGAAGCGATCTACTTCCTCGTCTGGAGGCAAATTCAGGTAGATGGGGTCTCCGAAGAGATTCCACAGCGGCGAGGGAGTTGACCAGCTTCCAGAATGATAGAGCAGGTACAGAAGATCACGGCTCGTAAAAACATAGGTACAGACTCTTGCCATTGAGCGCAGCCATTCACTATCAAGAGGAGGTGATATACCTCCCTGGAGCTTTTCCCATGCCGCTTCATAGAGGTCCCACCAGAATCGAGCTGAGGCGAGGTTTTTCATATCCGCGACTTCATCACCATAGCCAGCGCAATTCAGATAAACAAAAACAAACTCCCTCTTTAACTGCATCAATGAGCTGTTCAGTTCTGGATATTCGGCAGCTAGCATTTCCTGTGCATTGCTAAGGCACTGCATCAGCGTGGTCTTGCCAAAGGTATCTTCGCCAATGATGGCGCAGCAGCGGGGTGGTTCGCTGAGCAGATAGCGACTGATGGCTTCCAATTCTTTCCGCCTGCCCCAGAACTCTGTTTCACTAAACGGGTTATGGGAGAGTAAAGAAAATGGCAATATATTCATAGCCAACTCACCTCTTTCAGAGCCATATCAAGTGGGTAATGCTGGCGCAGCCAGCGGGCAAATAGATCAACCTTCACTGAATAGCTTGCACGATGATGATCGAGCACTCCCAGCTCTGATAAATCATTGAGCAATTGCACAAGGTCATGTTCAGGCACTGTAGCACCTATGGCGTTAATCAATTGATCATATTCAACGACGTGAGTTGAATCCCCAAGGTGAGCAAGAGCGCTCAAGATCAGTTTATTTCTCTGTGTACTTGTTGGATCATGTCCTTCCCAGAAATGTTTAAAGCGACTGGCATCAACTATTACCAGCCATGCGCGTATACACTGCGAGACGACATCGGAGGTAAGCATCGATCGATTTTCCTGCGCGAAGTCATAGAGCATCGAGCAGAGCAGCTGGAGGTAATAAGGATGACCGGCAGTATAATTCAACAGTAGTGTAATGGCATTGTCGGTGATGCTCCCAACTTTCGACAGGCCATCCTTAATCAGCTTGCTGGCAGCCTTCGGTTCCAGACAGCCAAGTTTCTCAGCATGGGCAATGTTGAACAGAGAAGTAATATCACTCTGATCTTTTAAATAGCTCAACAGTCCTCCGCCACTTAAAATCAAGTGAATACCTTGCCCATGCTGTGAATGACTACGCAACCGGTTAAAAATGGCGCTGCGGCTGGCCCCTTCCTCTCGGAGGGTATTCAGACATTGAAATTCATCCAATGTAAGGACGAGTGGATAGCGCCTGGTAATCTCCTGAATGCGATCCATAAAAGTATCGAAATAAGCAAGCGGATCTTTTCTCAAACGATTGAGAGCAGGAACCGTAATCTCTTGTGGCGTATCTACAGCATTGTCCTTGAGCGCCTGAGTAATCCTGTTCATTAGACGGTGTATAAACATTGCTGTGCTGGCATCTTTCACTCCTTGCAGATCAATATAGATCGAAAGAAATACGCCTGCTGCCTGTTCTTTCAAACTTAAGACAAACGATGTTTTTCCAATGCGACGCTGCCCCCAGAGGAGAATGGCTACGTTCTGTGTCTTGTTGCGAAGGAAGCCCAGAACACGCTCCCTTTCCACTTCTCTACCATAGAAACGTGAACCCTCAGCTATGCCAGAGCCATAAGGATTGGCATAGTGCAATTCCCGAGCTATACCGGTATTAGCCTGAGTAGCCTGGTGAAAAGGAGTCGATGCCTTCGAGGACGTGAACGGCAGTATAGAAGTAGCTAGAAGAGGAGCCTGAATCAATTCAACTGTGTTGACAGAATATACCCCTTCCAGAGCCTTCTGGATACGGTTTCGTTGGGCCAGAGTTGTCTTCCCGAGATACACATGAACATCCGCCATTACTCCATCGGGGCGTCTGGCAGCATAGAACGTCGGCATATCGATACCCGATAGGGTGACAATTTCGCAGATATCGCTTGCCAGTCCTGGGCGATTGATCGCTTCTATACAAATGCAACAATCTGGCTCTGTTTTCATTGTCTTCCATTTGACCTGGATAAGCTGTGTTTTTTCCTGAAGTTGAAGGCAATCCCGTCTATGAATGGCGATAACACTGTCATTGCGTCGATATCCAACGATATCATCACTCCAAACAGGTTGGCAACAGCGGGCAAACGTTCTTGGAAGTTGTTCGTATTCTGGAGAGAGTACCTGAACACTCATATAAGGCTCTCCGTAATACGGAGCATGCACTGACTTCAAACGCATCGACTTCAAACTGGCAACTATTTTGGAAGGCTGGCTACGCTCCACGCCAAGAGCAACCAGCAAATCATCCACATCGCGCAAGTGTTCTTTTTGTGCTAGTTTGCTTAACAGTTGATAGACATGGTCATCAGAGGTATCCAGTCCCAATGCCTGCAATTCCCTATCCAACAACGCACGACCGCGTTCGATCATTTCATTTCGGCGATGTACAGACAGCCAGTGCCGGATACGACTCATGGCCTGTGGTGTTTTGACATACCTCAACCATTCCAACTTCGGGCCACACTCTGATCCACCTGTAATGATTTCCACCTGATCGTCTACCTGCAGTGGCTGATACAGATCTCCTCGCGCTCCATTCACCAGCACATCAATGCAGTGATGCCCAACATCAGTATGAATGCTATAAGCGAAATCAATAGGAGTTGACCCTGGCGGTAGAGGTCTCATTTCACCCTTTGGCGTAAAAACCTGAATCTCTTTATCGGCAGGCTTTTTATATGTCGGTAAGCGTGGCACAAACTCTTCACTGATTCCCCACCAGCAGGCAGTAATGCCATATTCAGCGATCATATCCATTGTCGTAGTTCGAATGGCAACGCGCAGAAGATTCCCAGAACTGTGCTTTACCTGGGTGAGCAAGGATTGGTATTCATTCTCACGACGATTGGCGATCAGGTCGCGGACCAGTCCCTCTATTGGAGGATAACGCTTGTGAAGCAATCCAAGTGCATGATAGCAGTCTATTTCTTTTTGCGTCAGTACAATAAAGGAACCTACATCCACCATTCTTAACGAGGTGGAATCACGATGGCTCAACTTGCCAGGCTTGAGGTCTTGCAAGACGGCATAGAGCGAAGCAGGTCGCCAGATGATCTTGCTGCCAGGTAAGAGCGTACTGAGCGCCTGTTGCAATTCTCCTCCTACCTCGGCTATCTCCTGCTGAAAGCGGGGGTCTTCACATCGTTTTTGAAGAAGTTGATAGGAGATCGGATCGTTGATCTGAAAACAGTGATCCTCTACCTGGCGCTTGACCATGCCCATACCTAGCTGTCCAGCTAAGGGTGCCAGTAAGTGCAAGCCAGCATTGGCAATTTGCTCCTGAAACGAGCGCGTGAGGACTGAGCATGTTTTTAGATTGTGCAGGCGGTCAGCAATCTTCACAAGAACTGCATCAGCGGCCTGGTCAAGATACATCGCTATGCCCTGCCAAAAATCGTTTGTATCGGCCTGACTATAAAAATCACTACCCTCCACATGTCGGATGAAGCTATTTAATGCGACGACCACATTGAGTAGATGGGAAATGTTCATCCCAAGTTCAAAATGTACCATTTTCAACAAAGCTTCTTGTGAAGAGTATCCCCGTGAATACTCGGGGTTAATCAGGTCATGCAGCAGACCAGCCGCCACTACTTGAACCGGGGCACGCCACTCGGCAAGAATACCGGCTACGGCCAGAGGATGACGTAGATACGGCTGTCCATCAATCCGTTGTACGTCTTCATGAGCCTTCGCGGTTATCCCAAATGCTGTTGTAAGGATTGTTTCAGCTTCGTGAGAATCGCTATAGGCTGTTACAGTCCGAATAAGCTGATATAACTCTTGGAGGTGTTGCTGTTTGTTCATTGCTATTCACCTGACAGGCTGTAACAAAGCCAATAATACTCTATCTCTTCTTATGATTAGTCTGCTAAGACTCTCTATTAGCATAACATAAAGACAGATAAATCTCAATGTTAGAGACACGAAAAGACAGTGCTATTGCAAAGTCGCACCTTGCTGCTTTCGACGGCAGAGACAGGACGATACAATAATCTTGTCTCCATAGAGACAAAACATATCTCTAAGTCTTGACTTTGAAGACTTTTGAAGTTATATTTTAGATACAGAGCATTGTCTTCCATTGATAAGAGGAGAATCAACCTATGAAGCAACAACGACAACCTGGCTCCTCTTCGGTAGCATCTGCACTAATCAAACCTAAAGGAGAGCAGTTGAAAACGCTCACCGAAGCCTCTATTCAACAGTTTGCCTCGATATCCCCGCATGATGATGATCCTATCGAAGAATTACTGGAAAAGTATGACTTCCAATATATCCTTGAGAGAGTCAAACAGACAACCCAATCTTTTCCTGCCCTCAGGAATATGTCAGACGATATTGCCTCGGAAGTGTATGATAAATTGTGGCAGCAGCTACAGAAAGGACCTCTTCACAATCCTCCGGGTTATATTGGGCGCATGATACACAATAAGTGCATCGATTACATGCGCCGTCATGTCAATAAGTTTTATCAGTTGATACAGACGCGGGATGAAGAGGTGGACATACTGGAGAGTGGCCAAGTGATAGCAGACAGCGAAGGACTCAGAGATCCAGCTGAAGAGTTCGAGCGCAAAGCAGGTCTCGACGAGTGCTACAGAAGAGTTATTACTGCGATAGCGAATCTATCTCGGCGACAGCAACAAGCAACCGCCTGGCATCTCCTGCGTGACGCTGAAGATCCTTTACTCCTCACTGAACTTTTCAATGCTTTTCATATTGACATACCTGAAGTAGACCCCGAAAACAAAGACGAAAAACACCTGCTCGACGCCTCGTTCACGCATGCTAAAAAAGCACTTGCCAGGAGCCTGGATATCGATCTCTCTCAGTTTAAACAAACAAAGCGTCACCCACCCATGTCCTCGATACCTGAAGCAAAGGTGTCAGAGAGAGATAGGTATATCAGCGAGTAACGAGTGGGGCAATCGTCTCTATGCCCGGTTCTTTTGTAAGAACCAGAGTGAGCAAGCGTGTAGAACCAGTGAAGCCAGTATGGCCACGCTAAAAGTGAGCATAATACCCCATCTCTCTATTGTTCCAGCTATGACGAGAAAGAAGACCGCGAAGGTGAATGAGCCAATGACGACGCCGCGAAGCAGTCGACAGGCGGCAGCCTTACCCTGGAAATGGTGGGTAAAGGCACCTAAAATGCTGGCAAATACCGGAAAGGGTGTGAGCAAGCCGCTCAATTGAGGACCTAAGAGGCTGGAAACACCTGTGAGTAGCAGCACGAAAGCGGCGGCCACACCCATACGCACATACACCTCCCAAGGAGGTGACGGTGGCGCAGCGAACTGATCAGGAGTGCGAGGAAAGAGCTTCACCACAACGGCCAGGAAGGCGATCACGACCGCAAATGCCAGGATCAAGGGAAGCGAGATGTGTTCTAAGACGAGGGTTGAGGCGAAGAACGTGCACCAGCCGACCAGCAAGGTGCCCAACCATCCGGCACGAGATGAAAGCCAGCAATATGCCAGGCAAAAACAAGCTCCCGAGATCAGTCCAAGCAGTGTGCCCTGCGCGGCATGAGCTGCAAACGCTGTCCCATGATCGAGTGCGAAGAAAAGGGCGATTGGAGCTGATGTCAGGGGAAGCCCGATGAACCAGCCACTTACTGCCGGTCCCCAGCGACGACCCAGGAGGCTGACTATGCCGATGAGTGCCGGAGTCAGCAGGAGCTTGATTGCAAGCATAGCATCAGAGCCATTCTATATAAAGATACCGATAGTATTTCACCAAATCGAGCAGGAGGCCCGCCACCCTTTAGGGGGCAGGAGGAATGCGACTCCTTGTTTGGGGTTTGGGTGGAGTGGTGCTCTTGCCTACTGACAATTTTCTCAATGCGTGATACACTTGTTCTATGAAACAAACGATGCTCTTGAAGCTTGTTCCAACTGAAGATCAGCACCGCGCCTTGCTTGAGACCATGCACGAGTTCAATGCAGCCGCCAATTATGTGGCTTCTGTGGCTTGGGCTTCGAAATCTGCTAACAAGTTTGAACTGCAAAAGCTGGTGTATGGAGAACTGCGTACCACTTATAAGCTGGCCGCTCAATTGGCAATCCGCTGTATCAGCAAGGCCAGTGAAGCCTACAAGCGTGACAAGAGCATTCAACCCACATTTAAGCCAGAAGGCGCTATCGTCTATGATGAGCGTGTCATGTCCTTCAAGGGCTTGAGGACGGTCTCTCTGTTGACTCTCCATGGGCGCGTGTTGGTACCCTTCCAGGTTGGAGGATATCAAGAGGCTCGTCTGGATGCCATCAAGGGGCAAGCAGACCTTATCTACCGCAAAGGGACCTTCTATCTGGCTGTAACTCTTGATGTTCCCACCCCTACACCCGATGAACCGACTGATACCCTCGGTGTTGATCTTGGGATCGTCAATGTGGCTACCGACTCCCAGGGGGAAACCTTCAGTGGTGAGGCGGTCGAACGCAATCGCAAGCGGCATCATGCACTTAGGCAACGCTTGCAGAAGCGTGGTACCAAGTCTGCCAAACGCCATCTCAAGAAACTCTCTGGTAAAGAAGCCAGGTTCAAGAAAAACACCAATCATGTGATCTCCAAACGGATTGTTCACAAGGCCAAAGCCCATGGGCAAGGAATAGCGATTGAAGATTTAAGGCACATCCGTCCTCGTACGGAAGCACGGTTAAGAAAATCTCAGCGTTCGCGCCATTCCTCCTGGTCATTTGGTCAACTCCGTTCATTCCTTTCCTATAAGGCTGCCCTTGCTGGCGTACCATTGCATCTAGTCGACCCACGCAACACGTCTAAGACGTGCCATGTGTGCGGACACTGTGCGAAAGAGAACCGCAAGAGCCAAGCCTCCTTTGTCTGTCAATCCTGTGGCTACACCGATAGCGCTGATCGGAATGCCGCCATCAATATCTCCAGGGCTGAAGTCATGCAGCCTATTGCAGCAGGACGCGCCTAGCTGCAAGCCCGCCACCTTTTAGGGGGCGGGTTCATGACTGATTATACGTCATAGATATGGCGGTCGCGGGCAACTTCACAATAATGGTTGCCCTCATAGAGGGATAATATGAACAGGTCAGACGACTACAGTTGTATTAGTACAAGGCCCAGCGTTGCCAGCCCTGCGGCAATTATTTTGAGAGTTCTGTGCTTGTCTTCTTTCAGGAGCACAACACCGGCTAAAGCTGTCAGCAGCGTTGAGCTTGCTGATAGAGCCACCACTTGTGGAACATTGCCAAGCTGAAAGGCTTTCAGCAGGAAAAAGAAAGAGGCATCCATGACCGCCGCATTCAGCAAAATATTCTTCCATTGCACCTTTAGCTCATAACGCAGTTCCGCTCCCTTTGGCCGTAAGAAGATCAACATGTTGGCGACAGCTGGGAAGAGGAAAGCTGCAACCATATAAGGCGGAATGGAAAAGCTTTTGACCACTTCGCTGTTAAAGCCTAATGCCACTCCCAGAAAGAAACTATACAGGAGTCCAAACACAATACCTTTTGATAACCGGAAGCGAGTGTGATAAAACCCGATCAACAACGAGGCCAACATGATGATGAGGAAACCGACTATGATTGTCGGTTTGATCGCCGAGTGAAAGAATACTACGCTGACCACAAAGGTGAACACGAAGTTCAACGGAAAAATGGCCGAGAGAACGCTAGCCTCTTCATACTTAAAGGCCGAAAACAGGAACGCATCGACCAATGCCCACAGCACGACCGAGAGTGCAAACAGCAGAAGCACATGCGGGTTGACACTGATGGAGAACCGATCAAACAGGAGGAAAAGGGGGGCGAGCAATGCGCAAAACAGCTGCCATAAGATCGTGTAGGCATACTCATGCCTGGTTTTTGACAAGCTGACGCGCGAAATGATATTGAAACTGACGGTGAAGGCAATCGCGAGCACGATGCACAGGCCTAGCAGAATCTTCGAGCTATCAAAGAACGTTCCTTTGGGTCCCGCCAATGCAGCGTTCTGTCTGGAGATCAACACAATCCCAACTGTACCACTCGCAATTAGCAAGAGGAGGAGGGTGAACACGGCAGTACGCCAACTATTCTTACCCTGAAATTTGTGCGGTAATCCAACCTGGCGATTGCCAGACAGATCCACAGAATCCGCACCTGATACGTCCTCAGGAGTGGGAAGGAATGATGTCTGCCTGGGGAGCGCCGGTACTCTTTTGAGTGTGGGACTGTTTGATTCGTCCTCAGGAGTGGGAGGGAATGGTGTCTCTGGCAGCTGGCGCCACAAGCCATTATGGCGATCGACGACGACGGATCGGTTGGTGCTCCACGCACGTTCGGTGAGCTGCCCTACTGCTTGTATCGCTCCTGGAACAAAGGGCTGCCGTACCTGTGCGGCAGGCGAGGAGATGTTGTTTCCCACCGTTACCCCAGTGAGTGGGTCAAATTCACTCATTATTTGCCTCTTCTTCTCTTCACCCTGGATAGATCGATGCATGTTGATGTTTCCGGTCAAAAACCATTAGACCAACTAATGGTCAGTCCAGTTTGAATTTTGTGGTGGGGCCTGGCACCCACAAGGGGTGCCACTACATTTCTGTCTCACAACCAACCTGGACTGACTACTAAATTACTAATCCCAGTTAAGATGACTGACGTTGGATAAGCCCATGAGTAACTGGACTAGCACTTACTGGTCACCGGAGAACAACGGAACGAAACCGTATAGTTGAGGGAACGCAACACCTGTACCATGAGAGGGAGTACTTCCTCCCCTTCCTTTGGGTTGGGTTTGGGGAAGAAGAGCTGCCTCTCTGCTTGTCTCTGTTTATTCTGCTGATGCCATGGCTATGGGGCGCACGGGCGAGCCGGTGGCTCCCCGCAGCTTGAGGGGCAGGCAGATGAAGGTAAATGTGTAGCACTGATCGCGAGCCAGTTCCTCCAGGAAGAGGTTTTCTATGATGTAGATGCCATGGCGCACGAGCAGGATCACATGACCGGGCAATGTCACATTGAGTTCGGGATCGACAAGGCCCACCTCGTCCCAGGCGACATTGTCGGCTCCTACGGCCCTGACTCCTCTACTGGCAAGCCAGGAGGAGGCAGCGGCGCTCACCCCTCCCGCTTGCAGATACACAGCCGGGTCCTGCCAGAACGCCCCGTTCCCAGTGCGCAGCAGTACGACATCGCCTTCGCCTACGGAGACTCCCTGGTTGTGAGCCGCAGCTTCTAGCTCATCGGGCTGTATGGGGTTCCCGGCTCCTATGCGATCTACACCCCGGTAACGCGCAATATCCAGCAAGACTCCGCGTGTAAGCAGTGGAGCAATCGTCTCCACGCCCAGTTCTGTGAAACCATTTGGTGTTTGAACGCTGGCATTGACCTCGCGCCCACCGTACAGGTGTAGATCCTCGGCCTGGTGACACAGGGCATCGATATGGGTACCCGAGTGCTCGGTAGTGTACATAAAACCGGAGGCACTTGTCCTGGCTTCTCCCATGCCGCGCTCATGATGGCGATGGAGGGTGTAAAAGTAGCCGGGAGCGTGGCTGGGAAAGATCGGGGCGCCAAAGTAGCGCGGCTGCTCAAGATCGTACACACGTGCGTTGGATGGTATATTCATGTTTGTCCTCCTGAAGAGTTATTAAAATTGATGCTTCATCAAAAACCTTTCGTGGAGACCCTCGTCCATTCATGGCGAGGGAGGAAACGAAAGCGCCTGCAGGCGTCCTCCATTGCCGCTTTTCTTCTGTTGTGTTAGAATATATCTACATGACCACTGTGTGGGCAAAGGCACAACCCGTACGGGAGCAACCGTTTCGCATTTCCACTTTGGTCACGACTGAGGCTCCTCGTTAGCCCTCGAGAACTTGCACTGGATGGTACAAAGCCCAAAGGCTTACGTGCTAGCTCAACCTGTACGTTCCGTCTGGTGTGCGGTGTCGGCCATAAGCCGAATTGCATGGTTGATGCAATCTGTCACCCATCGTAATGTCCCGGTACGAATGCTTCTCTGGAACAATCAGAGAGGCGGGTTGTAGTCCAGGGACAAGCCCGTCACCGTTTACGGGACGGGTCTGGTGACTATATAAGAGAACGGGTGCCTTGTCGCAAGCCTTCCTTCCAAAGCACTAGTTATTCCCCAGGAGCTGCACCGCTGTGAGTGCATAGATCAAGGCGGCCCTGGTGATATTCTCGACCGGAACAAATTCCTGTGGCCCATGGGAAACAGCCAGCAGGCCCGGACCATAGGCGAAGGCGGGGATGCCCTGCTGTGCATACCAGCGTATCTCCAGTAGCCCTGGACACAGCTCAAAGATTGGCGCTTTCCCGGTCACCTGCTCGATGGTGCGCGCGAGCGCCTGAGCAAGCGGGTGCGCTGTGCTGACACCTGAGGAAGGAGCCTCTTGAAAAATCTCCACTGCGAGGTCGATCCCCTGTTGCTTAAGCCGGTCGAACAGCTCCAATAAGCCCTGCTTCTCAGCTGTGAGGTCTTCCTCAGGATTGAGGCGACGATCCACGGTAAAGGTACAGTCTGAAGGAACCAGATTAAAATTGGTTCCGTAGTAATCTGACACTTGTAGTCCAGCAGGGCATTGGCTACCGTCACCATCTGCTCGAAGGCGTTGACCCCTTGATAGTGAAGCCCCACGTGCGCTGGTTTCCCCTTCACGCGGACCCGCAGCGAAATGGCTCCACGGTTGGCGTTCCACACGACTCCACCGGTTGGTTCAGCGGTTAGCATTCCTATGCCCTGACGACCTAAGAGTCCGTGCTCCGCTAGATAGTGGGACCCGCGCTGGCCTCCTGTTTCCTCATCGGGCACAATGGTGAGGCCAATTTTGCCTCGTAAAGTGATGCCCGAGTCTTTGATGGCCTGGATTGCACCAATCATGGCCGCCAGTCCGCTCTTCATATCGGAGGAGCCACGTCCAAATAACTTGCCCCCCTGGACATAGGGCTGAAATTGAGCGGGATCGACAGCAGGAACCACATCATAGTGCCCATGAAAATACAGGATGTCCTCTCCAGTTCCGTAGGAGCTCAATAAGCAGTAGCCAGGATCACCTGAGCTTGGGGACGAAGCGGTTGGGGCAGGGACTTCCAGGAGGGTGTAGTCCAGCCCAATCTCAGCAAGTTTCTGGGTAAGCAGATCGACACAGGCATGATAAGCGAGACCTGGAGGATTTTCGGTGGGAATGGCAATTAAAGCTTTGGTAAAGGCAACGAGGTCCTCTTCGTAGCTGGCAAGCGTTGCGCGTAGCATCTCTTCCATGGTGAACTCCTTCTGTTCCTGTCGTCGAGAGGGGAGATAGGAAGAGTATAGAAGGAACAGGTGGTGAGGCAAAGAGCCAATGGGTTGTTTGGGAGCATGCCAATGACAAATGTGAGGATGGAAGGATGGACGCTGAACTGTTGGATTACTTTTCCCTGTGTTATACTATAGTATAGCTCATCTTGATGCACGCCGTCACTGATGGCGTAATACAACCGAACGGTAGAAAGACTTCGTAAAGAGGCTATGTCAAGCGACATGTGCCTACCTGTCTCGTACACAATGTCGTGAGAATTGGTAGATCACGAAAGGAGTCTCAATCGATGGTTAGCCCCCAGATCACCCCTGCCAAAACACCATGGCGTCCTCCAGTCGGTACTGTCTACGTCTTCGATCCCTCCCCATTGAACTGGCTCTTTATCACCTGGAACACAATGGAGGAGCCTATCCGTGTGGACCAGGACGGGCGTGTCGTCAATGCCCTCGCCACCGATGCACGCTGGCCGGACGACCATACGCTTGAACTTGACCTGCGCACAGGGGTGCGCTTTCAAGACGGTGAGCCTTTCACGGCGCACAACGTCAAGCAGAATTTCGACGAGATGCAACGCTGGATAGCTCCACACCCACCTGGAAGCTGGCTCAATTTCCCACCGGAGTCGGTTTGCGAAGTGGTGAATGACTCCACCGTGCGCTTCCACTTTCCCGGTCCGGAAGGTCTGGCGCTTGGCAAGATGCGAGGTTTCCACATCGCCAGTTCGGCCTTCTGGCGTGGGTTAGGGTTTGGATATGCCAAGCTGGGCAGTGGCGAAGGCCATTGGTGAGCGATCGATGCACCGGGCCCGTGGGGCACCGGCCCATTCACCCTCACCGAGGGGTACTCTAGCATTAACACGCGCGTCATCGTCATGCGGGCGACTCCCTTTGCCAGCGCTGGGATCATCGAGAGCGAAGATCGGGCTCCCCGTCTCGTCCTCGAGGCGAACCGTGGCCACTGGAACATCGAACGTGGGCCACGGCTGGAACGAGCTATCTTTCGCAACGACCTCTCCCCTGCCGAAGCGCTGGAACTCTGCATCTCCACCGAAGGGGAGATGGATATCGTCACCGAAGTATCACCAGCAGACGCGGCCCGCGTCATTGCTTCCGAACATGCCAAGCTGGTCGTATGCGATGCCAATCGCGTGCTGGTGGGCATTATCAACCGCTATCCCTCAGATGTGCCACTTCACGATAAACGCGTGCGTAGGGCATTGAACCTCGCGGTTGATCGCAAGAAACTGATCGCCTTAGGCCTTGGAGGCTACGCCAATCCGCTCTGCGCGCTCACACCTTCCTGGTGCGGTGGCTTCCCTTCGGATCAGGAACCTTATGCCTATGATCCTGAGGAGGCCAGACGACTTTTGGATGAGGCAGGCTGGCCTTCAGGACGAAATATACGCATTGCTACTCCTGGACCATTTGAGGGCATTGCACGACTGGTGGCAGCTGATGTGCAAGCAGCATTGGGTATCGGGGTCGATGTGATGGTTGCTCCACCAGAACAACTGCTGGCCGGCACACGTATGCTGGTGGAAAAGAAGCTGGTACCACCGTGGGATATGCTCATCTTCGGTTGGTTCGACCTCACCTCAGAGGCTCCCCCGGCTGCAGTCCACCGGGAGTTCTTTGGCTCTGATGGCGCTTTCAGAGCCGGGCCAGAGCTACCGGACTTCAACAGACTTTATACAGAGATGGCCGCCCAAATTGATGGGCAGAAACTCGTCAAAGTGGCCGAGCAGATTGATCGCTATGTCTTCGATGAGGCGCTGGCCTTGTTCTTATGCGCTCCGCAGGCGCTTTATGCAGTAAATACGCATGTGGACTTCGGTCCATATCGAACGACATTTGAACTGGCTGAGACCGAGGTTGATGAGCAGCATTGGTCCAGGCGTCGTGCCCAGGGTGATTCGCAAGCTGCCCAGGCAGCACAGGCACCTGATAAGAAAGGATCAACCAGTTTCACCAGTGGGTCATCAGGAAACGCCTGTTAGGATAGTATGGTAGAGTGGAGGCAGACAGCTTACAGAGAGGAGCCAGATCATGACGACAGATGCTCACTCGCTTATGACCCTGAACAAAGGGTGGGACGATTACCAGATCAGCCTGGTGCGGGCCATCGCCCCGCTTTCGCGTGAACAACTGGCCTGGCGGCCCGCGCCCCACCTGCGCTCGGGGGGCGAGATCGCGAGTCATATCATCGGCGGGCGTATTCAGTGGTTCCATAGTATCCTCGGCGCGGGAAGCGCAGAGTTCGCCAGTCAGGTGGCTGCCTGGCGGCCGGAGGATGCCATCGAGGAGAAGCCTGCCGAGTTGGTCAGATGGCTGGAGGCCACCTGGCAGATGATCGAGGAGGCGCTCACCAGCTGGAATGTCGCCGATCTCGCGCAGACCTACCGGCTTCCCTACCAGGGGAAAAACTACGCGCTCACGCGGCAGTGGATTATCTGGCGCGTCATCTCCCACGACCTCCATCACGGCGGCGAGCTTGCCGTTACGCTCGGCATGCAGGGCATTGCTCTCCCCGAACTGGGCGACGAGGGAGGTCATCTCGTCGAACGCGCTCCCCTGGCCGAGTAGTCGTAAGCAGCCCCCAGGGCGGGGACAAGTTCCGGCACCATCCCAGCAAGGGACAGGCCCGGCCCCTACTATGGACGAGCAGGCCTGGCCGTCGTAAGCATAGTAGGGGAATCCTGTCTGGGGGACAGGTATAGGGCAACCGGTGCATCAGTCGTACCGGCGCATGTCACCCCACCTCCCGTGGGACCCGATTTATCGGGTCCCTACGCCCATCCACCAACATAACTTGGCTCCTATGAGTGGTTATTACCAGGCATACCGTGATCGAAGCAGTAGTAGAGTGTTTGGTAGGGCTGCCTGAAGGCGATGACGTCGTCGACGATGTCTTCGGGCGCTGCCTGCTCGATGAGAAGACGGGCGATAAAAGCTGCGATGGTTTCCATTTCTGGCTCGTGCATGCCTAGACGTGTGACTTCAGTGGTTCCCAGGCGGAGGCCGCCGGGATGATCCCAGTTTTCTGGCTTGTCGGCGGGGATCAGGTTCTTGTTGGTGATGATGTTGGCGCGTGCCAGCCGCTGGGCGACTTCTAAGCCACCGCCAAACTGGCGCACATCGGCTATGACTTGGTGGGTGGTAGTATAGCCTTTGTGGGCTCCGAGGACAGGGATACCTCGACGAGCTAACGCGGCTCCCAGCGCCTGGGCATTGCGCACAATCTGGGACATGTAGGCGTTTCCATAGGCGATCATTTCGGCGGCGGATACTGCCAGGGCGGCCACCCGGTTGACCTGGTGCGTGGCTGCCAGCACGGGGAACACGGCGTGGGTCAGTGGGGTTGTCAGTTGGGAGTCGTCCCACACCATGATCCCGCTCTGCGGGCCGCTAAACGTTTTCCCGGCCGAGCCTGTCAACACCGCAGCTCCTTCGCGCAGTGGGTCTTGAAATTGACCGCCGGCAACTAAGCCCAGTTGATGGGCGCCATCGAAGAAAACGTATCCGCCCCACTCTGCGACGATGTCACGGATGGACTGGATAGGAAAGGGGAAGAGCGTCATCGAGGCGCCAAGAGCGACGACCTTGGGGCGCACGAGGGGGGCAACTTTGCGGAAGAGGTCGAGGTCCACTTCAAGTTCGACCGGATCGAAGGGAATGTCCACGATCTTCAAACCACGTACTCCCGCCGGCCCGTCGACACGGTTGCTGGAATGACCTCCGAAAGGTTGAGTGATGCTCATGATGACGTCACCGGGTTCGGTCAGCGCCGTGTAGACCGCCAGGTTGCCAAGCATACTCGCCACCAGCCGGTGGTCGGCATAGCGGGCCCGAAAGGCCTTTTTCAAGAGTTCGACACACAGCGCTTCGATCTCGTCGATGTGCCTGGTGCCTGCAAACCAGCGGTTCACCGGGCCAATATGTCCCTCGGCGGCACGAGTGCCTACCTCGGCCGAGAGGAGGGCTCTGACCGCCGGACTGGTGGGAGCTTCAGGAGCCAGGAGGTTCAGGCAGCGCTTTCCGCGCCATTCTTCATTGCGAGTGACAGCGGCAAGAACGGCTTCCTGCATCTCTTGAGGAGTGGAGCAGGCATCCAGGATGGCCTTTGCTTGGGCAAGTATGGCCGGGTCGTGGACTTCAAATTGATTGGTTGAATCATGGACTTCGAGCATTGGGTGGCCTCCTAGACCTGGCAACCGCAAGGGTTGCCACTACATTTCAGTTATCAATTGGTGGGTGAGGGCCTGGCAACCGCAAGAGCCTGGCAACCACATGGGCCTGGCAACCGCAAGGGTTGCCACTACATTTCACCTATCAATTGGTGGGTGAGGGCCTGGCAACCGCAAGGGTTGCCACTACATTTCATTCGTCATTGGGTGAACGCGGGGGGTTGTTGTCGAGGGATTGAACGATCAGGTGGCCCAGGGTCAGCCAGTTTTGCTCGGTTAATGAGGCAGCCTGGGATGCTAGCTGCTGCTCGCAGGCTGCGATGATGGCCTGGTGCTGGAGCACCGAGGTGTGACCGGCGAGTGAACCGAACTGGGCGTATTCCAGGCGTCGTACTTTAGGCATGAGACGATCCAGGGTATGCTGTACCTCGCGATTGGCGGATGCGCGAACGAGCACGTCATGAAAACGATCGTCGGCCTGGACAGCACGCGTCACATCACCTGTTTCGAGAGCAGCGACAAGGCTCTCATTGGCCTGGCGAAGTGAGGCAAGGTCGTGCTCAGTCAAGGTTTCAACGGCGAGACGAGTGGCAAGGGCATGTAAGACGGCGACCACGGGGAAGGCCTCGCGCGCCGCTCGTGTGTCCAGGGGCACGATGCGCGTCAATGCTCCTGGGAGCGTTTCTACCAGCCCCTCGTCTTCGAGGCGTTGGAGCGCTTCACGCACAGGGGTGCGGCTGACGCCGAGTTGTGCGGCGAGGTCGAGGTCGCGAACGCGCTGTCCAGGGTGTAACTCACCTGAGACGATGGCTCGCTGTACAAGGTTGTAGACGCGTTCCCGTAGTGGGATGCGGTCAATTTTCTCCAGGGTTTGTGAATTCATGTATGCAATATATCAGATGCGATATACTTTTGTCAAGATGGCTGCTCTTGATGACAGAGCTGGTGCAAGAGCGGACAGGTAACCAGGCTGGCACCCGCAAGGGCCCCACTTCCCCACATCAACACCCCGTGCCACTACATTTCAAGAGACTGTCCTATCAGGCAACGGAGCGCTGAGCAGGAGAAACGGGACAGGGGACCTTGCGATGTGTAGTGGCACGCGGTGGGAGTTGGGAGTGGATGGGCCCTTGCGGGGACCCTGTCTGGGGGACAGGTAACCAGGCCTCACCCTTTGTCTCCCCATTCTTGCAACAGCTCTGTGGTCGAGAGCAGGGCTGTTGCAAGATCGGGAATAAGCGAGGTCCAAAGGGCAGGAAATAAAATTGCTACTTTTCTCGCAGTGTTATACATTGAGGTTGTGCATAGCTGTTCCATAACAGGGAGGAGGGATAGGATGGCTACTTACAGTATCGAACCTGCGAGAGATACACTGCATGGCACCTTTTCTCGCGAATATCCGCCAATACTGACTATTGATTCTGGCGATACTGTCCTTTTCCGTACCCTCAATGCTGGCTGGGTACTGGAACCTCCCTCATTTAAAAATGCCAATGTGAAGGAATTTGAGCCACGTATCAAGGGGCGTGATGACGGTCATGCGCTGTGTGGACCAATAGCTATTCGTGGAGCGGAGCCAGGAATGACTCTTGAGATACGTATCAATGAAGTGCGACCGGAGTTGTGGGGCTGGACAGGTGGTGGAGGTTGGGAGAATGATGTAAATAAGCGATTTGGCCTTGTAGAGCAAGCGGTTGAACTCAATTGGGCGCTCGACGCTAACGCGATGATCGGCAGAGATCAGTACGGGCATACTATCGCGTTACATCCTTTCATGGGAATCATGGGGATGCCGCCCGATGAGCCGGGCATTCACCCCACGGTTCCGCCGCGCTTTTGTGGTGGCAATATCGACTGCAAAGAACTGGTGGCAGGCAGTACACTCTATCTGCCAATCACTGTACCTGAAGCTCTCTTTTCCGTGGGGGATGGACATGCTGTCCAGGGTGATGGTGAAGTAGCTGGAGTGGCTATCGAGTGCCCTATGGAGCGGGTCGACTTGACCTTTCATCTACGCAACAATATGCGCTTGACAACCCCTCGTGCCAATACCTCCAGCGGGTGGATCACACTTGGCTTTCATGAAAATCTGCACGAGGCATCGCTCATTGCCTTGGAAGCGATGCTTGACCTGATGGGCGAACGGTATCAATTGCCACGACTACAAGCACTTGCCCTGGCTAGCCTCGTCGTGGATTTACATGTGACGCAGATTGCCAATGGCGTGCTTGGCGTCCATGCTGTTTTGCCCCATGAAGCGATTAGATAATGGTATCTCTCACGCCGCATCAGCAAGCTCATGCCCGGCGGGAGAGGTGTACCGCTCCATAGGCGAGCAGGCCAATGCAGAGCCAGCCGAGACCACCCAACACGCCTGTCCATCCACTGGTCACGAGCAGCAGGAGACAGCCTGCGAAGGCGAGTGGGAGCAGGAACCGGGGAGCAGGGGTGCGAAATGCCGGCGGTGGACCGCCTCGACGGCGGAGGATTACCAGTGCCACCAGCGTGAAGAGGAAATGCAGCACGTACAAGAAGCCACCCACGGTTGCCACCAGCGCCACCGAACCGGTGAGAGCGACGAGGGCCAGCAAGATCCCGTTGAGTAACACGGCTGTCCAGGGC